>Ga0209594_1001451_pt1 | contig 11812 bp, 11 predicted proteins | sample AshMeaCrysSpring_FD_184126 | JGI IMG/M metagenome (GOLD analysis project Ga0209594, IMG submission 184126) | Groundwater microbial communities from Big Spring, Nevada to study Microbial Dark Matter (Phase II) - Ash Meadows Crystal Spring... | ecosystem: Environmental > Aquatic > Deep subsurface...
CCTGAGGATGTGTACACGCCGCTGCCCAAGTTTCCCGACCTGCACGTGTACCCCAGCGGCGTGGTGCCACCCAACCCCGCCGAACTGGTGTTGAGCCAGGCCAACGCCACCTTTTTTGCCTACCTCAAAAACAACTACGACTACATAATAATAGACAGTGCACCGGTGGGCCTAGTAAGCGACACCTTTAGCCTGGCGCCTTATGTAGATGCATCTGTATTTATTGTGCGCCACCGCTTCACCTACAAGCGGCAGCTAAGCTTTGTGGATGAAATATATCAAACGGGCAAACTGCCCAACCTGTTTTTGGTGGTAAACGACCTGAAAATGGGCGCCCGCTTTGGCTACTACGGCTACGGCTATGGGTATGGCAAAGGCTATGGCTATGGCTATGGTCACTACTACGGCTATGGCGGCGGGTACTTTAGCAAGGGCGCCGACGATTACTACGATGTAAAAGTGCCCCCATGGCGCCGCAGGCTGCAAAAGGTGAAGAGGATGATTGGGTTGGGGAGGTAGTTAAGTTGAGGTTAAGGCTGAGGTTGAGAGGGGGCTTCGTAGAAATATCATGGGCGGTAATGAAGTTAGTACGCCTAATAGGAAACAATCAGGCTGAGGTTAAGGCTGAGGATGAGAGGCAATCTAATTTATCATTGTTTTGCTGGAAGAACGGTATAACGAAGGTTTCATTATCCTATCTAAGAAAAGGCTATCCGCTTGTTTAACGACTTTACAGAAATGCCGGTGTGGCAAAAGGCAATGGATGCCATGAAGGCTGCATACGATCTTGCAGATAAGTTGCCAAAACATGAACAATACGCACTGAGCAGTCAGTTGCGGGATGCAGCTGTAAGCATGCCCGGTAATATTGCCGAAGCTTTTGGCAGGCAACACAAAAAAGACAAGCTCAATTTTTATTATTACAGTCGAGGATCGGCCTACGAAACACGCAGCCATGCCCTTGTTGCCGTAAAAGTGACCTATGTGACAACGGAAGAAATAGCCGATGTAAATACGAGTTGCCTTGCCGTTATAGAAGACTTTAATAAAATTATCAAGGCGCTTTCTTAATTAAAGCAGTCCTCCACACCCACCTTCTAACCCACACATCTCAACCTCAACCTCAACCTCAACCTCAAATAATGCTCTCCTCCCCAACAATCATCATCGAACCCGGCCGTAAGCCAAAAACTTACCTTGCCGACCTGTGGCGCTACCGCGATCTGATGATCCTGTTTGTAAAGCGCGACTTTACTGCCCGCTACAAGCAAACCATTCTGGGGCCGCTGTGGCACTTTATTCAGCCTGCGCTTACCACTACCGTCAGCTTTCTGTTGTTTAATGTGGTGGCGCGTATAGGCACCAACGGCGTCAACCCGGTACTGTTTCAAATGTGCGGTATCATTATCTGGAATTACTTTGCCTCTTGCCTCACCAATACCAGCAATACCTTTATTGCCAACGCAGGCATCTTTGGCAAAGTATATTTTCCGCGCCTGGTAAGTCCCATCAGCGTGGTCATCAGCCAGCTTATTCAGTTTGGCATACAACTGCTGCTGCTGCTGGGCACCATGACGTTTTTTGCCCTGCGTGGCGAAGCCTTTCCCATTAACCTCAACTGGCTGCTGATACCCGTGGTGCTGCTAATGATGGCCGGCATGGGGCTGGGTATGGGCATACTTATCAGCAGCGTTACCACCAAGTACCGCGACCTGACCGTGCTCATTGGTTTTGGCGTGCAGTTGTTGATGTATGCCAGCGCCGTTAACTATCCGCTGAGCGAACTGGCCCGGTTGGCCGACAGTCACCCCGGCCTGTACCTCGCAGTCAAATGGAATCCGTTGGCCGCCATGGTAGAGGTGTTTCGTAATGCTATGCTGGGCGGCGCCATACCGTGGGGGGCCCTGGGCTACAGCGCCTGCTGGATGGCCCTGCTGCTAACCGTGGGTGTGTGGATGTTTAGCCGGGTAGAGCGTACGTTTATGGATACGGTGTAGCGGGGCAGAGGTTAGAGGGTGAAAGAGGTGAGAGGGAGAGAGAGAGGTGAGCGGGTAGGTCGATTAAGGCTTATGATGCATTATGCTAAGGTGAGAGAGGTGAGAGGGAGATAGAGAGGTGGGCGGGTGATCGGGGCAAAGGTGAGGGGTCAACAGCTTCAGAGGAAATTTAATAATTTATACATAGACTTTAGCCACATTCGTCTGTATCCTTAAATCGGAAATCAGACATCAGAGTTCAGACATCAGACATTCGAGATCAGCAATTATGTCCTCTCCCATCATTCAAGTAGAAAACCTTTCCAAGCAGTACCGCCTGGGGGCCATTGGCAGCAAAACCCTGCGCGATGACCTGAAGCGCTGGTGGTACCGCACCCGAGGCAGGGAAAACCCTTTTTTGAAAATTGGCGAAACCAACGATCGCACCCGCAGCGGCTTCAGCGAGTACGTGTGGGCGCTGCAGGAGGTGAGTTTTGAGGTGCAGCCCGGGCAGGTACTGGGCATCATTGGCCGCAACGGCGCGGGCAAAAGCACCCTGCTGAAAATACTGAGCCGCGTAACGGAGCCCACCACCGGCTGCGTAACCATGAATGGCCGGGTAGCCAGCCTGCTCGAAGTGGGCACCGGCTTTCACCCCGAGCTTACTGGCCGCGAAAACATTTATCTCAATGGGGCCATACTGGGCATGACGCGCCGCGAAATAAACCGCAAGTTTGATGAAATAGTAGACTTTGCCGCCGTAGCCCGCTATATAGACACCCCGGTGAAGCGCTACAGCAGTGGTATGTATGTGCGCCTGGCTTTTGCCGTGGCAGCCCACCTGGAACCCGAAATACTGGTGGTGGACGAGGTTCTGGCGGTGGGTGATGCCGAGTTTCAGAAAAAAGCCCTGGGCCGCATGGAAGCTGTAAGCCGCACCGAGGGCCGCACCGTGCTATACGTAAGCCACAACCTGCCCACGCTGCAAAACTTTTGCGACCAGTGCCTGCTGCTCGAAAATGGCCGACTGCACAGCCAGGGCCCTACCGACCAGATTATTAAGAACTACCTGACTCACAGCGCAGGCAACACCCTGCAGGGCCGCCCTGTTACGCGTAAAGGCACGGGCGAGGTGCAGGTAGCCGACATTGCCTTTGTACCACCGGGTGGCCGCGCCGGCGATCCGGTGCGCAGCGGATCGCCTATGGATATAGTGGTGGCCCTGGACTACAGCCGCTACACGGGCCGCAGTTTGGACCTGCAGCTGGACCTGCGCATAGACGACCAAAATGGCAACCGCATATTTTGGGTAAGCAATACTGTAAAAGGCGTGCGACTGAACCAAAGCGAGCAAGTGCGCTTCTCTATTGAGAAATTACCCCTGCTGGCAGGCACTTATTACGTAAGCGTGATGCTGCGCGATGGCCAAATGGCCCTCGACTGGATACAGCATGGCATTACTTTTGACGTTGCTGAAGGCGATTATTTTGGCACCGGCAGGCTGGTACCTCCCGGGCAGGCGCTAAGCCTCCACCCCTTTGAGGTATATGCCTCCTGATAGAACTAAACTACAATGGCTACATTACTGGAACGCCTTACCAAACGCTACGAAATACTCAAGGTAATTTACCGCAACCAGCGGCTGGCCAGCGAGGCCCTCAGCTGGCAGTGGGTAAGCCGTTATTACCCCGCTTCCTGCACCATACCGTTTACCAACTGGTCGGCCAGCCCGCAGTTGCTATGGCACCTTGCCAATGATGTAGTGGTAAACCGCCGCCGCAACATCATTGAGTTTGGTGGCGGTATAAGCACCATCATATTGGCCAACCTGCTGGAACTGGAGGGTGGCCCAGGCAGGCTGGTAACCGTGGAAAATGATGAGCGCTGGGCGCAACTGCTGCATAGCAACCTGCACCGCACAGCCCTGCAACACCGGGTAGAACTGGTGGTAGCACCTATATCACCTTATGCCCCCGAGACAGATAGAGCGAGGGTGTGGTACGATACACAGGTGCTGGCAAGCCGGGTGGGTACCCAACCTTTTGATATGGTGGTGGCCGATGGGCCTTACGGCGGATTGTGCACACAGGCACGCTACCCGGCCATACCCTGGCTGCAACAGCGGAAAATGCTGGATCATAACATCAGCGTGTTTCTCGACGACTATGACCGCCCCGATGAAAAAGCCATAGCCCGCGGTTGGCAACAGGCAATTGGTATTCCTTTTGAGCCCTGTGGTAAGTACGCTGTGGCCAAAAGTAATAGCGATTTTCAGGTGCTGCCCTATGTTATGACTGCCTGGCGCTAAACTGAGGTTGTAAAATTTTGGCATCATTGTTGCAAACATTTTGACAACCTTCACTGTCATATATCCCTTTGTTATATGTTGAGTGTAGTAATTACCATGTGGATAAACATTTTAAACCACTGTAGCCTGCTCGTATTTTGACACATCATCCATATACACATGCCGCCATTACCGTAGTGGTACCGGTGTACAATGCCATGGTCTATTTGCCCGAGCTGGTAGCTTGCATGCAGGGGCAAACGGCCGCCCGCGGCTGGCAATGCGTACTGGTAGATGATGGCAGCAGCGATGGCAGCCTGGAACTGGCCGCTCAACTGACGGATGGTGATACCCGCTTTGTGGTGGTGGCAAGACCAAGCTCATGGCCCCGTGGTGGCAATGGTGCCCGCAACATGGGAGCCCAACTGGCTACCGGAACGCACCTGCTGTTTTTAGACGGTGACGACCTGTTGGCTCCTCATGCCCTTGAACAGCGCCTGGCCGACCTGGCTACCTATGGCCAGGCCGATATGCTGGTGTACCCCGGCATGGTGTTCAGGCACAAGCCCGGGGACGACGACCGCATCATCAACCTGTTTTCGGCCGAGGCTTCCAATCATCAACTGCTTACCCGCTTTTTGCGGCAAGACATGCCTTTTGCCACGTTAAGCGTATTGTGGCGCAAGGCTTTTCTTGACCAGATTGGCGGATGGAAGAACGACCTTCGGCGCTGGCAAGACTGGGAGTTGCATATTCGCGCCCTCTGCCGTGGTGCCCAGGTGCAGCTGCTGCCACAGCGCAAGCCCGATAACTACTATCGGCAGGGCGTCCGCCAGCAAATGTCGGAAAGCTACCTGAGCCTGGCCTATAAGCGTGCTGCCTGGCCTGCAGTGGCGGCCGCATCGAAGGAGGTTTCGTTGCCCGAGCACTGCGACCTCCTGCGCCGCCTGATCGTACGCGTGTTTCTTCACGAACTGATAAACGAAGCCGGCTGGAGGGCCCCGGCCCGCTGCCTGCGCGGACAGCCCCACATGTCCATCCTGTCCAGAACCGCTTTCAATGCCTGGTACCTGCGCCTGCTGTTGAGCAAGTTTGCACCCCTGCGCCACCTGATTGATGCCCTCGATGGCCGCGAGGCCCGTACCTGGTACCGCACCAGCAGCCAGTTTTTGAAGCACCGCGTTCCCGTGCCAGCCACCAAAGCCGGCAAGGCCGCAAATGCCGCCCTGTTCTGCATACTTCAATTGGGAGCATTTTTATACGCATTGGCGGGGTGAGGGTTGGTGGCAGGGGAATAGGTTGCAGGTTGATTAGTTGATCAGGTTGACGAGGACGTAATGATTAATCAATGCGTTCAGATCCCGATAGCTATCAGGACAGTGATCAGAAATCAGAGATTTACGTAGGGTTCCGAAATTGGTTGTTTTGCTCGCCGCAGATTCACAGATTACCAGGTCTCTTAGTTCTAAGTTCGGCAAATGAAACCAAGATTATACTTCGACACTTCAGTATTTGGCGGTGTATTCGATGAGGAATTTGAGGAAGTCTCCACGCTGCTTTTTGAAAAGGTCAAACTTGGTCAAATCATTTGTGTCTATTCAGATTTGTCGGAGACCGAACTTCAAAATGCGCCCGCAAGAGTTAAAGAATATTTTGAAGACCTGCCCAAAGAGCATTTGCAGTTTGTGGAAGTAACCCAGGAAGCCTTTGAACTTGCTCAGAAATATCTGGATGAAAAAGTTGTTGGCGCTATAAGCGCGGATGACTACAAGCATATTGCTACTGCAACGCTGAACAAAGTTGACATTTTGGTAAGCTGGAATTTTAAACACATCGTGAATGTTTTCAGAATTCGCGGGTACAATTCCGTAAATTTACGTTTAGGGTATACTCTGCTTGACATTCGTTCACCCAAAGAAATTGTGTACGATGAAGACGAAAATTAAGAAGGACAAATCTTTTGATACGGTAAAAGTGTTCAGGGAGATTAAAGAAAAGATAGCCAAAGAAACCGGGAAGATGACATTTGCAGAATTCAAAGAATACTTGAACAAAAACAAGCTAAAGCCGGCAACATGATCTATTTGGCAAGCGTGTTCCTTATTATTAGGCTTTTGTAGCAAAATACAATCCTTAACTTTCTTGGCGTGAGCACTAAAACCAAGAGCGTACGAAAAAAAGCTGGCACCAAAACTGCCCAGATTCGGGTAAGCAAGAAGCTCGACTCTGTGGCCGATACCTCTTTTTTCGAAAAGAAAATGGCCAGGGCAAATGAGCTCTTGCAAAAGGCAGGCCTGCCGGGTCAATGACGCAGGTGCCATTGTCTCAGGTTTGCAACTGAAGAATACATTGTGCTGAGCAACATTGTCTTGATGGAAGGTTTGACCAGAGCCTCTAAAGCAATTATTTTGTTTGCCACAGATTCACAGATTACCAGGATCTACAAACGAAATGCCGGCTCAGGAACGGCTGTCCCAAGTTTGCAACTTGGGAATACTATGTTCTTCAGCGACTGTGTCGCGGCGACATGATGCCAGAGGCTCCAGGGTTAAATGTTCTGTTCGCCGCAGATTCACAGATTACCAGGTGGTTCAAAAAAGCTTCGGTGGTTTTTCCCGCAGATAGCGCAGATAAACGCAGATGAGAAAGTCCTGGCGGACGTTTCTTCGCTTTGTGTTTAAGCAAATTCATTCACCGGAATTTAGATCTTAGCTCAAAAGTTAATGGTGTCAAACCTGCTGATGACAGAACATACCGAAGGCAGAAGCAACCAAATGCTTGTAAGCGTGGTTGGCTTATTGTATGTTGCCTGGCATGTGGCTACCCTTTCGGTTTCACCGCTGCCCTGGTACGATGAAGTGTTTTTCGCGGGCATCAGTCAGAATGTAGCTGCCGGCAAAGGTTTCTATACTTTGCCTACGTTGGAAAAGCAGCCTTATGAAGCGCTTTTTTATGGCCCGCTGTATTTCTGGTTGCAGGCATTCGTTATAAAACTAGCAGGGTTGCATCAATTTACCTTCCGGCTTACGGGCTTGCTGTCTGGTATTGCGTGCCTGGCTATTGTATACCGGTACGCTGCGGGCACCCGGTCAAAATGGCACCTGGCAGCTGTGCTGCTGCTCATGTTTGCCCCGCAGTTTATTCAAAGCATGCACAATGGGCGCATGGACATGCTTGCCAATGCCTTGCTGCTATTGGCCTATCTACCTGTGCTCAGGCAGCAATCACTTACTACTCACCGTGCCGCGTTTTCTGCCATGTTATTTGCACTGGCGCTGCTAACCACTCCGCGGGCAGCCACCCTGTTTCCAGGTTTTTTTGTGTATTACCTGGCGGTTGAGCCACCCAGAATACCGATGATTTTGTGTCTTTTTGCCACAGCAGCTCTTCCATTGCTTGCATTTGGTACCTGGAGTACCTTGGCAGCAGGCAGCCCCCTGGGGGCAATGGCCACCATGCAGCATCATGAAGCATCAGCGGTAAGTTTTGTGGGCATATCGTGGGTGCGCAGCCTGCCCGATGATCTGCTGCTCTGGCTGTTTATAGCGGCAGCAGCCTGGCAACTTTATCGCCGGCGGGACACCCTGCTGCTGGCATTGCTGGTTACCTGCATCAGCTTCTGCCTGCTGGTACGCGAAAACGGCCCATACATCAACATGGTGCTTCCTTTTGCCGCCCTGGGCCTGGCCCGCTGGTGGCAGCTTCAGCAACCCGGCAGCATCTTATATTTCAGGATGACCACCCTGGCTGGCCTGACATTGGCGGTATTTGCATGTGTTTTTGTGTTCAAAAATGCAGTGATAGCATCCACCCTGCAGGGCAGGCTACCACACACTTTTAACCAATGGGCCCGGCAGTATCTAAAGCCGGGCGATAAGGTGCTGGCAGATGCGGCTTATTATTATGCGGTAAATTCAGCGGGGGCCGGTTACTGTAGTTTGACACCACACCACCTGCAACGCCAACCCGCCGCACCGGATCAGTTTGGTATTAACGCCGTGGTTACTGATTTGCGCAATACAATCATCATCGGGCAATTGGGGCAGACAGGCTTTGCTTCATCCGGCAGCTTTCCTGCCCGAATTCCCGAGTTGCTGGCAGGCCTCACGTTTATGAACTGGGGCGTACGAAACCCCGGTTATAACGCCATTGTGCTGCGTCGCGCCGCTGCTGTGCCTGCTCAATAAACATGACTTTAAACGCAATAAAACAACGGGCTGCAGCGGGTAGCCTCCTACCATTAATACTGGGCACTTCGCTGCTGCACCTGGCTGTGTACAGTTGGCGACAGCCCGATGCGTTTACTAACCCTCAGTTTTTTGCCGAGGAAGGCAGCGTGTTTTTTGCGGATGTATATCACTATGGTTTGCAAAGTATGGGCATGGTGTATGCAGGCAACCTGCACCTGGTACCCCGGGCCTGCGCCTGGCTTGCCTGGCAGCTGTTTCCCCTACAGTGGCAGCCTGCTGCATATACAATGATGGCCCTGGCCTTGCTGCTTGCAGTAAGCGCTTATGCATGCTTTAAGCTAAGGCCCCTTGCCGGTGATTTTGGCGCCGCCGCAATGGCCCTGTGCATTACGACGGTGCCTGTGGCCACCGAAGTATTTTACGGGCTCACCAACATACAATGGATCCTGTGCCTTGCCCTGGTGGTGCTGCTTGGTACCCGGCAGCCGGGGCAGCCCCGCACTGGCTGGGCCGGGCTTTTGCTGGCAGCCCTGTGCGGCCTCACCGGCCCCTTCTCGCTTCTTTTGCTGCCCGGGGTACTTGCAGTAACCTGGCTGGATGCCCGAGGTGGCCAGCCGGCGCGCTACGATACACGTCTTTTGCTGGTAATTGCCGGCACCGCACTGGTTCAGGCACTGCTCATTGTGGCTTTTCCCCATCAAAGGGTGGACGCCTCCGATGGCAGCAGCGCGTTTTGGCCCTCGGTGCGCCGGGCAGTCTTTCTGCTTGCAGTGCACACTACACATATTGAGGCGCTGGTTGGCGACAGCAGCAGCACAAGCCCGCTTAAGTACCCGGTATATATGGCCATGGCAATTGTTGCCGGTTTGCTGTTGCACGCAGGCTACCGGCAGTGGAAGAGCAGCCGCAATGTGCTCATACCCTTTGCGCTCTTTGCTGCTTGCATGGTACTATTCGCCACCTTTTTTGCCTTTCGTCGGCATGTGGGCATCTTGCACCCCTTGTATGCCGGTGCCCGGTATTTTTACGTGCCTACTATCCTGCTGGCCTGGGTATGCCTGTATGCCTGTAACCTACGCAGCATAAGAGTTAAGCCGGCACTTGTAGCCAGTGGGGTTTTGTTGCTCGTTTTTCATAGCATTTTCTATCCGCCAGCCCCTTTGTACGATATGCAATGGAAAAGGCAAGCTCAAATGCTCGAAAAAAATAACGGACCTGATACTATACCTATAAATCCTGCAGGTTGGACAATATATCTTGGAAATCAGAAAAGGTTTAAGTGAACCAGGTAGCTAAGCGGTAATTCTCTTAAAACCAAATCAACCTTTTGTATTTCGTCGCCCTGTTCCGAAATGCGTTCGGCAACTAAAACACAATAATGCTGATAAATTCAAAATCGAAAAGGTGGCACCAAATAACGCCGTATGCCAACGATAAGTTCTTACCGATTTTCTGTTATTTGATTTCTGCTTTACCAATCTTTTCTTACTTCTACAAATTCAGCCGGTCCGCTGTAAACAGGCCATTTTACGACGACTATAATACGGCACTCGGATTCCTGGTTGATTACGTTAATGCCGAAACGCCAGGCAAAGCGTTCGCCTTGCTGTTTGTGCCTAACAATGAACATATTGTATTTGTACAAAAGCTTAGCTGTTTAATAATTTTCAGCCTATTTGGTAAAATAGATTTTGTTGCAACCGCGCTTGTGGGCAACCTGATGTTGCTTGGTGCTTTTATTTTGCTGGTACAACTGATGAAGCCATTTGGCCGTAAATTGCAATCAGCCATTACACTTCTGTGGTCAGTTATCTTATTTGACTGTCTTGGCGTGGAAAACATGATTCACACCTCTGCAGGTATTCCAAATATAGGAGCCTTCTTTTTTTTTATACTTGCCATTTACGGTTACCATAAGAAACAGAAAGCCTGGATAGTGCTGGGCGTTGTTGCGCAGGCACTTTCTGCAATGAGCATGGGTGCGGGGCTAATTGCAGGAATAGCCTTGGTTATGTACAACATCTTGCGCAAAGAAAGATTGAAAATTTGGCTCAGTGTATTAATGGTTTGTTTGAGTGCAGTTGCGTATTTCCTGTTGGTAAAAGGCGTTTCCCAACCTGCAGAATCGATGAGCCTGCTTAAAATGGTGAAGTTTGGCCTACATACAACAGTTGCCAGGTTCAGTTTTGTTTATTGGTACGTGCCGTTTGCCGCATTGTGCCTCGTTTTGTTTACCGTACGCAATACGATTCGCAATGGAATGCATGATGAAACCATACAGATTCTTTTGATTATTGCTTTATTCGCCTGCATGTGCATTGCTTCAGCCGCTGTAAACCGCTGGAACCTGGGTATGCAATTTGCGATTTCAAGCCGATATGTTATTTACAGCAATCTTGTTGCTGCAACAGCAGGTTCTCTATTAATGATTTGGTTCTACCGGAAGTACAGATCGAAGTATCACTTTTCGATCCTGGTAACAGCCATCATTTGCATGCTTTCTTTTCAGTTTATGAAGAATGCCACCAAAAGCGGTGATTATTCTGGTTGGTACAGGCAAATAACCTTAAGGACGCCGCCAATTCATGCAAATCCCCAGTGGGCGCTGGCTGTATTGAACAAGTCCTGCTATAGCGGCATTTATTGCTTACCCAGGTAAGTTTGCGATCTGCCGAACAATAGCTTTCGTAGTTATCAATCATTCATTTTCGTTTCGCTATTTCATACGCCCGATGAAGCCAATCATTAAAGTAGAAAACCTGTCAAAAGAATACCGGCTGGGCACTGTAGGCACAGGCACTATGAAGGATGACCTGAAGCGCTGGTGGTATCGGGTACGCGGCAAGGAAGATCCATTTTTGAAGGTAGGCGAAGTAAATGACCGTGCACACAAAGGCAGCAGCGATTACGTGTGGGCGCTTAAAGACATCAACTTTGAAGTACAACCCGGAGAAGTGTTGGGAATAATTGGCCGCAACGGTGCCGGCAAAAGCACCCTGCTGAAAATACTGAGCCGTGTAACTGAACCGACGACAGGCCGGGTAACTATGAACGGCCGTGTGGCAAGCCTGCTGGAAGTGGGTACCGGTTTCCACCCTGAGCTAACCGGACGCGAAAACGTTTACCTAAATGGCGCCATCCTGGGCATGACGCGCCGCGAAATTGACCGAAAGTTTCACGAGATCGTTGACTTTGCTGGTGTGGAGCGCTATATAGACACGCCGGTAAAACGTTACAGCAGCGGCATGCACGTACGGCTGGGATTTGCCGTGGCCGCCCACCTGGAGCCCGAAATCCTGATTGTGGATGAGGTGCTGGCCGTAGGCGATGCAGAATTTCAAAGGAAGTGTTTAGGGAAG
>Ga0209594_1001452_pt1 | contig 11809 bp, 17 predicted proteins | sample AshMeaCrysSpring_FD_184126 | JGI IMG/M metagenome (GOLD analysis project Ga0209594, IMG submission 184126) | Groundwater microbial communities from Big Spring, Nevada to study Microbial Dark Matter (Phase II) - Ash Meadows Crystal Spring... | ecosystem: Environmental > Aquatic > Deep subsurface...
TATATTTAGTGTCATTTTCTATTTTCTGATATGTAGTTATCATTAAATAGAAATCTCCATATCTCCTAACCAAATTAGCACTTGCAATCTCTAATCCTTCTGGTATTCTCTTTAATATCTGCTTCAGACCTCTTACTCTTATCTTTTGATCTATATTTACTATCTTTATATATTTATCATCTAAAATCTTATATTCTTTCCCATATGTAATTAAAGGAATAGAATTTACTTCACTCTTATGTTTTAGACTCCCTACTTTCTTTCCTTGTTCTTTTAAACTTGATAATGTATTTATATTAGCCTTGGCTCTATCTATAGTTCCTCGTTTCATTTGTCCAGACAAATGTTTTAACTCTCTTTCTTCAAATTTATCTTTAATCTTGATAGGAACTTTTACCATCTTTGGATCTGTCTCATAAATACCTTTAGATATCATATAATTATAAAACCATTTTATTTCCAAAAATAACATGTCCAAACATTTTGATGTTGCTCTATTAAGATGAGATATATCTATTTTTGTCTCATAAGTTCTTATCTTTATTTTTCTTCTCTCTGTCTCATCTAAATTAGGATCATTTAGATTCAAGTAATAACCGGTCTTGATATAGTCAAGAGAAGGCCTACTACGTTTAGCTATCATGTCTTCTTCTAATACTATCTCCATACGTCTGCTTTCTTCATTATAATGCTTACCCCAAAATGCCTCTTTTATAGCATTATTCCAGCTTCCAAAAACTTTCACGTATGTGTTATAACTTGGATATTTGGGATTGCTAATGAAATCATTTATTCTAGGGACTCTCTTATTTTCTTCATAAGATAGTATCAAGCATCTTAAAAGATACTCCTTATTGACGTATAGTTTTTTTCTTGTCATGTTCTTCCATACAACATATCCAAGGCCAAACCTTTTTCCATTTCTTCAATTTCGTCCAGACAATTGTCGCAAAATCTATAGAGTTCTTCTCTTTTATTTTTCGGATTTTCTTTCTTCTCTTTTCCTGTTTCTTCTCCACATCTTAAACATCTCGTCATATTATAAATCCTTACATTACCCTGCACTATATAACCGGGCAATGCCTTACATCACCAGACATTTCATAACATCACCTTACATAAGCTCAAGACATTATGTAGTCCTAATCGTTCCATTGCTGATATTTTGGCAAGTCTTGCCAAGTCAAACCTCTTTCAATTATATCTCTTGTTGGGACCTTATAAGCCGTACCTGTGATATCATCTATTACCTTTTTAGTTTCTCCAAATTCTCTTTCGAGTCTTTTTACAAATTCTTCATGGCAACCGTCCGAACAAGTCAATCTTCCTACAGATTGGACATCAGCATCACAACATTTGCTCTTAATGTCTAAGAACATTTTATCTTTTATCTTTTCTATTATTCTAAAGTCATCAATCTCGCATTGTTGGAAACATCGTCTACATATCCATACAGAGGACAGCTCAATATGTTCCCCACATATTACACAGAGATATTTTTTGGCGTTTTCAAATTGTATATTCTCCATATCAATCTTTCCCTTTAAATATTAGACTTACAACATCGCCAAACGTATTTACTCCAACCTCGGCCATGTATTTTGATTCCAGGACATCGCATTTCTGTTTAGATATAAGACACCTATATTCATCATTTATAAAATGTTTACAATCTATGTCCTCATCAAAAATACATTTTTCCATATTTTTTCTTTTATCATCCAACTCGTATAGTAGTCGTCTTCCTACGATGCATATGCCATTATCAAAAATACACTTTTCCATATTTATTCTTTCGCAAGCTTCATAATCGTTATGGAATATATAATTCGTCTACTATAAATGATTTCACTATTGTATCTCTGCTAAATTTAAAATTTATTAATTCCTTTGGGTCGATGTTTAGTACAAAAACATGCCTCGACGAATCAGAAGGTTTTGTTATCTCTATCTCTTGTTCGCAGGCATCTGCAGAACACTTTCTGATAATATAAAACTTAAGAGGCCTATCTTCTGTGTCTGGGGCTAATTCCATTATAACCCTGAATATACTATCTTTCCAAGGATGAATAGGCTTTACGCCCTGAGATAGTATCTCATTATTTGCGACAATGTACATATCGTCAAACTTGCCTTTTGGTACAACTACACCTTTTGTTACGGTCTTCGTATATTTAGATATAATTTTCATAGATATGATAAATAGTATTACTTCTAAGATCAGGACTGATAGGTTTATAACTACCATATATTCTAATTTTAATTTTCCAAAGCTAAATAGGATAGATGACGCTATTGCTGGTATCCATATGATAAGTGCCAGTATCCTTACCACTTTTATTAACGTTTTTGGCTCCATTCTAAATTATCCTCATTTTTCTTTTTCTCGAATATAACATTATTGTGTTTTGTTGAGTTTCAAAGCTATTTCATAATCTTCTAATAAAGTTTTGGCTTTGACGAGTGATATCAATGTCAATCCTTCTTTGTTAAGATTTTCTTCAGCACCTTCATTTCTGTCAACGACACTTATTACGAATTCTACCATTAGGCCTTCGTTTCTCAAAGCATTTGCCGCATTTATAACTGAACCTCCAGTAGTCGTTACATCCTCCACTAATATCGCAAATTTTTTCTGTTCAAACTCTCCTATAATTCTGTTCTTTAGTCCATGATCTTTTTGGGCCTTTCTGACGATGACTAAGGGTATTTCTGTATCAAGAGATACCACCGTCCCAAGTGGAACGGCTCCCAATTCCATACATGCGATATAATCAGCCTTTATTTTCCTATTAACTATCTCCGCCACTATATGACTGGAGATAAGTTTAAGTATTTTGGGCTTTGTAACAGCCATTTTAACATCTACATAATATTTCGATCTTTTACCGCTTGCAAGTGTGAAATCTCCAAATTTAACCGCTCCACAATCTTGTAAAATCTGCCCTAAATTTTTATCCAACTTATTCACCTCATTAAATCGTAAATGTCGCCGTGAGTTACAAAACGGAACACGTCTGAAGTGCTCCCGCTTTTACTCTAAGTGCTGTACATACTTTTATACTAAATTACTGTCGAAATATACATTGATGCAATTCTACTATATCTAATAGCATTCTTACAACACTATACTATTAAGTTTAAGCATGTTTGATAAATGTGTTGGACAATACATACGAATAGCAGAACTGTTGCGGCTTAATTCACGACCATTTAGTTGAGCTCGAAATGTCCGCAAGGTTCGACTCTATCTATTATAATAATCAGGCACCACAGAGTGGGGTCTAATCTTGACTGATAATTGTCAAAACACGGGTCTCTGTGGTACCACGCTACTGGTAGGATTCGGACCTACAACACCCTCCATAAGGATGGCACCCTCATTAGGAAGTAGTACCCATTGTCCATTCTCCTTTTTTGCATCCTTTTTTGCATCCTTTTTTGCATCCTTTTTTGCATCCTTTTTTGCATCCTTTTTTTCATCCTTTTTTGCATCCTTTTTTGCATCCTTTTTTGCATCCTTTTTTGCATCCTTTTTTGCATCCTTTTTTGCATCCTTTTTTGCATCCTTTTTTACGTTATTGTTTCCCATCGTTTTCTCAAAAAATTCCAAATCGTAACATATAATCTTAATAATTTTCCAGCCGTCTGTGTCAATAATACACGCTATTACATCTTCTGGTTCACCAAATTCAGCATCAGACTTGCCGGGCATGATACTATGTTGTGTTAAGATAATTGGAATCTTTTTCTCTCTCGCGAATTCTTCTAATCTTTTTACTCTCTGACTCAGATCGTTGTCAAGCATCTGACAAGAATATGGCGAGCGGTCTTTGATGAAATCATTTTGCATATCGACAACCGTTAATGCTGGATTCATGTATCAAATCAACGCCAATAATATCAACATAGTCATCACTACTCCCACAAATATTACAAAATAACCAAGTATATTTCCAACGATTGATAGTTTATTCAAATATATCTCTCCTATCTTTTCTCATCGTTTTATCTCCTTTTTCCTCCTGTCTTCTAACATGCCCCGCACGTAAGAAGCGCATAGCTAATAAATGATTGTAAAGTATATATATTTTATTTATGCAGAACAACTGCGATGCAGAAAGAAAACTTGCGACGTTGACATGATATCAATGTTTATCAGCGTACTTACCACATCTAACTCATATTAATAATCATTTATTGCCTCTTATGCTTATCCCTAAATGGTCAAGAATGTAAACAATCATTAATATAGAAATCATCCAGACAGCAAGCATCGCTGTCGCTATAATTATAGGCATATATCTTATAGGGCCCGTATTGTCACCTCACAATAGTTATCTCCATGCGTTATCAACTTTTTGATTTCCATTTCGGCCTTATTTCCAAATGCGTGATTCAGGGCTCCTTTAAATGCTTCTCTTGCCACACGACAGACATATGCATCGAAAGTCTCTCCTTCTTGAGTAATATTACATTTTCTGATTCTGTATAATAGATTTTTATTCTCCAATTTTAATTCGCTGTCTCTATGAATTTTAGAGTCTATAGTGGCAAAGGCTTTCTGAAAGGTCTCCAAGTTCCATTCTTTAATATTATTATCTTTTTCATATTCTTGCATCAGAGCTTCTCCCATCCTTCTACCTAGAACAGATATAGACATTGGAGTATCGGCTAAATTCTTAAATTCTTTAAGAGATGTGACGAACAATATCAATTGGTGATCTAGTCTACTATCACTCGATTTTAGATTATTTATTATCTCATTAATTTTCATTCCTACATCCGGACGGTGCTCAAAACATAACATATTCGCAGTGATTTTTCCATCATATAGGTGACCGTTAGTTTCCATTAGCATTATCAGTTGCTTCTTTATTTTTTCTATTGCTTCTTTGTTTCTATAACTGTGAAATAGAATCATGTCACTATTTTTGATTTCTACTCTGTCTACTACTCTGGAGGCTTCATATACCTGTTTTATCAAGGAGAGTATCTCTTTGAGAGGTATCTCTTGGATCGGTTTCTTTGCAATAGTCTCTATCATTATCTCGCCCATAGGGGTATTTCCAGATAATATATCTTCGTAATAATTTCTATGGATTGTTACCATTTGATAATTACTGAGAACATGCCTATTGACAATACATTTCCAAAACGCATGACGATTTTTTATAGCTGTCTCTATTTCTTCAGAACTACCAAAAAAGTTGGTCAAACTATTAAGCCCTTCTTTTTTATTTGAAGTTTTTACAAGTTCGACCTTTATCTCGTCTCCAAGATTGACGACGGATTTTATCGCAAAAGGTACGAGAGAGTTCTTTACTATGAATTGAGATATAGCGCATATGATAAATCTCGATTTCTGGTATGTACCGGTTGTTTGCATCAATATGTTAGAAGGAGACAAAGTGTTGTCGCAGTCTATATTAACACTAATTCCCCAGGCAAGTTCACTAAGTCTTCTATTAATGAATTTATTGAGTTCGTCAATTCTATTTATTAACGACGGGTCTATTATTGTATTCAGAATATTATCAGGAATAAGTCTTCCATCTATCTCGTTTAACAACCAGTTAAATAAGGACTCATCTATAGCTATTGATCTTTCTGGAAATGCTCTTTCAGCATTACATATTATTTCTCTCATCGCTGAACTAAAATTTCCGCCATGTCTCTTTGCAAACAATTCCATCTTTTTCAGACACTCATCATCCAAAGATATATTTTTGGTGTGTATCATTCCTATCCTATCTCCTATTCTTCAATTGTAATTCACCATTTTTCTCATTTTTCTCTTTTTTAATATTGCCTCCTTTTGTATTTTTTGTCTATTTTTTATTTTTACCATTTATTCGTTATTTGATAAATATGAAGTGGTACCTTGTGGTGGCATAATACGGAAGGGGAGTGAACTAAAAATAAGAAACCGTATTACGAATTCGCCAGGTATCACTTCATCTATTATTTTTATCTATTATTTTTATTTTTGTAATATAAGTAGTCCTCCGCATCCGCACGGTATCTCTCTTATCGGTATTCCTATGATTATTGACCGTTCAGCTTATCTGTCGCATTTGTCGCACTTATATCTGAAAGTAGGAAAATCTATATCTTCATTTTCAGCGGTATCTGCCATTTTTTCTAATGTGCTCTTCTCCATATTCTTCACCACTATTTTTCTTTCGATCGTGTACCAAGATATTTAGCCACTAATCTTGGACTGATCTGAAAATAAATTATGATAGTAATGCTAAAATGAAGAATGGTTGGTACAATCTCTCTAAATATTGCCTCTTTTTCATAAATCACATCTATTAGAAAGCCAGTTATGGTAGATAATATTATTGTAAGTATAAGATTAGCCATAAATTGTCTATCATCTAATACGTATTGTTTCCATAACTTCATATTTATATTTCCATCTTCAAGATCTTTTTCTCGAGTATAATTTTTTAAATTAATTATCTTCATAATCTGTCATACTATATTACGACGCCTTCCACAATATCTCTCCAGATGGCTCTATGAGTTTCCAAACAGCTTTTTCTGCCTTATCCGTTCTATTGTCGAGCAAGAAAAATGCAATTCCTCTTAGACTTTTTGTATTCTCCGTTCTATTTATAATATATTCAGCCCGCTTTGTCCTGTTTTCTAGTTTCTTAGCTTCAAGAGTTATATCTAGGGCATCTCTCATTATTTTTATCTTTGACACTTTCAGTTCAGTTTCTATTTTCTTAACCCAGTCAAAAAATTCATCTGGTACATTATCCAAAATTTGGTCAACAGTTTCTGTATCTTTTAAAGACGACCATATATCTCTTGCAGATATTCCCGTCAATATTTTGCTTAATCTTCTATAATCTGACGATTTTATCTTTACTCTTAATCCGTTAGAATATTTACAGACGAACCCTTCATATTCCGTACCTTTGTATCTCTCCAAATAAGGATTGTTCAACATATTGCCATCATTATCTACTATCAATCCTCTGCAACGGATCGTATATTCGTCCCACAATTTATTATATTGTGCCTTTTTGGTGTAATTATAGATATATAAATCAAGAAATGGGTGTTTGCTGACAGTAATCAACCCATCACTTATTCTCTTCTTAATGCCGTCACCACTAATTTTTCTTAATTTTAACATAAGTATTATTTATTATAGATTTTGAATTATATTATTGACTTCCTTGTTCTGCACGTTTTAAGGTATCTATCATTAACTGTGTAGTCTCTACTGACGGATTGCTGACAAATTCAGTCCACGCATTCTTTCCACATCTTTCTCCAATTTGTACTAACGGGCAAGGTAACAAACCATTTCTGTGTCCGAAACAATCTATTGCTGCACTAGATTCTACTGTTCGTATCTCACATAACACACATGTTGAACCGTAGGCAAATTCTGTCAAGTTGAACTGAGATATATCATAAAGTTCACACATTTTTCTTATTCTATTCCATTTATCAAAAACTATATTCCACGGGTCTTCTCCTTGATTTAGTCTTTGTAACATCTCATCTCTAGTCATGAAAGATAGTGTCTCTATGTCATTCATAATTTTCTTTTTTACTCATTTTTTCATTTTTATTTATTTTTCATTCTAAACCATACAAACTGATTACATACCTTGCACGGATAGATGCATAATCCAGTCTCCGTTACTGTTATTTCAATACCAGGTTCATTTTCCTGTTTACATTTTGGACAACGTGTTTTTCTATCTACCGTGGCGACAGTTAGTATCTTTTCTAATTTTCCTGTCATTGGGTTTCTTGCAACATCGGGTTTTCCAATGACGCTGATACCTTCGTCTATCTCCGTTACGAAGATACTATCTCCTACCTTTTTATCCTTTCCCATAACGATTTCGCTCATATATCTCCTTTTTCGTTATTAATTTCTTGTATTCTATGTCTATTCATCATGATAGCGAGCAAAACTCCCATTCCCAATTCTTGTCTTGCTTTTTGTACGGAAATATCTATTTTTTTGCCATTCTTTCAGAAACATTGTCCATTTCTTTATTGTCCAATTCTATGGTATTCAATTCCTTTCTTTTATAAGTAAGTTGTCTTGCTAATTCCGTTCTTGCAACATTCTCTTTTTATAGATCAATTCCTGATTTCTTATAACCCATTTCTATATTTTATTCCTCCTTCTTTATTTGGTATTTCCGCTTTTTCATATATTCTTTATACCAGTTATCTAATACGAAAGTATTTCCGCAAGCGATACATTCTGCTAGATCATCTTTTGGTCTGTTTGGTATGTCTGGATATCCACTGTAGGTTCTATGCAGAGTCGTAATCCGGCATTTTTCGCATTTTATATTTATATATGTTGGAAAATCAATTAGCATTTGTTATCTCCTATTCTTTTGTCTATGATATGCCATACATATTTTATCCTCGTCAGAAGACTCCCGCCTTTAGGCGGGAGTTCAACTGAGTCAATACAGAATTCTTCTCCTTGCGGAGTTGGTCCACTTCGGAGTTGTTAGAAAAGGTTTTTAAATCCAGCACACTAAGACCTGAAGACAGTCTCCTACCTTCTTAGATCTTTGTTTAATACTGAATCACAGTTGCATAGAGCTTGTGGAACACACTATGGCGTGAATGTATTTCTCAATTCTAACGTCTGCATGTCATTATCATCTATTCAACGATTCAATACCTCCTAATCAACTGTTGCCCTTGTCATCACTGACAGGCCCCTGCCTTCAGGCAGGGGTAGTTGACATTTCATCTTCCTTTATTTCTAGATATATTTATTTTTGCATATTCGTAGAATTGATTTATCATCATAATTGGCCAAAAAATTATACATACTATTAGACAATAGCATCTCCATATTATAACATGTCGTATATCTTTATTCCATCTATATATTCCATATAGAATTCCTATTATGAAATAAATTAGCACAATTTGACCATCAATGCTCATAATATTCGACTATATTTTATTTTTTTTGTTTTCTACCATTCAATTAACATAAAAGATTCTTTTGCTATGTCTTTTCTATAAATAAATCCTCCCTTTATACAAATTTGTGATATTACATCGTATGCTACATTTCTTGCATCTTTTATATTGTCTGGCGAGTATCCTGTAACTCCCAAAATTCTTCCTCCATCTGAAATTATAATATTTCCTTCTTTTTTAGTACTTGCGTGAAAAATTTTTATATTTTTATTTTCAATATTTTCTAATCCATATATAGGTAAACCTTTTTTGTAAGTGCCAGGATATCCTCTAGACGCCAAAACAATACAGCAGGCTGCTCCCGAATTAAATTGAATATCACAATGTCTTCCTTCTAATACCGCAGAAAGTAGTTTATATAAATCGCTTTTTAACATCATCATTGCAGGCTGACATTCTGGGTCTCCAAATCTAACATTAAACTCTAGAACTTTTGGTCCGTCATTGGTCATTATCATTCCTGCATAGATAAATCCTTTGTATATTGTCCCCATTTTTTTCAATTCTTGAATGATGGGAGTAAACATATTTTTACATATATAGATTATCATTTCTCTGGGAATGAACGATACAGGACCGTAGGCACCCATTCCCCCAGTATTAGGACCTTCATCATCATCCATCAATCTTTTATGGTCCTGAAAAGCCATCTCAAATGGGTATACTTTTGTCCCATCGGACAAGCCAAAAACTGAAAATTCCTGACCAATTAATCTCTCTGCAATTAATACTTCAGATCCATATTTAGCAGAATGTAACTCTATTTCTTTTAAAGCTTCATTTTTAGAATGACAGACACTAACTCCTTTTCCTGCGGTCAGGCCTCTTGCCTTTATGACAATTCCTTCTGGTTTTGTTTTCTCATTAATTGCCTTTATCGCATCTTCTAGATTGTAACATTTTACCGATTCTGACTGTGGAATATTAAGTTTGTTCATCAAATCGTATGAGAAAAATTTATCTGATTCAAGCAAAGATGCTTTTTTCGAAGGACCAAAAACTCTGTTATATCCTTTTTTGTTTAGATAGTCAGCTATTCCTTCTGTGAGTGGTCCTTCTGGGCCTACTATCACCATATCTATTTTTTCAGATATGATAAACTCATATATTTTTTCAAAGTTTTCTTTCTTTGTGGCATCTATCGGAATATTTATCCCCTTATTTTCTTCTGTACCTCCATTACCTGGAGCATAAAAAACAGTTGAGATATCATCACTCTGTGATATCTTCCAGCCAAGCGCATGCTCTCTACCTGCAGATCCAATAATTAAAACTTTAGTCATATCTAACTTTTCACTATCATGAATTCATTTTCATAAGTTGTTCCATTCATCAGCAGAAATTTTCCTGTCTAACTTTGTCTCTATCTGTCCTATCAACATTTTAAGTTCATTTATATCATAATAATCGTTATTTGGGATAGTTTGACTATATTGTCCATACCTCATAAACTCATGCTTAGTTCCAGGGAATGGTCCTGCAAACCCTAATTTTTTCAAACGCTGAATAAATTCGCGGTGTTTGCATGGTATCCATTTGCTCACAACTTAACTTCTTGTTGACTTTTATCTCCCTTCCTAGATCAATTCTATCAATTATAGGTAAGTCATCTCCAAACCTTACTCCTACTATGATCCAATCTCCAAGCGTTGATCGTAATTCATCTTTACATTCTTCTAATGTTTTACCAAATGCTATTACTCCTTCGCAACAAGGGACTGTACCTGCGAATTTTCCATTATCTAATTTATTGTAGACTGCCTTTGCCATAGCGCGATCGATATATTCGCTGAGAATATAGGCAAGACGAATATCTTGTTCTATCATATTTTAATCCCTCACTATTTTTACTCCATTATGTAATATTACTAATATTGTGTCAGAGTTTCTATCATATGGTATTTTAGGTATTTGTTGAATCACTATTCTATCATTGTCATTAACTTCAACGTCTATTCCATTAACCATTATTTTTGTCATATGTGATCGTCTATTCCATTAACCATTATTTTTGTCATATGTGATCGTCTATTCTCATTTTTAATACTGTCTCTGTACACAAGCACATTAGTCTGGCCGCTGAGTCTACTTGCAGCCTTTGTGACCTCTCTGACCTATGCTTTTTATGTGAGATCGTATTATCTATAACCTAAATCTTTTATTATTATGTTGCCTTACCAGACCATACATCACACCAGACAACGTTACCGGACACAACCGGGCCTTAATACGATTTATCTGCTGCAGAACTGCGCCTAGACAGTGACCGGCGCAGCCGGGAACTAACGATCTGCGTTAGCAGAGAGTTGCTCAGAACTGTACATAACGCAAATAAGGCGCAGTTTTCGCAATATCCTTACCTTATCTTACAGAACCGGATAACACCTTACATCATCTTGCCAAACAATACTTTTCCGCGCCAGACAATGCCTTGAACATAGATTAATTTATTGATTTTCTAAAAATTTTGTCTGTCTTTTCTGAATAATTTCTTTCTATTTAACTTCCCAAATATACCTCCACCTATTAATCTTTTTAATCTTTATTATTCTTCCTTGAGATACAGCCTGTCTAAAATTGCTTAAATCTCTTAAATCTTCTGGCAACTCATTAAATTCAAATACCTTTATGCACCTATCCTTTAACTCATTTACCCATATAAGTGCTTTAGATCTTCCTGTCATTTTTCTCGTTTTTTGCGTATTATCGTATAATATCTTTATTTAAATCCTTACCTTGCATCACATTACCTCACAATTCCGCACCTAACGTAGCATCGCCTAAGCATTCCTTACCGTAAATATCATTTATTTAG
>Ga0209594_1001453_pt1 | contig 11806 bp, 7 predicted proteins | sample AshMeaCrysSpring_FD_184126 | JGI IMG/M metagenome (GOLD analysis project Ga0209594, IMG submission 184126) | Groundwater microbial communities from Big Spring, Nevada to study Microbial Dark Matter (Phase II) - Ash Meadows Crystal Spring... | ecosystem: Environmental > Aquatic > Deep subsurface >...
GCAAGTCGACCCGTCCTGCGACCCCTGCGGGCCGCACAACAAGCTCGTCACGGCGGCCGGGCCGCTGACCGGCGCGCGCTGCGCGGTAACCGCCAAGCCGCCCCTGAGCGGGGCCATCACCTGTTCGAAATGTTCGCCGCGCTCGGGACCCCGGCCGCCGTCGAGGCGGTCCTGCTCGTCAACGGCCGCCGCGCGGATGCCGCCACCCGGCTGAGTGAGGGAGACGATGTAACGCTTTTCCCGCCGATGGAAGGCGGTTGAGCCCGTTCGGGCCATGGGACGGCTGCGGTGCCGTCGCATTTGATTTTCAAGGCCGGCGGGCTTATATTTTTTAAAAATAGGCAACTGACCCTGCTCGGCCGGACGCGGATTCGCCTTCAGTTACAACCAAGCGGTTTCCCATCCATGAGCTGGTGTGCACCTGTTTCCGGCCCCACGCCGCTTGCTTTCAGGGCGCCGCCCTGCCCCCTCTTTCCAGCATAGCCTTTTGACGAATTTTCCGGCGCTTGACACCGCCGGTCGCGACCGTTTCCTCCAACCGCCGCTGCCGACCGCTGACGGCGACGCATCGGACCGTGCGCGATGAAATCCGATTGGCATCGTTTGAGCTCGCCGGCCGTCTCCCCCGAAACCGTGCTGAAGAAGATCAAACCGGGGATGAGTATTTTCTTGAGCACGGGAGTGGCGGAGCCGCGCACCATGGTGCGGCACATCATGCGCTCGCGGGAAAAGAACCTGGAGGATCTCGAATTGGTCCAGTTGGTCAGCTTCGGCGACGCCATCTCGCTGGAGGCGCTCAAGTCCCAGAATTTCCGCCTGAAAACCTTTTTCTCGGGATGGGCGGCCGATCGGGCCATTGAAAACGGCCAGGTCGACCTGGTCCCCAGCCGCTTTCCCAAAATCGCCGAATTGATTTCATCCGGGCAAATTCCTCTGGACGTCGCGATCGTGCAGGTCACCCCGCCGAACGAGGCCGGCTACTGCAGCCTGGGAGTGGCCGTGGACGTCGCCTGGGAGGCCATGGAGCAGGCCTCCATTACGGTCGGAGAAGTCAATCCGAGAATTCCGTGCACCTTCGGCGACACGTTCATTCCGGCGTCCGAATTCGACTTTCTGGTCTTGTCGGAAGACGACCCTCTGTATTTCGAGCGCTGGCCGGTGGATGAGGTCCTGGATCGCGTGGCGCGGAATGCCGCCGCCCTGATCGAAGACGGGAGCTGTCTCGCCTTTTCCATCGGCCCGCTGTTCGAGGCCCTGGCGCGGCACTTGAAGGATAAGAAGCACCTCGGCATCCATTCCCCCTTCTTTACCGATCCATTGATGGAGTTGATACGAGCGGGCGCCGTCACCAACCGCCGCAAGGAAAGCTACCGAGGCAAGTCCCTGACCGCTTACGCATTCGGCACGCCGGATCTGTTTGCGTGGCTCGATCACAACCCGCTGGTCGAGTTCCAGCGCATCGACAAGGTGTTCAATCCGCTGATCATCGGACGCAACCGACAGTTCGTGACCGTCATCGCGGCCCGCAGGATCGACTTGTACGGCCGGGTGGCGCTGCACGCCGGCAAGGGCACCGTGGCGACCGGGCCTTCCGAAGTGGTTGATTTCTTCGCCGGCTCGACCCTGTCTGAGAGAGGCCGCTCCATCTTCGCGATGACCAGCCGCGATCTCAAGGGCCGTTCCAACATCCTGCCCACGATTGCCGATTGGCCCAACCAGTTCGGGATGTTCGAGGCGGTCAGCACGGTCGTCACGGAGCATGGCGTGGCCCACTTGGAAGGCCGCACGGTGCGGGAGCGCGCCCAGGCGCTGATCGAGATCGCTCATCCCGATGACCGGGCCTGGTTGGTGGATGAAGCCAAGGCCCGCAAGATTCTTTATCCGGATCAGATCTTTCTGGAGGAGAGCGCGCGGCTGTATCCCATGGAAGTCAGCGCCATCCATGTTTTCAGAGAAAATCTGACGGTTCGCTTCCGGCCCATCAAACCTTCCGACGAGGAGGGCATGCGCCATCTGTTCTACCGTTTTTCGGAGGAAACCCACTACTCCCGCTATTTTCATTCGGTGCGAAGCATGCCCCACGCCAAGATGCAGGAGTACGTGAACGTGGACTGGAGCAAGGACATGTCCATCGTGGGTCTGGTGGGCGAGGAGGGCAAGGGCCGCATCATCGCCGAAGGGCGCTACCTGCGGATCCCCGGCGGCGGATTGGCCGAATTGGTCTTTGTGGTGGATGAGCACTACCACGGCCGAGGCATCGCCACCTATTTGTACACCCTGCTCATCCGGTTGGCGCGGGAAAGGGGAATAAAGGGGTTCACGGCGGATGTGCTCTTCGACAATCTGGCGATGATGAAGGTTTTCCACAAGGGGGATCTGCCCGTGCAGGCGCACCTCGAAGGCGGCGTCTATCACCTGACCATCCCTTTTGAAGCCAAATGAGAAGGAGGCACTGCGATGCTGATCGATCAAGCCGACCTTTTATGGGGAATGGACAAGCTGTTCGTGCGGGAATTCATGGGGATCACCGCGACCGTGCACTTCAAGAAGGAGGAGGTGGTCTTCCGTGAAGGCGACCCGGCCGGCCATTTTTATACCCTGATCGAGGGCAACGTCCGCTTGTCCATCGGCGAACCGCCCCAGCTCGTCTACACGGTCGACCGGGCCGGGGAGGCCTTCGGGTGGTCCAGCCTGGTGGACCGCAACTACTATTCGGCCACTGCCGAATGCATGGAGCCGACCCGCTGCCTCAAGCTTGAGGGCAAAAGGCTGGAATCCCTTTTGAAGAACCACCTCGAGAGCGGGTTCGAGTTTTACCGGAAGGTGGCCGGGATGCTGGGCCACCGCCTGGTTCAATGCTATCAGGCGATGCGTCAAACCGATGGATGAAGAGCCGGCCTGCGCCGGCGGCGGCCCGGCACGACCGGTGCCGGCCCCGTCTATTTCAGGGCCATGATCCGCCGCGCCTCGTCCGGGGTGGCCACCAGCCGGCCGAACTCGGCCGCCAGCTTCACCATCCGCTCCACGAAACGTTCGTTCGGCGCGAGCACCCCCTTGCGGAAATAGATGTTGTCCTCCAGCCCGATGCGCACGTGCCCGCCCATGAGGATCGCATGGGTGTTCATCGCCAGCTGGGCCGCTCCGATGCCGGCCACCGTCCAGGTGGCGCCGGCCGGGATGCTGTTCTTTAGGTGCACCAGGTTCTCGATGGTGGCGGGGATGGCCCCCTTGAGGCCCATCACGAAATCGAAGTGCAGCGGCGGCACGGCCAGGCCCTTTTCGGCCAGCGCGACGGCGTTGGCGATCATGCCGACGTCGAAGATCTCCATCTCCGGCTTGATGCCGTAGCTCCGCATGTCCCGCGCCAGGTTTTCGATGAGCTCCGGGCTGTTGGCGTAGACCGAGTCCGGGAAATTCACCGATCCGGTGGTCAGGCTCGCCATCTCGGGCTGGAGCGCGAGCCGATCGCTCCTTTGTTCATAGGCCATCCCCGCCCGGCCGCCGGTTGAAATCTGGACGATGAGGTTCGTGCGTTCCTTGAGGCCTTCGTGGATCTGTTTGAAGATCCGAACGTCCGTGGACGGAGATTCGTCCTGCGGGTTGCGGGCGTGCACGTGGATGACGGCCGCCCCGGCCTGCTCGCAGCGCACTCCGGCCTCCACGATTTCGGCCGGATGGATCGGGACATGGGGCGTTTTCTTTTTGGTGGGCAGCGATCCGGTGACCGCGGCGGTGATGATCAGTTTCTCCATCTCGACCTCGCTTCCTGACCGTCGATGGCAGCCTTATCGGCAAGATCTCCCGGTCCGACGCCATTATTGAATTGAATTAATTTATCATTTAGCATAATAGAATCCGCATTGATCCGCATGAGAACATACTGGAAACGCATGTCCTTGTAGTGCCGATGCATTGGCTCATACCGACTCAAATCGCCGCTCTGGCCGCCACGCTGCTTTTGGCATCGGCTTTTTATTATTTTTACTGGCGCCGCCGCAAGGTGTATCTGAGGCAATGGGCCGCGGCCTGGGCGGTCTACGCCTCCGGTACCATCGTTGAGATGGCCGGCGGCATCATCGGCATCCCGATGGCTGCGGCCATTCTCTCCCAATGCATGTCGCTCCTCAGCGGCATTCTGCTCCTGTCCGGAACCTATGCTTATGTGTCAAAGCCGTTTCCGATGGCGTGGATCACGGCCGGCGGCATCGGTCTGCTCTGCGGGTTGGTATTCGCTTGGCGCGTTGCCGACCTTCGATTCCTGATCGCTCCGCCGTCTGTCGTTATCTCCGCAGCGTATGCCTGGACGGGCCGCGCCATCCTGCGCTCCCGTGCCAACGGGGCGCTCGGGCAGACCGTTGCCGGATGGGCCTTCGTCCTCTGGTCCGTGCTGCAGCTCACCCATCCGGTGTGGGTGGCCGATGCGGCGTGGGAGGAATGGGGGTTTCTCGCAACCGCCCTACTGGAAATAGCCGTCGCCGTCGGATTTCTGGTCGTATTTTTCGAGGACACCCTCTCCATGCTGACGCGCAGTGCCGGGCAGCTGCGGCAACTGGTGCAGGACATGCCGGTGCTGCTGGACGCCTTCGATGAGAATTTGAATTTGATCGCCTGGAACCGCGAATGCGAGCGCGTCACCGGCTACACCGCCTCCGAGATCGTCAACAACCCGCGCGCGCTGGAAACCCTCTACCCGGACCCGGTTCAGCGCTCCAAAATGCTGGCGGATTTCGATGCCAGCGGGTTCAATTTCCGGGATCGCGAGTGGGAGATCACAGCAAAGAACGGCGAGCGCCGGACGATATCCTGGTCCAACCTGTCGCAGGAGCTGCCGATTCCCGGCTGGCACACCTGGGCCGTGGGAATGGACGTCACGCAGCGCCGCCGGGTGGAACAGGACCTGCGCACCCGGGCCCATCAACAGGAGACGGTGGCGCTTCTGGGACAGGTGGCGCTGACCGGCGTCGACACCGCTGCGCTCTTCAAAGGGGCCGTTCAATCGATCGCCCGCGAGCTGGGGGTCGACTTCTGTGAAATCCTGGAACTGGCGCCTGAAGGCGACCGCCTGATTTTCCGCGCGGGCCTTTCAAATGTCGAGCACTTGATCGACCGGGGTACGGTAGCTGCTGGTCAGGGCTCTCAGGCGGGCTTTACGCTCCTTTCGCGCGAGCCCGTGATCATGGCGGACATCGACAGCGAAACCCGCTTCACACCCCACCATTTCATGCGCGAACACGGAATCGTCAGCGGGATGAGCGCGGTCATCGGCGGCAGCGGGCGGCCCTTCGGGGTGCTGAACGCGAGCACGACGCGGCGCCGCGCCTTCACCAAGGACGACACCCTCTTCCTGCAATCCCTGGCGAATGTGCTGGCGGCCGCCATCGAACGCAAGCAGGCGGAGGAAGCCCTCCACCGGCAGGAGCAGGCCGCGCGAAAATCGGCGCAGGAAGAGTCGGTGATGTCCGAGATCGGCCGGATCATCGGCTCCACCTTGAACATCGGGGAGGTCTACGAGCAGTTCGCGGCCGAGGTCAAAAGGATTCTGCCTTTCGACCGCATCGCCATCAACCTGGTCGAGGTCGAGGCGCAGAAGGTCACATGCCAGTTTGCGGCCGGGCTTGCCGTCGAGGGCCGCATGCCGGGCGATCGTTTCGATCTGGCCGGCACGGCGACCGCCGCGTGCATCGCCGCCGGTCGCGGCATGCTGATCCCGTCGCTGCCGATGGAGGAGTTGAAATTGCGTTACCCGGGCCACGTATCGGTTCGGCGCCTCGGGATCCAAACCAGCCTTCTGGCCCCTCTGGTTTCCGAGGGCAAGGCTTTCGGCGCGTTGGTGATCATGTCCACCGCCGCGGACCGCTTCGCCGAACGGGATATCGCGCTCGCTGAAAACGTGGCCGCCCGGATCAGCGGAGCCGTTGCGCATGCCCGGCTGCTGGACGAGCTCCTTCAAATGCAGGAGTCGTTGAAACGCAGCGAGGCGGCCGCCCGGCGCCTGGTCCGGGAGAAGGCCGCCATGGCCGAGATCGCTCGCATCGTCGGCTCCACGCTCGCCATGGAGGATGTCTACGAGCGCTTCAGCGAAGAAGTCCGCAAAATCATTTCCTTCGACCGCATCACCATCACGCGCATCCATCCCGAGCGCGCGACGGCCCAGATCCTCTATTCAACCGGCCCCAAGGTGGCGGGGCGCGGCTTGGGCGAGGAATACCCTCTGGCCGGGACGATGTCGGCGGACGTCGTGGAAAAGAAGACGGGAATGGCGTATTCACCCGCCGGCGAGCAGCAGCTGGCCGCCGCGTTTCCGACCATTCTGCCGATGTGGACGGCCGGGTTCCGCTCCTTCCTGCTCGTCCCCCTCATCGTCGGGGATCGGGTGCTCGGCACGCTGGTCATGTCGAGCTATGCGACCGACACGTATGGTCCGGAGGACGTCTCGCTTGCCGGGAACATCGCATCGCAGATCAGCGGCGCCGTCGCGAACGCCCAGCTCTTCGCGGAGCACACCCGGATGGCCAACGCGCTTCGGGAAAGCGAGGCCTCCCTTAAAAGCATCTTCCGGGTGGCCCCGATCGGGATCGGAGTGGTGGATGCGCTCCTCGAGAGCGAGGCCTCCCTCAAGGGCGTCTCGCGGGCGGCCCCGAAAAGGATGGGAGCGGGATCTGAACGAATTCTCGTCCGGGTGAATGACCGGATGTGCGAAATGCTCGGATATGCCGCTGAAGAGATGGCCGGCAAGAGCGCCCGTATGCTTTACCCCACCGATGAGGACTTCGATTACGTCGGCCGGGAGAAGTATATCCAAATTCGCGAGAAAGGCACCGGCTCGGTGGAAACCCGCTGGCGGCGCAAGGACGGGACGGTCATCGACGTCCTTTTGACCTCCACCCCCATCGACTCCTCCGACATCTCCCGCGGCCTCACCTTCACCGCTTTGGACATCACCGCGCAGAAGCGCGCCGAGGAGGAGCGGCGCAAGCTGGAGGAGCGGCTGCGACAGGCCCAGAAAATGGAGGCCATCGGGACGCTGGCCGGCGGCATCGCCCACGACTTCAATAACATTCTGGCGGCCATCGTCGGCTTCGGCGAGCTGGCGCGGATGGACGCCTCCGCCAACGCCGAGCTGACGGCCAGCATCGACGGAATCCTGAAGGCGTCTTTCCGCGCCCGGGACCTGGTGCGCCAGATTTTGACGTTCAGCCGCCAGAACGAAGCCGAGCTCTTTCCCGTCCAGCCCCACCTGGTGGTCAAGGAAGCGGTGAAGCTGCTGCGGGCCTCGCTGCCCTCCACGATCCGTCTCCAGCAGACCATGAACAGCCAGGCCTATATACTGGGCGACCCCACGCAGATCCAGCAGGTCGTCATGAACCTCTGCACGAACGCCTACCATGCCATGCGCGAGGAGGGCGGCGAGCTGGAGGTCGCGCTGACCGAGGTTTGCGTGGACAACGCCCAGCCGCCGGAGCCTCAAGGGGTGACGCCGGGAATGTACCTGAAGCTCAGCGTCCGGGACACCGGGAGGGGGATCGACCCCGCTTTCATTCACCGCATTTTCGACCCGTACTTCACCACCAAGGAGAAAACCAAGGGCACCGGACTGGGGCTCGCGGTCGTGCACGGAATCGTCAAGAGCCACAAAGGCGCGATTCAGGTCTCCAGCCTGCTGGGTGCGGGCACCACGTTCGAGGTGTATTTCCCGATTGTTGATGAAGCGGTCGGAAAAGCCGTGCCGGATCAGGAGACCGCGGCGGCCGGGGGCTGCGAGCGCATCCTGTTTGTCGACGACGAGCCGGACATCGAGGATCTGGGCCGGAGGCTGTTGGGCAGCCTGGGATACGGAGTGGCCACCTGCCAGGATGGCGGAGCTGCCCTGGACCTGTTCGGCGCCGATCCCGCGCGCTTCGACCTCGTCATTACGGACATGACCATGCCCGGGATGACCGGCGATCGATTGGCGGTGGAGATGCTGCGCATCCGACCCGGCCTTCCCGTCATCCTGTGCACGGGATTCAACGAGCTGATCAACATGGACCGGGTGAAGGAGATCGGAATCCGGGCGCTGATGATGAAGCCGTTCCTGAAGAACGAGATGGCCAAGGTCATCCGCGAGGTGTTGGAACGGCGCTGAAACCCCGCCCGCATGCGCCCGGCAGACCGCCCCCCGGCCGTGCTCCGGCCGGACAATCGGATTTCATTCACGCTGCCGGGGTATCGCCGCACTCGAAGCGCTGCGGCGTCCAGGCGTCATCCTTTCTCAGCGATCCTCGCCGCCCTCCCTGCGGGGAAGCTTGTCGAGCGAGGCCTGGATGCGGCGGAGATGCGATCGGATCTCGTGCAGCTGCGCGGCAATGCCGTCCGGCTCGCCGCCGGCGGGGCGAGGGTTGCCGCTGGAGCCCCCGATGGCGCGGGAGATCTCATCCAGACGGATGCCCAAGGTGATGATGAAATAGAGCAGCAGCAGAAACCCAAGCTGCCGCTCGCCCCAGCCCAGCTCGCGCCACCCGAATAGGGCCAGGATCATGAAGATCAGGCTGGTGACGGTGTACGGGTGGCTTGACAACCATTGGTGGATGAAGTGGATCATGGATCTGACACGGCCCTCTCGCCGGCGCCGCGGCCGCCCGGCGTGCCGGGTGCGCCGACCGCTCGCCGGCCGGGGTGCATTCAAGTTGGCGCCCGCCCGGAGACCGCGGATGGGCGCTAGGGGGTCTTGCCCCGCTCTTCGTCCCGCAGCAGCCGGCGCAGCACTTTGCCGACGTTGGACATGGGCAGCGATTCCCGGAATTCGATGATCTTGGGCCGCTTGTAGCCGGCCATGTTGTCCTTGCAGAAGGCCATGATCTCTTCCGCCGTCGCCGTTTCCCCGGGCCTGAGCTGGATGTAGGCCTTGACCGCTTCGCCGCTCTTGGCGTCCGGCACGCCGACCACCGCCGCGATGGCCACCTTGGGGTGCTGGTAGAGGATGTCCTCGACATCGCGCGGGTAGACGTTGAAGCCGCCTACCAGCACCATGTCCTTCTTGCGGTCGGTGATGTAAATGTAGCCTTCGGAGTCGATGTGGCCGATGTCCCCGGTGAGAAAGTAAAGCCTTCCCTCGATCATCCGAAACGCCCGTTCGTCTTCCTCCGGCTTGTTCCAGTAGCCCTTCATGACCTGGGGGCCGCAGACGGCGATCTCCCCGTCCTGGCCCTGCGGCAGTTCCTGGGTCCCGCCGACCAGGTCCACCACCTTGACGTCGGTGCCGGGAAGCGGAAAGCCGATGGAGCCGATCTTGCGCTGTCGGGCGTTGGTGGGGTTGGCGGTGACCACCGGCGCCGTTTCGCTCAGGCCGTAGCCCTCGAAGATCACCGCGCCGGTCTTCTCCTCGAAGCGCCGGCAGACTTCCGGCGGCAGCGGAGCGCCGCCGGAAAAGCAGCCGATCAGGGAGGTCAGGTCGTATTTCTCGAGGTGCGGATGGTTGGTGAAGGCCATGAAAATGGTCGGCACGGCCGGCATGAGCGTCGGGCGGTGCGTCTGCACGATCTTGAGCACTTCGGTGAAGGGCGGCGTGCCGGCGCGCGGGTCGGGCACGCAGATCAGCCGGCTGGCGCTGGCGCAGGAGGATAGCAGCGCGCAGGTCATCCCGAAACTGTGATACCAGGGCAGCACGCCGAGATAGGTGTGAAAGCCCTTGCGCTGCGTCTCGGCTTTCGCCCCCGGCTCGTGGACCAGCTGCATCCAATGATGGATGCCGGCCAGATCGTAGGTGAAATTGGCATGGGTCAGGCACGCCCCCTTGGGCTGCCCGGTCGTGCCGCCGGTGTACAGGATGAGGGCCAGGTCCGTTTCCGGGTTGATGCGCACCGCGGGCGCTTCGGGCCTGGCGGCGCCGACGATGTCGTCGAAGAAGAGATGCCCGGCTTCGTGGCGGTCGGCCTTTGGAATCTTGCCGAGCAAACCGCCGAGGATTCCCTTGATCGTCGGCAGATAGGACTTGACCCCGCAGATCACCACCGTTTCGACGGCGGTGCCCGCGATGGACTTGACCGTCGTCGGGTAGAAGCTCGGATGATCCATGCAGAAGAGCGCCTTGGCGCCGCAGTCCTTGAGCTGATGCTGGAGCTCCTTGGCGGTGTAAAGCGGGTTGCAGGTGACGCCGACGGCCCCGGCCTTGAGGACCCCGAAATACACCGGCGGAAAATGAGGCAGGTTGGGAAGGAAAATCGCCACGCGGTCGCCCTTGCGGATGCCGCGCGCCGCCAGAAAATTCGCGATGCGGTCGGCGGTGTCCTTCACCTGGGCATACGTCCGGGTGCCGCCGCTGAAAAGGGTGTAGACCCGGTCCGGATAGTCTCTGGCGGCTTCATCCAGGACGGCGAACAGCGGTTTGCGGTAATCGGGCACTTGCCGGGGGACGCCTTCCGGCCAGTTCGGGGTGCGCCATTCCTGCATGGGCATGTGAACCTCCTTCTTTGCGAACGGGAAGAAGAACAGCCGCCATGAGAAGCGGGGGCGAGTATAGAAGAACTGCTGAAAGGTGTCAAACAGGAAAGCTGCCGAAATCGGTGCGGATCGCCTGATACAGCTCCTCGCCGATGGCAATGCCGAGATCGATGAATCCGGGGCCGTAGGTCTTGCCGGTGGCCGTCCGGAAGGTGGATTTGATCCGTGCCAGGCTCGCCATCCCGGCCGGGTAATGCTTGAGAAAATCGGGCAGGGACGGCCGGGTGAAGGCGATCATGTCCCAAAGGGTGTCGGTGAAGTTGTCAGGTCCCCAGCGGAATTTGTCCGCATCGTAAAGGCAGCCGGACACCAAGGCCCCTTCGCGCGTGTTGACGGCGACCGTGCTCTTGAAGGCCTCGTGGTTGCGAATGGCGATGCAGATGTCCTCGATCTCGTCGGCGGCAAGCGGAAAGTCGGCGAGCAGCTCCCGCGCCCGGCGAGCGCCCTGCTCGGCGTGGTTGCTCTGCTTGCGCCGGATGTCGTGCAACAAACCGGCGCATTGCGCAAGGCATACCCGCCGCTCCAGGTACCCTCCGGAGTAGCCGGCCGCCCGGCCCTCGATATGGACGAGCGCCCCGGCGTCCACGGACACCTTCAACGCATGCAGGCTGCCGTGTCCGAAATCATCCTCCAGGTGCGCCGACATCGTCTGCCGCACCGCCACGACCAGCGCGTCGCTCTCGAACAGCGCCCTCGATGCCTCAACGTCCGCAGCATGATGCCGGTAAAATTCCGCCGGAGGGTACCGGGATGCGATCTGGCGGGCCCGCTCGCGCAGCCGCTCGTATTGGAAAGCCGCATCGACCATGCAGGGCAGCGTGGTTCGGGTGAGGAAAATGAAATGCCGATCTCATTCCCATGAAACCGGCACATTTCTCGACGCGTCCGTCGCAGGGCAGATCAGCTTTCAACCAGCCGGAAGGGTTTGCCGCAGACCTTCCAGCGCCCGCCTTCTCTGACGAGATCCAGAGTCTCCTCCACCGGGTAGGCCTCCCCCATCCCGAACCAGCGTGCCACCAGCCCGAACACGGGATTGATCGCGCGCCGGCGTTCGGCCTTGAGCGTGACCACGGCGGAATCGGCGCCCTTGAGGGAGGTTGTGGCATCGATGTGAAAGAGCCCCTGTTTCATATAGCTGAATTCATACCCCAGCGAGCGCGCCTTCAGATCGATCCGCTGCAAATAAGCTTGCGCCGCACTCTTTTCGGAATCGCCGGCCAGGTCCTTGCAAAGCCGGTCAGCCATGGCGGGATCCAGCCAGAAATAGGCCTGGGCGAATTCCAGAGCGGCTTTCTCCGGATCGTCCCGCTGGTCGGCCACGGCCAAA
>Ga0209594_1001454_pt1 | contig 11799 bp, 11 predicted proteins | sample AshMeaCrysSpring_FD_184126 | JGI IMG/M metagenome (GOLD analysis project Ga0209594, IMG submission 184126) | Groundwater microbial communities from Big Spring, Nevada to study Microbial Dark Matter (Phase II) - Ash Meadows Crystal Spring... | ecosystem: Environmental > Aquatic > Deep subsurface...
TAGGTGACGTAACCCACGTCGAACCAGTCGGAGCTGCCGGCGACCGAGGTGATCGCGCCGGCCACCAGCCCGCCCGTGCAGGACTCGGCGACCGTGACGCGACGGCCGTGGGCGAGCAGCGCTCGCCCCAGCTCCGCGGCGAGCGCGGCCGCGTCGCGGTCGGGTGCGATCTCCGCCATCAGAAGCACTCGTCGGGACGTGCCCGGTAGTGATACCGGTAGAGCGTCCCGAAGCCGAACCGCCGGTAGATCGCGATCGCGGGCGCGTTGTCCTCGGTGACCTGCAGGAACACCGTGCGCGCGCCGCGCTCCCAGGCACGGGAGAGCAGCGTCGCGACGACTTCGGTGCCGATTCCCCGGCCGCGATGCGCGGGCTCGGTGACGACGTCGAAGAGGCCCGCGACGTGATCCTCGACCGACAGCACGCCCGAGGCCACGGGGCGGCCGTCGCGCCAGGCGACCAGCGGCCGGATGTCGTGCGGCGATTGCGCGATGCGCTCGAGGTGCGCGGCGCGCTGGGAGGGCGGCGAGCCGCGCATCGTGCCGACGACCTCGACGAACGCGTCGGGCAGCGGCGCCGTGAGCTCCACGTCCGCGAGGTGCGGTCGCTCGGGCGGCGACGAGAGCTCCGCGGTCATCACCAGCGTGCGGTCGAACTCCGCGTAGCCGCGCTCGGAGAGCGACTCGTCGAGTCCCGCCGGCTGCACGAAGGGCGTGATGCGGAACAGCGCGGGCAGGCCGTGCCGCGCGTACAGCGCCTCGCAGCGCGCGACCTTGTCCGCGACCGGCAGCGTCGAGCCGTAGAACGCGTTGACGCTGCGCGCCCGCTTCGCCCTTCCGGGCGAGAGGAACACGAGCCAGCCGTCGTAGAGGAGTTGCCGCCGCGACTGCAGGTTGTTGAGGCCGATCTCCTCGATGCGACGCGGATCCGTCATCCCGGCCATCCGGTGACGCGCACGATCAGCGCGAAAGCGACCAGCGCCATGCCCGCGGCGACCAGGTCGTCGACCATCACACCGATGCCATTCTTCATCCTCGCGTCGAGCGTGCGGATCGGCGGCGGCTTCAGGATGTCGAACAGCCGGAACAGCAGGAACGCGAGCGCGATGCGCGCGAGGTCGGTGCCGGTGAAGAAGAGCACGAGCAGCATCGCCGCGATCTCGTCGATGACGATGCCGCCGTGGTCGGCGACGCCGAGGTCCCGTCCGGTGCGCTCCGCCGCCCACGCGCCGCCCAGCACGAAGAGCGCGACGACCAGCAGGTAGCCCACGTCGTCGGTGTGAAGCCGCAGCCAGTCCCCCAGCGGGATGGCGAACAGCGTGCCGACCGTCCCGGGGGCCCAGGGCGACATGCCGGATCCGAAGCCCAGCGCGATCATGTGCGCCGGGTGCGACGTGAAGAACCGGAACGTGAGGGGCGGAGGGCTCATGCGCGCGCCGCGAAGTGATCGAACGCGCGGGGCAGCGCCGGGAGCGGCCGACCGTCCTCCCCGCGCACCACGAGGCCGGCTTCGCGCGGCGTCACCTTGCCGATGCGGGTCAGCGGCACGCCGGTCTCGTGCGCGATCGCGGCGACGCGTTCGCGCATCGGGTTGCGCGCGGTGAAGAGGAGCTCGTAGTCGTCGCCGCCGGCGAGGAGGCAACCGAGCGCGAGCTCCCGCTCCGGTCCCGCGCGCCGGGCGGCGAGCGGCGCCGCACAGGGAACGCGATCGAGGTCGACGCGCGCCCCCACCGCCGACGCGTCGAGAATGTGACCGAGGTCGCCGGTGAGGCCGTCGGAAACGTCGAGCATGGCGCTCGCCGTGCCGCGCAGCGCGATGCCCAGCGCGACGCGGGGGTCGGGCCGCTCGAGCCTGCGTCGAAGCGGCGCGAGCTCGCCGTCCGCGAGCGCGGTGCGGCCCTTCATCGCCGCCAGCGCCAGCATCGCGCCGCCGAGCTCGCCCGACACCCAGATGTCGTCGCCGGGAAGCGCGCCCGCGCGGCGGATCGCCTGGCCCGACGGCACCTCGCCGGCGATGGTCAGGCAGAGGTTGCGCGGGCCTCGCGTCGTGTCGCCGCCGACCAGCGCGACACCATGCGCGTCCGCGAGCGCGAAGAGCCCCCGCGAGAACGCCGCGAGCCACCCGGGGTCGCTGTCGGGTAACGCGCCGGCGAGCAGCGCCCAGCGCGGGCGCGCGCCCATCGCCGCCATGTCGGAGAGGTTCACCGCGAGGACCTTGTGGCCGAGCCCCTCGGGGTCGGTACCTGGCAGGAAGTGCCGCCCCTCGACCATCATGTCGACGGCAAGCACCAGTTCGTGACCCGGCCCGATGCGCAGCACGGCGGCGTCGTCGCCCACGCCGAGGATCACGTCGGCATCGTGCGCGGGTCGATCGAAGAACCGCCCGATCAGTTCGAATTCGCCGAGTTCGGCCATCGCGCGCGTGCGAGCCCCGCGCCGGCGGTTCAGCGGGGCGCGCCCGACTCGGCCGCCCGCGCCGCGATCTCGGCGCCGCGCAGCTCCGTCGCGAGCTTGTCGAGCACGCCGTTCACGTAGCGGTGGCCGTCGGTGCCGCCGTAGTCCTTGGCGAGTTCCACCGCCTCGTCGATCACCACCCGGTACGGAACGTCGGGGCGGTGCTCGAGCTCCCACGTGCCGATCACCAGGATCGCCCGTTCGATCGGCGAGAGCTCCGCCGGCGCGCGGGCCGAGTGCGGGGCGATGCGCAGGAGCAGCGCCTCGTACTCGCCGGTCACGCCGCGCCAGACCTCGGCAAGGTACTCGGGGTCGGCGGCCGCATACTCGTCGGACTCGAGAAGCTGCAGCCGGATCGCGTCGTCGGCGTTGCCGGAGAGCTGCCGCTGGTAGAGCCCCTGCAGCACCAGCGCGCGCGCGCCGCGCCGCGCCTCAGGCTTCGTCGAGGTCATCGAAGAGATTCGCGAGCGCGAGCGCGGCCTCGACCGCCTCGTAGCCCTTGGTGTCCATGCGCGCGAGCGCCTGCGCGTCGTTCTCGCAGGTGAGGATCCCGTTGCCCACCGGGACGCCGAACTGCAGCGCGACCTCCGCGACGCCGCGGGCCGACTCGTTGGCAACGATCTCGAAGTGGTAGGTCTCGCCGCGGATCACCGCGCCCAGCGCCACCAGCGCGTCGAAGTCGCCGGACTGCGCCATGCGCTGCAGCGCGAGCGGCGTTTCGAGCGCACCCGGCACCTCGACCAGCAGCGCGTCCTCGTCGGCCACGCCGGCGTCGCGTAGCGCGCGCAAGGCGCCCGCGAGCAGTCCGTCGCCGATCTCGCGATTGAAACGGGAGAGGACGATGCCGACGCGCCGGGCGCGGCCGTCGGTGCGGATGGGAAAGCGTGCGATGGCCATGGCGATCACCCGAGCTGGCGGCGCGGCCGCTCCTCGAAGCCGGTCACCTCGAGGTCGAAGCCCGACATGCTCGGCATCTTGCGGGGACGCGCGAGGATCCGCATGCGGCCGACGTTGAGGTCACGCAGGATTTGCGCGCCGATGCCGTAGTCGCGCAGGGCGAGCTTGCTCGAGTGCGCCGGTTCCGCGGACATCGCGCGGCGGCGAAGCTCCGCGGCCGACTCGGGCCGGTGCAGCAGCACGACCACGCCGCGCCCGGCGTGCGCGATCGTCTCGAGCGCGGCGGGGATGCTCCACGAGTGGGATTCGCTCTGCGTGTCGAGCAGGTCCATCACCGACAGCGGCTCGTGCACGCGCACGAGCGTCTCGGAATCGGGCGAGATCGGTCCGCGCACCAGCGCGAGGTGCGTCGCGTCCGTGAGCTTCTCGCGGTAGACGACGAGCCGGAAGGCGCCGTGGTGGGTCGCGAGCGGACGCTCGCCCACCCGCTCGACCAGACGCTCGGTGCGGCTCCGGTAGTGGATGAGGTCGGTGATCGTGCCGATCGAAAGGCCGTGCGCGCGCGCGAACTCGAACAGGTCGGGCATGCGCGCCATCGTGCCGTCGTCCTTCATGATCTCGCAGATCACCGCCGCCGGCGCGAGGCCGGCGAGGCGCGCGAGGTCGCAGCCCGCCTCGGTGTGGCCGGCGCGCGAGAGCACGCCGCCCGGCTGCGCCACCACCGGGAAGATGTGGCCGGGCTGGACCAGATCCTCGGGCCGGCTGTCGGGGGCGATCGCGACCCGCACGGTGCGGGCGCGGTCGGCCGCCGAGATGCCGGTCGTCACGCCCTCGGCCGCCTCGATCGACACGGTGAAGTTGGTCCCGGTGTTCGAGCGGTTCTGCGCGACCATCGGCGCGAGTCCGAGCGCCCGGCAGCGCTCCTCGGTGAGCGTGAGGCAGACGAGGCCGCGCGCGTGGCGCGCCATGAAGTTGATGGCCTCGGGCGTGACGAACTCGGCGGCGAGCACGAGGTCGCCCTCGTTCTCGCGGTCCTCCTCGTCGACCAGGATGACCATCCGGCCGGCCTTGAGCTCGGCGACGATCTCGGGCGTGGGGGCGGTGGTCATGGCGGGCGTAGGTGGCGTCGGAGCGGCGCGCGCGGTGCGCTCGAGCGGTCATTGTACCGGCCCGCCGGCGGCCGGCCGCCCCCGTGCTGCGCAGCCGGCGTCAGTCGCTCGCCGCCGCCGCCCCGGCCGCAGGCTCGCGCCGGACCCGGAACCAGAGCGCGTAGAGCGCCGGCAGGAAGCCCAGCGTCAGCACCGTGGCGACGACGATGCCGCCCATCATCGCCACCGCCATCGGCCCGAAGAAGTCGCTGCGGACGAGCGGGATCATCGCCAGCACCGCCGCGGCGGCGGTGAGCGTGATCGGCCGGAAGCGGCGCACCGTCGCGCCGACGATCGCGTCCCAGCGTGTCGCGCCGGCCGCGATGTCCTGCTCGATCTGGTCGACCAGGATCACCGAGTTGCGCATGATGATGCCGGAGAGCGCGATCGCGCCGAGCATGGCGACGAAGCCGAACGGCATGCGAAACGCGAGCAGCCCGATCGTGACGCCGATCAGGCCGAGCGGCGCCGTCAGCACCACCATCAGCGTGCGCGAGAAGCTTCGCAGCTGGAGCATGAGCAGCGTCAGCACCGAGAGCACGAGAAGCGGGACGCCGGCGACGATCGAGCGCTGGCCGCGCTGGGAGTCCTCCACCGCGCCGCCCGCCTCGATGCGGTAGCCGAGCGGCAGCGAGGCGCGCAGCGGCTCGAGCAGCGGCTCGATGCGACGGGTCGCGTCGGGCGCCTGGACGCTGCCGCGCAGATCGGCGCGGACGGTGATCGTCGGCTGACGGTCGCGCCGCCACACGATGCCCTCCTCCAGCCCGTAGTCGAGGTCGGCGATCTGGGTGATCGGCACCGCCTTGCCGTTCCTCGACGGGATCGAAAGGTCCCGAAGGAACGAGAGCTGCGCCCGCTCGTTGGCGGCGCCCCGGAGCACGACGTCGATCAGCCGGTCGCGCTCGCGGAACTGCGTGACCGTGATGCCCGACACCGACGTGTTCAGGAACTGGGCGAGATCCTGCGAGGTGAGGCCCAGCACCCGTGCCTTGTTCTGGTCGATGACGAGCCGGATCACCTTCGACGGCTCGTCCCAGTCGAACTGGACGTTGAAGAGGTCCGGGCTCGTCTCCATCGCGGCGCGGACCTCGCGCGCGAGCGCGCGCACGCGGGTCACGTCCTCGCCCGAGACGCGGAACTGCACCGGGAAGCCGACCGGCGGCCCGTTCTCGAGGCGCGACACGCGGCCGCGCAGCGCCGGGAAGTCGGTCTCGAACAGCCGGATCATGCGCGCGCGAACCGCCTCGCGCTCGGCGACGCTCTTCGTCACCAGCACGAACTGCGCGAAGTTGGACAGCACGAGCTGCTGGTCGAGCGGAAGGTAGAAGCGCGGGCTGCCGGCGCCAACGTAGCCCACGAAGCTCTCGACGCCGGGGTCCTTCGCGAGCACCGCCTCCATCTTCCTCGCCTCGGCCATCGTCGCGTGGAACGAGCTGCCCTCGGGCAGGCGCAGGTCGACCATGAGCTCCGGTCGCGACGACGACGGGAAGAACTGCTGGGGCACGAAGCGGAACAGGTAGAGCGAGCCGGCGAACGCCGCGAGCGTCGCCGCGATCACGAAGCCCCGGTGCGCCACCGTCCAGTCGATCCTGTCGCGCAGCCAGAGGTAGAAGGGCGTGCGATAGACGTGCTCCGGATCGGCGTGCGCCGGCGGGCGCGGCGGCGGCGGCTCGCGGCCCGTCGCCCGCGCCCACAGCCGCGCGAACGGCGACGCCGGACGCGGCCGCGTGAAGTCGGGAAGCATCCGGTAGCCGAGGAAGGGGATCACGATCACCGCGACGAACCACGAAACCACGAGCGCGATCGCCGAGACCTGGAACAGCGCGCGCGTGTACTCGCCGGTGGAGCTCTGCGCAGTCGCGATCGGCAGGAACCCCGCGACCGTGATCAGCGTGCCGGTGAGCATCGGGAAGGCGGTCGACGTGTAGGCGAAGCTCGCCGCCCGGAAACGGTCGAAGCCCTGCTCGAGCTTGATCGCCATCATCTCCACCGCGATGATCGCGTCGTCGACCAGGAGCCCGAGCGACAGGATCAACGCGCCGAGCGAGATCTTGTGCAGCCCGATGCCCGCGAGCCACATCAGGAGGAACGTCGTGGCGAGCACCAGCGGGATCGACACCGCAACCACGAGGCCGGTGCGAAGGCCGAGGCTCACCAGCGACACCGCGAGCACGATCAGCACCGCCTCGGCGAGCGCGCGCACGAACTCGTTGACCGAGCGCTGCACGGACTTCGGCATGCTCGCGACCGGTGCGAGCTCGACGCCCACCGGCAGCGCACGCTGCACGCGCGCGATCGCCGCGTCGAGATCCCGGCCGAGGACGATCACGTCGCCGCCGGCGACCATCGTCACCCCGAGCCCCATCGCCTCCCGGCCCATCCAGCGCATCCGCTGCTGCGGCGGGTCGACGTAACCGCGCTCGACCTTCGCGATGTCGCCCAGCCGGAAGATGCGGTTGTTGGCACGGATCGACAGGTCGCGGATCGCCTGCACCGAGTCGAACGCGCCGGAGGGCCGCAGGTAGATGCGGTCGGTCGACGTCTCGAACGCGCCGGCCGCCTGCACCGAGTTCTGCGCGGAGAGCGTGCGGATGATCTCCGCGGGCTCGACGCCGAGCGTGGCGAGCTTGCTGTTGGCGAGCTCGACGAAGATCCTCTGCTCCTGCTCGCCGATGAAGTCGACCTTCGCCACGCCCGGCACGCGCAGGAGCTCCGAGCGGATGCGGTCGGCGAAGTCCTTGAGCGCCCGGTAGTCGAAGCCGTCGCCGGCGATCGCGTAGATGTTGGTGTACGTGTCGCCGAACTCGTCGTTGAAGAACGGGCCCTGGATGCCGGACGGCAGCTGGTTGCGGATGTCGCCGACCTTCTTGCGCGTCTGGTACTGCAGCTCGGGGATCTGCCGCGAGGTGAGCGAGTCCTTGTAGGCGATGAACACCAGCGACTCGCCGGGACGGCTGTAGCTCCTGACGTACTGGTGCGGCAGCTCCTGCAGCTTGCGCTCGATCCGGTCGGTGACCTGCTCCTCGACCTCTCGCGCCGACGCGCCGGGCCAGTTGGTCTTCACCACCATCACCTTGAACGTGAACGGCGGGTCCTCCGACTGCCCGAGCCGCGCGTACGCGAACGCGCCCATCAGTGCGAGCGCGACGATGAGGTAGAGCACCAGCGGCCGGTGGTGCAGCGCCCACTCGGACAGGTTGAAGGTTCCGCGGCCGGTGCCGCCTGGCGGCGTGACGGGCGTCATGGCGATGGGTCGTTGGGGCGGGCGCGTCCGGTACCGGGTCCGTCAGCGCGCGGCCGGGGGGGACGGCAGCGCGGCCTGCGCGGGCTCCGGCGGCAGCGGCTTGCCGGGCTCCTCGTACGGCCGGACGCGCTGGCCCGGCTGCAGCTTGTTGGCGCCGGCGGCGACCACCCACTCGCCGTCTCGCACGCCGGAGGCGACCAGCACGCCGTCCTCGCGGTAAGTGCCCAGCGTCACCGCGCGGAGGTCGACCTTCTGCTCGCGCGGGTCGTAGACCCACACCGCCGGCTTGCCCTCGGGCGTGTGGTAGACCGACGATAGCGGCAGCAGCGTGGCGCCCTGCGCGCCGGCGCCGCCAACCACGACGTTCGCCGTCATCCCCCATCCGAGCGTTGCGTCGGCCTCCGGCACGGCGACGCGGACGGCAAAGGTGCGCGTCACAGGATCGACCGACGGCGAGACCTCACGCACGCGCGCGCCGTAGAGTTTCTTCGGATCGGCCCAGAGCACGACGCGGAGCTCGCGTGCCGCCCTGACCTCGCCGATGCGGTGCTCCGGCACCGCGATCGCGATCTCGCGCTCGCCGGTCCGGGCGAGCCGCATCACCGCCTGTCCCGACGCGACCACCTGCCCGGCTTCCGCCGTCACCGCGGTGATGACGCCGTCCTCCGGCGCCACCAGCGCGGCATAGCCCGCCTGGTTGCGCGACACGGCGAGCGCCGCCTGCGCCTGCTCGAGGCGCGCGTCGGCCGCGTTCATCGCGTTGCGCTTCTGGTCGAGCGCGCTCGCGCTCACGAACTTCTGGCGGTGCAGGCTCTCGAAGCGCTCGAACTCGGCGCGCGCGAACGTCGCCTCGGTCCGCGCCGCGGCCGCCGCCGCCTGGGCGCCCTGCGCCTGCAGCGCGACGTCGCTCGGGTCGAGGCGGGCGAGCAGCTGCCCGCGCCGCACCGCGACGCCGACGTCGACCTTGCGCTCGACGATCTTGCCGCCGATGCGAAACGCGAGGTCGGCCTCGTGCCTCGGCTTCACCTCGCCGGCGAAGACCGCCATGCTCGCGGCCGTCGCGGTCGACGCGCGCACGAGCTGCACGGGGCGCACGACGTCGGCCGGTGGCTCCTGGCGGGCGCAACCGGCGGCGAATACCAGCAGCGGGAACAGGACGACGGTCACGGTTCGCATCGCGCTACGCCTCCTGGTTCGCCGGCGCGGCGGCGATCGGGGCCCTGTGCCGGCCGATCGTGCCTTCCCACAACGCCGCGAGCGCCGCGCCGAGCTCCTCGGCGTAGTCGAACCGCCCGCCCGGGCACCCCGCGTCGTCGTCGCGGGCCCCGTGCGCCGACGACAGCTGCCACAGCCCGATGATCAGCGCGTAGCTTCGGCGCAGCAGCGCGACGCCGCCGCCCGGCGGCAGGGCCGGGAAGTGCCGCTCCAGCCCCGCGCCCGCGTCCCGCATGCGCACGCCCATCCGCTCCATGAAGGCCGCGGCGGCCACCGCAGGCATCTGCGTCGCCATGAGGCCGAAGCAACGCGTCGCGAGCGGCAGGTAGATCGGATCGTCGACCATGTGTCTCCGCGTGAGCGCGATCATGAAGTCGAGCCGCAGGGGAGCCGGGTCGCGCAGCCGCGCCGACAGCGCCTCGAAGAACGCCGCCACGTTGCGCTCGTGCAGCGCGAGCAGGAGCTCCTCCTTGCTCGGGAAATAGAGGTACACGGTGCCCTTGGCGAGCCCGGCCTCGTCGGCGACCTCGGCGACGTTGGCCACGCGCTCGGGCGAGCGCATGAGGAGCCGCCCCGCCGCATCGAGGATCGCGTGGTGGCGCTCCTCCTTGTCCTCCGCTTGGACCGCCCTGTGCCTGATCGCCATCGCCCGCCCCAAATGACCGTGGGTCACTTGTTCGCGAGCCTAAATGACCGTTGGTCAGTCGTCAACCGGTGCCGCGCTTTCGCGCCGCCGCACCGGCGCCTAGAATGGCCCGACGGAACTTCGAACCGCGGGAGCGTGCCCATGAGACGGCTTGCGGTTGCGTTGCTTGCCCTGTGCCTCGCGGCGTGCGCGGGCGCGCCGTCGCGCCCGCCCGGCGAGACGCACGCGCGCCTCTTCAACGACCGGCTGTTCGCGGCGCCGGGCGAAGCGGTCCGGGTCGACGCCGTGTTCGCGCTGAGCGAGGAGATGCGGCGCTACCTTCGCGAGGGCATCGCCGAGGAGGCGCGCGTCAAGGGCGCACGGCGCGCCCTGGTCGACGCGCTGTTCCGCCAGGGCGAGCTGCGGCTCGAGTACGACGCCGCGGTAACCCGCAACGCGGCCGAGGCGTTCGCCGCGCGCTCGGGGAACTGCCTGTCCCTGGTCATCATGACCGCCGCCTTCGCGCGCGCGCTCGACCTGCCGGTCGAATACGGCAAGGTCCACGTCGACGAAAGCTGGGCGCGCGCCGGCGACCTCTACCTCCTGATCGGGCACGTCAACGTCACCATCGGGCACCGCCCGGGACCGGACCGCCACGTGCCCCGCCCGATGGCGGCGCGCGTGCGCGACCACGGCGCGACGACCATCGACTTCCTGCCGCCCCGCGACGCGCAGGCGCTGCGCACGCGCCCCATCCCGGAAAGCGTCGTCCTCGGCATGTTCCTCAACAACCGCGCGGTCGAGGCGCTCGCCGCCGGCCGCGTGGACGACGCGTACTGGTGGGCGCGCGAGGCGGTCGTGCAGGCGCCCGGGCTGCTGCTCGCCTACAACACCCTCGGCGCGGTCTACTCGCGCCACGGCGACGTCGCGGCCGCCGAGCGCGTCTTCCGCCACGTGCTCGACACCGAGCCCGGCAACGCCACCGCGCTCGCGAACCTGGTGCCGGTGCTGACCGCCCAGGGTCGTCACGACGAGGCCGTTCGCGTGGCCGCGGAACGCGATCGCGTCGACCGCAATCCGCCGTTCGTGCACTTCCACCGCGGCCTCGCTGCGCTGCAGTCGGGCGACGCCCACACGGCGCGCGACGAGTTCGCGCGCGAAGTCGCCCGCGACCCCGGCTACCACGAGTTCCACTTCTGGCTGGGCATCGCGCACATGCGCATCGGCGAGCCGGAGCTCGCGCGCCGGCACCTCGCCCTCGCGGTCGAGCACAGCACGAGCCGGCAGGACCGGGACCTGTACGCGGCCAAGCTCGAGCGGATGAAGGCGGCACGGTAGCCGGTCGCCGCGCGTCGCCTCCCCGCCTCCCCGCCGCCCACCCGCGCGATCGCGGTCGGCCGGTTTCCTCACGCCGCGGCGCGCCGCCGACGAGTCCGGGCGGGCGGCGCCACTGTCGCGGGGCCGGGGCACGCTGTCGGGAAATGACAGGCCGCCGTTGCGCCACCCGGGCGATAATGGCGCCCGAGAATCCCGCTCGAACGTCGACGCGGGGGTCCGCGCGGCTGCTCGAAACTCCTACCCGCCGAAAGGGGGTGCCATGCGTGCGATCATACTCGTCCCGGTTTTCGTCCTCGGCCACGCCGCCGCCGCCGGCTTGTACGACCAACCCTACGCGCTGGTCGAGCGAGGGGACGCGTCGGAGACGCGCAACGAGGCCCGTGTTGCCGTGACCAAGGTGGATGGCCGGAGCACGCGCGATCCACGGACCACCGATCCGCTCCCTCCGGGCAAGCACGTGGTCACGCTTCACTTCGAGACCGCGCGCGGCGCGTTCCGGCCCGAGTACCTCGACCTCGAGATGGACCTCGCGGCCTGCACCCGCCACCGCGTCGTCGCGAGCTACGAGAACCGGATGGGGCCGGACTGGAAGCCCAGGGTGTACGCGGAGCGGATCCCCGAGTGCGAGCGGAAGTTCTCCAAGGAGGTCGTGCCCGCGAAGTAGGCCGGCCAGTATGGCGAGGCCGGCGTCCCCTGGACGGGGGCAGGCGCGACCCGCCGAAATAATCTCGTGAAGGAGCCCGGAACGTCATGAAGAAGCCGCTGCTGGCCATCGTCTGCGCCGTCACCTGCGCTGCATCCCTGTCGGTCGAGGCCCAAACGCCCGCACCCGCGCCCACCGCCACCGCCGCGACGGGCGCGGCCGACCCGGCCGCCCTG
>Ga0209594_1001460_pt1 | contig 11744 bp, 7 predicted proteins | sample AshMeaCrysSpring_FD_184126 | JGI IMG/M metagenome (GOLD analysis project Ga0209594, IMG submission 184126) | Groundwater microbial communities from Big Spring, Nevada to study Microbial Dark Matter (Phase II) - Ash Meadows Crystal Spring... | ecosystem: Environmental > Aquatic > Deep subsurface >...
AACGGCTGGTGGGGCAAGGACAACAAGGACCAGGCCGGGGCCCCCGACGAGATCTACTCCCAGGCCGCGAAGGACCTGAAGGCTGGAAACTACAAGGGCGCGACCGAAAAGCTCGAGTTGCTGGAGGCGCGTTACCCCTTCAGTAACGCGGCCAAGCAGGGCCAGCTCGACCTGATCTACGCGTACTACAGGAATTACGAGCTCGAGTCGGCCGTCGACCAGGCCGACCAGTTCATCCGCGAGAACCCGGCGCACCCGCGCGTCGACTACGCCTACTACCTGCGCGGCCTCATCTATTTCGAGTCGGGCGCCAACTGGCTCGAGCGCGTGTTCAATGCCGACGTCACGCAGCGTCCGCCGAGCGAGGCCCGCAAGTCGCTGCAGGCGTTCCAGCTGCTGCTCGAGCGTTACCCCAAGAGCCCCTATGCCGCCGACGCGCGTCAGCGGGTCATCTACCTGCGCAATCGCCTGGCCGATTACGAGCTCGCGGTCGCCCGGTACTACATGAAACGCGGCGCCTACGTGGGCGCGCTCAATCGCGCGCGTGGGCTGATCGAGGTCTACGACGGTTCGCCAGCCGCCGTAGAGGCGCTCGGCATCATGTCGGCGGGCTACCGGGAACTCGGCATCGAAGACCTCGCCCTGATCGCCGACGACGTCCGACGCAAGAATGCCCCACTGTCCGACCCCAACGAAGGCAAGGTCCCGGACAAGCGCTGGTGGCGTTTCTGGAACTGATTCCCCGGCTGTCGCCAAACCCCGACACTTGCAGCCACAGATTCCTGCTGCGCCGCCGCTAGAATCCGCGCCGTCCTTTGCATTCAAAGGGTTGAGCGCGCTCCATGCGGAAGACTCCGAGCCTCCTGATCGCCGCGGCATTTGCGGTGCTGACCATCGCCGTCTGGGGCTATGCCAACCGGCCGACGCCGGAGCCGGCGTGGCCCAGCCGTGTGCAGGGTTTCGCGTTCCAGCCCTTCCAGAAGGACCAGGACCCGGTCGCCGGCGACATGCCGACCCCGGCGCAGGTCGAGGGTGATCTGGTGCTGCTCGCCGGCAAGGCACTCTCGGTCCGCACCTACAGCTCGCTCGGGACCCTGGGCGAGGTGCCGGCCCTGGCCGCGAAGCACCGCCTGAACGTCACCGTGGGCGCCTGGATCGGGCGCGACCGCGAACTGAACGACCGCGAGATCGAGAAGGTCATCCAGCTCGCCAACCGGCACAAGAACGTCGAACGCGTCATCGTCGGCAACGAAGTGCTGTGGCGAGGCGACCTGTCGGTCGAGGACCTGATCGCGGACCTCGACCACGTCCGCGCCGCGACGAAGAAGCCCGTGAGCACGGCCGAGACCTGGGACGGCTGGCTCAAGAACCCCGAGGTCGCCGACCACGTCGATTACCTCGCGGTCCACATCCTGCCCTACTGGGAAGGCCTCGACGTCGAGGTGGGCGTGGAACACGTCGTCGCCAAGATGCGCCTGCTGGAGGAACGCTTCCCGGGCAAGCCGATCGTCATCGGCGAAGTCGGCTGGCCGAGCGAGGGGCGCACGCGCGAGCAGGCCGTGGCCTCGCAGTCGAACCAGGCGCTCTTCCTGCGTCGCTTCCTCGAGCGGGCCCGGCAGGAAGGCTACACCTACTACCTGATGGAGGCCTTCGACCAGCCGTGGAAGGCCGACACGGAAGGCGCGGTCGGCGCCTACTGGGGCGTCTACGACGCGGACCGCGACCAGAAGTTCGAGTTCCGCGAGCCGATCGTGCGCGTCCCGCAGTGGCAGGTGCTCGCCGCCGCGTCCGTGATCACGGCAGCCGTGCTGCTCTGGCTCTTCTTCTTCCACAGCGAGTCGCTCCGCAACCGCGGCCGCAGCTTCCTCGCGCTCGTCGTGTATGCGACCGCGACGCTCGTCGTCTGGATCATCTACGACATGTCGCAGCAGTACCTGACGGTCACCAGCGTGTTCGTGAGCGCCGTGCTGCTGGTCGGCATGGTGGGCGTGATCGCCGTGCTGCTCGCGGAGGCACACGAGTGGGCCGAGGCGCACTGGGTCACCGGTCACCACCGGCTGTTCCGCCCGCGGCGCCTGCCGGACGCGGCGCTGCCCAAGGTGTCGATCCACGTGCCCGCCTACAACGAGCCGCCCGAGATGCTGATCGAGACGCTCGACGCGCTCGCCCGGCTCGACTACCCGGACTTCGAGGTCCTGGTCATCGACAACAACACGAAGGATGAGGCCGTCTGGCGTCCGGTCGAGGAGCACTGCGCGCGGCTCGGATCGCGCTTCCGCTTCTTCCACGTCGATCCCCTCGCGGGCTTCAAGGCCGGCGCGCTCAACTTCGCGCTGCGCCACACGGCGCCCGGGGCCGAGGTCGTCGCCGTGATCGACGCCGACTACGTGGTGCGGCCCGAGTGGCTGCGCGACCTCGTGCCGGCCTTCGCGAACGAGCGCACGGGCGTAGTGCAGGCACCGCAGGACTACCGCGATGCCGGCGAGAACGCGTTCAAGGCCATGTGCCACGCCGAGTACCGCGGCTTCTTCCACATCGGAATGATCACGCGTAACGAGCGCAACGCGATCATCCAGCACGGCACGATGACGATGGTGCGCCGGTCGCTGATGGAGGAGCTCGGCTGGGCCGAGTGGTGCATCACCGAGGACGCCGAGCTCGGGCTGCGGGTGTTCGAGTCCGGCTTCGAGGCCACCTATGTGTCGGACAGCTACGGCCGCGGCGTGATGCCGGACAGCTTCCTCGACTACAAGAAGCAGCGCTCGCGCTGGGCGTTCGGCGCGATGCAGATCATGCGGCGGCACTTCGGCCTGCTGGTGCGCGGCCAGGGAGAGCAGCTTTCCTCCGGTCAGCGCTATCACTTCCTCGCCGGATGGCTGCCGTGGCTCGCCGACGGCTTCAACGTGATCTTCACCTGCGCGGCGCTCATGTGGTCGCTCGCGATGGTCGCGTTCCCGCGGCACGTGCAGGCGCCGCTGGTGATCTTCTCGCTGCTGCCCCTGTCGCTCTTCGTCTTCAAGATGGTGAAGCTGCTGCACCTCTACCGCACGCGGGTCGGCGCGAACTTCACCCAGACGATTGCCGCGGCGATTGCCGGCCTGAGCCTGTCCCACACGATCGGCTCGGCGATGCTGAGCGGCCTCGTGCGCAAGGATCGTCCGTTCTTCCGCACGCCGAAGAGGGCGAAGCGCCACGCCGTCGGCCAGGCGCTCGCGGCCGCGCGCGAGGAAGCCGCGCTGATGGCGGGACTGTGGTTCTCGGCCTTCGCGGTGAGCCGGATCCCGAGCCTCGACGGCGACCTGCCCGGGCTGATCGGCGGTCCCGACCTCACGGTCTGGGTGGCGATGCTGCTGATCCAGTCGCTGCCCTACGCGGCGACCGTTCTGGTCTCGCTCGTGAACGCCCTCGAATTGCCGGGCGGCTGGATCGGGGAAGTCGGTCCTGCCAGGGCCCCGACGGCGGCCCCCGCGCGCACGCGACTGCCGTTCCGCCTCGGGCGACGTCGGAACGAGACGGGCGTCTCGAAGGAGACGGCTGCGGACGAGGATGTCCTGGCGGACGAGCGCGCGTGAGCGCTGAGTGCCGCGAGGGGTGCCGACCCCACTCGCGGCAACCCGCAGTTCACGCTGGCGGAACCTCGGGGGAGAATGCGCGACGTCATCCCCGAGCCTGCCGCCAGCCGTGAGCGCCCTGCCCGAGAACATCGAACCTGACGCCCCGACCGGCGCCCCCGAGGCGCCGGTCCGCCTTCGCGAAATCCCCTACAACTACACCTCGTTCTCGGACCGCGAGATCGTGATCCGGCTCCTCGGCGACGAGGGCTGGCGCCTGCTCGACGAGCTGCGCTCGGAGCGCCGCACCGGCCGCTCCGCCCGGATGCTCTACGAGGTGCTCGGCGACATCTGGGTCGTGCATCGCAACCCGTACCTCGAGGAGGACCTGCTCGCCAATCCGCGGCGCCGTGGGCTGCTGATCGCGGCGTTGAACCACCGGCTGGCCGAGATCGAGCGGCGACGCGACCGGGGCGACGCCGTGCGGGACGAACGCGTCGGTCGCCTGCTCGAGGCCGCGCGCGCTGCCGTCCTCGACTTCGCGCGCTCGTTCGAGACCGTCGAGACCTTGCGCCGCAAGTCGCGTCGCGCGCTGGAACGTCACACGCGGGGCGACAACGTCTGCTTCGACCCGTACGCCAGGGTGTCGCACGCAACCGATGCCACGGACTGGCGCGTCGAGATCCCGTTCGTGGTGCTGACGCCGGATGCCGAGGACGAGGTGCCGGGCCTCGTGCGCGCCTGCATCGAACTCGGCCTGACGATCATCCCGCGCGGCGGCGGCACCGGGTACACGGGAAGCGCCGTCCCGCTCACGCCCTTCGCCGCGATCATCAACACCGAGAAATTCGAGCAGGTCGGTCCCGTGGCGCCCACGGTTCTGCCGGGCGTCGACGTGCCCGTGCCGACCGTGCTCACGGGTGCCGGTGTCGTCACGCGGCGCGTCGAGGAGGCGGCTCACGCCGCGGGCTTCGTCTTCGCCGTCGACCCGACCTCGGCGGACGCCTCGTGCGTGGGCGGCAACATCGCCATGAACGCGGGCGGCAAGAAGGCCGTGCTCTGGGGCACGGCCCTCGACAATCTCGCCTGGTGGCGCATGGTCGACCCGGACGGGAACTGGCTCGAGGTGACCCGCGTCGGGCACAACCTCGGCAAGATCCACGACGCGCCGATGGCCGTCTTCGACCTCGTGTGGAAGGACGGCCGCGACGCCGCGGATCGCGCCCGCGTCCTGCGCACCGGGCGGATCGAGATGGACGGCCACCGCTTCCGCAAGGCGGGCCTCGGCAAGGACGTGACGGACAAGTTCCTGGGCGGCCTGCCGGGCGTGCAGAAGGAAGGCTGCGACGGCATCATCACCTCGGCGCGCTGGGTCCTGCATCGCATGCCGGCGCACACCCGGACCGTGTGCCTCGAGTTCTTCGGGCAGGCGCGCGAGGCCATACCCGCGATCGTCGAGATCCGCGATTTCCTCGCCGCCGAGGGTGCCGCGCGCGGCGTGCTGCTCGGCGGCCTCGAGCATCTCGACGAGCGCTACCTCAAGGCCGTGCGCTACGCCACCAGGTCGAAGCGCGGTGCGTTGCCGAAGATGGTGCTGCTCGGCGACGTCGTCGGCGACGACGAGACCGCCGTCGCGCGGTGCGCCTCGGAGGTGATCCGCATCGCGAATGCGCGCTCGGGCGAGGGCTTCGTCGCAGTCGGCGCCGACGCGCGCAAGACCTTCTGGCGCGACCGGGCGAAGACCGCGGCGATCGCGCGCCACACGAACGCGTTCAAGGTCAACGAGGACGTCGTCATCCCGCTCGAGCGGCTCGGCGAGTACACCGACGCCATCGAACGCATCAATATCGAGTTCTCGCTCGCGAACAAGCTCGCGCTGCTCGATGCGCTCGAGGAATACCTGTGCGGGAGTCCGCGCGTAGGCAAGGTCGGTGACCCGGACGTCGACCGGCTGCCGCACGAGGACGTCCTCGGCGAGCGGCCCGCACTGGCCTTGGCGCTGGTCCGCGACGTGCGCCGGCGCTGGTCGTGGCTCGACGCGAGCAAGGACCGGGAAGTCCGCGGGTCGCTGGCGGAGCTCGACGCGATCGGGCTCGATTCGCTGCGCACCGCGATCGAGGAGCGGCTCGCGCGCGAGCCGGGATTGCGCGTGTTCGACCTGCTGCAGGATCGGACGATACGCGTGTCCTGGAAGGCCGAGCTGCGGCGCGAGCTGCGCCGCCTTTTCTCCGGCGGCCCCTTCGTCCCGCTGCTCGCGGACCTCGAGGCGATCCATGCCCGGATCCTGCGCAGCCGCGTCTTCGTCGCCCTGCACATGCACGCGGGCGACGGCAACGTGCACACGAACATACCGGTCAACTCCGACGACTACGCGATGCTGCAGGCGGCGAACGGCGCCGTCGGCCGCATCATGCGCATCGCGCGCGAGCTCGACGGCGTGATCTCCGGCGAGCACGGGATCGGCATCACCAAGCTCGAGTACCTCAAGGAAGCCGAGCTCGAGGAATTCCGTGCCTACAAGCGACGCATCGACCCCGAGGGACGCTTCAACAAGGACAAGCTGATGCCGGGCGCCGACGTGAGCCGCGCCTACACGCCGAGCTTCAACCTGCTCGGGCACGAGTCGCTCATCATGCAGCAGTCCGACATCGCGTCGATCTCGGACGCGATCAAGGACTGCCTGCGTTGCGGGAAGTGCAAGCCCGTCTGCTCGACGCACGTCCCCGGCGCGAACCTGCTCTACTCGCCACGCAACAAGATCCTCGCCGTGTCGCTGCTCATCGAGGCCTTCCTATACGAGGAACAGACCCGGCGCGGCGTGTCGCTGCAGCACTGGGACGCGTTCTCGGACGTCGCCGACCACTGCACGGTCTGCCACAAGTGCGAGACGCCCTGCCCGGTCGACATCGACTTCGGCGACGTCTCGATGGCCATGCGCGACCTGCTGCGGCGCTTCGACAAGCAGCGCTTCGACCCGGGCAAGGCGGCGTCGATGTTCTTCCTGAACGCCACCGACCCCGACACGATCAGGCTCTCGCGCAGGCTGATGATCGACTGGGGCTACCGTGCGCAGCGACTCGGGCACCGCACGCTCGGCGCGCTCGGAGCGGCGCAGACCAGGCGCCCGCCTGCGACCACCGGCGGACGGCCGCCGCTGCGCGAGCAGGTGATCCACTTCGTCAACAAGAAGATGCCGGGTGGACTGCCGAAACGCACGGCGCGCGCGCTGCTCGACATCGAGGACCGGCACTACGTACCGGTCCTGCGCGACCCGGCTCGCACCACCGCCGACGCGGAGGCGGTGTTCTACTTCCCGGGCTGCGGCTCGGAGCGCCTCTTCTCCCAGGTCGGCCTCGCCACGCAGGCGATGCTCTGGCAGGCGGGCGTGCAGACCGTCCTGCCGCCGGGCTACCTCTGCTGCGGCTACCCGCAGCGAGGCTCGGGTCAGTTCGACGTCGCACAGAAGATGATCACGGACAACCGGGTGCTCTTCCACCGGGTCGCCAACACGCTCAACTACCTCGACATCCGCACGGTGGTGGTCAGCTGCGGCACGTGCTACGACCAGCTGCAGGACTATCGCTTCGGGGAGATCTTCCCCGGCAGCCGCGTCATCGACATCCACGAGTACCTGCTCGAGAAGGGCGTGAAGCTCGAGGGCGTGACCGGCACGCGCTACATGTACCACGACCCGTGCCACTCGCCGATCCGCACCGCCGACCCGCTCAAGGTGGTCAATGCGCTGATGAACACGGGCCCGCACCGCATCGAGAAGAACGACCGCTGCTGCGGCGAGTCGGGGACGTTCGCGATCTCGCGGCCGGACGTCGCGACGCAGGTGCGCTTCCGCAAGGAGCGGGAAATGGTGCGCGGCGCCGACCGGTTGCGCGCGGACGGCTTCTCGGGGGACGTGAAAGTGCTGACGTCCTGCCCGTCGTGCCTGCAGGGCTTGAGCCGTTACGACGACGACGCCGGGACCCGGGCCGACTACCTCGTCGTCGAGATCGCGCGCCACGTCCTCGGCGAGAACTGGCTCGCCGACTACGTCGCCCGCGCGAACGCGGGCGGCATCGAGCGCGTGCTGCTGTGAACGGCCCGCTGTTCGGTCAGAAGACCGCGGTGAAGCCGAGCGACGCCTCGCCCTGGAAGAACGCGCTGCCCGAGGACTTGATCAGGCAGTTGGCGCTGCCGCCCGAGCCGACGCAGATGAACTGCGAGTCCGAGTCCACCGCCGTCAGGTAGCCGCGCAGCCCGAAATTGAGCGCGAAATTCGCGCCGACCGGAATGCGCAGGCCGCCGCCGAGGCTGCCGGAGAACTTGGTCTCGGAGTCCGAGCCGCCGGACTGCACGTCGAAGCGGGTCGCGCCGATGGTGAGTGACAGGTATGGCACCAGCCAGTTGTCGTAGGGATAAAGCAGCGTGCCGCCGAGCTGGAAGTACTCGACCTTCACGTCCGCGCCCTTGAGGCCGGGCTGGTTCGAGTCGAGCTCGGCGGACTGCTGGCTGTAGAGCAGCTCGTAGTAGGACACCGGGTCGCGATAGATGCCGAAGTCGACGCCCCAGCTGCCGCTGTCCCCGAGGTCCACCGAGTCGTCGTATCCCGTTGGCGGGTTGTTGACGTCGAACTGGCCACCCATGCGATACCCGACGAAGGGCGTGATCTCGAGCGTCGGCTTGTCCGCCCAGGCAGCGGCGGAGCCGAGCAGCACGGTGGCGGCGCAGGCGAACATCCAGGTCAGCTTCTTCATGCGGTCTGCTCCAAGATTCTTGAGGCTTGCCGCCCAGTTGCGGCCGGTCGCGCAATTGTACGCGAGGCCATGGCACGCAGGCCGTACGCAACCCCGGCCCGCTGCTAAACTGCGAGAGACCGCACCGACGGGTACACGCCATGAGCGAACTTCAGTACACCCTACGCAACCTGCACGATGAACTGCAGGGCGCCCAGCGCCTCGATCCGGAGGACCGCGCGATGCTCGAAACGCTGCTCGGCGACATCCGGCGCGTGCTGGAGGATTCGCAGTCCACGCCCGCGCCTGCCCAGCACGGCGACGCCCTCGAGGGCGCCGCCGTGCGACTCGAGGCCGGTCACCCGGGCGTGGCCGGGGCGATCCGGGCCGTGCTCGACGCGCTCGGCAAGGCGGGGATCTAGGATCGACGACAAACTGCTGTTTTTGCTGGATTTTTGGCCCATTTGCGACCGTACCGAAGCCCACACTCTGGTATCATTCGCGGCCGTTCCATACCGCCGGTCCCGGCCGGCAGACAGGTCATGCAGGAAGAATCCCACCCGTTCGACGAGGCCTTCGGCAAAGCCGTCGACCTCGGCAACCAGATCGCCGACAACGACGACAAGGCCGACCTCTGGGACATCGCCGACGGCCTGCTGGCCGGCGCGGTGCAGTACTGGCTCTATTCGCGCCAACCTTGCGGCGACCCGCGCTGCGAGGAGTGCCTGCCGGTCAGCACGGCCGAAGGCCGCCTCGAGGAACTCCGCCGCCTGGTGCAGGAGTTCTCGGCCGAGAGCCAGTACTTCCACTCACCCACGGACTCGAACGTCGGGCGGGCGTGACGATGCGATCGGCGAGCCGGATCTTCGTTGCGACCGCGGCTGCCCTCCTGACAGTCCGCGCGCTCACACCCGCGACCGCGGCACCCGTCGCCTCTACCGAGCGCGGCCCCGTCGATGTGCGGCGCACGACGCTCGTCGTGCGCGACGTCGACGCGTCGCTTGCGTTCTATCGCGACGCGCTCGGCCTCAAGGTGGTCTACGACCAGGTGATCACGCGGCCCGGACGCGCCGAGGACCCGCCGGGCACCGAGCGCAGGATGCGGCTCGCCCTGCTGCGCGCCAATGACGACTTCGTCGGCGTGATCGGCCTGCTGGAGTACACCTCGCCACGATTGCCGGACGCCCCGAACGAGGCGAAGCGTCCCGGCATCGGCGACGTGATCCTGGTCATCAACGCCGCGGACCTCGACCGCCGGTTCGCGCTCGTCAAGGCGACTCCGGGCGTGCGCGTCGCATCTGAGCCGACGCTGACGGAGTACCCCTCGCCCGATGGCAAGGGCACGATTCCGGTGCGCGTGAGCGCCGTGTGGGACCCCGACGGTTACTTCATCGAGTTGAACCAGCTGCTGGGACAGGCAGCCGGGACCACGAACCCGGACACAGCCGCCGCTCCTCCCGCCAAGCCGTAGCGACCTGCATTTCTGCATGAAGCCGGCACGATCGCGCAGCGACAGCGCCGCGCTCCCCGGGTGACGATTCGCCCCCTGCCACGGAGGGCGGATCATGGCGACACCCGGACTGCCTGCAATCACCCTGAACACCTGCCTGCTGGTCGGTTGCGCGGCGATCGTCGCGACACGCGGCGCGTCGCACGCCGATGAGCCCGTCGCCAACCCCACGGGCGGCGGCGGCACGGTGCAGCTCGAGCCGGCGCCTGAGCGTGAGCGCCCGAGCCGCAAGCGCGCCGTTTTCGTCTGCCGCGGTGCCGGGCCGGTCGTCTTCTCGGATCTTCCGTGCGGACCGGTCCTGCGGGAACACGAGGTCTCGCTGCAGCTGTCGTCGTCGGCCGGCGGGGCCTCGGCCACCACGACGCCGGCGAAACCGGCCGCGGCGACGCGACCACTCCCTGAGCCCGCACTCGAGATCGACACGGTCGCGTCCGACCCGACCGCGCGTCGCTGCCGCCGGCTCCGCGAACAACTCGACAAGCTCGACGACCGCATGCGCACGGGCTACCCGGCTCGCGAGGCGGCACGCCTCTGGAATCGCTGGCGAGAACTCAAGGCCGATATCTACGCGGGACGCTGCTGACGCGTTGAGGCAAATCGGCTTGGCATCGTCCCCAGGCTTGCCTATAGTCCGGCGAGAGCGCCCGCCATCCGGGCGACACGGGGGAGAAGTCAGATGTCCAGACTGACCCGGCTCACGGGAGTTTTCGTCGTTGTCGCGGCCACGACCCTCGGCGCCTCGCCGGCGTGGTCCCAGAGCGCCGAAGCGGATCTTGCACGCGCTTCGACCGGCCCGCAGTACGTACCCGACGAGATGCTCGTCAAGTTCCGCCCGGGCACGTCGGCCAGCGACAAGGCGAAGGCGCGTGGACTCGCGCAGGCCGATGTGATCGAGGTGGTGACGACGCCGCTGATGAAGGCCCGGGGCACGGGCGACCTCGAACTCGTTCGGCTCCCGCCGGGACTCACCGTCGCGAACGCGATGAGCCGCGTCCAGGGCAACTTCGCCGTCGAGTACGCCGAGCCGAACTGGATCTACTACCACGACGCGACGTCGAACGACTCGTACTACACGAACGGCTCCCTCTGGGGCATGTACGGTGACGCGACTTCGCCGGCGAACCAGTTCGGCAGCCAGGCCGGCGAGGCGTGGGCCGCAGAAAAAACCGGAAGCAACTCAGTCTACGTCGGCATCATCGACGAAGGCTTCATGTGGAGCCACGAGGATCTGGCCGCCAACGCCTGGGTGAATCCGTATGATGCCGTGGACGGGAAGGATAACGACGGCAACGGCTACGTCGACGACGTCCGCGGCTGGGACTTTGACGGCAACAACAACACGACCTACGACGGGACGCAGGACGACCACGGCACGCACGTCGCCGGCACGATCGGCGCGGTTGGCGGCAACGGCAAGGGCGTCGCTGGCGTGGTCTGGAACGTGAGGCTGATCAGCGGAAAGTTCCTGGGCCGCCGCGGCGGCACCACGGCCAACGCCATCAAGGCGGTGGACTACTTCACGGACCTCAAGGTCCGCCACGGCCTGAACATCGTCGCCACGAACAACTCCTGGGGTGGTGGCGGATTCTCGCAGGGCCTTTTCGACGCAATCGAGCGGGCCAACGTCGCCGGCATCCTTTTCGTCGCTGCGGCGGGCAACGGAGGCAGCGACGGCGTCGGCGACAACAACGACATTACGCCTCATTATCCCTCGAGCTACACGAATGAGAACATCATTGCGGTCGCTTCGATCACTTCGACCGGAACACGCTCTGGCTTCTCGAACTTTGGCGCGACCTCGGTTGACATCGGTGCTCCGGGCTCGAGCATCAACTCGACCCTGCCGGGCAAGAACAACGCCTCCAGTTACGGCGCCTACAGCGGCACGTCGATGGCGACGCCGCACGTAACGGGAGCAGCCGCGCTCTACGCGTCGACTCCTGCAGGCGCGACCGC
>Ga0209594_1001463_pt1 | contig 11728 bp, 7 predicted proteins | sample AshMeaCrysSpring_FD_184126 | JGI IMG/M metagenome (GOLD analysis project Ga0209594, IMG submission 184126) | Groundwater microbial communities from Big Spring, Nevada to study Microbial Dark Matter (Phase II) - Ash Meadows Crystal Spring... | ecosystem: Environmental > Aquatic > Deep subsurface >...
TTCGCCCAATTCGGTGGTTAATTGACGTCGTATTTCCGCACGGGTCTCGGGAGTTGCGCTATTTGGATCACCATCCTTGACGTCCTTTAATTGTATTATCGAAAAATCGCCGTTAGATAATACTAATCCTTCATAAACCGGCGCATTTTTTTCCGGATGCGGAAGGCGAAATGTTGCAGTGACTAATTCACTGGGCAATTCCTCTATTTTGCGCCCAATCCATCCGAGAGTTTTCCAAGTTAATTGAACTGATTCGGCAACAGTATTAAAATCTTTTCCCGCTCGTAATTCCCGTAGCAGGTCTTCGCCAATATTTTTCGCCTGAGCGTGCGCTTTTTGGTTACGGAATGCACTCGTTATCGGGTCGCGCACCTCGTCAAGGGTCTGACGCCGGGCAGGTTGATGTTCCGTGACGCGCAATACCACTACGCGTTTATCGGCGAGTTCAATTGGATCGCTATTATTGCCGCGAGTTAATACATCGTCGCTAAATGCCGCATCGAGAATTTTCGGTTCACGCGCGAGGTCTTTTCCCGCGGTGCGCGAAAATGGTCCGAGGGTTTGAATTTTTAGATTCAATTGGGTCGCAGCCGGGTCAAGAGTATCGGGGTGCTCATAAGCGAGATTCGCCAAAGTTTCGACCCGCTCGAAGAATTGTTTTTCAGCCTGAATCCGGCGATATTCCTGAACTAGATTATCGTGTGCCTCGGTAAAAGTTAGACTGTGTTCTGGTTCAATTCCGGTTAATTGAATTAAATGTAATCCAAATTGAGTACGAATTGGCGCGCTAATTTCGCCTTCTTTTACGAGCGCAAAGGTTGCATCTTCAAATGGTTTTACCATTGCCCCGCGCTCAAAAAAGCCTAAATCACCGCCTTGAGGAGCCGACCCGGGGTCTTGCGAATTAGTGCGAGCAAGTTCGGTAAAAGATTCTCCAGAGTCAATTTTTTTGCGTAAATCTTCGAGTTTAGATCGTGCGGCGCTCACGGTAGCATCGTCGGCGTTTTCTGCTAGAGTCAAGAGAATATGATTAGCACGGCGGCGCTCGGTGCGATGATAATTAGCGCTAGTCTCGGCGAAAAGTTTCTGTAATTCTTCTTCGGGCACAGGAATATTAGATTCCAGTGACGTTGCGGATAGTTCTAAATAAGCAATAGTAACCTGTTCGGGAATTTGATAAGCATCAGTGTGTTCTTGATAATAATGCTGTAATTCTTCCGGCGTAATCGTAATCTTATCTAAGAAACGATCGGCAGGAATTGTCAAATATGCAAGATCGCGGGTCTGACCATCTAACCGTAAATGGTCATTAATTTGGCTCGGGGTAAGCAAAGTAGTATTTACAATCCCGGCATACAATTGTTGGCTAATAAGAGTTGAGCGGGTGCGTTGCTCAAAAGTCAGCGGGGTTAATCCTTGATTGCGTAATAGTTGCTCGTAGCGGTCGCGAGAAAAATTTCCATTCACGCGAAAAGCATCAATAGAATTGATTTGTGCGGCGAGAAGTTGATCGCCAAAACGCATTCCGAGTTTATGGGCGGTATTAGTCAAGACGATGCGCTCGATTAAATCGTTAATTACTTGTTGTTTCACGCGCTCTTCGGGTAGGTCTAATCCGGTGCCCAGGGAATTAATTCGGTCGCGTTGTTGTTGATATGCGGATTGGATTTCACGGAGCCCGACTTCGGTATCATCTACTTCAATTACGGGCAAATTAGGGTCGGGCGTAAAGAAGTTTTGGATACCCCACACGGCAAAGATAAAAATAATTACGCTAATAATTATCCAAGCAATCCAGCCTTGGATACGTTCCCGAATTTCGTGCAACATTGGCGTTATCCTGGCAAGAAAAAGGGCGCTCCCACACGAGATGCGCCCCGAAATTTAATGGCGGAGTGGACGGGACTCGAACCCGCGACCCTCGACGTGACAGGCCGATATTCTAACCAGCTGAACTACCACTCCGGTAAAACTATTCTAGCAATTTTTTGGTTGCGAGAACCTTGGGTGCTGAGGGGTTCGAACCCGCGACCTCCGCCTTGTAAGGGCGGCGCTCTCCCGACTGAGCTAAACACCCGATGGTACTATTTTAGTTTATCCAACCGGCGCAACCTTTTACCCCGTTATGGAGATACCAAACGCTCCTTGAGCGTTTTTCCCGGTTTGAAGCCTACGGTTCTACTCGCCTTAATTTCTAGGGCTTCCCCGGTGCGGGGATTACGCCCCGGGCGGCTGGCGCGCTCACGTACTCCGAAGGTTCCGAAACCGATTAGGGTGACGCTCTCCCCGTCCTGCAGGGCGTCAGTGATAGCCTCGATCACTGCATCTACCGCCCGCCCGGCGGCGGCCTTGGAAATATCGGCTCTTTCTGCGACTTTATCAATTAATTCGGATTTATTCATTTTATCTCCTTAAAGACTATAGCAATCTGCTCCGTCAACCACAAGTCAATCTCGTCCAGTTGCAATCACATTAACAATATAGAAATTTCGTCTTGGATGAGCTAATGGGGCCGTAAAGTACTTATTTCTGGTGGCGGTGCATTCTCGCCGGGTAATTTTTCCCCGATAACAATCATTTTTTCTTCTTGTGGACGCGTCTCTGGGAAACTCTCCAGTGCCACCTGCCATACCTCATCAATCCAACTCACCAAACGAATATCTAAATTTTGTTTTATGTTTGCGGGAATTTCTGGTAAATCGCGGCGATTCTCTTCGGGGACTAAGACAATTTCAATTCCTCCGCGGTGTGCCGCCAACAATTTTTCTTTCAACCCGCCGATCGGCAGGACGCGCCCGCGCAGAGTAATTTCGCCGGTCATTGCTACATTGGCACGGACGGGAATTGTGGTCAAGGCCGAAACCAGTGCGGTACACATTCCGATTCCGGCGCTCGGGCCATCTTTGGGTGTTGCTCCTTCCGGGACATGCACATGAAAGTCATGTTTTTGATAAAAATCGGGATTTAATCCAAGACTTCGCGAGCGACTTCGCACTACACTCACCGCGGCCTGAACCGATTCCTGCATCACGTCGCCGATTTTACCGGTGATAATCAACTCGCCTTTACCGGGGACGACCGAGGTCTCAATCGTCAGTAATTCCCCGCCGACTTCCGTCCACGCCAAACCGGTAACCTGCCCAATTTGATTTTGCTCTTCTGCTCGTCCGTAACGAAACCGTTTTACTGCTAAAAACTTTTCTAAATTACGCGCGATAATTACACTCTTCTTTTCCACAGCGCGCAACTGATTTTCTTTAACTATTTTACGACAAATCTTGGAAATCTCCCGCTCCAAATTACGCACTCCCGCCTCACGAGTATAATAACGTATAATATCGCGGATAGCGGTTTCGCTGATTACCAATTCCTGATTTTTTACTCCATTGAGCTTGAATTGCTTCGGAATAAGATAATTACGGGCAATATGAATCTTTTCCGCTTCGGTATAACCCGAAATACGAATGACTTCCATTCGGTCGAGGAGCGGCAAAGGAATATTTAAGGTATTTGCGGTTGCAACAAACATTACCTCGGAAAGGTCATAATCTACCTCTAAATAGTGATCGTTAAAGGTGTGATTTTGTTCAGGATCGAGGACTTCTAATAACGCTGAAGCCGGGTCGCCGCGAAAATCCATTACCATTTTATCCACTTCGTCCAACAAAAATAGCGGATTACGTGTTCCGACTTTCGCGAGTTTTTGGATAATCTTTCCAGGTAGCGAACCAATATAGGTACGGCGATGCCCGCGGATTTCTGCTTCATCACGAATTCCGCCGAGCGACATTCGAATAAAATTGCGATTAGTTGCCCGTGCGATCGATTGGCCTAGAGAAGTCTTACCAACACCTGGTGGTCCAACTAAACATAAAATTGGCCCTTTAATCTTTCGCACCCGTTGTTGTACCGCAAGATATTCTAAAATCCGCTCTTTGACTTTTTCAAGACCATAATGATCTTTTTCTAAGGTCTCCTCGGCAACGCTAAGGTCATTACTAACTTTGCTCCGTTTTTTCCACGGGACATTTACTAACCACTCAATGTAATTACGTACTACGGTTGCCTCAGCCGACAGCGGCGCCATTAATTTGAGTTTATTCAATTCCGCAGTTGCCTTTGCCTTTGCCTCTTTTGACATCCCTGCCTTTTCGATCTTACCAGTTAGCTCGGCGAGCTCGTTCGGATTATCTTCCAACTCGCCCAATTCTTTTTGGATCGCCTTCATTTGTTCGTTAAGATAATATTCGCGTTGACTTTTCTCCATTTGGCGTTTGACCCGGCCGCGAATTTTATTTTCTACCTGGAGCAAATCAATCTCGTTTTCTAATACGCTAATCAGATGTTCGACACGGACGCTGTCGCTTTCGATTTCTAAAATCTTCTGTTTATCTTCAATCTTAAGCGACAAATGAGCCGCAATAGTATCGGTTAAACGTCCAGGATCCTCAATACTAGTTAAGGAGGATAGAATCTCTGGCGGGACGCGCTTGCTAAGTTTGATATATTGCTCAAATTGCGAGACTAAGGAGCGATTTAATCCTTCGCTATCGTGCGCCTCAAGCGGGATAGTTTCAAATAACATGATCTGCGCGGCAAGAAAATCATCAACCCGGACGAACCGCGTAATTCGCGCCCGGCGTACTCCTTCAACGAGTACTTTTACAGTTCCATCAGGTAATTTCAATAATTGAAGGATTGTCGAAATAGTACCGATTTGATAGATCTCATCTAATTTAGGATCATCTAAGGCGGCGCTTTTTTGGACAACGAGGAATATTTGTTTTCCACCTTCCATCGCCGCGACCAAAGCACGAATAGACTTTTCTCGCCCGACAAATAGCGGGATTACCATATGCGGATAGACTACCACATCGCGCAACGGTAAGATCGGTATTATTTGGGTTGATCCAGGAGAAATCTCCTTTTCTTTTTTAGCTAACATCGTAAATACCTAAATTGATGATATTAATCCGCCGCAATGATTTCTGGTTCCCCGTGGCTCTGATAGATAATTAGCGGTTTTGCGTTGCCACTAATTACATTTTCTTCCACAACGACTTTTGCTACCGATTCTAGTGACGGCAGATCATACATTGTATCCAGGAGCGCCTGTTCTAAAATAGAACGCAGACCACGGGCACCAGTCTTACGATCCATTGCCTTGCGCGCCACTGCGCTTAGCGCCTCTTCCTGGAATTCCAATTCGCATCCGTCCATATTAAACATCCGCTGATATTGTTTGATTATGGCATTTTTGGGTTCAAGCAAGATGCGGATTAAGGCCTTTTCGTCTAATTCCTCTAGAACGGCTATTACCGGAAGGCGTCCCACAAATTCGGGGATTAATCCATACCGGATTAAATCTTCGGGCTCTACTTCATTTAATAATTCGCTGATGTTTTTACGACTATCTTTACTTTGGACATCCGCCGCAAAACCAATTCCGCTTTTTTCGGTACGCGCCCGAATGACTTTATCCAAACCGGAAAATGCCCCGCCACAAACAAAAAGAATATTGATAGTATTAACCTGAAGATATTCCTGTTGCGGGTGTTTGCGTCCACCCTGTGGCGGAACCGAGGCGATAGTTCCTTCAATTAATTTGAGTAACGCTTGTTGCACGCCCTCACCGGAAACATCGCGGGTAATTGAAGGATTATCTGATTTTCGGGAAATCTTATCGATTTCGTCAATATAGATAATTCCACTTTGCGCCTTTTCCACATCATAGTCGCATTTTTGCAGTAATTTTTGGATGATATTTTCGACATCCTCACCGACATATCCCGCTTCCGTTAGAGTAGTCGCATCAGCAATTGCAAACGGAACATTGAGAAGGCGCGCCATTGTTTCTGCGAGAAGGGTTTTTCCTGAACCAGTGGGGCCAATCAACAAAATATTACTTTTGGATAATTCCACATCATCTTTCTTATAACCGACCTCCAGGCGCTTGTAATGATTATATACAGCAACCGCCAATACCTTTTTGGCGCGGTCCTGACCAATGACATATTCATCAAGGATGCGCCGGATTTCCCGGGGCGTTGGTAAATGACGAGTTTTAGTTGTCGTAGTTTTGTCCTGAATCTCTTCGCGAATAATGTCATTGCACAACTCAACGCACTCGTCACAGATAAAAACCGACGGACCAGCGATTAGCTTACGCACCTCGTTCTGACTTTTACCGCAGAATGAGCAGTACAGCAGTTTATTTGCATCTTCGCGGCCATATTTATCATTACCCATAAGGACAGCCCTTGGTCGATTATTTTATTTTGTGGCGGTGAGCGCGGCGCGCTGACTTAATACTTCATCAATTAATCTATATTGGACTGCCGCTTCCGGTCCCATAAAATTATCGCGTTCGGTATCTTGCTGAATTTTTTCTAAAGGTTGGCCGGTATGCTTGACTAAAATTTGATTGAGTTTTTCGCGAATTAGCAAAATTTCCCGGGCATGAATATCAATATCACTGGCTTGGCCGTGAAAACCGCCTAGCGGTTGGTGAATCATTATCCGAGAATGCGGAAGACAATAACGCTTTCCTTGTGCACCTCCAGCGAGTAATAATGCGCCCATACTCGCCGCCTGACCAATACAAAGGGTGCTGACGTCGGGTTTAATAAATTGCATCGTATCATAAATTGCCAATCCAGCGCTCACGGAACCGCCCGGGGAATTAATATAGAAATGGATATCTTTATCGGGATTTTCGGATTCGAGAAATAATAGCTGCGCGACCACTAAATTGGCGGTGTAATCTTCGACCGCGCCGACGAGAAAGATGACCCGCTCCTTGAGGAGACGCGAATAAATATCGTAGGCCCGTTCCCCGCGAGCAGATTGTTCAACCACCATCGGCACTAGATTTAGCCCCACTGTCATATCACTTATCCCCATTACCATATTCCGCTTACTCATATAATTACGCTGTTCTTTTTGATCTGTGTGCCGATACTCATTAAATCGCCAAAAAGGGCACGGCGTTCGTTAATCTGCGCTTTAGTCAGGATAAACTCTACTACCATATCTTCAAAGATGACCGCCTCAATTTCTTTTGAGCGATTCTTATCAGATAACCAATATCTCTCTACCGCATCTGCATTTTCGTAATCTTCGGATAAATTACGGACATAATCTCGCACCCGTCTTGTTGTTGGGCGGACTTTATTTACCCGGCCTATTTCACCAATAATCATCCCCAACGCGACCCGACGCCGCACCTGTGCAAGTATTGTTGCCTCATCTGGTTGCACCGCCTTCTCACTGATTTCAGCGCGAAAACGATTCATTTCTTCTTCAATTAAAGTCTGCGGCAATTCTACTGGATGACGCTGATATAATTCTTCCAGTACACTCTCTTTAGTAATTTCCCAGGATTTATGTTGTAAGTCGCGCTCGATAGCGTAACGAATCTTTTGGCGAAAATCCTCAATTGATCCATCTACTACCCCGAAGTGGCTCATAAATTCGCTATCAACTTCAGGCAAAGTCGCGCCTTCTAAGGTTTTGATTGTCACTTGGAACACGGCGTTGTGTCCAGCTAATTCGCTCTGATGATAATCACTGGGAAAACTTATCTCCACTGTTACCGTTTCTCCGGCGCGGGTTCCGATTAATTGATGCTCAAACCCCGCAACAAAAGTATTCGTGCCTAAGACAACCAACACATCAGCGCCGGTATTTCCTGGGAAATTTGATCCATCGCTAAGCTTTCCGAAAAAGTCAATCCTCAATCTATCACCGATTTGTGCAGCGCGATCCGTTACAATATCCCAAGTTTGGTTTTGCTGGCGAAAGAACTCCACCATTTTATCGACGTCCGAATCCAAAACTTCCAATATTGCCTTGTCAACGGTGAGCGTCTCTAAAGGGACTAAATTTATTTCTGGCAATATCTCTAGCTTAAATACACAACGGACGTCGTCGTTATTCGTCAATTCATCGTTCAGGATATGCTCAATTACCGGGGGATTTACAGCATTTAATTGAGACTCCCTCAGTGCTTTCTCTAAATTATCTTGGATAAATTCCTGGAGTGTTTCATAACGGACTTGGTCGCCATAACGCTTGATAATTAAACCTAGCGGGGTTTTTCCGGGACGAAAACCAGCGATGATCGTTGTTTGGGCCAAATTTCTTATGCGCTGGTCGACCTTATATCGAAGATCGGTTTTCGGAACAGTAATCGTCAGGCGCCGCTCCAGGCCGGTAAGATTTTCCACCGAGAACTGCATGATCAACGTGCCTCCATATCTTACAGCTTACGGGGTATATCCCCGGCGTGCTGCATGGTAGAGTTGCTAGATAGTAACTTATTTATTGACATATGTTAACTTTAGTTCACAAACAAAACTTTTGCTACTCTACAAATATCAAGATACACTGCCCGTGTACCTCATGGCGAGAACCAAGCCTGGTACTGCTCAGTCACGCTCTTTGACCAGTTCAAGTATGCGGTTGCCAGCATCAGTTGCTGGCGTAACACTTGAAACGCATCCAAGAATTTTGCGCGCACAAACTGGTGTTGTTGTACGCTTTCGTGGATTCACCCATCCTCATCGCGGGTGCGCGTTAACTTTAGTTAACGAAAGTGAATCAGTAGGGCATGCGAAAGGAGAGACTCGAACTCTCAAGGGTTACCCCACTGGTACCTAAAACCAGCGCGTCTACCGATTTCGCCACTTTCGCCCTATTTAAGGATGATTATACATAGATACACGGGCGGGTGAAGTATCATTTACGTATTTAGCAGAAAATTAGGTAATTACCATGCTTGATCCACAATTGTTCCGTACTGAACTGGAGAATACCGCCGCCCGCCTAGCCAGGCGTGGTTATCCCCTAAATATGCCGGAGATTTTGGCCATCGAGACCGAGCGCAAGGCGCTTCAGGTCGAGACTGAGCGCCTGCGCGCCGAGCGGAACGCCCGCTCTAAGGCGATTGGGAGCGCCAAGGCCAATGGCCATGACCCTGCGGCGCTGTTGGAGAGCATGGCGGAGATTGGCGAGCGGCTGGCAACAAACGAGGCGCGTCTGAGCGCGATCCAACATCGATGGACGGAGTTGACGCTCACGATCCCGAATATCCCGCACACCAACACCCCGCCGGGAGAGACCGAGGCGGAGAATCTCGAGGTACGGCGCTGGGGAGACCCTCCGACCTTTGCCTTTCCGGCGCGCGACCACGTGGAGTTGGGTACCGCGCTCAATATGCTGGATTTCGACGCCGCCGCCAAAATCTCCGGCGCGCGGTTTGTTGTATTAAATGGCCCGCTGGCGCGCCTTCAGCGGGCACTAATCCAATTCATGCTCGACCTGCATACCACCGAGCACGGCTACACCGAGGTTTATGTACCCTATTTGGTAAATCCCGATAGCCTTCGGGGCACCGGCCAACTTCCGAAATTCGAGGCCGATCTATTTGCCCTACGGCACCTCGACGGGCGGACGGATTATTATTTAATTCCAACCGCTGAGGTCCCAGTTACTAATTTGTTGCGGGAAAAAATTATCGATGCCGGGCGTCTTCCCGTAAAATATGTCGCACATACGCCCTGTTTCCGTAGCGAGGCCGGCGCTTATGGCAAAGATACCCGCGGCATGATCCGTCAACATCAATTCGAAAAAGTCGAATTAGTGCAATTCGTCGCACCGGCGGATTCGGATGTTGCATTAGAATTACTCACCGGACACGCCGAGCGCGTCCTCCAACTTTTGGAATTACCGTATCGGGTTATGGCGCTCTGCGCCGGGGATTTAGGCTTTTCCGCGGCGCAAACCTATGACTTAGAGGTGTGGCTTCCCGGTCAGGGGCGTTATCGCGAAATATCCTCGTGCTCGAATTTCCGCGATTTTCAGACCCGACGGATGGGGGCCCGCTTCCGTAATTCACCAACGACAAAGCCGGAATTGCTCCATAGCCTAAATGGTTCCGGTCTTGCAATTGGGCGGACTTTAGTCGCAATTATGGAAAATTATCAAGACGCTGCCGGAAAAATTGTGATTCCGAAAGTATTGCGCCCGTATCTATCCGGTTTAGAGAAAATTACCTAGATAATATCTGATCAAAATCGTAATTACTGATCTTCAAACGGAGAATGTTATGTCTGACAAAAAGGCCGCCGAGCATGCTAAACCTAGTGAAAAGAGCGACGGAGGGGGTAGTAACGTCAAGATGTTTATTATCATTGGCGTGGCTAGTTTATTGATGATCGCCGCATCTATTGCCGGGACGTTATATTTTACTGGATTTTTTAGCGGCGCTGGCCGAGGAGATAATTCTCATCATGAAGAAGCCCCAAAAGAAGACTTTAGTAAACATCCGCCGAATTATTTAGAGATCAAACCCGGATTTATTGCTAATGCGATTGAAGATGATAATCTGCACTTCATTCTCGCGGAGATTAGCCTTATGTCGCGTAATCCTGCCACAATCGATATCATCGTTGCGAATCTTATGGGTATCCGCGATGGTATCCGCGAGGCATTAAGCGGCCATCTTTATCTCGAAGTATTAGGCTCCACCGGAATTGAAAAATTGCGAGTCGCTGCCGAGACTGCGGTAAATAATTACCTGGAGCATCGTCATCTTCCGAAAATAGATGCGCTATATTTTAATTCATTCGTCGTCCAATAACTGTTATGCCTACAAGCGATCTACTTAGCCAAGAGGAAATTGATGCGCTGTTAAGTGGCGTATCGAGTGGCGATATTGAGACATCTCGCGGCAACGCAAAAGATGCTGGGGATGTCCGTTCGTATGATTTTACTGCACAAGAGCGCATCGTTCGGGGGCGAATGCCGACCCTCGAAATGATTAACGAGCGATTTGCCCGATATTTACGCATTAGCCTATTTAATATGCTTCGTCGTTCGGCGGACATTTCCGCCGGCGCGGTGCAGATGACAAAGTTTAATGAGTATGTGCATACTTTATTTGTTCCTACCAGTCTAAATTTAATTCACGTTAAACCACTGCGTGGAACCGGCCTAATTAATTTTGAGCCCAAATTAGTTTTTTCCTTGGTCGATAATTTCTTCGGTGGCGAAGGGCGCTTTCATACCAAAATCGAGGGGCGGGATTTTACTCCCACCGAAACACGAGTAATTCGGTTAGTCCTAGACCTAATTTTTAGGGATTTGAAAGAGGCCTGGGACCCAGTGATGAAAGTTCTATTCGTCTATTTAAGCTCTGAAGTTAATCCCCAATTTGCCAATATTGTCAGTCCGAGCGAAGTAGTCGTAATTTCATCTTTTCACGTCGAATTAGACGGTGGCGGCGGTGATTTCCATATAACGATGCCATATTCTATGCTAGAGCCAATTCGCGAATTATTAGATGCCGGTACTCAAAGTGATCGCGAAGAACGCGATGAGCGCTGGATGATGGCCTTACGCGATGAAGTCCAGGGCGCAAGAGTTGAAATTGTGTCTAATCTTACGGAAATTACTCTGTCGGTCCGCGAAATTATGCGCTTGCGCGCTGGTGATATTATTCCTATTCCGATGCCGGAAACTGTCTTGGCAAAAGTAGTCGATATTCCCGTCTTTCGCGCTTATTATGGTACCTCGGGAGACAAATATGCGCTTAAGGTCGCCGAATTTATTAAGCGCCCCGCGTCTCATATTTTGGAGGCAAATGATTTGCTTGATAAGGACGAAAAAGAAAAACGCGAACGGGAAAGAAAAGAAAAAGAAAGAGAAAAAGAACGTGAGCGTCGTC
>Ga0209594_1001464_pt1 | contig 11721 bp, 7 predicted proteins | sample AshMeaCrysSpring_FD_184126 | JGI IMG/M metagenome (GOLD analysis project Ga0209594, IMG submission 184126) | Groundwater microbial communities from Big Spring, Nevada to study Microbial Dark Matter (Phase II) - Ash Meadows Crystal Spring... | ecosystem: Environmental > Aquatic > Deep subsurface >...
CCGGTCGGCCACCTGCGCCTGGACTGGAGCGCCTTCGCATCGGTGGCCACAAGTTTTTCTGTCACGAAGCCGCTGACCCACTATGCCGTCCCGAATATGTATCAGGGCATGTCGGTTCTCTGGCACCACGCGTGGCATCTCGGCTACCGCCGCCCCGGCCTCGCGATCCCGGAGAACTACAACCGCCGCGGGCGCTACCGCTGGCTGGCCTCCCATCTTGTCGAGCAGCGCATCCGCCCGACTCCCGGCGCGCCGGTTGCCCCCCTGATCTTTGCCGGAGATGACCCGGATCCCCGGGCTTTCCTGCGCTGGTTCCGCAAGGAGCGCCCGGATGTCATTTTCTGCATTTGTCCGGAGGTCGTTGCGGGGGTGCTGGCCGGTGCCGGGTTGTCTGTTCCCGGTGATGTCGGGCTCGCTTCGCTCGAGGTTTTCGATCCGGAATCGGAGTGGAGCGGCATCAACCAGCACCCTTACGAAATCGGTGCGGCCGCCATGGAGATGCTGCACTCGCTCATTCTGACAGGCTCCATCGGCATCCCTTCCCGCCGGCGCGGAGTCTTTGTCGAGGCCACATGGCACCCGGGTTCCTCGCTCCGAAAGCAATCCCACAAAAAACGCCCGCAAAATCGCGGCAGGCGGTAAACTGGATAAGCCCGCGGATGCTGCCCCCGCGCTCCACTTTCTGCGAACTTGGATCGCACGCACCGAACCGCCCGAAAACATGACTCCCACCCGGCCCCGCCAATTTGCCAGCGACAACTGCTCGGGAGCCTGCAAGGAGGCTCTCACAGCCCTCCAGCGAGCCAATGCGGGCCATGTCACAAGCTACGGAGAGGACGCCTGGACAAAGGCCGCCTGCGATGCGATCCGTGAGTTTTGCGGCCTCCCCTGCGAGGTTTTCTTTGTTTTCAACGGAACCGCCGCGAATTCCCTGGCCCTCGCCTCGCTTTGCCAGAGCTATCACAGCGTGATCTGCCACGAGTCCGCCCACGTCGAAACCGACGAATGCGGGGCTCCGGAGTTCTTTTCCAACGGAACGAAACTCCTCCTCGCCGCCGGCGATCACGGCAAAATCTCCCCTCCGGAAATCAACCGCCTCGCTCACCGCCGGGCCGATATCCACTACCCGAAACCGCGCGTCGTCTCGATCACCCAACCCACCGAGGTCGGCACGGTCTATTCGCCTGCCGAACTCGACGCCATCCGCGAAGCCGCGCAGTCGTGCGGGCTGGCGCTCCACATGGACGGAGCCCGGTTTTTCCAGGCGGTTGACTCGCTGCGCTGCCATCCGGGCGACCTCATCCGCGCGTCGGGGGCCGATGTGGTCTGCCTCGGCGGAACCAAACTGGGCATGATCGCCGGCGAGGCCGTCGTCTTTTTCAACCCGTCCTGTGCCGAGGAATTCGCCTTCCGCTGCAAGCAGGCCGGCCAGCTCGCCTCCAAGATGCGCTTCCTCTCCGCTCAGTGGGTCGGGCTCATGCAAGACGGCGCCTGGCGGCGTCACGCCTCGCATGCCAACTCCATGGCCGCACTCCTGCGGCGGGAACTCTCGCACATCGAAGGCCTCGGCTTTCCCTTCCCCACCGATTCCAACGCCGTCTTCGTCAAGGCCCCTCCGGAATCCCTGGCCTCCCTCCGAAACGCCGGATGGAAATTTTACGAGTTCATCGGCGGAGCCGCCCGCTTCATGTGCTCGTGGGATACAACCACCGACGACATCAACGCCCTCTCCGCCGACTTCGCAACAGCCTTGCGCCGCCACCCTCCCAAATAGGAAGGGCCGCCCCGTTGCCGGGACGGCCCTTCTCAAACCCCAAAACAAAATGCCGAACCGCCCCTTCAGGACCTCCGGCGGCGGAATACCACCAGCACCGTCAGGCTCCCCGCAAGCAACGCCCAGGTTGTCGGCTCGGGGATGGGCGAGACGTCCGCATACGTGGTGCCCACGCGGACCTCATCGAACGTCCCGGTGGCACTAGCCTGTGCAGTCAACCTCACTCCGCCGATGTCGAAGGAAGAAGAACCGAGCCCGCCACTAATGTTTGCGGCCCCAAGCGGGGTGTTCAGCGCCGGGTTGAGCCATAGGCTGACGCCCGTGTTGCCGGTCAGGAAATCCACCCGCATGACCGCGAAAAATGTGTTTCCGACGACACTGCTCCCAGCCGTTCCAAACACGTTGTTGGAAGCATCGGCAAGCGTCCAACTGTCCGCAGATGATGAGGAACTGCGAAAGATGGCGCGAGTGGAGTCCCCGCTCTTGTTGATCAGTCGAAACTCCAAGAGAGAAGTGGAAAGCGCGGCACTGCGGTTCACAAGAAAGCTCAAATAGATGCTGTCCCCGTTGACGTAGTCGGTGCTTGAAAAATGCCGCATCATCTGGGTGGTGTTCGTGGTGGAAGTGTCAATGGCCGCTCCGGCTGTGGTCGTGAGAGCCCCCCCGTTGCTGTAGGTCAGGCCGCTGGTGGTGCCGGTGAATTGTCCGGTCGGGGTCCCGCTCACGGTCCAGTTATCCGTCCAGCCGCTGCCGCCATTGCCGGGAGTCAGAATCGTGGTGCCATCTGTGTAGGTTCCCGGAGTCGAGAACCCATCATAGGCGATGAGGACGGCACGGGCTTGCGGCAGGACGGCGATGAGGATGGCCAGGGAGGTCAGGAGTGATTTTGTTTTCATTGTGGTTCGGGTGGATCTGATTTCGGGCACAACTCCAGCCTTCATTCCGATCACAGACAACCTCCGGCGTTCTTAACCAGTTTAGCAAGGAATGGGTTTGCCTCCGAGGCCCGCCTTCTCAACTGGTTCAGGGCGCCGGGTTTGGCGTTCCGCCCTCCCGCCCGGCATTTTCCGGACATGGAGACAGGAACAACACAGGTCGAGATTGGTAAAAACGAGTATTGGTGGGGAGGAGCGGCGGGACTCGGCCCGGGAATGCCGTGGGGGGCGCGTGAGGTGCGTTGTGACCTGCGCGGGGACAATCATGGCAACCAGGCCTCGCCGCTGCTGCTCTCAACGCGCGGGCGTGCGGTTTGGTCTCACGAACCCTTCGCCTTCGCCTTTGAGAGCGGAGTTCTCCAAATTGACGGGGCCGCAGTCGTTCATGAGAATGGCGGCGGGCTGGCGGGAGCCTTCCGGGCCGCCTCCAGCCGGTATTTTCCGGCATCCGGCACGATGCCGCCGGAAATCTTTTTCTCGGCCCCACAATACAATACCTGGATCGAGCTGCTCTACGAGCAGGAGCAGGGACGCATCCTCGACTATGCCCGTGCGATTTTGGACAACGGATTTCCTCCCGGCGTGCTCATGATTGATGACGGGTGGCAGCGCGACATCGGAGAGTGGAGCTTCGCGCCGGAGCGGTTCCCAGATCCCGCGGGCCTCGTCGGGGAACTCCATCAACTGGGCTTTCGTGTGATGCTCTGGATTGTTCCCTTGGTGAGTCCGGACTCGGCGGTTTACCGCTCGCTCGCAACGGCCGGGGCGCTGCTCGCGGGAGCCGGCGGAAAGCCGGTCGTCCGGGAATGGTGGAACGGCCAGAGCGCGGTGCTGGATTTGAACGGGCCCGCCGGGTGCCGCTGGTTCCAGGTTGAACTCGCCCGCCTGCGGAGCGTGTTCGGTGTGGACGGGTTCAAATTCGACGGAGGGGATTGTTACCTTTACCGGGAGGATGACGAACCGGGGCTTTCGCCCAACGAACGCTGCCGCGCCTACGCGCAGATCGGAGAGGGGTATCCCTTCAATGAATTCCGCGCGTGTTGGAAAATGGGCGGCCGTCCGCTTGTTCAGCGCCAGCACGACAAGCTGCACTCATGGGGCAAAGACGGGCTCGCCGCTCTCATCCCGACCTGCCTCGCGCAGGGTCTCATCGGTCACGCCTTCAACTGCCCGGACATGATCGGCGGGGGCGACATCAAATCCTTCGCCGGGGGCAGCCCGCTGCTGGATCAGGAACTCGTCGTCCGCTACGCGCAATGCGCCGCGCTCATGCCCATGATGCAATTCTCGGTGGCACCCTGGCGGATTCTCGATGGCGAACACCTTGCGGCCTGCCGTGAGACGGTGGCCCTGCGGAAAAAATTCACCCCGGAGATCCTCGGCCTCGCGAGCCATGCCGCCCTCACCGGCGAACCCATCGTCCGTCCGCTGACTTACGAATTCCCGGAAGGCGGCTTCGAGGCGGTCACCGACCAATTCCTGCTGGGCCGCTCGATCCTTGTCGCACCGGTTCTGGAAAAGGGAGCCCGCAGCCGGTCGGTGCGATTTCCCGCTGGAACCTGGCGCGATCTCAATGGCCGGGACTACCACGGCGAGGCAGTGGTGGATGCCCCGATCCCACATCTGCCCGTTTTTTTATTGCAGTGACCGGGCTGTTCCGGTCCCACCGGGCCTGCGGGCGTCACGACATGAAAACTCTCCTCATATTCTTGCTCTGCGGTTTTCCCGTGGCAGTTCCTGTTCAGGCCGCAGCCCGCTCCCCGGAAGCCGAGAAAGTGCTTTCCGAACTCCAACGCCTTCCGGGCCGGCCGGAGGCAAGGCTTCTCTGCGGGCAGCAGGCCGGCCATGGCGAACATGTCGGATGGGGAATGAAAGAGTGGGTTGCGGGAATCGCGCAAGCGACTGGGAAGTGGCCCGCGATCGCCGGAGCCGATTATGGCTATGGAGCCGGGAGGAATGACTCTCCGGAGTTGTCCGCCGTCAACCGCGAACTCATCGCCTATTGGAAGGCCGGGGGACTTGTCACCCTTAGCTGGCACGCCCGGAATCCGCTCACCCACGGGACGGCCTTTGATGTTTCCATGGAGGTGGATCTGCGGAGGCTCATTGATCCTGAAACCCCGGAGGGTGCCGAGTGGAAACGTGAGCTCGGCCGTGTCGCCGATGGTCTGGAGGAACTCAAAAAGGCGGGTGTGGTGGTTCTTTGGAGACCCTTTCATGAAATGAACGGGCGATGGTTTTGGTGGGGCAACAGCCCCGGGGAAAATCCTCCGGGGCGAAGGGAGGCGTTTGTGGCTCTGTGGAGGCACATGCACCACCACTTCACCAATGAGCGCAAGCTGGACAATCTCCTTTGGGTCTATTGCGGCTCGGATGGCGCCCACAGCGCCGCCAAGAAACACCCGGAACGGAGCATCACGTATTATTATCCCGGGGACGAGTTCTGTGACATTGCGGCCCTCGATCATTATTCCAACGATTCCCGTATCAAGGGATACGACGATCTCGTCAGCACAGGAAAACCCGTCGCGATCGCCGAGACCGGCCCGGCCGAAACGGATACCAAGCCGCTGGATCTTGCCCGCTTTCTCAGCGTGATCAAAGAACGCTACCCCCGGTTTGTGTTCTGCCACTTCTGGGACGGAAAATATTCGATGGTCAAAAACGAAAACGCGGCCGGTTTCATGAACGACCCATGGGTCCTGACGCGGGAAGAATGATCATGAAACCAGAACGCGTCACAACCACGCCAACAGCCAAGGATCAGCAACCTGATCCTCTATAATCACGAGTGGGCCTCAGATTGCGGAATCCGTCGCATGTGGCTTTTTGATAGGGCCAACCATATCCGCTTGCGCAACGAAGCGGACGGAAGGTCCCGATCGGATTGGACCTGTCATGAAATGTGGGAACGGGATGGGAGTGCGATCATCTATCACGGCACCCTTTCAAACGGGCATCTGTATATCGGTCGAGTCAACCCGGATGGAACCGGAGTCCGGGAAATTGCCCTTCCTGCGAGCTACAAACGATACGGTCATTTTACGGTGGGCGGCCCAAACATGCTCGTCTCCGACGGTTGTTATGAGGAAGATGGGGACCGGCCAGCCAAGAATTGGGCCACAGGAATCGCCCGTTGGTTTCCGTTGTGCAGAAGCCTTTCCAGTTGGAAATCGCAGGATGAACACCCGCATCCGATATTCGATCACGCCCTCCGCCATGCCTACTTCACATCGGACATGGACGGCAAACGAGCCGTTTACAGGATCGCGGTGAATCACCCGCGCTCCACAGGCGCAGTCGTCACAGGCCTCCGGACGTAAGGCAACCCGGAGTCTCCTCTCTCATTTCCTTCCGGATCTCGCGGTTGAAGAATTTCTGACAGGATTTCAGGATAATCAGGAAAGAGATATGCGCCACACCCTCCCGGCATCCAACCTCGTGGGCGCATAATTCCCTTTCTGGGAATCCTGTATATCCTGTAAATCCTGTCTGAATTCTGTTTTCGGGCTAATCCAAACCGGTGAGGAAACCGGCAAAGATAGCTCATCTCCTCGAACCAAATCGGGCTCGTAAGGGCCGGTTGGTTGTCCTGCTGCACCACGCGCACATACCATGAGCCCGGCTCTCCGGAATCATCCTTGAAATCCGTGGGGAACATCCACCACCTGCCGGAAGTTTTTTGTGGGAACGACCCCCGTGACCGTGCAGCCCGCGCCATACCCGCGACTCCGATATCCCCAATACACTTCAACGGCATCGCCCGTCCGCAGTCCTGCCGACAGGTCGAGCACAACGTGCCTCTGTGCCATCATCTGCGCCGTCGTCAGCCCCCTCAAAACTTCGGGCGTGATGAATTGGTTCATCTCCACATGCCAGATCCGCGTCGTGTAGGTCACCTCCGGATTGGAAACAACCACCTGGATATAGCTGTGCTACTAACCCCAATGCCGTTCGGGAATTCTTGCAAACCGACTCTCTCAGTTGACCCATTGCCAACGGGTTACGTGGTGTCTGTTTCTACTGTTGCGGGCAAGAAAAACAAGTGTGGCGGCTTCGCCGCGAGCGGTCGGCCAGGGCCAAGAATGACCCTGCTCCTTATATGCACAGCTCGTGGGAAAGTCCTTATGGGGCAAGGGCATTCCTGCCCTTGGTCGAAACCCAATGCGGCGCAGCCGCCTAACTTGCAGACTGTAAATTCCCGAACGGCATTGCTACTAACCCATTCCTCTCCGCCGCCCTCAAGGTGCACGTGATAAACCAGTTCACGCCGCGTCCGAACCGGTTTGCAGTGAGCAAAGCGGGGATAAACATGCAAAGTCCGTCCGGCGGGAGTGCCTCTCCCCGGGTGGGGCGGCAAAATCAAGGCGAGCGGCCTGCCGTTGAAGGGGCCAAGATCTTGCTCAAAGCCCTTCCGGACCGTTCGGAGGCAAAGCTCCTTTGTGGGCAGCAGGCCGGTCATGGCGGGGAGGCCTCGCCCGGGTGCGTCCGTCGGGTGCTTCCCGCTCCCCCGGCGGTGCGCCCCCGCCGTGGTTCCTACGGCCACGCTTCTGCGCGAGTGCCCCTCATCATCCGCTTTGCCTTGACCTTCCCGGTTCGCGGAGGCGAGGGTGAGGACATGGGCCTCACGCGCATTGCCAATCCGATTTATGACGGGGCGTTCAAATACCTTTTGGACGACAACCGCATCGCGCGGCTTTTTCTTTCGACGATAATCGGCGAGGAGATTGTCGAACTCACATTCCGGCCGACCGAGCACCGCACGGACGTCGAGCAGCGAAGCGTCACGGTCTTCCGCATCGATTTTTCGGCGCGCATCGCGCTCCCCGACGGCGGCGAGAAGCTCGTCATCATCGAGATCCAGAAAGCAAAATTCGCGTCAGATATCACGCGGTTCCGCAAGTATCTCGGGCGGCAATACCTCTCGAAGGACAACTCCTACACGACGGAAGGCGGAGAGTTGCGCGCGATGCCGATCCTGAGCATTTACCTGCTCGGGCATTCACTCGAGCACACTGATTCGCCCGTGATCCGGGTCGTCCGCCAGTATCTCGATGCCACCGGACGGGAGCAGATCGCACACAGGGAGGAGTTCATCGAAAGCCTCACCCACGACAGCATCATCGTTCAGATTCCCCACCTCAAGCAGCGCCGCCAAAACGACTTGGAACGCCTGCTCGGAATCTTCGACCAAAGCCAGAAGGATCCTGCCGACGCGCATACGCTCAGCATACGCGAGGAGGACTACCCTCCAAAATTTCACGGGATCATTCGCCGGCTCATCATGGCGATCAGCGAGCCCGACGTGCGCGAGACGATGGAGGTCGAGGACGACTATCTCGAAGACCTTGAAGACATGGAACGCATGGTTGCGGAAAAAGACGCCGCCCTTGCGGAAAAAGACGCTGTGATCGAGAAAGCCATTTCGATGCTTGTCGCGGGAGGCTTGAGCGAGAAAGACGCTCGCGCCAAGCTTCTCGGGTAGCCGTCCCCACGGTGCGTCGCCCACAATTTGCCGGGATATCCCGCCGGGGCGTTCGGCTGGAGGGGACGCTTCAGCGGGTCACCTTGATTCGCAGGAATCTTCGCGAGGAGGAATCGACCGGAACGGTGTCGCGGTAGATCACGGTTTGAGTCCCGTCGCCGTGGTCGATGTTCGAATGCAATACGGGAGCCGCCTCCGCATCCCACGAGGTGAGGTTCGTGCAGGCCTGGGGCGTGATCGTCACAAGCCCGAGATCGACGCGCCGGGTGAACGTGAGGGAGAGAAACGCGTCCTGGCCGATCTCTGTGGTGGCGCCGGTGATCGGGGCCTCGGGGGTCTTTGGCTCGCGGCCAAGCGCAAACTCGACAAGGTTCGGAACCCCGTCACCATCGGGATCCGCCGCGTCGCCGCTGACCGCCGTGTCGGCGAGTTCATTTGGAAAAAAGAAAGCCTGCTGCCACTCGGCGGGCGTCACTGTGGTCGAGGGTTCTGCCGCCACGGTCTCCCAGTTGTCTGCAACGATGAGGTTGTCGATCCAGTAGGATGCGGAATACGGATATCTGAGATAAATCCCATCAATCGTGTTGGCGCTGGTGTCTGTCGCGGTGGCGGCAAGGTGGGTGGTGAAGTCCATGCTCCCCGGCGGGCCGACCCACATTTTGTCTGGGGTCGCCCCATCGGCCACATGGCGGATAATCACCCGATAGGGAACCCCCTTGGCATATCCTGTGGACTGCGCTCCCGCAGTGAGCGAATGGGTGGCCACCGTGAATGTGAGTGAGGAGCCCCCATTATCAAAGAAGCCGAATCGGGCGCGTGTGTTGGCGGCACTGGTGAGGCGGACGATTTGGTATTCCGTCGAGGGTGCGTCAAATACGCAGATGGTGAATCCGTAGTAGATCGGTTGGGCAGCCGGGATCGCGGAGGAAAACAGGCTCCGCACGTCGCAATACGAACCGGTGGCCGTCTTGCAATAAATGGTATTTGCAGGCACCGGAGAGCCGATCGGATCGCTCATGAGATCCGAACTCCGGATTTTGAACTTGTTGGCATTTGCCGGTGTATCGTCCGACCATACCGGGCTGACAGAACTTGAGAGCAGCGCATCCGCGGCCAGATTCCGGTTGAAGTCATCGCTGAAAAAAACCGTGCCGCCGGGGTTTTCCGTGCTGGTGATAGAGTAGGACGCGCCGTTGAGGGTCGTATGGTTTCCGCGAACCGCGACATAATACGTCGAGGCGGGGTCCGGCTCCACGAGCGTGACCGAATCATCCGCCACCCCGGCACTTTCACTTTTATAGTCAAAGGACCCACGCAGCGGCCAATCATTGGCTTTGACATAGAGGTCGCAGTTGTCCGACATCCCGCTCACTTTGACCGTTGCCGTTGTAAGACCTGCGGGGAATCGGACCGCATAGTAGTGGTATTGGGAATCGCCAACCTTTGTGTCCGCAGAATTCATCACTTGTGCAACCCCGTTTTGCAGGATTCCCTTGAGCCGGATGGGCGTGGCCAGGAATGCGTTGAAGGAATAGTCGAACGAACGGTAGAGGTATTCGTGCCATCCCTGGCCCTTCTGGACAAGAGCGCCCGCGGAATAGCTGGTGGTCGAGTTCACCCAGCCGCCATAATTTTCCGTGGCTTCGGGATGATAAAAGCTTCCCGTCATCCGACCGGCAATCGGGTTCTTGGGATCCCGGTAGGAGAACGCGCCCCAGTGCCGCTCGATAGGAATTTGATGCGCCAGAGCGGAGTATCCGGTCCCCCCCGTATTCACCGTGATGCCCGTCACGGCACCCCCGCCGATCGTGGCCGTGGCCGTGGCACCCGTTCCGCCCCCACCGCTGATCACCACGCTCGGAGCGCTCGTGTAGCCGCTCCCGCCACGAAGGACGGTGATGGCCGTCACCACACCCGCCGAGACCGTCGCCTGCGCGAAGGCACCGGTCCCCCCCCCTCCGGTGAGCGCGATTCCCGTGACATTGGCATGGTAATTCTGATTGTAACCCGCCTCGTTCAGCGTGCTCTCGGGGTCATAGTAGGAAAGGTATTCCACGCCCTGTGCGGTGGTAAATTTTCCGTCGCTCAAATCCCGGCGGATGTAAGCACTCGTGCTGAACTGCTGGCGGTCACGGTAGCGCGGATTCCCGTTGCGGCCAAGCGTGCGATACGAACTGCCATCCGCATCCCACCGGGAGACATCCATCATGTAGTGGTCGGCGGGCAGCGCATACGTGTTGCCCACCCGCGTATCGAGCCCGTCGTTGAGAAAGACATTCACGCCGCCCACGCCGCGGGCCGAGGATGACCAGAAATGGCACGCGAAGGGGGCATAATCGAGGGCATACTGAAACGTCCTGCGTCCTCCGGATCCCAAAAAGCTGCTGCCGTTCATCGCCCATCCCTTGGTCATGAGGTCGGTTCCCGCGCAGATCCCGACCCAGCCGCCACCTTCCCGGAAGAAGTCCTTCACCCGGCGCACGGTCGAGAGGTCCTTGAATTCGCTCACAATGGTCGATGTCGCTCCCCCCGGGCTGCTCATGATCGGATGGCGCGGCGAGCCATCGGGGTAAAGAAGGCGTCCGTTCATGTCCGTCGCGTTGCCCGAAACAAGGGTTATCGTCGCATTTTCCGTGTATTCGCAGCCGGGCAAGGTCGCGGAGATCGAAGGGTTTCCCTTCGCGACCCACCACTCGTTCAGGCGGGTGCGAAGGGCGGCCGAGCTGTCGCTGCCGGCACCCACCACGATACCCGCGACCAGTGGGAAGCCATCGTATCCGGCAGGCCGGGGGACAAACGGCACCGCCACAGGAACCGACGTCGTCGCCTGCCGGCCGTCGTCATCGGTCACCCGCAGTTGGGCGGTGTACAGGCCGGGAGCCGCATAGGTATGGGATTGGCTTTCCACCCCGGCGACCCAGCCGCCCCCCTCCCCGAAATTCCATTCCCACGCGGTGATCGAGCCGTCGGGATCTTTTGACCGCGCGGCATTGAGCGTGACGGTATTTCCGCCGGAGCCCGGCAGGACGACCGCATCCGCCGTCGGAGCCAGTGCGCTCTCGACGTGGCTGCTTTCCTTCATCTGAAAGTCGTCAAATTCCCACTTCTGGTTCGCGGTCTGCGAGATATAAACCGTCGCCCAGCGAATGCCGGTCGCGTATTCAGAATCCGCGCTCCAATTGCATTCGTAGGTGCCCGTGCATTCCTGCCAGCCCGCCCCGTTGGGGACCGTGTGGGTGCCGAGGGTGAATTCCTGAATGTTACCCGCCGAGGAGCCCGCACCGTTGAATCGCACGCGCAACCTCACCGAATACGCGGCCGATGCGGCGCCCGTATTCCTCAGATAAAACCCGTATTGGAACGTTGTCTTGGCGACCACCTTCGTCTTGAAAATCGTCAACTGGTCGGTGATGTCCTGCCAGCATCCCTGGCTGGCATTGCTCGTGCCCGAAACTTGAAGATAAGTCCCTCCCTGCGGGCTGGGGCTTGTGCTGTTGGACGTCACCGTGATCCCGTTGGGAAACCAG
>Ga0209594_1001469_pt1 | contig 11695 bp, 10 predicted proteins | sample AshMeaCrysSpring_FD_184126 | JGI IMG/M metagenome (GOLD analysis project Ga0209594, IMG submission 184126) | Groundwater microbial communities from Big Spring, Nevada to study Microbial Dark Matter (Phase II) - Ash Meadows Crystal Spring... | ecosystem: Environmental > Aquatic > Deep subsurface...
AATACTGGCAACCCGTGTCGGGCACCATTCAACTGGATGGCATTCCTTACAATTACATTGCCCAAAAGCTTACCAGCGGGCGAATGTACTACCGCTGTTTGCCCAATGTGGCAAAAAAACTGGCTATAAATGCCCGCGACGAATTTTTGAAACTTGCCTACAACCTTACCCACGGCGATGCAGGCGGAAAGCAAAAAGCTCAATCAAAAGTGGTGATTTCCTGCAGCCTGGGCGATTACGACGATGCCGTTGCCAGCTACAGGATGCGCGCCGTGCATCGGCAAGGGGTAGTGCAATATGGTTACCTGCCACAATTGGTTGGCCCGGTGTACAGGCAGTTGCCATGGCTGCCTCCCGAAGCTTAAACGCCCGCCTTAAGCCAGCTGCCTAGCCCGAACCGGGAAATTCCCCTATTTTTCATTTTTCTACTAATGCAAGAGCACCTGCAACCTTGCATGCCTGCTCTGTAACAAAATAATTGCCGTAATGAAAAAGCTTATTTCCGCTTTATCTGTCGTTGCACTGCTTGCTTCGTGCAGCCAGAGTACCGAATACAAAACATACCTGCGCGACCCCAAACTTTTTGCCCATACCGTTCATGAACTGAATACGGTGGTGATGAGCAACAATTTTCCGCCCATTGTAGCAAGCCGCAACTATACATACGCCGCTATAGCTGCTTATGAAGCCATTGCCGTCGGCTATCCCCAGCAATATGAATCGCTGAAAGGACAACTGAAAGGCCTTACCGAAACAGCCAGTCCCGTAATCCCTGATACAGATTTTGAACTGGCGGCATTGCTGGCTTACATGAAAGTAGGCGAAGCAGTAACTTTTCCCGAAGGAAGCATGAATGATTACCGCGACAGCATTTTGAAGGTTGCCGAAGACAAGGGCCTGCCCGGCATAGTGCTGAAAGCATCGCAGCAGTTTGCCGACAGCGTTTCGGCGGTCATCATTCGCTGGAGTAAAACCGATAATTACGCGGCTACCCGTGGCGCCCCCAAATACAATGTAATGCCCGACTCGCCGGCCCGCTGGGTACCTACACCGCCCATGTATGCCGAGGCGGTAGAGCCCAACTGGGCGCAATTACGGCCCATGGTAATGGACAGTGCCACGCAGTTTGTGCCGGCAGCACCATACCCCTTCGATATCACCAACAAAAACAGCGACTATTACAAAGAAGTGATGGCCGTAAAAAACGCCGGCGACAGCCTTACCGAAGAACAAAAACACATCGCTAATTTTTGGGACGACAATCCTTTCAAACTAAATGTGAGTGGCCATGTCATGTTCAGCACCAAAAAGTTTTCGCCGCCCGGCCATTGGATGAGTATTGTGGGTATTGCCGCCCAACAGGCAAAGGCCGATTTTTCCACCACCGTGTATGCCTATGCCATTACAGCCATTGCCGGCTTTGACGCCTTTATACAATGCTGGGAAGCCAAATACCGCTACAGCACTATTCGGCCGGAAACCGTAATCAACAAATACATTGACCAAAACTGGAGGCCACTGCTTCAAACTCCGGCTTTTCCTGAATACACCTGCGGGCACAGCACCGTTTCAGCAGCATCGGCCGAGGCGCTTACCAAAGCCTTTGGCGACAACTTTGCCTATACCGATACCACCGAACTGGAGTTTGGCATACCCAGCCGCAACTTCAAATCGTTCAGGCAGGCAGCCGATGAAAATAACTGGGCACGTTTTTACGGCGGAATTCATTTTCACAGTAGTTGCCTGGTAAGCACCGAAAAAGGCAAAGAAGTAGGTAGCCTGGTAGTAAGCCGGTTGAAGATGAAGAAGGGGTAACCAGAGCAGACTAATGGCAGTAAAATGGGTTAAAGACTGGCCGAAGCTGTGTTTACATCCGGCAGTTTTTTGCAGCTTAGCCATTTGCTACTCTACCGTCAGCAATGCAGTCAGCCAGGCACATGCCGCATCTTCCTAATTTTACGCCGCATGCAAGCCGCACCTATCCTCAACAAAGAGCAGCAAAAGGCTATTACCGACCCTACCAAACGGCTGTTGGTACTGGCAGGTGCCGGCGCTGGCAAAACGCGTACCCTCACCGAAAAAATTCATCATCTCGTTTTTGAAAAGGGGGTACCGGCCCATCGCATCCTCGCCATCACCTTTACCCGAAACGCAGCCAACGAAATGCTGGACAGGCTGATAGAAAAAGCGGACCCGGCAGGACGTTACGGAACATTGATTGAAAACGCTACCACCGAAGAACGCTACAACCTGCGCCGCACCTACAAGCAGCGTACCGGGTGGATCAACCAACTGCAGGTACATACCTTTCACAGCTTTTGCTACCAACTGCTGCGTCGCGAGGGGGTAAAAGAATTTGACAACCGTTTCAGGTTGCTTACCGACGAAAGCTTTTATGCCGGGCAGGACAGCATTAGCGTGCCCCTGCGGCCCGAGGAAATTCTTCGCCAACAAATGCTGATGCAGGCCGCCGATAATACCGACTACCTGCTGCTGCTAAAATGGTACCTGGTAGACTACTACGGCGGGCGTATAGAACGCGAACACAAGGCCCGTGTAGGCCCGCAAGACGAGCGCTTTCTGAAACCCTATGCCGCTATGGACGGCACACAAGTGCGCAGCAAAAGCGAATTGTTTATAGCCGACTGGCTGTACCGCCATGGCATCAGCTACCTGTACGAGCCCCGGGTAAATGTGCGCCCGCACAGCATGCGGCCCGACTTTTACATTCCCGCCGCCGACCTGTACATTGAGCATGTGAGCAACCTGAGTGCCAATACACAAATTAAGAAGGAGAGCCTGCGTTTTGCCGCCCGCAGCGTCGGGCACTTGTTTGAAGAAGATTTTATAGACCTGAACCGCTACAGCCAAAGCCTGGATGCCCTGCTGCGGCACCGGCTTAACCACCACATTACCGCACCACAGGGCCTGGCTATGGAATCTATCCTGAGCGCCTACACGCCTTATGTTGACGACCTGGTGAAACTGATGAAGCGGGTGATAGACCTGGTAAAAGTGGAGGCCGAATCGTTTGATACCATTATGCAAAAAGCACAGGCCGACCCCCACGAACGAGTGTTCAACTTCTACAAGCTGCTGCAGCCCGTGTGGGCAGGCTACCACGCCTTTTGCACCGAAAAGTCGCTGCTCGATTTCAATGACCTGATCCTGAAAACGGTAAACGCGTTTACACATCATACAGACCTTGCCACCAAATTCAAAAAACAATACGATTACATACTGATTGATGAATTTCAGGATGTAAACAACCTGCAGGTACAGTTGGTACGCAGGCTGCTCAACCGCGGCACACAGTTATTTTGCGTGGGCGACGACTGGCAGAGCATTTACAGTTTCAGAGGCGCTGTTGTAGATTATGTAGTACGGTTTAACCACTACTTTCCTGCCGGCAAAACACTGATGCTGGCCTATAACTACCGCAGCAACAAAACCATTGTAGATGCCGGCAACGAGGTCATCAAGTTCAACAAGTTTAAGGTTGACAAAAAGATAAAAGCCTTTAACACCAACACCAGCCACATAACCGTGTATGTGAGCCAGCAGGAGCAAAACGATGGCGCCATGTATGTGGCAGACCGGATAGAGGAACTACTCAAGGGCGGCCTGGAGCCCGATGACATCCTTCTGCTAAGCCGCAGGCACAACCAGGCATTGCCCTACAATGCATTACTGAAAGACTGTGGCCTGCCGGTGCGGGGCAAAACCATCCACGCCAGTAAGGGGTTGGAAGCCAAGGTGGTATTTGTAGTAGGCCTGCGGCAGGGCAGCGGCGGCTTCCCCGACCTGTGGATGAACGACCGCATATTCCAGGTAATACGGCAGCAGGACGTGGAACGTATGATGGAGGAAGAACGACGCCTGTTTTACGTGGCCATTACACGGGCCCGCGAGCAGTTGTTTCTGATAACGGAGGCTGGCAGCGAAAGCCAATTCATCAGCGAAATACCGCCATCGTTTGTAAACCGGGAACACATGCGACTGGAAAGTAAACCAGCCTTCAGAACCTGCCCGGCATGCGGCCATTTGCTTATCAGGCCAGGTAACTTCTGCGAGCAGTGCGGGACGGCGTTGACATAGAAAGGACATTTGGCAGGCGGCTATTACTCAATCATTGGTTTTTAGAGCCCATGGGCTGTTATGTAAATAGAAAGGTTAGTTGAAGAATACGTGAAACTTTAAGAAATTTCAGCACTTCTTCCCGAACCCTTCCTTCCCTTCCCGACTTCCCGGCAAAAAAGCCTCAATCAAGTAGTTGAAATTACTCCTAGCGCCAACATTTTCATAATAGCGATGAAATTGGTTGCATTAGCTAAGGTTAGCTTACCCTAAACGCCATCGTTCTGTAGCTTTCTTGAAAGCATCCTCGCTTTCAGTTTCAAAACCTGGTTTAGCCGCCATTTGTTGCAGCTCATCCAAATCAGTAGGGCTTATGGAGTCAGTTATATCTGATGTACCGGCAAAAAATTCAATATCCTTTTCAATGACAGCCAGCAAATCCGCATCTTCAAGCAAGGCTATTTTTTGAATCAGATTCTGCCTTTGTTCAGGTTGCATTTGACGTTTTTTTAAATGTAGAGAAACATATAAATACTACATGCACCTATTCTGACCGGCAGATTTCAAACTTTGTGGCCAAATCTTGCAACCTTCAAGCCTGAAGGCCACACCTTGTACTCAAAGGGCGTATTATTGCATTTCCTAAAAAAGAGATTGCCATGAATTTTCCTGCAGACCTGCGCTATACCAAAGACCATGAGTGGCTGCGCCTTGAGGGCAACATTGCTACCGTAGGCATTACCGACTTTGCCCAGCGCGAATTAGGCGATATTGTGTATGTAGACGTTGATACCTTGGGTAAAGAGCTTGCTGCCGAAGCCGTATTTGGTACCGTAGAGGCTGTAAAAACGGTAAGCGACCTGTTTTTGCCCGTAGCAGGCAAGGTGCTGGAGGTAAATGCCGACCTCAACAACCAGCCCGAAACGGTAAACAGTGACCCCTATGGCCAGGGCTGGATGGTAAAAATAGAAGTAGCCAACCCCGCCGATGTGGAAGCCCTGATGACTGCCGAGGCTTACGAAGCCATGGTGGCATAAATGCGTACTACCCCGCAGGCATCGTTCATTCCGCCCATTGCGGAAAAGTTTTTTTATTGCCATGGAAATTACCTTTATATGGCAAAAAACCCTTGGGCCATATAACAAGAGGTAAGCAGGCCTCCTTTATTGTTGCACATCATTTTGACAGCAGAAGAATACATACAAAGTGGCGCCATAGCCAAATGCCTGAAAAGCAAGGCCTCCGATGCCGAACAGCAGGAATTGGTTTATATGGAGTCCACTTATTCCGAGGTTCACGGCGCCCGGCTGGCTACCGAAAACTATCTGAAAAAACCTGCCATGCTTATAACGGCAGCGCCCAAACCTGTGCGCTGGCTGCGTGGCGCCCTGGCCGTATGTGCCCTGCTGCTGATGGCTCTTATTGCGCTGGGCATGTATTTCTACAGCCGTGCCACTGCTATGCGCAATCAGCTCAAAAATGAACGTGCAATTGTACATAGTCTGCGCAGTTCGTGGCAAGCCGATGCCCTGGCCCTTACCAACGACCCCGATACCCGAACCTTGCAAATAGTGCCGGTAGCCGGAGCCACAAGTATAGTGAAAGGCCTGCTGTACTGGCATCCTCCTACTGGAATTACCCTGCTTAAAGTACATACCACCTCTACCCCACCTGCAGACCTCAGCTATCATTTATGGACCTCCGAACTGCCCGACGGAAGCTTCCAATACCTGGGCGAAATTGATACCGTCCGAAATTTCCAACCCATGTATATCAGTGGTAAAGTGAGTCACTACCTCATTACCCTCGAAAGTCAGCCTGCGGGCAATTCGCCCTCGGGGTCAATTGTTGCCGAGGCTAAATAGCATCCAACCACACCTTACACACAACAGAAGTATAACGCGCCATGCTTCAGCCTTTTCTAACACTGTACACACAACTGCCCCAATGGATAAGATGGCTGGCCGCTTCTGCACTGCTTGGCTGTACCACCTGGCTGCTGGTACTGCCCGGCTCGGTATTTCCAAAAGAAGACTGGCTCGACAAAGTGTATGCCGATAAATGGATACACATTTTTTTAATGGGGGCCCTAAGCCTGCTGTGGATGCTTGCGATAGCCGATAGCGGCACTGCAGGCCTTACCAGGAAATTACTGATTATAGCCATATTTGTAACCTGCTATGGACTGGGTATGGAGTTTGTACAAAAATACCTCGTTGTAAATCGCAGTTTCGATATGGGCGATGTGGTGGCCGATGCTGCAGGGGCATTTTTGCCTTTGGTGATCATGAGGCTCCAGAGAAAATAAAACCAACTGCCTGTACCCTGCGGCAGACTTCCTGTTCAAATCAGGCCCGTGATACATTACCGGCATATACCGTTTGGCCTTTTACACTAATTTGCTTCCCACCTCAACCGCATGATCACATCAGCAATACATATAGAACCAGTACTGCCAGCACAAATTAGCGAGCTGCGCCAACTGAGCATTGTCACCTTTACCCAAACCTTTGCCAGCCACAACGCCCCCGAAGACATGGAGAGTTATCTGTCGGCATCTTTTTCCCTCAGCCAATTGTTGAACGAACTCAAACATCCGCATAGCGCCTTCTTTTTTGCACTGTACCATGGTGCGCCCGCCGGCTACCTGAAATTAAACTGGCTGGACGCGCAAACCCACCTGGCCGGTAAATACGGATTGGAAATAGAACGCATATATGTACTGCAGCAATTCAAGGCACAAGGCATTGGCAGCACCATAATGAACTACGCTCTAAAACATGCCCGCGCCATGCACAAAAATCATATTTGGCTGGGCGTGTGGGAGCACAATACTGCGGCCATTGCATTTTACCAGCGCTATGGGTTTATAAAAACCGGTACCCACCCCTTTACACTTGGCAGCGATGTGCAAACAGATTGGATCATGCAGCTAAACCTGTTAGCGGAAACCAACCAATAGTGTCCCGTTTCAACGTTGCCCAGCGCCGCTTAATCATCATTCATCATCCTACCTTACTTGCTGCTGGCGGAGCCGTTTTGTCGCGGTCGAACTCGCGGAAGATGAGTCGCAGGCTTTGGTCGTAGGTAAGGTAATTGTACATCCAGTTTATAAAAACCATCAACTTGTTTTTTACGCCAAGGATGAGCATCAAGTGCAAAAACATCCACACTAGCCAGGCCAACAGACCACCAAAATGCATGCTTGGTTTGGCGAAATCTACCACGGCCTTGTTGCGCCCCACGGTGGCCATACTGCCCAGGTCGTTGTACTCGTAAGGTTTCCATTTGCTGAAGTCGGCACCAAAGCGCAGCAGGTTGGCGCCCAGGTTGGCAGCCTGGTTTACGGCCACATTGGCCACCTGCGGATGTCCGTTGGGATAGAGTGGTGTTTGCATATATGCCACATCTCCCAGGGCAAACACATCATTTAAGCCAGATACCCGGTTTAGCCTGTCCACCATTATGCGGTTGCCACGTGCCACCATACCCGGGTCTATGCCTTCGGGCACATTACCCTTGATGCCCGCCGCCCAAATAACCAGGCCGGCATCCAGCGTATTGCCGCCTTTGAACGTAAGCGTATTGCCATCGTATGAATCGAGCAGGGTGTTGGTGAGCACTTCTACTCCCATTGCACGCAGGTAATGCTCGCTTTTTTGGCTGCTGCCGGGGCTCATGGCGCCAAGTAGGCGGCCGGTGCCTTCCACAAGCACAATGCGCATTTGAGCAAAATCAATTTCGGGATAGTCTTTGGGCAATACATACTGCCGCATTTCGGCAATAGCGCCACTCAGTTCCACCCCGGTAGGTCCACCACCCACCACTGCCACGGTTAGCAACCGCCGCCTTTCTTCATCATGGGTGGCGTGCAGGTAGGCTTCAAAATTGGCAATCAGCTTGTGCCTGAGCTGCAGCGCCTCTACCGTGCTTTTCATAGGCCAGGTATAGGCTTCCAACTGCGGATTGCCAAAAAAGTTGGTATCGGCGCCGGTAGCTATCACCAGCAGGTCGTAAGGTAGCCTGCCATGATTGGTGACTACCTCGCGGTTGGCAGTGTCAATGGATTCTACATGGTCGAGCAGGATGCGCACATTGCGGCTGTGTTGAAAGGCCTTGCGCAGTGGGAATGAGATGTTGCTGGCATCGAGGCCTCCCGTAGCCACCTGGTAAAAAAGCGGCTGAAACTGGTGATAGTTGAAACGATCAACAAGCGTAACCCTGAAGCCGGAGCGGTTGCTGAGCTTGCGTGCCAGCTTGAGGCCGGCAAAGCCACCGCCAAGAATTACTACATGCGTGTCGGAGTTCATAAATGATTAAACAAATGATCCAAGTGCATGTTGCCATGGCAATGTTAATTGCTTTGGGCGCTTGTGCACCTGTTGCGTGGTGAAATACGGTCAGCAACAAATTATTTGCAAAACCAACCGATATTGCCATCAAATAACTACGCACCATGCAACGTCGCTCTTTTTTGAAAAATACGGCTGCTGCCGGCGCAACCATTACTGCAGTGTCGCTGGCCGGCTGCAACTTGGTGATGCCCGGCAAGGGTAATGCCAAAAACGAAGCAACTGATGGTGACGAAAACTTTGCCTATGCCGAAGCCACCATTAACGACCTGCAGGCCCAAATGCAATCAGGCAAGCTTAGTTCGGAAGCCCTAACGCAGGCCTACCTGGATCGTATTGCCGCCATAGACAAGGCTGGGCCAAAACTGAACGCAGTAATTGAGCTGAACCCCGATGCATTGGCCATAGCCAAACAAATGGACGATGAGCGCAAAACCGGCAAACTGCGTGGCCCGCTGCATGGCATACCAGTGCTGATAAAAGACAACATTGACACGGCCGACAAGATGCAAACCACCGCCGGCAGCCTGGTGCTGGAAGGTAATATTGCCAAACAAGATGCCTTTATTGTGCAAAAGCTTCGTGAGGCCGGCGCTGTGTTGCTGGGCAAAACAAACCTGAGCGAATGGGCCAACTTTAGAAGCACGGCAAGCTGCTCGGGCTGGAGCAGCCGCGGCGGGCAAACCAAATGCCCCTACGTACTTACACACAACCCCTGCGGCAGCAGCAGCGGCACAGGAAGCGCCGTTGCGGCCAACCTGTGTGTGGTGGGCATCGGCACCGAAACCGATGGCAGCATTACCTGCCCGGCATCAGTAAACGCGCTGGTAGGCATAAAACCCACAGTTGGCCTTTGGAGCCGAAGTGGCATCATTCCTATTTCGGCCACACAAGACACGGCAGGCCCCATGGCACGTACCGTAACAGATGCGGCAATCTTACTGGGGCTGCTGGCCGGCCAAGACCCCCGCGATGCGTTAACTAAAGAGAGCACCGGAAAAACAGTAGCCGATTACGCTGCCAGCCTGGATGCCAACGGCCTGCGCGGCAAACGTATAGGCGTGGATCCCAAACGCCGCAGCAAACATCATCAGCTCAACATACTGATTGAAGCTGCACTGAACGACCTGAAAAAATTAGGCGCAGAAATAGTGGAAGTAGAATATGTAGATGCCATTGACAAACTGGGCGCTCATGAATTAAAAATACTGCAATACGAGTTTAAAGACGGTGTGAACAAATACCTGGCAGGCGCCAATGCCAAAGTGAAAACACTGGCAGATGTAATTGCCTTTAACAAAGCCAACGAAGACAGGGCCATGCCCTTTTTTAAGCAGGAACAACTGGAGAACTGCGAAAAGACTACCGGGCTGCAGAGTGCCGAATACAAAGAGGCGATAAGCAAGGGTACCGAAGGTGCCCGCAAACTGCTGACAGACCTGTTGCAGCAGCATCGTCTGGATGCCTTTGCCGGCCTTACCATGCCCCCTGCCTGCGCCATAGATATGCTCTATGGCGACCGCTACAGCAACGATTTTCTTACCGCACCGGCTGCCATTGCAGGATACCCGCATATTAGTGTACCCTGCGGGCAGGTATTTAGCCTGCCGGTAGGATTATCATTGTTTGGAGCACCATATACCGAGCACAAACTGATACAGATGGCCTACAGCTACGAGCAAGCTACAAAAGCACGCATGCAGCCTGCGTTTCAGTCTTCGCTGCTTGCCTGATGCATCTGGAAATACAAGCCACGACCATACCAACAGCAGCAAGAGTCTTGTATCAGCAAAGCCTTCGAACACATAGAAACAAAATTTAAAATAAAGCCTTCCGAACCATCCTAACGTAATGACAACCACCATTATCATAGCACTTTGCTCATTGCTGCTGATAGCTTACTTGTTCGACATATCTTCATCCAAAACCCGCATACCTGCGGTCATCCTGTTGTTTGCATTGGGCTGGCTGGTAAGGCAGGGTACTACCTATCTCGAAATAAATATTCCCGATTTTTCGCCGGTGCTACCTGTACTTGGCACCATCGGCCTCATTCTTATTGTACTGGAAGGCTCGCTGGAACTTGAGTTTCACAAATCCAAAATACCGCTAATCACACGCTCGGCCATAGGTGCCACAATCCCAATTATACTTTTAGCCTTTGGTATGGCTTATGCATTTAAGCTTGCCGGCATTGGCCACATGCACGACAACCTGCTGAATGCTCTCCCGCTCTGTGTTATCAGCAGCGCCATTGCTATACCCACCGCCAAAAGCCTTACAACATCGCAACGCGAGTTTGTAACCTACGAAAGCAGCCTAAGCGATATAATAGGCGTATTACTGTTCAACTTTGTGCTGGCCAATGCCGTAGTGAACTTTGCTGCCATCGGGCATTTCGTATTAGAGTTAATTATCATGGCGGCAATTTCGTTTGTAGCCACCAAAGGCCTGGCGTATTTGCTTCACCGCATCAATCATCACATCAAGTTTGTGCCCATCATTCTCGCGGTCATTCTTATTTATGCCATTGCAAAATTCTACCACCTGCCATCCCTCATCTTTATCCTGCTGTTTGGCCTCTTTCTTGGCAACATTGATGAGCTAAAACATTATGCGCTCATCAAGCGCCTGCACCCCGATGAACTGCAGGAGGAAGTGCATAAATTGCGTGAACTAAATGCAGAAGGCGCCTTTCTCATCAGGTCATTATTTTTCCTGTTGTTCGGCTTTTTAATTGACACCAATGAACTGCTCAACCTTGATACGCTGATGTGGTCGGGAGGTATTGTGCTTGCCATATTTATCCTACGTGCCATACAACTCAAGCTGTCGGGCATACCCATGTCGCCCCTGTTGTTTATTGCACCACGTGGGCTCATTACCATCCTGCTTTTTCTTTCAATTCCCGCCACACAAACCATTTCGCTGGTCAACAACTCTCTGCTCATACAGATCATCATCCTTACAGCATTGGTAATGATGGCGGGAATGATGGGGAGGAAACGATAGTTGTTTTAGAGTTTGAATGTTCGTGAGTTCTTTTAGGCACACCCTTGTAAACTAATCAACTTCTATGATGAGATTGTGCTGCATGGTTGAGCAAAAAAGTTCCATATTTCTTTCAGTATCGCATATACTCAGTTTTTCACCCCAATTTGGTTTTAAAAAGCACACTTCAATAAACGGACTATTCCCTATTTCAGAAATGCCGCAAGGTTTCTTTCATTATTTTAAAAAAGCACTCTTTATCCTTTTCGAACAGA
>Ga0209594_1001472_pt1 | contig 11686 bp, 9 predicted proteins | sample AshMeaCrysSpring_FD_184126 | JGI IMG/M metagenome (GOLD analysis project Ga0209594, IMG submission 184126) | Groundwater microbial communities from Big Spring, Nevada to study Microbial Dark Matter (Phase II) - Ash Meadows Crystal Spring... | ecosystem: Environmental > Aquatic > Deep subsurface >...
GCAAGGGGCTTAAGCCCCTTGTCTGAACTGTGTTTCTTGGTGGGGGGCAAGGGGCTTAAGCCCCTTGTCTCGGGTGTCTCTGGGCTGTCTATCCTGGTGGGGGGCAAGGGGCTTAAGCCCCTTGTCTGAACTGTGTTTCTTGGTGGGGGGCAAGGGGCTTAAGCCCCTTGTCTCGGGTGTCTCTGGGCTGTCTATCCTGGTGGGGGGCAAGGGGCTTAAGCCCCTTGTCTTATGTCTTCAAATTTAATGTAACAAAAGGTAAAGATTCCAGATCTGCCTTAATTAATTCAGCCAAAAATGCACCCCTTTCACTCAAATAATTGGTCAAGAAAGTTTCTAAATCTTCCTTAGCCAGTGAATTTTGGGGTGATTCTATTTGAATTTCTCCTGCTTGCTTATTTACCTCAAAAGAAACATTAAAAGGACGTTCGCAAGGATTGACAATGAAAGTCTTTTCTGCTGCAGGAATAAAAGGACGAACAAGACGATTTTCATAAAGTGCTTCCCATTTTATCTCACCGCCATTAACAAAATAATAGGCTAAAAAATTGTTTAAATCAAAATCATTTCCTGGTTTTGATTCTAAAGGAAAACACTTACAACTGTCAGGAATAGTACTCACTAAACCTGAAAGTACTTTTCCTGACCCTACTTCTACCATCAAGTCACATTTAGCCGTCATATTTTCAATCATGGAAATAAAATCCACTTGTGAAGTAACTTGATGAGCAAAATGTTGTTTTAGGTTAATTCCTGGTTTAATTTCCTCACCATTAGTACTAGAAAATAAAGATACAGACAGGGGAGAAAGTTGTTCAGGAATAGGGGCATTTTTCTCTAAATATTCAGCCGCACTTTTAACTTTTTCCGAGTGAAAAGCGTTAGAAACAGGCAATAAATGAGTCTGAATATTTTGCTGTTGAGCGAGTTTGACTGCTTCTTCTACCCCAAGGCGATCGCCTGAGATAACAGTTTGACTTGGACTATTAATATTAGCCACAATTACATAACCCTTAACCTGTTCCAAAATCCTGGTAGCGATGGTTTGAGAACAAGCTAAACTAGCCATAATTCCTGCATTTTCTGAAGCTGTAGACATAGCTTTACCGCGCATTGCAGCCAAACAAATTAAGGCTTTTTCATCGAAAGCACCTGCACTATAAAAAGCAATTAACTCCCCTAAACTATGACCACCTACTGCTACTGGTTCAATGCCTAAATTTTTCAGATAACGCAACCAAATTAGAGAAACAAGACACAAAGCAGGTTGCGCAACTTTGGTACTAGCTAATAATGTCAACCATTCTTGTATTTGTGTTTGATTTTCTGCCCGTTCTAAAAGACGATAAATAAATGGGCTAATTGGTTCAATTCCTATTTCTTGAAGCCACCGATCTGCTTGATTTACTAATTCCCTTGCCCAACCATAGCGTTGTACCAATGTACGCGCCATATTTAACTTTTGTGAACCTTGCCCAGGAAAGAGAAAACCTACTCGTTTATTTTTTGTATTTGCTTTGCATATATATATATATATATATGCGTCAAACTAACAACTTGTCCTGGAGTTAATGGTTGGTCATTAAGCAGTTGCTCAAGTTTAACAAGACACTCTAGTAATTGAGGAGGGTTACTAGCAATAAATGCCGCCCGAATAGGTAGAGAAAATTGGCTTTCTTGAGCAAGTTTTGCTGCTAAATCCACCATTTCCGCCACACTCATACCTTTAGCTAATTCAATCACAGTTTGAATGCGTTCTAATAAAGCTTCAACAGAACTAGCGCTAAGAACAAATAGCTCAGTATCTTGATTAGATACTAACAAAGCTTCTTCTGCAAGAGCAGGTTTTAAATGAGTAGCAGGTGCATTTCCAGAAGAGATAGTTACATGACAATTAATCCCCCCAAAACCAGCCCCAAAAACTCCCGCTTTTAAGGTTTCATTACTGTTGCGAATTTCTCCAGTTAAAATGGGATAAAGACATTGAGCGGAAGTATCAAAAACCTCATTAGGTTCTTTACAACCTGCGGTAGGTGGTAAAATTCTTTGATTAACTGCGATTACTGCTTTAATAAATCCACCAATTCCTGATGCTGCTTTGGTATGACCCACAATTGATTTAAAAGAAGTCATCCCGATAGTTTTTGGCGCAATTTTACCATCATTAACTGCTAAAACAATCCCTTCTAATTCAGTGCGATCGCCTACTGCTGTTCCCGTTCCATGACCTTCGATAAAATGGAGAGATTGAGGAGTATAACCAGCTTTTTGATAAGCTCTTAATAAAGCTTTTGATTGACCAATTTTAGAAGGTGCAGTCATTCCACCTTTTCCATCAGAAGAAATACCCCAACCATGAATAACTGCATAAATATAATTGTCATCCCACTGAGCATCTTCTAAGCGTTTTAACACAACAAAACCGCAACCTTCCCCAGGAATAAAACCACTAGCTTTGCGGTCATAAACCGTCATCTCAGAAGCAGTCAAAGCTGCAGTTTTAGCAAAACCAATCAGCTCAAAAGTGTCCAAACTCACATCTACACCACCTGCTAAAGCAAGATTCAGATCCCCACTAGCAAGTTTTGCACAAGCATCAGCCACAGCCAGAAGTGAAGAAGAACAAGCACCATCGACAGTATATCCACCACCATCTAAGTTTAAAAAGTTACAAATGCGACCAGCGATGGTATTAGAAAGCCCCCCCGCTAAAGAGTCTTCAGTAATCTCAGCAAAAACGGATTTATATAATTTTTCCATCGTTTCGCTCAGGGTTTCTCTGGTTGCAGGAGATAAACCTTTAGCTTCTGCTGCTGCTAACAGGGATTTTCTTACAAACGGCCACCGTAACCGCATAGTTTCTGCTCTGGTTTGTTCACCAGTCAAACTGTTTCCTAAAATTACCCCTGTTTGTTCAGTGGGTACAGTGTCACGGGAATAACCAGCATCTACCAAAGCTTTTTGAGCCGTATCAAGAGCCAACCATTGCACAATATCCGTTGACTCTACTGTACTTTTAGGCAGCCGATATTTAGCCCAGTCAAACTCAAAACCATCAATAACAGCCATGCGACTGCCATAGGTTTTGTCTGGTGTTTGTGGATTTGTGTCATAGTACTCAGACAAAGGGAAGCGTACATCAGGCGGCGACCGAAATTGTTGTCGCCTAGTTAGCACATTTTCCCAAAGCTGAAGAGGTGTATTAGCCCCAGGGTAGTAGCATCCTATGCCGATTACAGCTATGTCTGAAGGAGTTTTTTTCTTTGCAGTTTGAGAATTGTTTTGTTCTTTCATACTTTTTTGGTGTATTCATTGAGTTATCAATTCGCATTAAAGGAAAGAGTCTTTGTGTAGAGAGCAAGAGTTTTAAAGTTCTCTCCTGTTTTTATCTTATACGATAGATTAATTTTTTTGCTGCTTACTATTATACAAGGTTAAGTTTTTCTCTAATTCAAAAAAATGTAGCAAATTATACCATTTTTCCGAGTCAGGAAGAGTCAATTTTTTGTTAAATCAGAGATAATCACCCAAATGGATCATCTTTTATGGGGAAGTTTTGTCAGGAGTATTCCCCTTATAATAAAAATAAGGAAAAATTATCTATAGATGTTATAAGATTAAAAAACATGAAACAAACACAAAAAAAAGTAATTAGTATCCTATTTTCAGCAACCAGCGTAGTGATGTTTAGCTCTTCAGCTATAGCTCAAAATTTATTTGTTTACCCAGCTCGAGGGCAAAGTGCAACACAACAACAACGAGACGAAGCAGAGTGTAGGACATGGGCTCAACAGCAAACTGGGTTCAATCCAGCGCAACCACCCACTCAAATACAAACTGGTTCTAACCCTGAAGGGAAAATAATAGGAGGAGCAGCCAGAGGAGCTGCTTTAGGCGCTGTTGGAGGTTTGATCGGGGGCAATACTGGTAGAGGTGCTGCCATAGGTGCGGGAGTGGGAGCAACTGATGGTCTGTTTAAGCATATTGGTGGTAACAGAGAAACAAACGCTGCTCAACAACAAGTTGATCAACAATGGCAGCAAAACATGAATGCTTTTAATAACGCCTTTAGTGTGTGTCTTGAAGGACGAGGCTATACAGTAAGGTAAATACCCTACTTAAAATCCAAGTAAGGGGGGCGACACAAAAATCTATGATTATTCTATTGAGTGCCGCCCCCTGCAGTTTCTCAATGCAAGACAAGGGGTGCCCATCTGGGGTGTTGATTATTTATCAAGTTACAAATTTTCAAATCAGACAATTTTTCTTTGTAGGGTGGGTATTGCCCACCCTACTTAAGCCCCTTGTCTTATTTTTATTTTTTTACTACACTTAAAATTTCACCTGAGAGTGTAGCCAGTCGGCGATCAATTTAGGGCAATTCTTCTTAAACCAACGCAAAGCAACCACTCGAAAAACAGGTTTAGACATTTTGGCAATATATTTCATAATCCCATTGAGGGAGCGAGAGTTAAACTTATTATTTATTAAATTAATTGAACCCACATCATAGAGACAGTCAAGGATAATTTTTACCGTTGCATCTTCTCTTTCTACTAAATGTTCTAACATTAGAAGAACATCTTGCATTCGCTCCTCTTCCATTCTCTCCTCTTTTTCCATACGTTCTTGTTCCGCTGGAGTCAGGATTTTAACTGTTGTTTTTTGGGATGTTAACTTTGCCCTCGTCATTTTTCTTTACTCCCACAATCATTTTTATATTAATAAATATATCTCTATCTTTTTAATAAGAAATAGCATTTCCTTATCCTAAATTAATGTCTAAGGGACAAGGGGCTTAAGCTGGGGTGTTGATTTTGGGGTTAATTAGAATAAATAAATTCATACAAATTTTCTGATAAAAAGTTTTGTCAAATTTTGTGAGTTCCCTAGACCACTTGGGGTTGAAACTGGGGTGTTGATTATTTATCAAGTTACAAATTTTCAAATCAGACAATTTTTCTTTGTAGTGGGCATTGCCCACCTAAGCATTTGTGGTGGGCAATGCCCACCCTACTAAATTAATGTCTAAGGGACAAGGGGATCCGCGCCCCTTGTCTTATTACAATTGATTTAGGAATGCTATATAAACTAGACATAACTCTACCAAATTGAGCAAGTTGACGATAATAAGATTGACTAACTTCATCACCATCTAACGAAAGTTGCTCAATAGCAATTCCATTGCGCCCCTTTTCTTTGCCAGAACTATGAATATATTGATTATTCCCTAAATAAAGAGCAACATGGTTAATTTTTGGCTTACCAAAAAAGATTAAATCCCCAGGGACAAGTTGTTCTTTAGTAATAGTTAAAGTAAATTCTGCTTGTTCATAAGAGTCTCTTGGTAACCAGATACCAGAGTTAGCAAAAGCAGCTTGAATTAATCCAGAACAATCATAATTTGGCCCTATTGTACCACCCCAGAGATAATAATTCGGTTGTTTCATTGCTGTCAAAGTAAAATTAATCACTTCTGGGAGTAGTTGTTCAATTTCTGATCGAGAAAAAGCGATCGCCTGATACACCCGATCAACTTTTACAAGTAAGTTAACTTGATTTAGAGGCAACCAAGCGAGATAATTATCTTCACATAAACGAACTTTTATGGCATTAATTGGATTAGAGCTAGAAGACAAAACCTGCAAATGTCTTCCCGTTTTAGCTTGGGTTGCCAAAACTTCACAGGCAGGAGCATCATAGAGATTGAGAGAATTACGGCAATAATATTCACCTGGTGGTAAATTCATATGACTTTTTTTAGTCCAGACGAGCAATTAGAACAACTTGGCAAGATAATTTTGGAGTCTACCTGGGGCGAATTTCCTGGGTTAACCCGTTCTCAAATTGCCCTTACTTGGATAGTTTATCATCCCCCAGTGATTGTGAATACTGGGGGGGCTATTTCCCCCACAGAATTTTGGAAACATCGAGTGGGAGGTTTTAGTTATCGGGGCAGTGAGCGAATTTATCCCGCTAGTGTGGTTAAATTATTTTATCTAGTGGCTATTTATGAATGGTTGGAGGGGGGAATGATTCCCTCATCCCCTGAGTTGGAAAGAGCCATTTTGGATATGATTGTTGATTCGAGTAATGATGCTACCAGTTTGGTTGTAGATGTTTTGACTGGTACTACTAGCGGCCCTGAGTTACCCCCAGGGCCTTTTGCTACCTGGAAATATCAACGTAACATAGTTAATCGTTATTACCAATCTTTAGGTTGGGAAGAGTTGGAAAGTATTAATGTCAATCAAAAAACCTGGGGAGATGGACCCTATGGTAGGGAAAGGGTATTTTTGGGAGAATTGATGGACAATCGCAATATGTTGACAACTGATGCAGTAGCCAGGTTGTTACATAGCATTATTGGGGGAGTTGCTGTTTCTTCAGGGCGATCGCAACAAATGATGAACTTATTACAACGCAGTCTCAATCCTCCCAAACAAGATGGAGTTGAAAATCAGGTTACAGGATTTTTAGGCGGTGGTTTACCAAATAATGCCCAGTTATGGTCAAAAGCTGGTTGGACAAGTCAAGTACGCCATGATGCTGCATACATTGAAATTCCCAACAAGCCACCATTTTTACTGGTTGTTTTCACTGAAGGAAAAACCCACAGTAACAACCCAGAGTTAATCCCTTTCATTTCCAGAGCTGTTGTTAATGCTTTGGACAATCTCGGTTAGATTTTAACGGAGAGGGAGGGATTTGAACCCTCGATGGAGCTTAAGACCCCATAACTTCTTAGCAGGAAGCCGCTTTCAACCGCTCAGCCACCTCTCCTTGAAGGCACTTGTCTACTATAACAGATTTTTTTGGCAACTGTCAACAATTGCCGCTTTTTTTTTCTCAAACAGCCGTAATTCTTTACTGGCAAGGTTTTTAGGTGATTCTATCTCTTTGGGATTTACCAAAACGTTCAAATTTATAGCAAATATTTAAGAAGGTTGGGACGTTTAAATATATAAAAATTATGGCAGACAAGGAGATGGGCGCCCCAAGTCCATTGTTCTAACTATCTCTTTCTTTGCTTTAACAAAAGTTAAGCTAAATGCGAAGTTTTGTAAACTGGGAGGGATTGAAGGCTAACAGTAGTAACTCAAAAACTATTTAAATATCCAAGATATTATTCAATTTGAATGGTATCCTTAGCATATAGGCAGAATTAAGCTAGTAATTCTGACTACAACTACTAGATTTTTAGCCAAAAATCACGGCATCGTAGTAAAAAAAACCAGTAATTAATTCTAAAAATTGAAGAAAATTTAAATTTTTATGGTTTAAAATAATAAAAGCGGGAAGCTCTCTCGTAAAAAGCCTGTAGACCAGACTAAAGCAGACTTGACTGGGAAGAAACAGGAAGTGAATATTAAATATAATTAGTTATATTTGAGTAAATTTCACAGAGCGGCACGATCAAAATTATGATTAAAAGCTGTGAACAAGGTATTATATTATTCACAGAGAAAAGTAATTTATTGAATAAGGAGCAAGTAACTTGATTTACTCAACCGTACTCTTAGCCGTTCAGTCAAGCGTACCTACCACCGTAGAGTGGAGTCCAACTGTAGCCATAGTTATGGTGATTTGCAATATTTTGGCGATCGCCTTTGGCAAATTTACCATGAAAGAGCCCAGCGCCAAGCCTGGTTTACCAGCGTCACCAATGTTTGGTGGAATGGGTTTACCAGCATTATTAGCAACCACTAGCTTTGGTCATCTCTTAGGAGTTGGTGCTATTTTAGGACTAGCCAACTTAGGAGTACTTTAAATTCATTAGTCATTAGTCATTAGTCATTAGTCATTAGTCATTAGTCATTAGTCATTAGCTAAAGGTTATGGTATTTTAAGAAAAATTAAGAAGTTTTTAGAATACATGCTACATGCTTGTGATTACTGAGTAGGGACTAATGACCAATGACCAATGACCAATGACCAATGACCAATGACTAATGACCAATGACTAATGACTAATGACTGTTTTACCAGTTTTCAACAAGTGTTCAAACTGGATTGGAGTCAAAGGATGACTAAATAAATAGCCTTGATACTCATCACATTTCTCCTCTTGAAGGATATTTAATTCTGCTGTTGTTTCCACCCCTTTAGCAATTGCTTTGAGTTTAAGTTTATGAGCGAGAGAAATGATGGAACTTGTGATAGCTCGGTTAGTGTAATTAGAATTAATATTCTGAATAAAAATGCGGTCAATTTTGATGACTTTAAAAGGGAAATGTTGAAGTAAACTTAAAGAAGAATAACCTGTACCAAAATCATCAAGAGCAATTTGAATACCCAATTCATTTAAGGTATTCAAAACTCTAATAGCCATTTGTGTATGGTCTTCTAGTACACTTTCATTAACATCCAATTCTAGATATTTAAAATCAAAGTCCATATCTATCAACATTCGCACCAAACGTTGGTTAACATCCAATTGATGAAGTTGACCCCAAGAAAAATTAACGGCTATATTTAAAGAACCAAAACCAGCATTTTGCCAAGCTTGAATTTGAGTTGCTGCTGTATGCAATACCCATTCACTAAGAGGTTTAATCAAGCCAGTTTCTTTAGCTAGTGGAATAAACTTATCTGGGGAAAGGATGCGCCTTTTAGGATGATGCCAACGGATGAGAGCTTCTGCGCCAACAATTAAACCTGTTTGAATACTTACTTGCGGCTGATAATAAACCTTGATTTCATCTCTTTCTAGAGCATAGCGCAGATCAGTTTCTAAAGTTAATTGGTCATAGGATGCTCGATTAAAAACAGCAGAGTAAAATTCATAATTATTGCTTCCTTGTTGTTTTGCGCGTTCCGTTGCTTTTTTAGCATTTCCTAGTAATGTATCCAGGTTTTTACCATCACGAGGATACAAAGCAATACCAATTGATAAGTCTACAAAAACTTCTTGCTTGTTCATCAAGAAAGGGGGAGAAAGTGTTCTCAATATATGTTCAGCAAAGTTGATAGCTATACGTTTTTGTTCAATAGGTGCCATAGTCATGGCAAATTCGTCAGAATTTAAATAAGCAATTATTTTTCCCTTCCCCATGCAAAGAGTTAAGCGCTCTGCAACTGCTTTGAGTAATAAATTACCTAAATCATAACCTAAAGACTCTTTAATTTTGCTAAATCTATCCAAATTTATATAGAAAACTGGGACTATTTTACTAGGTTGATCTTCTGAGTTTAAATTTGTTTGTTTGTAATGAGCGACAACCTGATTAAAATATTTTCGTAATGCTAAGTGATTAGGCAGCTTAGTTAAACTATCGTAATGGAGTAAATAATTAATTTTGTTTTCTTTTTCTTTAAACTCATTGGTATAATGCTGTTGGAGAGATATTTTTTTTTGAATGCGAGCGTTAACTGCCCGAAGTAAATCATCTCTAGTAAAAGGTTTAGTGAGGTAATCATCAGCTCCCAATTCCATACCTTTACGCAGGTCTATTTTAGCAGCTTTAGCAGTGAGAAAAATCAGAGGAATTGTTTCAGTAGCTGGAGTTTTGCGGATCTGATTGAGAACACCATAACCATCAAGGTTAGGCATCATAATATCACAAATAATTAAATCAGGGATATGGGTAATAGCTGATTGGACTCCTATCAGACCATCTTCTGCTTTAATAACTTCAAAACCCTCTTTTGTAAGAATTTTGTAAATAACATCAGCAATGGTGTCATCGTCTTCAATAATTAGAATCTTTTTCATCTGTTTGTGTCTCCGAGCTAGAAATTTCGTTCATTATAAAATTATTTTTTTCGAGAGCTTTTTGCTTTTTCAAATTAACATCTAAAGGCAAAGTTACTTTAAAAGTTGTGCCTACACCAACCTTACTTTTAAAATCAATAGTACCACCATGTAAATCTACTGACTTTTTAACAATTGTCAATCCTAAACCTGTACCCTGAATTTTATTGACATTATTACCGCGATGGAAAGGTTCAAATAATCTAGCTTGATCTTCAAGGGGAATACCACAACCTTGATCTTTTACTATAAAAGTTGCTTCTCCATTTTGACAAAATAAATCAAAATTTATAATACTATTAACGGGAGAATACTTGATCCCATTGGTGAGTAAATTCATAAAAATATGGCGCAACAATTTCTCATCCATGTTGCCAGAAATTTCACTTACTTGATGAAAAAAGATAATTTGATCTTGATTTTGAGTACTAACTCGTAATTCTTCTACCAAACCATAACAAAATTCCACTAAATCCAGAGGAGCGGGTGAAAATTCTAATTTACCTGATTCTGCTTTACCTAATAGTAAAATATCATCTAACATCCGAGTTAAATGTTCAACCGTGATATGAATGCGATCTAGATATTTCAAAATTTCCTCTTGATTCATATCTTCGCCATAATATTTGAGAATTTCCGCAGCACCGAGAATTGTTGTTAAAGGAGTTCTAAACTCGTGAGAAGTCATGGTGACAAAACGGGATTTAAGTTCATTTAGTTCTTTTTCTTTTTCCAGAGTGTTGCGTAATTCCACTTCTGCCTTTTTGCGATCGCTTATATCTCTATATATCCACAAGTTTCCCTCATATTTTTCTCCCAGACAAATTGGTACATAATCCCTTTCAAATACCCTTCCATCTGCGAAGTGAAGTTCTTCGCTAGATACCCTTTCATTATAGGCAATTATTTCTTTATATCTGCAGATAAATTCTTCTGGTTCTGCAAACAATCTTTGATATTCTTCTGCAAAATTTGAAAAATCTGCTCCTATGAGAAGGGTTGGCTCTAAGACAGGTATATCAAATATATCACAAAATGCTTGATTGATCAAAATAACCCTTTTAGTGTTGTCATAAACTACTATACCTCCCTCTAGGTTTTCTAACAATGTTGTTAACCGTGAACTTGTGTCTTGTAAAGCTACTTGACGACCTTTAACTGTGGTTAATAATTCTTCTTTTTCTGCTTGTTCTACGATTAATTGAGATTTACGCAGTAAAATTTTCAGTCTGAGATTTTCTTCTTTTTTCTTTCCTAGCCAAATAGCAATCAATAACAAAATCATGATCTCAATTATAACTTCTAAAGCAGTTAAAATATAACTTCCCTTTGAGTTTAAGTTGATATAAAGAATATATGTTGAGCCTATAATTGCATTAATTAATCCTGTTTTTACTCCACTTACAGAAGCAGTAACAATTACAATTGCCAAAATTGGCCACATTGGAATTTGAATGAACAACCCTAACCTGTTTCCTATTTCTATAAACCCTATTACCACAATTATTAGGGGAATCACTTCAAGTAGCTTTTTGTAGTTATTATTTTTTTGTAACATTAAACTATTGGTATTCATATTAAATAATTTTAAGTTTATTAAATTTTTGGTTGAAATGATGGTAAGAATCTGAGGGAGATTGCTTTGTTACTGGCACGTAAAAAATCTAATTCTATCTTAGCTTTAAATATTTAAGCTAGTTATCAATTTTTATGACTATAAAAATTTTTAACTCATTAAATAGTCTTATTTTCAGTCTCAAGAAGATCGAGTTTAAAATTTTTTTAATTTTCAATTTTATTAGGTTTTTTTTATAAAAAATGCTAATAAAGGTGGGTTAAATTTTTAAATATTATTTTTTTTTAAAAGTTTAAGTTAAGTATTGTTTTTTTTTTTTTTAATGCGCAAGACAAGGGGCTTAAGCCCCTTGTCTT
>Ga0209594_1001483_pt1 | contig 11638 bp, 9 predicted proteins | sample AshMeaCrysSpring_FD_184126 | JGI IMG/M metagenome (GOLD analysis project Ga0209594, IMG submission 184126) | Groundwater microbial communities from Big Spring, Nevada to study Microbial Dark Matter (Phase II) - Ash Meadows Crystal Spring... | ecosystem: Environmental > Aquatic > Deep subsurface >...
TTAATAGTCTAAGCTATTGCACTCTTTATTATTCCCCACTGTTATATACTTTGATAACCGTTGAAATAAGGAAATGTTCTCAAAAATAATAAACATAGCATTTTTATAGTATTGCCTTTACTTATAAATACCTATAAACCAGGTTTTTCACAAACCAAGCTTTTTAATTTTTTGAATTGATTACAAATAGTTTTTTAATAAACCAATTATAACCCCTGGAATTTCTAAATGGGGTAAGATGCCTGCATCATCAATCTGATAAAAGTCTCTAATATAGTCTGTATTTAACTTTGCTAAGCGTTTTCCAAGCTTAATATTTGTAAATTCTGCTTGACTTCCCCAGAATATTATAGTCGGTATAGTTAGCTGTGGAATATAGAAACTTAGATCAAAGTATAGACTTCCTTTTAAAAAGGATAAAGCTGCAAATTTAGCGTTCGGTTGTTGAGCAGAAAATAAATAAGCTTGGACTATTTCTTGGCATACTCTTTGAGGTTTTGTAAAGAGAAATCTTTCCAGAAAGCTACGCACTGCGAGTTCATTCTCCGCTCCCAAGGTATAAATTAAATTATCTAATAAAGGCGTATTTATAATTTCCAAAGGTATTCGTCGTCCTGCACCTTGTCCAAAGTCATCAAATCCTGAAGGCGAAATTAAATACAAAGATTGAAATAAAAAAGGATGAAGGACAGCGAGGCGAATTACAAAAGCTGCAGTTAAGGAAGAAGCCACTACCGGAATGGGAGGCCGACAGGTATGTCGAATAAACTCAGTAATTGTGGTCAGGTAATCATTTATTTGGTAATCTCGCACTGGGTGGGCTGAGTCTCCCCAACCGATTAAGTCTGGTGCCAGTATACGATGGGTAGTAGCAAATGCCGGATATACTTTAGACCATTCATAGGCAGAAGCACCACCTCCAAAATTATGAAGAAATAGTAATGTTGGTAATTCTTCTGTGGTGGAGGTTAGCCAAGGAGCGGATGTTTGGGTATAGTAAGCTATTGCACCCAAAGATGTTTGGATAACTTTTTGCCCAAAGCCTGGTGGTTGAAATTGTAGCATGACCCTTCCTTTATTACATAATGGTGGACAAAATAGTTTACTAAATAAGCTTTTTAGCGACTACTTTAGTCGTTTTACAATAGGTGTATCAGAAAAGCCAATTAAAATAAAGGCGTTGCTGAATTCAAGTATGAATGATGATTTTTTTAGTCTCACGCAAAGGCGCAAAGGCGCAAAGTTTTGTTGCTTATTTTTATAAAAAATTTTAATTCATACTCCTATTCAGCAACGCCAAAATAAAAAAGCTAATTTTATTAATTTTACTAATTGTGTCATATTTTTTTCACCACTAAATATACTCTCCTGGAAATTGAGTTAATGGAGGATATCAAACCACTTAAGTATTTATTATCCCTTCCCCTATCCTTCCAAGGAATATCACTACAAAAATACAACAAATAATACCTCCCCATAACCGATAAAATATTACATGACTTTTATTATAAAAAGTGGGTTAAAAGTTTATTTAATCATTTAGCCTAGGTATTAAAAGTCCAGATTAACATAAACTTATCATGATGATATTGAGACCAACAACATGACAAAGAAATACTCTTAGGAATAGCCCCAAGGTTCATGGAATAATGGAACTGTAAAGACACGAAGAACAGGAAGAAATGAGGATTTGAGGTATTTTTTGCGTAAGTCCTGACTTTTTGAAAATATCCTCTTCAAATCCTGCTGATTCTTTGTGAGCTAATCATGACAAAAATTTATGTCTTAGACGTTTTCAGTATAACACTGGATAAAATGTTCTCTATAGTCAAATATTTATTTTTTGTTAGTGCGGCTGGACTATTTTATCTAAAGCATCAAATGCTTTAATTCTTTGATGAGTATTTTCTTAATAGCTGTTGCTAGAGGCTTTTTTTTATAGGCTTTTTTTTCTGGGTATTTGATGTTCTAATTTTCCTGATAATTATAGGACTATTTTTACTGTAATTTGTACCGCGCTACTATAAAATTTAGAAATCACCAATTATAAATGACTAGTTTCTATGTGGGATTTTGGTAGATTAATTAATACACTTACTTACTTTGAAGTTGTTCCCATACTCAACTGGGTGCAAGATATATTTCAGGGTTCTTCTCAAGCTAATAAAAATAAACTAGAGGCTGCAAAACAAGTGGGTATAATATTAGTGGCGGGCGCCACCGGCGGTGTTGGTAAACGAGTAGTACAGCGGCTCCTAGAAAAAGGTTATTCTGTACGCTGTTTAGTCAGAGATATAGAAAAAGCGAGGGCAATATTAGGAAATGCAGTTGACTTAGTAGTGGCAGATATTACAAAATCAGAAACTCTTAACTCTGTAGTGATGAGTAATATTCAAGCTGTAATTTGTTGTATTGGTGTTAGAGTTCAACCTGTTGGTGGTGATACACCAGAAAGAGAAAAATATAATCAAGGGGTGCAATTTTACCAGCCAGAAATAGTTGGCGATACTCCAGAAAATGTAGAATATCATGGAGTCAAAAATTTAGTAGAAGCTGCGGCAAAATATTTACCAAAATCAGGGGAACAAATTCTTTTTGATTTTAATCAAGTCTCTCTAGAAACAACAAAAGAGATTAATCCAGGTATTAATCAAGAGAATAATCAAGATATCAGTAAAATATGGGGTGCCCTTGATGATGTAGTCATGGGGGGAGTGAGTGCAAGTAATATGCAATTAGTGGAAGGGACAGCATTATTTGCAGGTTATGTCTCTACGGCAAACTCCGGTGGTTTTGCTTCTGTAAGGACTAGAAATTTTCAACCACCATTCAATTTATCTGGTTATGAAGGAATTAAATTACGTCTCAGGGGAGATGGTAAACGTTATAAATTTTTCCTCCGGGCAGATTTTCAATGGGATGGGGTAGGTTATGCTTACTCTTTTGATACAGTAGCAAATGAATGGATTGATGTACTCATCCCTTTTGCTGATTTAATCCCAGTACTTCGGGCTAAAGTTGTTAGGAATTCTCCAGTTATTGATATCAGTAAAATTTGTTCTTTTCAATTAATGTTAAGCAAATTTGAGTATGACGGTCAGCTAAATCCAAGTTTTTCTCCCGGAGGTTTTGCTTTACAACTAGAGTCTATTAAAGCCTATGGTAGCAATAAATTACCACAGTTTGTTTTAATTAGTTCAGCTGGTGTAACTCGTCCAGGGCGACAGGATATAAATTTAGATGAGCAACCTCCTGCGGTTAGATTAAATGACCAATTAGGAGGTATTTTAACTTGGAAATTAAAAGGAGAAGATTCTTTAAGAGATAGTGGTATCGCTTATACAATTATTCGGCCCTGTGCCTTAACAGAAGAAATTGGAGGAAAAGGATTTATTATCGAGCAAGGGGATAATATTCGCGGCAAAATCAGTCGTAATGATGTTGCTAAATTATCCGTTGAGGTATTAAGTCAGCCAAAAGCTTATAATCTTACTTTTGAAGTTAAAGAAAGTGACAATAATGCTAATTCTATTAATTGGGAAAGTTTATAAATTCAGACTTTTTCCAGTTAGTAATGGAGAGGCTTTAACCTAAGTTTGACAACCGCCAGGGATTAAATTACCTGTTGAATAGCGCGCATTCCTCTAAAGGACTGGGTTAAAAAAAATGATTGAATCTTGATTACTTGCATTTTTTGTAATCGTTGTTTATTAGTAAACGTAATGAATATGGAAATAATCAATGAGACTAAAACCTATGAAGGTGGATGTCATTGTGGTGCAGTTAGATTTCAGGTAGTAGTAGAAAAGTATAAAGTAGAAGATTGTAATTGTTCAATTTGTCAAAAGAAAGGTTTTCTACATTTAATTGTTTCTCGCGATAGGTTTACTTTACTCCAGGGAGAAAATGTATTAAATACTTATAGATTTAATACTGGTGTTGCTGAACATAAGTTTTGTAGTGTTTGCGGTATTCATTCTTTTTATATTCCCCGCAGTCATCCCGATTGTATTGATGTAAATATACGCTGTCTGGATGGGAATGTAATTTCTAATTTTGAAATTGTCCCCTTTGATGGCGCTAATTGGGAACAAAATATTGATAAGTTGTTAAATAGTTGAAAAATAAATCAGGAATAGCCGCAAAATACCTCTTAAACTCTTATTTATTCCTGTCCTTCCTTGGAATGCGGCTAACTCACATCTTGCACCTGTCATAACCTCTAAATAAAGGAAACGGGCGTATTGACAGATTTATTGACTTCGCTCTGACCCGCTCTTAGACTGGAAGTCCCCGTCTAATAACGTAAGTTGCTAGTTAGCTCTCGTAAAAGTATCAGATTAAGATACAAAAACCTGGTTTTAGAGTGTTACTAGATACTTAATTTTAGAGCTAAGCACTTAAAAATCGATATTTTTGGATAACTAGCAACTTACGTTATTACTTCTATTCTCTGGTAGGTTAAAAAATCATGTGCCATGATGGGAGGCGTATTTTGAAGGATTAATTTTTCAGGGTAATACTATGGCAAATGCAGAAACGATTTGGGTAGTTACCGATAATCGTAGGATTAATAATAATGGAATTAGAGGTGTAAGTCCTCAAAGTGACCCATATTCGGGAGAGTGGGAGGAAAATTTAAATCTGGGGGCGATCGCTCCCCTGGTCCACAGCAACAATACGTCAGTATTAAATGCGGTACCCATTAGTGCTGAAAAATTAGAACAAGAAATGACCAGTTTTCTGGCAGTTGTTGGTAAGGTTTTTGAGAAAGCAGAGGATAGGGCGATCGCTAACTCAACTCTAAAATTAGATGAAATACAGTTATCAGTGGAAATCAGTGGAGAAGGAGAAGTCAAATTACTGGGCACTGGTGCAAAAGCAGCTGGAAGAGGAGCAATGACCCTGACTTTTAGAAGACGCTAAATCATTGCACTATTCTCATGTACTCCTGTGAGTGTAACTTTATCCCTTAAAACTAAAAACCAGGTAACATTTACGCAACCTGGTTTATAACTTTAATTTGTAGCTGTAACAGCACTTATTTACCTTAAGCGTCAGCTTCAATCAACTTGATATTAGAGAATATAAATTCTTGAACAGAAGTTTCTGCACCTAAATCAGTGGTAATTTGACGACGATTTAGAATTACGAAATTACCAACTTTTTCATACTCGTCCACAAAATCACTCTTACCACCCTTTTGTTCACCTGTTTTGGGGTCGTGGTAAACAGAGTCATAGGTATGAGAAAGATAACCTTCACCAGTTTCATGGCTGCTAAAGGTATGAATGGTAACTACAACACCATGAATCTGACGGTGAACTAAGGTGACTTCATTATTATTAAGCTTATACTTATCGCCGCTAGCCTTACCACCCATTAAAATTTCTACAGCCCCATTTTCGTCAGTTTTGCCATAGCTAAAGGTATTGGAGCTATGGGTTTCTTCAAAAGTGCGACGAATGCGGTGGATTGCGACTTCAAATAATTGGCCGTGAATAGCTTGCTTTGCTTCTTCGTCTTGTATGTCGATAACTTCTGGTTTCAGGGTTGCTGGAATGCGAATCTTTCCGGTAAACACTTTATCGCCTTGCTTATAGGTGACATCGGCGGTGTAGCCGGGAAAACTTTTATCCCAGGTGTAGCGATTTTCATAAGCAGCCCGGAATAAATCTTGGGCGGAGATTTGTGTTACGGTCATTGCAGGTTTCCTTTCATCTTTTTTTTTCTGTTCCTATTAGCATAGAAGTAATTGCTTAACACGCATAGTCCTCGAAAGAGTACAGATTCCTCAGTCAATATGGTTAAAGACCTACAATCTCTGTTTCAAACCCTGGCAAAGGCCCGCGATGAGAATGCATTAAAACAAGTAACGGCAAATAAAATTGCCGAATATTTTCACGCAGAGTATTGTGGTATATATTTTTTTGATAAAGAATCCACAGAGAAAATCGAAAATCAACCAATTCCTAGTGCTTGTATAGAAAGCAATCCAGTCTTTGGCTATCTATTTGAGCGCCACGCACCAGTTCATGAAGGACTAGTACTATCACCAGAAAATTGGAAAGATTTATGTAAAAGAAGCGACCACGAACATGTGATGACAGGTCCCATAGTGGTGGGCGGTATTATTGTGGGTAGTATCAACTTAACTCGTATCACAGGCAGTCTAGCCTTTGATAATAATGATTTAGCTGACCTAGGTGCCCTTTGTCTTCATATATCAGCGAGTCTGGCATCTCTACGGGCAAAACCAAAGATTTTCAATTCTTCCTTAACAACTCGTTTGACAGCTAGGGAGTTAGAAATAGCGAAACTAATAGCCCAGGGATTGACCAACGCTGAAATTGGCGAAAAGCTTTGGATTCAGGAAAATTCTGTCAAGCAAGCCTTAAAGAGGATGTTTCGTAAACTTCAAGTTTCTTCCCGTGCGGAATTAGTCGGGCGTCTTTCTGATATTTGAAAGATTTGTTTCTAGAGAGCGATCGCCTTCCCGCAACTCTTACGGTCAGTATCCTTTTACATCATCTTTGTTGGGTGGAAATTTGAACCACTAAGAAGAGCGTATCTGAGAATGGTGTTGTATTCAGACTGTCGGATGACATCCGCTCCGGTCGGAAGTTGTCTAGATTAAAAGTATCAGTTATACACCAAAAGCGCCAAGGAGCGGACTTTGAAATCTCTCTCTAATTCCGCTCCTTGGCGTTCTTGGCTCCTTGGCGGTTAAATCTCTTACTCAACAAAGATAATGTGACAGACTACTAGGCAGGATAAATCCTCAACCTGCGATTAGGCTCCTCACCAAAACTATGAGACTTTAAGCGATAATGCTCAACTAACTCATGCTGCATTTTACGCACGGGAGCGGAACGAGGTAATAACTCCACAGGCTGTCCTTTAGGAATGACAATTTGCTCAACAGCAAGCCTTGCCTCCTCCAAAGCATCCATTTCATCATCACTGCCGCTTTGCATAAATAAACTTAATTCGCGCTCATCAGCAACATCAGGCTCGTCAATATTAAGTAACCGCCTTAACCCACGGGTAACTTGGGGTATGGTGCTGGACTTAATCATATGAATAGGCACCTGACGAGACTTAGCAAGTTGCCGTAATTTAGCATGATTTTTAACGTGGGAACGCAGTGCCAAAATAGCATCAGCACTATCAATATCCTTAGTTAAAACCACAGGTAAATTTAACACGCTAACAACCTGGTCTAATTGCTGCCGACTGACACCATAAGGATACACATGAAGAGGTAAATCTTCCCCATTAGGCCCAGATTGACTCCCACGGTCTTTGTTCCAACTTTCCCCATTAGGCAAAGATTCATCAAGTAAACGGTCAAACTCGCTACGCACAGGATTATCGGATTCGTAGGAAACAGGTGCTAGGGGTCGCATTTGCCCAGAGGCACGCCAACCATTCCCTTGCTTTCCAGAGGAAGAAAAAGAATCTTCTACCGACGTCCCAGAACCACGCCCATTGACAACAGATAACTGACGAACAACAGCAACCTGACCATTCTCATCAACAGTGCGGACTTGTGGACTTGCCTGACGCCCTCTAAGTAAATTATCCACCGTATCGGCAACGCTTTCGTGGACAACCCAACGTTGCCTTTCCAGCATTTCCACGGCGATTTCAAAAGTTGGAGGCGCTTTACGCTCCAAAACAGTCTTTTGACTGCCTCGGCGTCTAGCCTCATCGTCTCCCAAAGTCACAGCCTGAATGCCACCAACCAAATCAGAAAGAGTAGGGTTTTTAATTAAATTTTCTATTTGATTACCATGTGCCGTACCTATCAATTGCACCCCGCGCTCAGCAATAGTCCGCGCCGCTAAAGCTTCCAACTCAGTACCAATCTCATCAATAACAATAACCTCTGGCATGTGGTTTTCCACAGCCTCAATCATTACTTGGTGCTGTAATTCTGGCTTAGCCACCTGCATTCTTCTGGCGCGACCAATGGCGGGGTGAGGTACATCTCCATCTCCAGCAATCTCATTGGAGCTATCAATTATCACCACTCTTTTATTAAGGTCATCTGCTAAAACACGAGCAATTTCTCGTAGGGCTGTTGTTTTACCTACCCCCGGACGCCCAAGCATCAAAATTGATTGACCAGTTTCTACCAAGTCCCTTATCATGGCAATGGTGCCAAAAATAGCACGACCTACACGACAAGTTAAACCTATTACCTTGCCGCTGCGGTTTCTTATAGCGCTGATACGGTGAAGAGTTAACTCAATACCCGCCCGGTTATCTCCACCAAAGGTTCCCACTTTTTTGATACAATCATCTATCTGCTCTTGTGTAACGGGAGCCTCCCATAAATACTCTGCTTTATCAGGAAAGCGAGCTTCTGGACGGCGACCGAGGTCCAAGACGACTTCCACTAGGCTATCTCGTTGTGGATGATTTTCTAGTAACTGTCGCAGGTCTTGAGGTAAAATATCTAACAACTTTTGGAGTTCGTCTGTTATCGTCATGCTTTAATATGGTGACGTTTTTATGAGATAGCGTACTCGGAGAGTTACTAAAGGCTGCGCTCAAACATTTTTTTTAACGCGACCCCGTGACTTGAGTGGGGAAATTAATTTAAAAGCAAGCTCTACTGCTTGCCAAAGCAATTCTGGCTCATCCTCCAAACGGAGAATAGTAGTTTGAATCTCAGTGTTATTCACCTCCCTTTTCTCTAACTTATCCAAAATCGGTGACAGCAATACGCGGGCATAACTACCATAGGCTACCCCTGAGATTTTGAATTGCGAGTTTGGCATTTTAAATTTGGAATTAGTATTTTCTAACCCCAAATCCTTTAAAACTTCCTTGCTTCCCTCGCCTTTCCACTCATTTAGTAAACCTACACTACGTAATTTGATAGCGGTATAATCGTTTGTACCGCCAGCTAACTGTACATATCCTGGTAATTGTGCTGCCAAAACTTTTTGTCCTAATCGAATTGCAGGACCAGTGGCACCATCTCCAATATCGCCACTCATTGGACGACCATCAGTCTGCCAAATGAGAGCATTTTTATGCACAGGAGATATCTGGTCATACAAACCACGCAGGTAATCAATCATCCCCTCACCATCGGGACAACTAACTGAGACTAATTTTAGACGCCCAATCCAAGGTGAAATAGTCCGCCACAATCTTTCAAATTCTGCGACACGACCAACCCTTGTGTGAATTTCGACAGCATCCACCCCCGTAGATATTACTAGTGACTCTATTGCCCCTGGCGTTGATACATAATCTCTTGTATAAATTATATCGTAAGGACAGGCTGGTAAACAACGACCACAGCCATAACATTTATCTTCAATAACTCCTGAGTAATTATTCTGTCTATTATCAAAGACTATGGCTTGCGCGGGGCAGATGCCTTCGCAGGGTCGATAGCACTCAGATGGACACTGAGTCGCATTAAATCCAGCTTTACGGAAGTGAGGGTCTTCCCCATCATTTAAACTGACCATGAGGAAGGGTGAAGTTTCTCGTTTGCCAAAACCACGTCGTGCGGCTTCAGGGGCAAAATTTAGAGCAACTTCTAAGGCTTCTTTGGCTGCTGCGATTACTGCTGGGTCTGCCGCCACATCTATACAGTCAGCACCAGCCAATGTGTAGGCTAATGTTAAATTTCTAACTGCAGGTAGATGTTGGAAGCTGGCTCCGCAGATGAGCTTAAACCAGTTGCCTTCTTTTAAGGATTGTAAAGGAGCGAGCATTTCAGTCACACTACTATTATGCAAAGGAAGTGAGTCAAAATGTAGTGAAGAGTAAATTTAATTTAGTTGTGCAACTGGAATCTCAATGAAAAACTCTGCACCTTGACCCTGAGATGAGGTACAGCTTAGCTGCCCTTTATGCTTTTGCACCACAATCTGATAACTAATAGATAACCCCAATCCGCTCCCTTGACCTACTGATTTCGTTGTGAAAAATGGGTCAAACACTCTAGCCCGGATTTCTTTACCAATACCAGGACCATTATCTACCACCAATACTCTAACAGTCTCCGAATTTGTGATTTCGGTGCGGATGTAAATATGTGGTTTAGGCATCGTCGTGATATTCGCGTTACTCTCTTTTTCTCCCTTTGTTGCCAATGACCATTTATTACTACCTATTCCTATATTTAATGCATCAATGGCATTATTTATAACATGCATAAACACTTGGTTTAGTTCGCTGACATAGCAAGTAACTAAGGGTAAACGACCATAATCTTTAACTATTTCGATAGCAGGGCGTTGAGAATTCTCTTTGAGGCGATGTCCCAACATTAACAAGGTACTATCAATTCCTTTATGAATGTTTACCTGTTTCATTTCTGCTTCATCATGGCGAGAAAAATTTTGCAGTGCTTGAACTATAGTTTTTATGCGCTCAGCACCACGATACATAGCCCCCATTGAATTTTCTAAGTCATTGATAAGAAAATTAAGGTCAATTTCTTTGATTCTATTTTCAATATTCTCAGTTGGTTGGGGATATTCTTCTTGATATAAATTTATTAACTTTTGTAGCTCCTTTATATATTGGCTAGTGTATTGTAAATTCCCATAGATAAAGCTGATGGGGTTATTGACTTCATGGGCAACTCCCGCCACCAATTGCCCAAGAGATGCCATTTTCTCGCTTTGTATTCTTTTCACCTGGGCTAACTGTAAGTCTTCAAGGGCTCGCTGTAGGAGGGAATTTTTTTCCTGAAGCGCTCGTTGAAGTAAACGTAAATTGATTTGATTCTCAATTCTTAAGATTACTTCTGCCCCATGAAATGGCTTGGTAATATAATCTACACCCCCAACATCAAAAGCTTTGACTTTATCTAATACATCATCTAAAGCGCTAATAAAAATTATTGGAACTCCACTAGTGGCATCATCTGCTTTCAGTAGTTTACAAACTTCATACCCATTCATATCTGGCATATTAATATCCAGCAAAATCACGTCTGGCAAAAGCATTTGACAGGCAGTCAGTGCCATTTTCCCATTTAAAGCCTTACGAACTTCATAACCTTGGGTATTCAGCATTGCTGAAAGAAGACGTAGGTTGTCTGGAGTGTCGTCAACAACTAAAATATTCCCTTTCTCGTTGTGATTTGGATGAAGATGCATTCGGGCCTAATAATTTACAAAAAATAATATGTAAATACAACAAATATTATGGAAAGTTCATAGGCAAATAGTTAATTTTTATCTATTAGCTTGCGAACTGCTGCATGAGAATCACTTTAAGTAGTTTATAGTCTATCGTGTTCTTTGCATCACTGTCACTCTTCACAAATATGCTGATTTTCACCTCATTCAAAATCTATCTCTAAATACTTATGTTCTAAGTTAAAATCTTTACTCATTTGTATGTAAGAAGCACAAAGGACTTTAACCGCCTAAGAGCGCAAACTTTGCCACGAAGAGAAGTTGGCGGTGAGTCCACAAGCAGCAATTAAAATTTCAGGCGCGACTAAATCCCCTGGATGCCTAACTACACTATTAACGTAAGTTGCTAGTTAGCTCTTGTAAAAGTATCAGATTAAGATACAAAAACGTGGTTTTAGAGTGTTACTAGATACTTAATTTTAGAGATAAGTACTTAAAAATCGATATTTTTGGATAAC
>Ga0209594_1001485_pt1 | contig 11632 bp, 7 predicted proteins | sample AshMeaCrysSpring_FD_184126 | JGI IMG/M metagenome (GOLD analysis project Ga0209594, IMG submission 184126) | Groundwater microbial communities from Big Spring, Nevada to study Microbial Dark Matter (Phase II) - Ash Meadows Crystal Spring... | ecosystem: Environmental > Aquatic > Deep subsurface >...
CCGCCCCCTCGGAGTGGATCTCAAAGACCCGGGTTTCTGGCGCTCCGGACTGGGGATTCTCGAGGATCTCGTAGCGGAGGCGGAGAGGTTGGCGGCCGAACCAGCGTAAGCTGAAGGCAGGAGGCGGGGGCAGTCTAGCCCTCGCCTCATGCTGGATTCCTACACGTGGCGTTTCCCGCGCCTGCCGGCCAACACCACAGCAAGCCCTGCTCCCACCAGCAGCAGCGCCTCGCGCCGTTCGGGGGGCGGCATCTCCTCGAGCGCGAGCCTCGAGCGGCCCGACATCGTGATTCGTCCCGACCCGGCGCGCGCGGCTGAACGCGGCGTCACGACGGAAGCGATCGCGGCGGTGGTACGCGTGGCCACGAGCGGCGACTTTGCCCCGGCGCTGTCGAAGCTGAATGCCGACAGTCGCCAGATCGATATCCGCGTGCGCATGCCGGACGCCGCGCGCTCCGACCTTGCAACCATTGCGCGCCTGCAGGTGCCCGGACGCGACGGCCCCGTGCCGCTCGAGTCGGTTGCGACGCTCGAGGTGGCCAGCGGCCCGCTCGAGATCGACCGCTTCGATCGCAGCCGCAACGTCTCGATCGTCGCGGACCTCGGCGGCACGCCGCTCGGCGAGGCCGTCCAGGCCGTCGAAGAGCTGCCGTCGATCCGTAACATGGTACCGAGCGTGCAGTGGCTGCGCACTGGCGACGCCGAAGTGATGGGCGAACTGTTCGCCGCCTTCGGCGGCGCGCTCGCACTGGCGACGCTCGCCGTGTACTGCGTGCTGGTGCTGCTGTTCAAGGACTTCTTCCAGCCGATCACGATCCTGTCCGCCGTGCCGCTTTCGGTCGGAGGGGCGTTCATCGGCGTGCTGTTGACCGGGTCGGAGCTGGGCCTGCCGGTGCTGATCGGCCTGGTGATGCTGCTCGGCATCGTCACCAAGAACTCGATCCTGCTGGTCGACTACGTGCTGATCGCGATGCGCGAACAGGGCATCGCGGAGTACGAGGCACTGGTCGATGCGTGCCACAAGCGCGCACGACCGGTGCTGATGACCTCGATCGCGATGATCGCTGGCATGGTGCCGCTGGCTCTCGGCCTGGGCAGTGGCGACAGCAGCTTCACGCGGCCGATGGCCTCGGCGGTGATCGGCGGCCTGATCACGTCGACCGCGCTGAGCCTGCTGGTGGTGCCGGCGGTGTTCCTCTATGTAGCTCGGTTCGAGCGGTGGGTGCGTCACCGGGCACCGGACCTGGCCTGAGGCGGGCCCTCGTCGCGTGGACGACACGCAGCGAAGCGTGCGACTGCAACCATTTTCGTCGCAGTTGTCGCCAAACGGCAACATTTCCGGTCTAGCATTGCTCGGGCAAAAGAGTTCGAATAGTGGTGGTTCGAAAGAACCCTGAGACGACCCGAGTGGCACTCATGTTTACAGGCCTCGGATCGAAAACCCGGTGCGATTGTCACCAGGGGTTCGGGGCAACCCGCACCCGGCTCCGTCGCCGCTCTCATGACGGACCCGCTCGTCGGGTAACACGGGCCAGCAAGTAGATCTGCTGGCCCGTTTTCATTTGCGCCATGACTCCGGCGGGCTCGCCATGCGTGACGTTACGGAGTGCGCCGTTACCGGAATCTGGCATATTGCGGCGGCATGCCCCGTAAGCGAAACGTCCTCGCCGCCGTCGATCTCGGTACCAACAGCTTCCACATGGTGGTAGCGCGGCAGACGGGGCACCAGCTCGTGATCATCGACCGACTGCGCGAGATGGTGCGGCTGGGGGACGGCGTCGACGACGATGGTCACCTGGACCCGAAAGTCGCGGCGCGCGCGATCGCCGGCCTGCAACGCTTCGGCCAGCGGCTGTTGCACATGCGCGCCAACTGCGTGAAGGTCGTCGGCACCAGCGCGTTGCGCAGGCTCAAGCGCAACCGCGCGTTCCTCGAGCGGGCTCGCGCGGCGATCGGGCATCCGATCGAAATCATCTCGGGCCAGGAAGAAGCGCGCCTGATCTACGCCGGCGTCACGCATTCCCTGCCTCGCAGCACGGACCGGCGGCTGGTGCTCGACATCGGCGGCGGCAGCACGGAGCTGATCATCGGGCGCGGGCGCGATCCGTACTACATGGAAAGCCTGAAGCTGGGCTGCGTGGCGATGAGCAACGAGCACTTTGGCGACGGCAAGCTGACGCAGCGGCGCTTCGAGCGCGCGCGGCTGGCGGCGCGGCAGGAGATCGAGCCGATCCGGCTCGCGAGCCGCAGGCGCGGCTGGGATTCCGCGGTGGGCAGCTCCGGCACGATCCGCTCGTTGCTGGAGGCTCTGCAGGAGCTGGACGCGCATTGCACCTCGATCACGCCGGCCGGCCTCGAGATGCTGATCGAGCAGTTCATCGAGGCGGGACACGTCGCGAGGCTGCCGCTCGAATCGATCATGCCCGACCGGCGTCCCGTGATCGCAGGTGGCCTCGCGATCCTCGCCGAGGTGTTCTCCGAACTCGGCATCAAGCGCATGCAGGTCGCCGAAGCCGCCATGCGCGAAGGCGTGCTGTATGAGCTGGTCGGGCGGCTGACGACGGGCGATGCGCGCGAGCGCACCGTGCGCTCGATGCAGGCGCGTTACCAGGTGGACTTGGCGCAGGCGGCACGCGTGGAAGCCACGGCGATCAAGCTGCTGCGGCAGGTGCGGACGAAGTGGCAGCTGACGGACCCGCTGGCGGAACACGCGTTGCGCTGGGCCGCGCGCCTGCACGAGATCGGGCTCGACGTCGCGCACAGTGGCTATCATCGGCATGGCGCCTACCTGCTGGAAAACGCGGACATGCCCGGCTTCGCGCGCGACGAGCAGTTGCTGCTCGCGCGGTTGGTGCGGTTCCACCGGCGCAAGCTGGCGCTCGATGAGCTGGCAGACCTGCGCTCGCCCTGGAACCAGCTCGCGGAGCGGCTGATCATCCTCCTGCGGCTGGCCGTGCTGCTGCACCGCAACCGGGGCGACAGCGTCCCCCCTCCCTTCGTGCTGAAGGCGCGTGGCCGCGGCGTCGTCCTCAGCTTCAGGGTGCGATCCCTGCGCCGTCACCCGCTGACCGAAGCCGACCTGCAGCAGGAGCAGGTTCATCTCAAGGAACACGGCATCGGCCTGCGCATAATGATGGCGTAGTGAAGAGACCGTAACGCCGTTCACGCGAGTGAAGCATGCCGAGACAGGTCGCGACATCGGGGAGCAGACGCAGCGCGTGGCGTAAAGGCGACGCAGGCCCATCGCAGGCCGCCGCCGTGCGCGATCGCCTGCTGCAGCACATCGATGCGGCGGCTGTCCGCTTGCGACCCCGCCGCCGGATCACCGACGAGGACGTGCATGAGGCACGCAAGTCCATCAAGCGTGCGCGCGCGGCACTGCGACTCCTGCAGCCCGCGCTGGCGGCGAACGAAATGGCCCGCAGCCGGGTCTCGCTGCGCGATGCGGGGCGGGCCTTGGCGTCCGTGCGGGACGCGAAGGTCATGGCCGATCGGTTCTCGGAGATGCTGCGGCGGACGGGGATCGATGAGTTTGCGGTCAGCACCATTGCATCCGCTGCATCGTCCTCGAATTCACCTGCCGCTCGTAGGAGTGCTCGCACGCGCAGCAACCCGGCCGCTGCGCGCGCAGGCCTGACGAATGCCCGACGCTGGTTGTCGGATGCAACGCTTACGGCAGATGGCTGGCTGCCGCTCGCTGAAGGAATTCGCGCGATTTACAAGAGCGGCCGACGTGACCTGCCCACCGACGCCAGCGCCGCCTCCTCCGAGGCTCTGCACGAATGGCGCAAACGCGTGAAGAACTACTGGCATGCGCTGGAAGTGCTGGTCGAACCGAAGCGGCCCGCATACGTGCGCCAAACGATCAATTCGGCGCGACGACTGGCCGACGCGCTCGGTGAAGAACATGACCTGGCGTTGCTGGCCGAGGCGTTGCGCGCGTCGCAACAGAGCGAGGACGAGCGTGTCACGATACTGCTGGAAGCGATCCGGCTGCGTCGACGCCGCCTCCGGCGGCGTGCGCTCCGGACGGGCTCCAAACTGTACGCAGAGACGCCTGGAGCGATGGTGCGGCAGCTGCGTCCGCGACTCCCGCCGCGAGGCCGCGCGTGACCGAACCGAGCCACAGACGGCCATTCCCCGCGCTCGCGCTGTCCTGGTTGCTCCTGCTGCTGTGTGCGGAGGTCGCCGTCGCGGCGATGCCCTCGAAGCCCTCGTACGGCATGGAACTGCAGGAGATCGCGATCATGCTGCCCGACGGCGTGCGACTCGCCGCGGATCTGTATCGCCCAACCGGCGGGCCGAAGAACGCGAAGTTCCCGGTACTGCTCGAATACCTGCCCTACCGGAAAACCGAGGCCCGCGCGCGGAACTGGCCCCTGTACTCGTATTTCGTGCAGCGCGGCTACATCGTGGCGCGCGTCGACATTCGCGGCACGGGCAACAGTGAAGGCACGCTCGTGCCGTACGAGTACTCCGGGATCGAGTTGCAGGACGGCGAGGACGTCATCGCGTGGCTTGCGCAGCAGCCCTGGTCGACCGGCGCCGTCGGCATGTTCGGAATTTCGTGGGGCGGGTTCAATTCGATCATGCTCGCCGGCCGCGCGCCGCCGGCGCTGAAGGCGTTCATCGCCGTCCACGCGACCGACGACCTGTACCAGGAGGACGTCCACTACATGGACGGCATCCTGCACCTCGACTCATGGGAGATGAGCCAGGATCTCGACAACGCGCAACCCGGTGCGCCGGACTACGTGATGGACGAGGCATACTTCCGCGACCGCTTCGACACGCCACCCTGGATGCTGACGTGGAAGCGTGAGCAGCGCGACGGCCCGTTCTGGGATCGCGCGTCATGGCGCGACCGCCAGCCGCAGATCAAGGTGCCGGGCTTTTACATCGGTGGCTGGTATGACGGCTATCGCGACGTGATCCCCCGCGCGCTGCAACACGGCGGAGGCCCGGTGAAGGCGATGATCGGGCCGTGGTCGCATGCGTGGCCGCACGAGCCCTACCCCAAGCCCGGCATGGAATGGCGCCACGAGGCGGTGCGCTGGTTCGATCACTGGCTGAAGGGCGTCGACACCGGAATCATGCGCGAGCCGCGCTTCGCGGTGTATGTGCGCGACTGGCATCCACCCGGCCCCTACCTCGAGTACGCGCCGGGCAGGTGGCGCTGGGAAGAGGGCTGGCCGATCGACCGCATCGAGCAACGCGCGATGAGCCTGCGCAGCGATCACACGCTGGGTGAGCCGGGAGACGCTACGACGACGCATCGGCTGCCGTACGTGCCCGGCACCGGCATCGAGGCCGGCGGACCCGTGATGTGGTGGGGCGACGTCGCGCACGACCAGCGGCCGACCGACGCGTTCAGCCTCGTGTACGACTCGGGTCCCCTTGCGGAGGACACCGAGATCCTGGGATTGCCGCGTGCGCTGCTGCGAGTCAGTGCCGATGCGCGGCGCGCGAACTGGTTTGCGCGGCTTGCTGACGTGGCTCCCGACGGTACCGTGACGCAGGTGGCGGGCGCGGGCTTCAACGGCAATCACTGGCAGTCCGCGCGGGCACCCGAGTTGCTGACGCCGGGCCGGGAGATCCCGCTCGACATCGAGATGCACTTCACGTCGTGGGTGTTCCCGCAGGGCCATCGCATCCGCGTTGCAATCAACAACTCGCAATGGCCCATGATGTGGCCGTCACCGCACCTGATGACGACCACGCTCGCGATCGGCGGCAAGGATGGCGCGAAAGTCATCCTGCCCGTGGTGCCGAAGGCCGATCGGCCCGTGCCGAAGTTCCTGCCGCCGGAAGCGGGTCCGCTGATGACGGGCTTCGCGGACATCGAGGATGGCACGCCTTCCGGGTACGGCGAGATCTCGGATGTGCGGCGCAATCCGCAGACGGGTGAAGTGACGGCAATCGCGACGAATTCCGGTGCGTCGAAGATGCCGTGGGGCGTCGAGCGCTACGAGGAGCGCATCGAGCACAGCACGTCGGAGAAGCATCCCGAGCGAACCTCGATGGTCGGACGCCACCGCATGGAAGTTGACTTGCCCGGGCGCAAGCTGCGGTGGGAAGCGGAGCTCGTGTTCAAGAGCGACCTGACGGGTTACGACTACGAGTACGTGCGGCGCGTGTACGAGAACGAGCGGCTGCTGCGCGAGAAGAGGTGGACGCAGCGGTTTCCGCGGGATCCGTGAGCGAGGAAGCAATTGCCGAAGTCTGCTGCCGGTCGCCTGCGGTTTCGCTAAAGTGCGGGGGTTAACCCACCGCTTCGACAACCCCACATGACCAAGCAACCCTCGGGCCTCAGTCCCGACTCCTGGCTCGTCGCCGCCGGCCGCGGCGCGGGCACGCCCGGCTCGCCGCTCAACGTGCCGCTGGTGCCGGCCTCGAACTTCATCCTCGGCGCCGAGCGCGGTTACTCGCGCAACGACGGCACACCGACGTGGGAAGCACTGGAAGAGATTGTCGGGGGACTGGAAGCAGGCAAGTCCGTTGCGTTTGCATCCGGCATCGCCGCCATCGCTGCGGTCTTCGACCAGCTGCACACGGGCGCCGTCATCGTGCTGCCGGAGGACTGCTACCAGGGGGTCTCGGCAATGGCGTCGACGGGCGCCGAGCGTGGACGCTGGTCCGTGCAGCGCCTGCGCGCCGACGACACCGCCGGCTGGGTGCGCGCGTGTGGCGTCGCCGACCTGATCTGGCTGGAGTCGCCGTCGAATCCGCTGCTCGAGGTCGTCGATCTCGAGGCTATCTGCGCCGCGCCGCGCAAGGCGGGCGCGATCGTCGCCGTCGACAACACGTTTGCGACGCCGCTCAACCAGCAGCCGCTCGCGTTCGGCGCGACGGTGTCGCTGCAGTCGGCGACGAAATTCATCGGCGGTCATTCCGACCTGCTGGCCGGCATCGCGACGACGCGTGACGAAAAGATGTGGCAGGCCTTGTATCACGCGCGTGAGCTGACGGGGGGTACGCCCGGCGCGCTCGAAGCGTTCCTGGCGGTGCGTGGCGTGCGGACGCTGGCGCTGCGATTGCAGCGCGCGCAACAGACGGCCGGGTGGCTGGCCGAGCGGCTGGAGACGCATCCCATGGTCGAGCGCGTGCGTTACCCGGGCCTCGCTTCGCACCCGACGCACGCCGTGGCGCGGCGCGTACTGCAGGGCTTCGGATCGATGCTGTCATTCGACGTGCGCGGCGGCGCGGAGGCGGCCGATGCGGTCTGCCAGCGGGTGCAGCTCGTCCGACACGCGACCAGCCTGGGCTCGGTGGAGTCGACGATGGAGCGTCGCGCGGCCCTGGCGGGCCAGAAGCATCTGCCGCCCGGACTGCTGCGGCTCAGCGTGGGCATCGAGCACGCCGAGGACCTCTGGGCAGACCTGCAGGCGGCGCTGCGCTGAAGTCTCCAGGCGGCCCAGTCCCGGCGCCGCGCTGAACCCTGCCTGCGTCCCGGGCCACGCGAATTCGCCGACTCGAGCGCCGTGCTGCTTGCGTGCGTAGCGGACAATGACATACGTTGTTCGCCAAGCAGAAGAACAGGCGGGAGGGGACCGTGTCGAAGCGCGCGCGCGTCGGTCGGCTCAGGACGCTGTGCTGGTCCGCCCTCGTGCTGGCGGGTGCGGCCAGCGCTGCGGATCCCGCCGCCAAGCCGGCGGCACCCGCCGGCCTGCTCACCGAGAACGTCGTGCTGATCGTGCCCGACGGCATCCGCTGGCAGGAAGTCTTCACCGGCGCCGAGAAGGCACTGCTCAACGACCGCGAAGGCGGCAGCTGGCTCGACGAGCAGACGCTGCTGCAGCGGTTCTGGCGCGACGACGTGGCCGAGCGCCGCAAGCTGCTGTTCCCGTTCCTGTGGGGCACCGTCGCCAGCCAGGGCCAGATCTTCGGCAACAAGACGGCAGGCAGCAGCGCGCGTGTCACCAACCCGCACGCGTTCTCGTACCCGGGCTACAACGAGCTGATCACCGGCTTCGGCGACCCGCGCATCGACAGCAACGATTTCGGCCCCAATCCCAACCTGACTGTCTTCGAGTGGCTGAACTCGCAGCCGGACCTGCGCGGCCGCGTCGCGGTCCACGCTACCTGGGGCGCCTTCCATGACATCTTCAACCAGCCGCGCAGCGGCCTGCACGTGTCGGCAGGCCCACGCCTGAAGACCGGCACGCTGACGCCCCGCGACGAGTGGCTGAACGAGATGATCGCCACGACCACGATGCTCGACGCCGACGACCTCTACAACTCGTTCACGCAGATGGCGGTGCTCGACTACGTCAGGCAGGCCGGGCCGCGCGTGCTGTTCATCGGCTACGGCGAGACCGACAGCTGGTCGCACAGCGGCCGTTATGACCTGGTCCTGACTGCCGCACAGCAGGCCGACCGGTTCATCGAGCAGCTCTGGAACACCATGCAGTCGATGCCGCAGTACCGCGGCAAGACGACGTTCATCATCACCACCGACCACGGCCGCGGCAGCGGGCCCGTGGACTGGAAGGAGCACGGCACAGAGTGGCCCGGCTCCGAAGACATCTGGATCGCCGTGATCGGCCCCGACACGCCGGCGCTGGGCGAGCGCCGCAACGTGCCGGCCGTCACGCAGGCGCAGGTGGCCGCGACCATCGCCGCGCTGCTGGGCCGTGACTACAACAGGGTGGCACCGAAGGCGGGGCCGCCATTGGCCGACGTGATCGCCGCGCCTGCCACGGAGAGACAACGCGCACGGGCGCACTGAGCCGACCCCTACCAACAGGGACCAACGCAGGGAAGGGACTTCCATGACACAGCAGCAACGAGTCGTCATCCAGCCCGTTTCGTTCTCGACGTTGCAGCCGCTGGCGCTGGCGATCACCGCCACGCTGGCCGCGCACGGCGCCCATTCGGCGGAGACTGCCGGCGGCCTCGAGGAAATCATCGTCACCGCGCAGCGGCGCACCGAGAACCTGCAGAACGTTCCGATCAGCATCCAGGCGCTCGACACGCGCGTCCTGCAGCAGCTGCAGATCAGCAACTTCGACAGCTACGCGAAGTTCCTGCCCAGCCTGTCCTTCCAGACCTACGGCCCCGGGCAGACACAGATTTACTTCCGCGGCGTGACGAACGGCAGCGACGGCGTCACCGTTGGTGCGGCGCCGCTGGTCGGCGTGTACCTCGACGAGCAGCCGGTCACGACCATCTACAACAACCTCGACGTCCACATCTACGACATCGAGCGCGTCGAGGCACTGTCGGGTCCGCAGGGCACGCTGTTCGGCTCGAGCTCGATGGCCGGCACGCTGCGTATCATCACGAACAAGCCGAAGATCGGGGAGTTCGAGGCCGGCTACGACGTGGGCGCCGCGCAGATCGACTCCGGCGACTTCGGCGGCAGCCTCGAAGGTTTCGTCAACATCCCGCTGAACGACCGCGCGGCGATCCGGCTCGTCGGTTACACCAGCAGCGATCCCGGCTACATCGACAACGTCACGCCCGATCCGCTGCTGGTGTACCCCACCTCGGGCGCCGTGCTCGACAACAGCGACCGGCGCGAGCAGAACTTCAACGACGTAGAGACCACTGGCGCGCGCGCCGCCATGACATACAAGGTCAACGACGACTGGACGGTGACGCCGACCGTGACCTGGCAGACGCAGGACGCGAACGGCTTCTATACCTACGACGAGGCGTTGGGCGAGCGCCGGATCGCGCGCTACCAGCCCGACTACAACGAGGACGCCTGGTACCAGGCCGCGCTGACGATCCAGGGCCGGATCGGCAATTTCGACGTCGTCTACAGCGGCGGCTACCTCGATCGCGACATCGACAATGGCTACGACTACTCGGATTACTCGCTGGGCTACGACACGTACTACTCCTACGCGCCCGAGTACTTCGGCAACTTCTTCGTCGACGACGACGGCAACGTGATCGACCCGTCGCAGTTCACGGTCAATCGCTACGATTACACCAAGCAGACGCACGAATTCCGCATCTCGTCGCCACAGGACGCGAAGCTGCGCTGGGTGGCGGGCCTGTTCCTGCAGCGCCAGAAGAATGACACGTACAGCTCATACCGTGTGGCCGGCCTCGCGGTCGATCACTCAGTAACGGGACAGCCGGGCGTGAACTACATGGACGGCACCACGCGCGACGATCTCGATCGCGCCATCTTCGCCGACGTGGCTTTCGATCTCGGCGAGGCATGGACCTTGACTCTCGGCGGCCGTGCGTTCGACTACGACAGCGACGTGGTCGGCTTCTTCGGCTACGGGCCGTTCTATTCGGACCGCGTCGGCGAAGGCGTCGATTCACCAGCACAGTGCCTGCCGGAGTCGATCGGCAGGAATCCGAAGCAGCGGCCCTGCAACAACGTCAAGGCCGAGACCAGCGGCTCGGATTTCACCGGCCGCGCCAATGTCACCTACCGCATCGACGACTCCAAGATGGTCTACGCGACGTACTCGACCGGCTTCCGTCCCGGTGGCGTCAACCGCAATCCCGTGCGCCCGCCGTTCGGACCGGACGAACTCAAGAACCACGAGATCGGCTGGAAGACCGGGTGGGCCGACGGGCGTGTGCGCTGGAACGGTGCGCTGTTCTTCGAGAAGTGGGACGACGCGCAGTTCGGCGTCGCCGGGCCCAACAACATCACCGAGACGGTCAACGCCGGCGAGGCCGAGATCATGGGCATCGAGTCCGACGTGCAGTGGGCGGCGACCGACGAGCTCATGCTCTCGGCGTCGGCGACGTGGCTCGACGCCGAGCTCACGACCAATTCGTGCCAGTTCGTGAACCCGCAGTTCGACTGCTCGATCCCTGGCCCGCCCGCGTTCGACGGCGGCCCGCCGCAGGACAACTTCACGCTGGCGCCCGCCGGCACGCGCCTGCCGCTGTCGCCGGAATTCAAGATGAACGCCATCGCGCGCTACGAATTCGAGTGGTCCGGCTTCGACGCATTCGCGCAGGCCGCCGTGGTGTACCAGACGGACGCGATCCCGGCGCTGCCGGTGGACGATGCCGCCGTGATCGGCAAGCAGCCCTCGTTCACGACGGCCGACCTCTCGTTCGGCGTCGCGCGCGACAGTTGGACGCTCGGGATCTACGTCGAGAACGTCACCGACGAGCTCGGCCAGGTGACGCGTTACACGGGTTGCTCGCCGTCGGTGTGCTTTTCGCCGCTGGTGTTGACGGTGCGGCCGCGCACCTACGGGCTCACGTTCGGTCAGCGGTTCTGAACGAACGGCGGCCGCGCGAAGACGCGGCGCACCAGCGGCTCGAAGCGCTCGAGCGGCAGCGTGTCGTACGCCGGATCGAACGAGCACTGGTCCCAGCGGTGGCAGAAGTCCACCGTCGCCTGGTAGTGCGGGTGATCACGGTAGCGGTCGCGCTCGTTGCGGTCGCCACCCGTGTGGTGCGCGTAGTAGTAGGCTTGGAAGATGCCGTGGTGCCGGACGATCCACCACGTGTGCTCCGACACGTACGGCCGGAGGATCGACGCGGCGTATTCGCCGTGGTTGCACGGCGCCAGTGCGTCGCCGAGGTCGTGCAGCAGCGCGGCCACCACCATCTCTTCGTCGGCGCCGTCGCGCAGCGCGCGCGTGGCCGACTGCAGCGCGTGCTGCTGTCGGTCGATCGCGTAGCCCATGAATGTCGTCTGCTG
>Ga0209594_1001486_pt1 | contig 11615 bp, 12 predicted proteins | sample AshMeaCrysSpring_FD_184126 | JGI IMG/M metagenome (GOLD analysis project Ga0209594, IMG submission 184126) | Groundwater microbial communities from Big Spring, Nevada to study Microbial Dark Matter (Phase II) - Ash Meadows Crystal Spring... | ecosystem: Environmental > Aquatic > Deep subsurface...
GCCGGGCTGCTTGTCGCGACCGGGTACCACGAGATGGCCTCCGACCAGGTGCAGCGGTTCCGCGACGCGGTGGACGACGAGACCACCGGCGAGCTGCTCGTGGCGCTGCTGGCCGACCTGCAGGAGTCCGGGTACGAGGTGGAGGGCGACCGGCTCAAGACCCGCCCGCGCGGCACCGACCCGGACCACCCCCGGCTGGACCTGCTGCGGCTGCGCACGCTCACCGCGATGCGCCGGTTCGGGCCGGAGCCGTGGCTGCACACCGCCGAGGTGGTCGAGGTGGTGGCCCGCACCTGGCGCGAGCTCGCCCCGCTGGACGCCTGGCTCGCGCGCAACGTCGGCCCCAGCCGGGCACCGCGACGGTGACCCCGGCACCGACGTGGCAGCGTCGGCGCCGGGCGGTGCTGCGCGACGCGCTGGGGGTGGGGGTGGCCACCGGCGCCTACGGGCTGTCGTTCGGCGCGATCGGGGTGGCCGCAGGGCTGACGCTCGCCCAGACCTGCGCCACCTCGGTGCTGATCTTCACCGGCGGCTCGCAGTTCGCCCTGGTGGGGGTGCTGGCGGCAGGCGGTGCGACGGTGCCGGCGAGCGTGGCCGCGGTGCTGCTCGGTGCGCGCAACGCGCTGTACGGGCTGCGGCTGTCGGTGCTGCTGCGGCTGCGCGGGCTGCCGCGGGTCGTCGGCGCGCAGCTGGTGATCGACGAGTCCACCGCGATGGCCCTCGCGCACGCCGACGACGACCGGGCCCGCCGGCTCGCCTTCTGGTCCACCGGGCTGGCGGTGTTCGTGCTGTGGAACCTGGCCACCCTTGGGGGCGCGCTGGCCGGGCAGTCCCTCGGCGACCCGCGCGCACTGGGCCTGGACGCGGCCGTCCCGGCGGCGTTCCTGGCGCTGCTGTGGCCGCGGCTGACCGACCGGGCCACCCGCGCAGTCGCGGCGGCCGCGGCCCTGGGCGCGTTGCTGCTCGTGCCGGTGACCCCGGCGGGCGTGCCGGTGATGGCCGCAGCACTGGTCGCCGTCGTCGCCGGCGCGCTGTGGCGCGACGCCTTGCTGGGACGCTCACGGGAGGCCGCGGCATGAGCACCTGGCTGGCCATCGCGGTGACAGCTCTGGGCTGCTACCTGCTCAAGCTCGCGGGGCTCTCGGTGCCCGAGCGAGTGCTCGACCGGCCCCGGGTGCGGGCCGTCGCGGTGGCGCTCCCGGTGGCGCTGCTGGCCGCCCTGGCCGCGGTACAGACGTTCGCGGTGCCGGGTGGTCTGGCGCTGGACGCGCGCGCCGCCGGTGTCGGCGCCGCGGCGGTGGCGCTGGCGCTGCGGGCGCCGTTCCTGGTGGTCGTCGCCGTGGCCGCGCTGACCGCGGCCGGGCTACGGGCGCTCGGGGTCGGCTGACCCGGCGCACCCGGCCTCCCGCCACACCCGCAGCGCCTCGCGCATGCTCGCCCGGGCCTGCCGGCGGTCGCCGAGGTCGTCGTAGGCCAGGGCGAGCCGGTACCAGCGGGCCGGGTCGGACGGAACGTCCTGGGCGGCCGCGTGTGCCTGGTCGAACACGGCCCGGGCAGCGGCCCGGTCGGGCCGGCCCGAGGCCGTGCGGGGCAGGTCGTCGGAGGGCAGGGCACCTCGTCGTTCCAGCTCGGCGGCCAGCGCCTGCGTCTGGGTGCCGAAGCGCAGCTCACGCCACACCAGCCCGGCACCCACCACCGGGAACACGAGCACCGCCAGCCCCAGCAGCACCGTGGCGGGATCGCCGTCGGCCACCAGCACCACCCCGCGCCAGCCCACCAGCACGAGGTAGACCGCCAGCACCGCGACCAACGCGAAGGCGACGGCGCGGGCCCTCATGACGGCGTGGGCTCCCCGCCCGCGGCGCCCGTGCCCAGCCCGGCCTCGTCCAGGGCGGCATCGATGCCGACGGTCAGCCCGGGGTGGCGGAGCACCCAGTGCACCCCCAGCAGCACCCCGGGCATGAACGAGGCACGGTCCAGCGAGTCGTGCCGCAGGGTGAGCAGCTCGCCCGGGCCCCCGAGCAGCACCTCCTGGTGGGCCACCAGGCCGGCCAGGCGCACCGCGTGCACCGGCACGCCGGCCACGTCGGCGCCGCGCGCACCGGGAAGGGCGTCGGTGGTGGCGTCGGGGGCCGGCGGCAGGCCCGCCTCGGCCCGGGCAGCCGCCATCCGCTCGGCCGTGCGCCGAGCCGTGCCCGAGGGGGCGTCGGCCTTGCGCGGGTGGTGCAGCTCGACCACCTCGACGGACGGGAAGAACCGGGCAGCCTGCTCGGCGAAGCGCATCAGCAGCACCGCGCCGACGGAGAAGTTGGGCGCCACGAGCACCCCGACCTCGGGGCGTGGACCCAGCCAGGACCGCACCTGGTCGAGCCGAGGGGCGTCGACACCGGTGGTGCCCACCACGGCGTGCACACCGGCGGCGACGCAGAACTCCAGCGTGCCCATCACGGCGTCGGGCCGGGTGAAGTCGACGACCACCTGCGCGCCGGCGTCGGTGAGGGCACTGAGCGGGTCGCCGAGGTCGACCCGGGCCACCAGCTCGAGACCGTCCTCGGCCTGGACGGCCGCGCAGGTCAGCCCACCCATGCTGCCCGCCGCGCCGACGACCCCGACCCGCACCGGCCCGGCCGGGATGGTCACGACACCGCCCGGCGGAACGGCTCGTCGTCGTCGAAGGGGCCGACGACCGCCACCGACAGCGGCACCGAGAACAGCTCGGCGGCCAGGGCGTGCACGTCGGGCAGGGTCACCGACTCGATACGGCGCAGCACCTCCGACAGCGAGGGCAGCTCGCCGGAGAGCAGGTCGGCCTTGGCCAGCCGAGTCATCCGCGAGCCGGTGTCCTCCAGCCCCAGCACGAGCGAGCCACGCAGCTGGCCCTTGGCCCGGGCCAGCTCGTCCGGCGTCACGCCGTGCGCGGCCACCTGCTCGACCTCGGCCCGGATCACCCGGACCGCCTCGTCCACCTTGGCCGGCTGGCAGCCCACGTACACCCCGAACTCGCCCACGTCGGTGAGCGAGGTGAAGTAGGAGTTGACCGAGTAGGCCAGCCCCCGCTCCTCGCGCACCGACTGGAACAGCCGGGACGACGAGCCGTCGCCGAGCACGCTGGACAGCACGGCCAGGGTCCAGCGGCGATCGTCGCGGGGCAGGCCGGGGACGCCGAGCACGACGTTGGCCTGCTCGATGTCGCGCTCGAGCACGTGCACGCCGGGGCGGGGACGGCTGCGGCTGACCGGAGTCGCGGCGGAGCGGGGCGGGGCGGGGTGCCCGTCGGCTGTCGGGGCCAGCCGTCCCGCGGCCAGGGCCTTGCGCACCTCGCGGACGAACGCGGTGTGCTCGAGGTTGCCCACGGCGGCCACGACCAGGTTCGGGGCCAGGTAGCGGGTGCGGTACCAGCGGCGAAGCTGGTGCGGGCTGATCGCGCCGATCGACTCGACGGTGCCGAGCACCGGCCGGCCGACCGGCGAGGTGCTCCACAGCCGCTGGGTGAACAGCTCGTGCGCGCAGTCGGCCGGGTCGTCGGCGTTCATGGCGATCTCTTCGAGCACCACGTCGCGCTCGGCCTCGACGTCGGCGTCGGTCACCTGCGAGGAGGTGACCATGTCGAGCAGCACGTCGACGGCCAGCGGCACGTCCTCGTCGACGACGCGGGCGTAGTAGCAGGTGAGCTCCTTGGTGGTGAAGCCGTTGAGCTCACCCCCGACCGCGTCGAGCTCGGCCGCGATCGCCATCGCGTCGCGCCGGTCGGTGCGCTTGAAGAGCAGGTGCTCGAGGTAGTGCGTGGCGCCGGCCACCTTCGACGACTCGTCGCGCGACCCGACCCCGGCCCACACCCCCACCGACACCGAGCGGACGGTGCCGACCTGCTCGGTGATGACCCGGACCCCGCCGGGAAGGACGGTGCGTCGCACCGTCCCCAGCGACTGGTCGATGCCGCTGTCGTGCGGCGAGAGCAGCGTGTGGGTGGTGCCGGGGTGCTGGACGGGAAGCGCCCAGCTCGCCCCGGCAGCACCCCGGCGCTGTGTCACGGTGCGGCGGCCTCCGCCGGCTCGCCGGCCGCCGGTGCTGCGGGGGCGTCCTCGGCCGCCGGCGAGAGCGACAGCTTGCCGCGGTCGTCCACCTCGGTGATCTCCACCATCACCTTGTCGCCGACCTTGAGCACGTCCTCGACGTTCTCCACCCGCTTGCCCCCGGCCAGCGAGCGCAGCTTGGAGATGTGCAGCAGGCCGTCCTTGCCCGGCACCAGCGAGACGAATGCGCCGAAGGCGACGGTCTTGACGACCGTGCCGAGGTAGCGCTCACCCACCTGGGGCATGGTCGGGTTGGCGATCTGGTTGATCATCGCCCGGGCGGCCTCGGCCGAGGGCCCGTCGGTCGCGCCGATGTAGATCGTGCCGTCGTCCTCGACGGCGATCTGCGCACCGGTGTCGTCCTGGATCTGGTTGATCACCTTGCCCTTGGGCCCGATGACCGCGCCGATCTGGTCCACCGGGATCCGCAGCGAGATCACCCGGGGCGCGTACGGGCTCATCTCGTCGGGCTCGCTGATCGCCTCGCCCATCACGTCGAGCAGCGTCATCCGCGCGTCGCGGGCCTGGGCCAGCGCACCGGCCAGCACCGAGGCGGGGATGCCGTCGAGCTTGGTGTCCAGCTGGAGGGCGGTGACGAACTCAGCCGTCCCCGCGACCTTGAAGTCCATGTCGCCGAAGGCGTCCTCGGCGCCGAGGATGTCGGTGAGGGTCACGTACCGCCGCTCGCCGTCCACCTCACCCGAGATCAGCCCCATCGCGATGCCCGCGACCGGCGCCCGCAGCGGCACGCCGGCGTTGAGCAACGACATCGTCGACGCGCACACCGAGCCCATGGACGTCGACCCGTTGGAGCCGAGCGCCTCGGACACCTGGCGGATCGCGTAGGGGAACTCCTCGCGGGTCGGCAGCACCGGCATGAGGGCCCGCTCGGCGAGCGCCCCGTGGCCGATCTCGCGGCGCTTGGGCGAGCCCACCCGGCCGGTCTCGCCGGTGGAGTAGGGCGGGAAGTTGTAGTGGTGCAGGTAGCGCTTGGTGGTCTCGGGCGCCAGCGTGTCGAGCTTCTGCTCCATCGAGAGCATGTTCAGCGTGGTCACACCGAGGATCTGGGTCTCGCCGCGCTCGAACAGAGCCGAGCCGTGCACCCGGGGCAGCACCGCGACCTCCGCGGTCAGCGGCCGGATGTCGGTGAGCCCGCGGCCGTCCATGCGCACCCCGTCGGCCAGCACCCGCTGGCGCACCGCGTTCTTGGTGACCGACCGGAAGGCGGCGGAGACCTCCTTCTCCCGGCCCTCGAAGCGCTCGGCCAGCGAGGCGAGGACGTCGGCTCGCACCTGGTCGAGAGCGGCCTCCCGCTCGAGCTTGGCCGGGATGCGCAGCGCGTCGGTCAGAGCGGACCCGGCGGCCTGCTCGACGGCCTGGTACACCTCGTCGCTGTAGTCGAGGTAGCGGGGGAACTCACCGGTCGGCTTGGCGGCCTGCGCGGCCACCTCGCTCTGCGCGGCGCACAGGGCGCGGATGAACGGCTTGGCGGCCTCCAGGCCGGCGGCCACCACGTCCTCGGTGGGCGCGGTGGCACCGGAGCGGATGAGCTCCCAGGCGGCGTCGGTGGCCTCGGCCTCGACCATCATGATGGCCACGTCGCCGTCGGGCAGCACCCGGCCGGCGAGCACCATGTCGAACACGGCCTGCTCGAGCTGGGCCACGGTCGGGAAGGCCACCCAGGTGTCCTCGACCAGCGCGACCCGGACCGCGCCGATGGGACCGCTGAACGGCAGCCCGGCGAGCTGGGTCGACATCGACGCGGCGTTGATCGCCAGCACGTCGTAGAGGTCGTCCGGGCGCAGCGACAGCACGGTGACCACCACCTGCACCTCGTTGCGCAGGCCCTTGGCGAAGGACGGCCGCAACGGGCGGTCGGTGAGCCGACAGGTGAGGATCGCCTCGGTGGACGGGCGGCCCTCACGGCGGAAGAACGAGCCCGGGATGCGGCCCGCGGCGTACATCCGCTCCTCGACGTCGACGGTGAGCGGGAAGAAGTCGAAGTGCTCCTTCGGCGACCTCGACGCCGTCGTCGCCGACAGCACCAGCGTCTCGTCGTCGAGGTAGGCGAGGGCGGAGCCGGCGGCCTGGCGGGCCAGTCGTCCGGTCTCGAAGGTGACGCGACGCTGCCCGAAGCGTCCGTTGTCGATCACCGCGGTCGCGGTGTGCTCCTGCTGACCCGTCACGGGCCGGCCTCCTTGTCGTCGACGGGGGCCGGCACGGCTGACCGGTCTTCGACGGAGGCCCGCGGGCCCGCGAGCCCGAGAGCCACGACCGAGGACCGGTGAGTCCCGCGTCGTCCCCCAGCGGATGGGGTCTTCAGTTGTTCCACCGCCCGCCCGGCGAGGTGCCGGACGGGCGGGTGGGACGGCTAGCGGCGCAGGCCGAGCCTCTCGATCAGGCTGCGGTAGCGCTCGATGTCGGTGCCGCTCAGGTAGTTCAGCAGCCGGCGGCGCCGACCGACCATCAGCAGCAGCCCGCGGCGGCTGTGGTGGTCGTGCTTGTGCTCCTTGAGGTGCTCGGTGAGCTGGTTGATGCGGTGCGTGAGCACTGCCACCTGCACCTCGGGCGAGCCGGTGTCACCCTCGGAGCGGGCGTAGTCGGACATGATCTGCTGCTTCGTGGCGGCGTCGATGGACATGACGAACCCGCTCCTTCTCGTGTGCTGCGCGGCGCGCCCGGGCACGTCCACCGGGGCAGGACGGGATCCGCGGCCGATCTACGGCTCGTCCAGCCTACCAGCCCGCGAGGGACTGCCTCGTCGCCTGCACGTCGCGCGCCATCTGCGCGACCAGGTCGGGCACCGAGCCGAAGCGCTGCTGCCCGCGCAGCCGGTCCACGAACCGGACGGCCACCAGCCGGCCGTACAGCGGCAGGTCGTCGCGGTCGAGCACGTAGGCCTCGACCCGGCGCTCCTGGCCGTCGAAGGTGGGGTTGGTGCCGACGGAGACCGCGGCGGGCAGGCCCGGCTCGGCCCCCAGGTCCGCCTGCGAGGCCGGCGGGTCGAGCACGAGCAGCCGCCCGGCGTAGACCCCGTCGGCGGGCACGAGGGCATCGGCGGGCAGCACCAGGTTGGCCGTCGGGTAGCCGAGGTCACGGCCGCGCGCGTCGCCGCGCACCACCACCCCCTCGACCTGCAGGTCGTGGCCGAGCACGTCCCGGGCACCGGCGACGTCGCCGCCTTGCGCGAGCCGGCGCACCTGCGTGGACGACCAGCGGGTGCCCTCGGCACCCACCGGGCCGACGCCGATGGCGTCGAAGCCGTGCCGCAGCCCCAGGGAGGCGAGCACGTGCACGTCGCCGGCAGCCCGGTGGCCGAAGCGGAAGTCCTCCCCGACCACGACGACGGCGCAGCGCAGCCGCTGCACCAGCACCTGGCCGACGAAGTCGTCCGGCCCCATCGCGGCCACCTGCGCGGTGAAGGGCAGCACGAGCGTGGCGTCCGCGCCGGCCCGGGCCAGCAGCTCCAGCCGGCGGCGCAGCGTCGACACCAGCAGCGGCTCGCTACCCGGGCGCACGACCGCCAGCGGGTGCGGGTCGAAGGTGAGCACGACCAGCGGTAGCCCCCGTGCGTCGGCCAACGCGCGGGCGACGGCGAGCACCTCGGCGTGGCCGCGGTGCACCCCGTCGAAGACGCCGATGCTCACCACGCTGCCGGCTGCGACGGCGGCGTCGGGGACCGCGGGCAGCGAACGCCAGACCTGCACGGGCGTCACCCTCTCATCCGACGAGCACCGCCAGCAGCGACGCCCGGGGGCCGGCGTCCTGTGCCACCGCCAGCAACGTCCCGGCCTCGTCGAGCAGGGCCACCGGTCCGGCGACGCCGGTCGGGGCGGGGGGGACTCCGTGGCGGACCCGAGCCGCCGCATCGGCCTGGAGCACCCGCACCGGCAGGAACCGGACCGCGGCGTCCCCGAGCGGCAGCAGCGCGTCGCCGAGCCCCTCGGGCAGGGCCGACAGCTCGGTTGCCTCAGCCAGCGTGAACGGCCCGACCCGGGTACGCCGCAGGGTGCGCACGTGCCCGCCGACCCCGAGCGCGGTGCCGAGGTCGCGAGCCAGCGCCCGCACGTAGGTGCCTGACGAGCAGGCGACCGACACGTCGAGGTCCAGCCACGCCGGCCCGGGGTGGCTGGCCAGCACCTCCAGCCGCTGCACGTGCACCCGCCGCGGCTCGAGCACGACCTGCTCCCCGGCCCGGACCCGGGCGTGCGCCGGACGGCCGTCCACCTTGACCGCCGACACGGTGCTGGGCACCTGGTCGAGCCAGCCGACCAGCGCCTGCACCGCGGCGCCGAGCTTCTCGGGGTCCAGCCCGGACGCGTCGACCTGCGCCAGCACCTCGCCGTCGGCGTCGTCGGTGCTGGTGGCCACGCCCAGTCGCATCGTGGCGCGGTACTCCTTGTCGGCACCGGTGAGGAAGTGCAGCAGCCGGGTGCCGCGCCCGACCCCCAGCACCAGCACCCCGGTGGCCGACGGGTCCAACGTGCCGGCGTGCCCGACGCGGCGGGTGCCGGCCAGCCGTCGCACCCGGGCCACGACGCCGTGCGAGGTGAGGCCGCCCGGCTTGTCGACGACGAGCAGGCCCGAGCCGGGCTCGGTCACGCCCGGTCGGCCGCGTCGGGCTCGCCCGCCCCGCCCGGCTCCTCGGCCTGCTCGGCGGTCGCCGGCTGCCGGTACGGGTCGGGGTCGCCGGCGTGGGTGGCCCCACGGGCCACCTGGGCGACCGCCTCGTCGGCGGCCCGCGCCTCGGCCAGCAGGTCCTCGATGTGCCGGGCGGTGTCGGGCACGGCGTCGGCCACGAAGGCGATGGTCGGGGTGAACTTGATGCCGGTCTGGCGGCCCACCTCGCTGCGCACCAGGCCGGACACCTTCTGCAGGGCCGCCGCCGAGCCCGCCCGGGCGTCCTCGTCCCCGAGGGTCGTGTAGAAGACGGTCGCCTCGCGCAGGTCGCCCGTGACGCGCACGTCGGTGACGGTGACGAAGCCGAGCCGGGGGTCCTTGACCCGCCGCTCGAGCGTCTCGGCCGCGATCACCTTGATCCGGTCGGCCAGCTTCCTGGCCCGCACGTCGTTGGGCATGCCCACTCCTCTCCTCGGCCCCGCAGGGCCTCTGTCCGGCTCAGTCGTCCGGGCCGCGCAGCCGGCGCCGGGTCGCCAGCAGGTCGAGCTCGGGACGCGCCGCCACGAACCGCTCGACCTCGTCGAGCACCTCGGTGCACCGCGCAGGGTCGGCGGCGACGACCGCGACCCCCACCTCGGCCCGGCGGTGCCGGTCGAGGTGGCCGGTCTCGGCCGCGGCCACGTGGAAGCGGTGCCGCAGCGCTGACACCAGCGGCCGCACCACCGCCCGCTTCGCCTTCAGCGAGTGCACGTCCCCGAGCAGCAGGTCGCACTCGAGCGTGCCGGTCCACACGCCCACAGCCCTCCGATGGCTCAGCTGCGGGGCTTCTCCCGCATCTCGAACGTCTCGATCACGTCACCGACCGCGATGTCGTTGAACGACCCCAGCCCGATGCCGCACTCGTAGCCGTCGCGTACCTCGGTCGCGTCGTCCTTGAACCGTCGCAGCGAGTCGATGGAGAGGTTCTCCGACACCACCACTCCGTCGCGGACCAGGCGGGCCTTGGCGTTGCGGCGGATCAGCCCCGAGGTGACCAGGCAGCCGGCGATGTTGCCGAACTTGCTGGAGCGGAACACCTCGCGGATCTCGGCCTGGCCGAGCTGCACCTCTTCGTACTCCGGCTTGAGCAGGCCCTTGAGCGCGTTCTCGACGTCGTCGATGGCCTGGTAGATCACCGTGTAGTAGCGGATCTCCACCCCCTCGCGGTCGGCGAGCTCGGTGGCCTTGCCCTGCGCCCGCACGTTGAAGCCGATGATCACGGCGTCGGAGGCGGCGGCGAGCATGACGTTGGTCTCGGTGATGGCACCGACGCCGCGGTCGATGACCCGCAGGTCGACGTCCTCGCCCACGTCGATCTTGAGCAACGCGTCCTCGAGCGCCTCGACCGCGCCGGACACGTCGCCCTTGAGGATGAGGTTGAGCGTCTCGACCTTCGACTTCTGCAGGAAGTCCTCCAGCGTGACGCGCTTGCGGGCCTTGGCCAGGGCCGCGTTGCGCTCCATCGCCTCTCGCTTCTCGGCGATCTGCCGAGCGGTGCGCTCGTCCTCGGTGACCAGGAAGGTGTCGCCGGCACCGGGCACGGCGGTCAGGCCGAGCACCTGCACCGGACGGGACGGCCCCGCCGCCTCGACGCTGTCGCCGTGCTCGTCCAGCAGCGCCCGCACCCGGCCGTAGGCCTTGCCCGCGACGACGGAGTCGCCGACGCGCAGCGTGCCCCGCTGCACCAGGACGGTGGCCACCGGGCCGCGGCCCCGGTCGAGGTGGGCCTCGATGGCCACCCCTCGCGCGGGCACCTCGGGGTCGGCGCGCAGCTCCAGCGCCGCGTCGGCGGTGAGCAGCACCGCCTCGAGCAGGTCGTCGATGTGCAGGCGCTTGAGGGCCGAGACGTCGACGAACATGGTCTCGCCGCCGTACTCCTCGGCCACCAGCCCGAACTCGGTGAGCTGCTGGCGGATCTTGGCGGGGTTGGCCCCCTCCTTGTCCATCTTGTTCACCGCGACGACGATCGGCACGTCAGCGGCCTGCGCGTGGTTGAGCGCCTCCACCGTCTGCGGCATGACGCCGTCGTCCGCGGCGACCACCAGCACGGCCACGTCGGTCACCTTCGCCCCGCGGGCACGCATGGCGGTGAACGCCTCGTGGCCCGGGGTGTCGATGAAGGTGATGCTGCGATCGGCGTCCTCGTGCTGCACGTGCACCTGGTAGGCGCCGATGTGCTGGGTGATGCCGCCGGCCTCGCCGGCCACCACGTTGGCGCCGCGGATGGCGTCGAGCAGCTTGGTCTTGCCGTGGTCGACGTGGCCCATGACGGTGACGACCGGCGGGCGCGGCAGCGCGTCGCTGTCGTCGACGTCCTCCAGGTCGATGTCGAACGACTCCAGCAGCTCGCGGTCCTCGTCCTCCGGCGAGACGATCTGCAGCTCGTAGCCGAGCTCGGCGCCCAGCAGGCCGAAGGTGTCCTCGTCCACCGACTGGGTCGCGGTGACCATCTCGCCCAGCGCGAACAGCACCTGCACCAGGGAAGCGGGGTCGGCGCCGATGCGCTCGGCGAAGTCCGACAGCGAGGCACCGCGCGGCAGGCGCACCACCGCGCCGTTGCCGCGGGGGACGCGCACGCCCCCGATGACCGGGGCCTGCATGTTGTCGAACTCCTGGCGACGCTGCTTCTTGCTCTTGCGGCCCCGCTGCGGACGGCCACCGGGGCGCCCGAAGGCGCCGGCCGTGCCGGGGCGACCACCGCGACCGGCGCCGGGACGGCCGCCACCGGCACCGGCACCGCCACCACCGCCGTAGGGGGCGCCGCCGCGGCCACGCTGGCCACCGGGCGCTCCCGGCCGGCCGCCGCCGGCTCCCGGACGACCAGCGGCGTCACCGGCGCGGGAGGGGGGACGCGGCGGCATCATGCCGGGGGTCGGCGCACCC
>Ga0209594_1001488_pt1 | contig 11598 bp, 8 predicted proteins | sample AshMeaCrysSpring_FD_184126 | JGI IMG/M metagenome (GOLD analysis project Ga0209594, IMG submission 184126) | Groundwater microbial communities from Big Spring, Nevada to study Microbial Dark Matter (Phase II) - Ash Meadows Crystal Spring... | ecosystem: Environmental > Aquatic > Deep subsurface >...
TTAAATATACTTGACCTGCTCCATTTTATTTGCTAACATAATGGTATAGATAGATTTTTAGTCAGGGGAATGAATAATTTAATCTCAATATCTAAAGCCGCTAAATTAAAAGGAGTTAGGATCTCTACTCTTCGTAGATGGGAGTCTGAAGGAAAAATTAAGCCTATTAGAACTTTAAATGGGCATAGGCTTTACTCTATTAAAGATCTCCTAAATATAGAAAATAATTCTAACCTGACTATTGCCTACTCTAGAGTTAGTAGTACTATTCAAAAAGAAGACCTAATTAGACAACAACAAGTTTTAGAATTATATTGTTCTGCTAAGGCTTGGCAATTTCAATTAATTAGTGACATAGGTTCAGGGCTTAATTATCATAAAAAAGGTCTTCAACAATTAATTAAATTAATAAATTTAAGAGAGATTGAAAGATTAGTTATTACGGATAAAGATAGGCTTCTTAGGTTTGGTTCTGAGTTGATATTTAATTTTTGTCAGTCAATTAAATAACGTAGAAGTAGTAATAATTAACCAAACTGAAGCTTTGAGTTTTTACGAAGAGGATGATGTACTAGCACTCATTAGTCATTAGTCATTAGTCATTAGTCATTAGTCATTGGCTAAAGGTTATGATATTTTAAGAAAAATTAAGAAGTTTTGAGAATATGAGTAGGGACTAAGGACTAATGACTAAAAATTGTGGAAAATAATTCAAAATGGCTCGCACTGGAGTTGTCTCAGTTTAGAGCCATCTAAACTGGATCTAAAATAAAAATAAAGGCAGCTAATTTGAGAAAGGAGACGACATAATAATAAAATATATTTATGGTTGGTATTTGTCAAAAAAAAGTTAAAATATATTAGGTAATTGGTAAATCAAGAACTTATAAGATAAATTTTAAATTAATTATGGTTGATAATCCAGATTTGTTCGCTGGAGAGGGTCAAGAAATTTCACAAGATATCGATCCAGATATTCCTACTCGGAAAGGTGAACTCCATTTGCGTTTTTATCTGCCTTCTGGTGATGAATTTGCACTTCCTGCCACGGGGATCAGAGAAGTATTGCAGCAAGAAGTAGAAAGGATAACAGCAATACCTAACGCCTCTCCCTTATTGTTGGGAACAATTAATTTAAGAGGTCAAATAATTTGGGTTGCTGATTTAGGTCAATTTTTGGGAGATTCAGCTATTTTAAATACCGAACGTCCTGACTTTCCTGTAATAGCGGTGGAAGACCAAGAAACCATTTTAGGTTTAGCCATTGACAAGCTCGGAGCAATGGAGTGGCTTGATAACGAACAACTTGAACTACCCACCTTTGTGCCAGATCATATAGCACCATATGTTCAGGGAGAGTGGGTTTTAAACGAAGATGAGAATATGGTTTTAAGACTTTTAGATCATCGGGCAATTCTACGTTCAGCAAGATGGGCATAAATGAACATAATTTAAGTGGTGCAGACGGTTGTGAGCTAAAACAAAGGGAAATCAGGAGGCAAGCAAATGGCATCAGAAACGGATTACGCGGAAGTTTACGGACAAGCGGAAAAAGCATATTTACAAGGACAATTTCAAGAAGCTGCAGGTATTATAGACCGCATGGCTGAGGATTATCCAAACGATCCAACAATATTGTTATTAAGAGGTCATATATATTACTATGGTCTGCATAAATATGAGTTTGCTCGACAACAATATGATTTGGTTCTCCAGCTAACTGAGCAACCAGAACTAATCGACTTAGCAAATGATGCTTTAGAAAAAATTAATCAAATTGTAGAGTCTGAATTTAGTAAGGACGAGACTAATAGTACTCAACAGACAAACCTAAATCATCGAGAAAAACAAAATAGTTCAGATTCAGCAACAAATGATTATGAGTCAGATTGGGAAAATAATTTTCAATTTGACAGCAAAGATTGGGATAGTGCCGATGCTGATGGAGAATTAGAAGATCCAACTTTTGAACAAGATGGCAATTTTGCCAATCCTTTTGAAATAGGAGATGAGGGGAGCAAGGGAAATATAGGAGAGTATAACAAAAGAAAATCTGAAGAACAGAGTAGTGTTGATACTTATGCAAAGGAGCAGCAACTAGGGACAGAAGATACTAATCCTTTTACATATAATTCAGCAGAGGAAGAGGAAGAAAAAGACTGGTTAGACTCAGATGGGGCATACTTTAATATATTTGAAGTAAGTAGCGATGAACATCAAGAAAGTGAAGATACAACATTTGTGGTGTCTTCTGAGCTTGTATCTTCAGAACTAGAAGAAATAATTTTAAGTAAAGAAGATGATTATAAGACAGAATCTCATAGAGAAGATGATTACAGTAATGATTTGGCGATCGACAACTATACTATTGACACTTATACAGAATCAAAAGAGGAAAGTGAAGATATATCGGATGTAAGTAGAGGTGATATTTCAGAAGTAGAAGATTTTTCCAACCTCGACGTAATCGATCAAGATCTGCCAGCTTCAGAATTATTTCCACCTTCCCTGCCAATAAACACAGATGTAGAGGAAAGCACAGCGAGTTTAATTGAACGTGACATAAGCAGGACACCAAGATGGGGTGAGAGCAATAACCAAGAGGATACCATAAATTTAAAAGAGCCTGAGTCAATATCGAAACAACCAGTACAAGTAAAACAAGGTTGGGTTGGAGCTTTTGAAAATGCCTCTTTAAATCAAAAAACGTGGATCGTTGCCATTTCTGCGGGATTAGTTTCAGCTCTTTGTGTAGGTATAATCAGCGTGGGTACTGCCCTGAAAAATTCAGATAAAGACAATCAGAATGGTTTGACCACAGGAATAATAGGTTTATCAACAGGGTTTTGCACTTTCGCAACAACTTGGTTTCTAGGGCGACTCATAACCAGTCAAATTAAAAATTACACTACAGATTTGCAAACTCAGTTTGAAGCTGTACGCCAGGGACACTTAAATGTGGTAGCAAACGTTTATTCAAAAGAAGAACTGGGAAATCTAGCAACAGGATTCAATGAGATGATCAGAGTTGTGTCAAAAACAACTACGGAAGCCCAAAAAAGAGCAGAAGAGACAGAAAGAGCAAGAGAAGATTTACAACGTCAAGTAATTCGGTTATTAGATGACGTAGAAGGAGCAGCACGAGGTGACTTAACAGTAAAAGCTAAAGTAACAGCAGATGTTTTAGGTGCAGTGGCAGATGCTTTTAACCTGACAATTGAAAACTTGCGCAAAATCATCCTACAGGTAAAAGAAGCAGCCAAAGAAGTAAACCAAGGTGCAACTGATAGTGAATTGTTTGCGAGGAGTCAATCTAGTGACGCATTGCGCATGGCTGAAGAATTAGCTGTCACTCTCAACTCAGTACAAATGATGACAGACTCAATTCAAAGGGTGGCTGAAAGTGCGCGAGAAGCAGAACAAGTGGCACGCTCTTCTTCTGTCACTGCTTTAAAAGGCGGCGAAGCTGTAGAACACACAGTATCAGGGATCTTGCAAATTAGAGAAACAGTTTCAGAAACAGCTCGTAAAGTTAAACGTTTGGCTGAAGCATCCCAGGAAATTTCAAAAATTGTGGCTTTGATCGCAAACATCTCCTCTCGTACCAACTTATTAGCACTTAATGCCTCAATTCAAGCTGCAAAAGCAGGAGAAGCAGGTCGAGGTTTTGCTATTGTAGCAGACGAAGTGCGACAACTAGCAGATAGAGCAGCTAAGGCTTTGCAGGAAATTGAACAAATAGTATTACAAATACAAAGCGAAACAGGATCGGTAATGATGGCCATGGAAGAAGGCTTACAACAGGTAATTGATGTAACTAACAGGGCAGAACAAGCAAAAGGCTCTCTTAATGATATTATCCAAGTAGCCAACCGCATTGATGCTTTAGTACGTTCGATTACAGCAGACACTGTAGATCAGCGAGAAAACTCCCGTGCAGTAGCTCAAGTAATGCAATCTGTAGAATTAACCGCCCAGGAAACTTCCCAAGAATCTCAACGAGTAGCGGGCGCTTTGCAAAATCTGGTGCTCATTGCTCGCGAATTGCTATTATCAGTGGAAAAATTCCGTGTAGAAGATGGCACCCATGATTAAATAATCTTTATAAACTATTAACCTTAATTTTCTAACTTGTTGCTGATTTAATAGATTTTAAAATTAGATAGTGTAGATAAACTATTCAAATAATTTAAACAACTCTCTTCTGGGATGATAGATAAAAAAAGTCAAAAAAAGAAGATCAAACTACCTTTTGTGCGTTTGCTCGCAGCATGTTTGTTAGGAGGTCAAGTTGTACTTCACATCCTCAAAAGGAAAATTGATCGCCATAATACTGTTACACAAATGCTTGCAGTGGGTCCCCAATCTTTGATCATTTCTCTGGTAACAGCCAGTTTTGTGGGAATGGTGTTTACTATTCAAGTAGCACGAGAATTTGTCTATTTTGGTGCAACAAGTGCTGTTGGTGGAGTGTTGGCGATCGCCTTGACTCGTGAACTATCACCAGTACTGACTGCTGTAGTTTTAGCTGGTAGAGTAGGTTCTGCTTTTGCGGCTGAAATTGGCACAATGCAAGTAACCGAACAAATAGATGCTCTCTATGTATTAAAAACTGACCCCATTGAGTATCTAGTTATCCCTCGTTTTCTTGCTTGCTGTTTAATGTTACCAATTTTGACTATCTTATCTTTATTAACTGGTATGGCAGGAGGGTTGCTAATCGCTACAACAGTATATGATATATCTCAAGCAGTTTTTCTCAATTCAGTGCAAAATTTTATGCAGATTTGGGATTTAATTGCCTCTGTAATCAAGTCTGTTGTTTTTGGGGGACTAATTGCTGTTATTGGTTGTAGTTGGGGATTGACAACCACTGGGGGGGCTAAAGGGGTAGGAGAATCAACAACAACTGCTGTAGTCATATCTTTACTAGCTATTTTTATCGCTAACTTTTTTTTATCTTGGTTAATGTTCCAAGGAACAGGTAGTGCGGTTTTACAATAAAATAACTTTAGTTCTTGGTCATTAATTAAAATGACTAACAATCAGAAAGAGCAAATTGTGCGCCATTAGAGTTAAACTAAAAAAAAGTTTGCCTTGAATAAATAATGACCACCATTAACCCATCTCCCACAGAACAAATAGTAGAACTCAAACCGAGCTACAAAATACCTTTAATACTTATACTAGGTGCTATTCCCTTAGTACTAATAAAATCTTGGCTAAGTATTCCTCTTGCTTTGTTTGGCTTGTTTCTCATGTTGCAAGCGGTAACAATAAGATTGAAATTTACTGCAACAGACCTAGATGTCTATCGATCAGAAACACTAATTCGTAGGTTTCCTTACTCTGAGTGGTACTCCTGGGAGATATTCTGGAAACCTGTACCAATATTATTTTATTTTAAAGAAGTTAAAAGCATTCATTTCTTGCCGATTTTATTCGATCCTAACACTTTAATAGCTTGCTTGGAAAAATACTGCCCCAAAGAAAAATAATGAGTTATTAAGTGGTAAAATTAACTGAATTAAAAAGTATTAAAAAATGTCAGAAAAACGCAAAACTCCAGAGCAAAATTTACCTGAGCAAGGTTTAAATGATGCAGCAGAACCAATAACAAAACCTGAAGCAATATCAGCAATTGTGGATGAGGAAGAAGAAGAATTACTAACTCAAGAAACTCCTGTAAATGAGTCGACAAAAACAGAAATTGTGGATGAGGAAGAAGAAGAATTACTAACTAAAAAAAATCCTGTAAATGAGTTGGCAGAAACAGAAATAAGCATCACAATACCAGCAGCAGAGTTATTAACGGAAGAAGTAGCAGAAAATCCGAGAGAAATAGAAACTTTAGTGACTGTTACTGAAGAAAAAAAACCAGAAAAGAACACAACGGTTGATGAAAAAAAAGCAGAGGAAATCAAAATAAAAGTAGAGGGTTTACAGCGAGAAAAAGAAAGATTAGAAGCAGAAATTATAGAATTAGTAGAAAAGAAAAATCAAGTATTGTATGCTCAAATAAACCAAGTCCAAGAAACATTACAAAAGATAATAGTTGAAAACCTAAAACAACTAGAAGAGCGCAAACAAACTCTCCAAATAGAAGTAGAACAACTTGAACGTCGTAGAGAACGTATACAGGAAGAAATGCGGAGCAGTTTTGCAGGAGTTTCTCAAGAGTTAGCTATTAGAGTACAGGGTTTTAAAGATTATTTAGTAGGAAGTTTACAAGATTTAGCTGCAGCAGCAGAACAACTGGAATTACCAAGCTTTGAGCAATGGGAAACACCAAAAAAACAACAACAACAGCCCCAGTTAGTGCGGGATGAATATCAACAAAATCCACAATTTGCAGAACGAGAATTTAAACAAGAAGTTAAAGAAATTCAGAAAATTTTAGATCAATATCGCACTCGTCCAGATTATTATGGCCCACCCTGGCAATTGCGTCGTACTTTTGAACCAATTCATGCTGAAAGAGTGCGGAGCTGGTTTTTCTCCTCTGGAGGAAGAGGCGCAATTAAAACTATGGGGAGTCGTTTACAAAATATTTTAATTGCTTCGGCGGTGATTTCTGTTTTGCATAACTTGTATGGCAACCGCTGTAGGACTTTGGTTTTGGCAAATACACCAGAAAGATTGGGAGAGTGGCGCAGAGGATTACAAGATTGTTTGGGCATTTCTCGTAGTGATTTTGGCCCAGAACGCGGTATCGTATTGTTTGAAGCGGCAGAAGCTCTGGTACAAAAAGCTGAACGTCTAGTAGAAGAACAGCAATTACCCCTAGTAATTATTGATGAAACAGAAGGTCAGATTAATTTGGGCTTGTTGCAGTTCCCTCTATGGTTAGCTTTTGCTCCAGAGCAGTCTCAAATGTCTAGCTATGTTTATTAATAGGATTGATCATGCTCCTTTCTTTGCTGTTCAGTTTACTACTCTTAATTGTTGCTTATCTGTTGGGTTCAATCCCTACAGGTTATTTAGCAGGACGCTATCTCAAAGGGATTGACATTCGAGAATATGGTTCTGGAGGAACAGGAGCGACAAATATATTGAGAACCCTGGGAAAAAAACCAGCGATCGCAGTTTTGGTGATTGATTTGTTAAAAGGGGCGATCGCAGTTTTCTCGGTAAAATGGTTTTATTTACTTTTTCCAGGGGAAATACCAGCTTTATGGCAAGCTTGGTTAGTAACCATAGCCGCTATTTCAGCAGTTATTGGCCATAGTAAGTCCATTTGGATTAATTTTAGTGGTGGTAAATCAGTTGCAACCAGTTTAGGTGTTTTATTGGTGATGAACCCCTGGGTAGGTTTGGGAACCCTGGGAAGTTTTCTGATAATGATGGCATTTTCCCGCATTGTCTCTTTAAGTTCCATCACAGGGGCGATCGCTGTTAATATTTTTATGCTTCTTTTACAACAACCCGTACCGTATCTTTTATTTGCTGGTTTAGCCAGCTTTTATGTTATTTTACGGCATAAAAGCAATATTGAGCGTTTATTGGCGGGTACTGAGCCAAAAATTGGACAAAAGTTACAGCAAGAACCCGAAGTTTAATGATTGCTGAATATATCAAGTAGTGATTAACCAAAATTGATATTATAGCAATCCTATTTGAGTTGTGGTATAGACAAGGGGATGGGCGCCCCTTGTCTATGGGATCTTGTCTATTGTAGATTTATCACAACTCAAATAGGATTGCTATATTCATTTTTTTTTCACAGGCAGGATGCCTGTGTTACTTTTTATTATTCTATAATCTTGTCAGGCATTAATAATTCTGTGCGTTTATTTAATAGCTCGGTGCGCTCAATTTTTTTGCTGGTTTCTGTAAATAATGCTCTCATTTCCCAGACTAATTTCTTTTTTTCTTCTAGAGACAATTTCTGAGTTTTTTGTGCTTGTTGTAAACTGTTTTTATAGTTTCTGAGATAAGCATCTAAAGCCTCAAAATAGATATCAATTCTGTGCTGAAAATCCTCATCTAAATATTTAGCGATCGCCCCTTTCAAATGATCAATATTTATCTCAATTGACTCATTTATTTGCTTCACCAAATCTTCCATAGAAATAGTATAATAAGTCTCGGTGCGGGTAATTTCCACCACTCTTTCTTGTTCCACCATCCAAAGTAAATACCAAGGGCGATATCTTTCTTTTTTCCCTTCTGTTACTTCCTTTGTTTTGCTCCTTACTTGAGCTTCTACGAACTCAATACTATTTTGTCCTTCCAATTCGATGGAAGGGGGGGAGAGTTGAACTTCAAAAGCTTGATTTAATCTTTTCCGAGCTTGTTCAATAATTGGTTTAGTTTCTTTTGCCAAAAATTTCATCAATCCTTGCCGCGCCTTTTCTATTTCCTGTTCTGTATTTTTCTGCACGGCTAAAAGTAAATTTTCGGCTCTTTGTTTTGCCCAATTTACTGCTTGACTAGCAAAATATCCTGCTCCTGCTTCACTATTAAATTCTATCAATCCAGAAGTTTTATACTCTACACTTGTTTTGATTTTCCGAGAAATCCATTGAGGAAATATTTCAAAATTGCCAATATTAGTTAAAAAAAGTTCTCTGGCTCGCATATCCATTTTTTTTACCCAGTCACCGCGCTCATAATCTTCCTCAATAAAATAATCTTCGATACTTACTTGAGCTTCTTGTTTGAGCAACTCCAGAGTTTCATTGAGATTTTGTTGCAATTTTGTTTTAATTTTTTCCACTTCTTTTAACTTTAACCGACACAATTCAAGGCGTTTTAAATCTGCTTCCAGAGCGCCCACTTCTAACAAGAGTTTTTCTTCGTCTTGGGCGATCGCATTACTGCGCAAATTCAAATCATCCCTTAATGTGAGCATTCGGTTACGGCTCAAATGCAGAGCTGACATAATACATCTTGGTGCTGCACTGGTCATAAGTGCATTAATTGCTTGTTCCAAAAAAGGAGCAAAACCCGAGTCTTCCCATAAAAATTCCGCTTCTTCCTGCAACTCTTCCTTAGTTGCGCGCTGAAACTTTGTTTCCCAGCGCGCTCCTAATGCTTCTTGAGCCAAAGCTGGAGCTGTTTTCATTTCCTGTAGCTCCACATCAGGATGTTGTTGTAACTCCAGGAGAAATTTTGTAGCGCAAAAGGCTTGTATTGCCGACACTTCAAATACTTTATTGGTTTCGCTAGTGTTACTTAACTCCAAATCAGCAAATACAAAATCTTTTACCTCCTCTGGAGTCATATCACCTTTGCGCCGTTGATCGACCTTATTCACCAGCACATAAAGACTATCTTTTCCCAACAATTCAATGACTGGTTGAACTTGTTTTTTTACATCTTCTGCTGCTTTATTATTCAACTGGGTAAAATCGAGGACAATTAAGACGATTGAACTTTTCCGCAATTCATTTGTTACTACAGCAGTTAATCTAAGATTTTCCTCTGCTTCATTAGGTCCTGGCGTATCGACAATCACCAGATTTCCCAATTGTTCTGCTTGCTGGTTTTTATGGGAGCGCCAAAAAGGAGTTGCAATGGAAGGAGCTTCTGTTAGTTTAGCCAGAGGGTCAGTACTGGGGACTAAAATACTGCATAGACGGACGATATCATTTAAAATTGCCAAAACCTCAATAATTTCTTCTCGCCCTGTTGTTTCTGATTTTAGAGGCAACTCTACTGTATTTTTTATTACCTGGATCAACTCTACTAAATGAGGATACCTAGCTTCATGGTCTTTTAGTTGACCGTTGTGTTCCAATAACTGAATTTTTTGCTGTAAAACCTTGCTAGTTGCGGCAAAAATTGCCATATTCTCCTCACTAAGAGTTAAAACTGGCTCATTTAATTGGGGATTAAAGATAATTTCTGTGGGAATTGTTGTCATCGCTGCATTACGTGAAGGCAACAACTCTTGTCCAATAATCCCATTGACTATAGTAGACTTCCCCGCTTTCATGGGCGCTACTATTGCCATTCTCAGCTCCAACTCTTCTACATTGCGAGCTGCTTCTTTTATTTCTGCTTGAAAATCTTGATATTTTTTGCCATAATTATCACCAGCGTTAACTTTACTGGCTCTTTCCATCAACTCTTTGACGTGCCCCAGGACTTCGATTACATCTTGTTGCAGGTATTGAATATTTTGTTTATTCGGCTTAGAATCCATGTTGCAGATATTTCCAATAATTGAGTATTTTTTTGTAAAACAAAATAGTTTATAATCTAGCTTGCGTACTTTTTTGATCTTGACATCTTCTTCGCCTTTGGAGAACTAGAATTTGGGAAAATATCTGCTAAACGAGTGATTAACTTCCGACTCAAATTTTGATCGAACAATAACTTTAATTCACACCTCTGAAAACAACAAAACGATGTTCGCTTTGCGGCAGCAAATTCCAAACAAGCTTGAATATCAATTCAGGGAAATCATCCAAAATCTCATCATAAGACATTCCAGCGGCTAACCACCCCAAAACATCATACACAGTAATTCGCCTCCGTCGAATAGACCAAAAGCTGCGACCCCCCCTTAACCCCCCCTAACCCCCCCGCGATTTCGGGGGGGAAAATTACCAAAAAACAGACATTTCCCCCCCGAAATCGCGGGGGGGTTAGGGGGGGTTAAAAAATTTTCGCAACAGGTCTAATACATGACTTACCGCCGCGTTTATCTGGCTCAATTGTAATAATATCTTGATAGCTCATAATTATCTAATATTGTGCATATTTTTTCAAAGTTGCCAGGTTGTCGAACCACTAACTGACAACTGACACCTTACACCATAGTAACCATATTTGATTGGTACAGACGTATACTAGGAACGTCTCTACCGTGAAAACCCAACTAAAAAGCGCTGTTAATAACCAGGTTCAAAAATTTTCAACACACCCCTTGACATTTCTGCAATTGTCATATTAAGATGGTAAGCCATAAAATATAAACACAGGAGAAGGGCATGGCAGGGGATATAGGTTATAAATTAGAAATATCTGGAAGTGGTGATAAACCAATATTTAGGATTGAAAACGATTCAGAATCTGCAAAAATTACCGCATTTACAGCAACCATTGGAGAAGTTGTATATGATTTTGCTGACGTTCTCGAACAACCAATTAACACTCCTGCTATTACATCCACTTTAGAAAAAATTTATGGGGACGAACTTAAATGGACTTTTGAGGAGTTTAAACCTGGGTTTTTCTTTCAGCGTCTAGTTGACTTGTCCTATAGTAATGACTACAGAGAAATTGTATTTGACGTAAACGGTTTTCATGAGACAGATAATAGTTTTATAATTGTCGAATTTGACGATGGGACAGTATTATCTGGTTTTTTGCCAGATTTCCCAGAAAACAATGAAAATGTCTATACATTTAGTCAAGATAATATCCCATTACCAAAGGAAAATGTGCCCGCAGGTCAAGTAGGTTATAAATTAGAAATATCTGGGACTGGTGATAAACCAGTATTTAGGATTGAAAACGAATCAGAATCTGCAAAAATTACCGCATTTACAGCAACCATTGGAGAAGTTGTATATGATTTTGCTGACGTTCTCGAACAACCAATTAACACTCCTGCTATTACATCCACTTTAGAAAAAATTTATGGGG
>Ga0209594_1001489_pt1 | contig 11590 bp, 10 predicted proteins | sample AshMeaCrysSpring_FD_184126 | JGI IMG/M metagenome (GOLD analysis project Ga0209594, IMG submission 184126) | Groundwater microbial communities from Big Spring, Nevada to study Microbial Dark Matter (Phase II) - Ash Meadows Crystal Spring... | ecosystem: Environmental > Aquatic > Deep subsurface...
CCGATCACCGGCAACAGCGACTACGGGCCGTACCCGGACGACATGACCAAGCGCGACGCGTTCCGCGGCCCCGGCTACTGGAACGTGGACCTCGGGATCAGCAAGCGCATCCGGTTCGGCGCCAACTACGCCGTGCAGCTGCGGGCCGAGGCGTACAACCTGTTCAACCACGCGAACATGTACGCCCGAGCCGACGCGGCCGACATCAGCAGCACGGACTTCATCACCGGCTTCAAGGACGGGAACCGGCGGATGCAAATCGGGATCAAGTTCGAATTCTAAGCTGACGCCGCGCGGTAGGACAGAACGGGGAGGTGCCTTCGGGTGCCTCCCCGTTTCGTTTTTGACGGCGCGGCGGGCGTCGCCTTGCGCCCTACGCCTTACGCCCTATGCCTTGCGCCCATGTCGGCCTTGCGCCTCAGGGCTCACGCCTCACGCCCGGGTCGGGTTTACACCCGACGCCTGGGCGCCCGGGTCGGCCGCACGCCTCGTGTCTCACGCGTGCCGCCGGATCTGACCGTGCCGGCTCAGCTGCAGCCCTCCAACCCCTGATCACCAGCAGCCGGTCGCGACCGCCAGCGCCTGACACACCTGGCGCATCTTGGCGGCACTGACGGCGCCGACGTAGCCCACCAGGCGCGACTGCTCGACGGTCTGGACGTGATCGAGATTCACCGCGGAGTCGTGCTTCAGGCCCTCGTCGACGCCGAGGTCCACCTCGCTCGGGAGCCCGCGGCGCGTCGAGGTGACGGGCGCCACCATGACGGTGTGCAGCAGTGGGATCACCTCGTCCCTCGTGAGCACGAGGACCGGCCGTCGCTTGTCCGGCCCCGTGAAGCGGTACATCCAGAGTTCGCCCCGCGCTACTCGTCGGGCCACGCGCCCTCCTGCTCCCAGCCGGCGAAATCGCGCCCGAGGCCCTCGCCGCCGTACCCGCGGCGATAGGCCGCGGCGATCGTGCGGGCCCGCCGCTGCCGGAGGTAGAGGTCAGCCGCGCGCCGGAGGACCGCCGACCGCCCGTCGCGCCGCACCTCCTCGTCCCGATCCAGCCGCGCGAGCAGGTCCTCATCCATTGTGATCTGTATAGCTTTCATATACACACAATATACGAGAACCTGTCCACGGCAGGATGCCTGTGGCAGACAGGGCGCTGGCCGCTCGCCGCTCGGCGCCTGGCCGCTCTCAGAAGGACACCACGACCCCCGCCGTTAACTCCGCCTGCCACAGCACGGCCGCGTCGAGCGCGACGACGCAGAGGCTGGGGCTGCAGACGCCGGTCGAGGCGCCGCCGTCCACGAAGACCGCGTAGACACGACCGTCGAGGCGCACGCCGACGTGCTCGGTCGGCAGCAGCTTCACGCCCCCGCCGCCGGCAAGCGAGAAGCGGACCTCGGAATCTCCGTCGCCGCCGAAACGGGTGAGGCCGAGCAGTCCGCTGAGGAAGGGGACGGCCCAGCCCCTGCCGATGTCCTGGGTTCCGCCCGCCATCCAGTGGTCCACCAGGAGGTCGGCAGTCCGGACCGCGCCGCCTGACGCCGGCACGTCCACCTCCACTTCTTGGTGCGAGTACAGGAAGGTGAACGACAGTCCCTCGCTGTTGACGAAGATGTCAGCGATGCCGCCGAAGCTCGGCGCGCCGTCGAGGTCGAGCGAGGTCGCGGTGATCTCCTCGTAGAGGTCGCCCCCGAAGCGGTAGCCGGCAAACGGCGTCAGCTGCACCACCTGCGCCTGTGTGGTCCCCGCCACGAGGAAACAGAGCATCGCGAGGCCGAGGGTCAGGCGGCGGCTGGTGATCCGCCGGCGAGCAGCGTGCCAGGGCGCAAGGCCTGAGGCGTAAGGCGTAAGACCCAGGGCGTAAGGCGCCGTCGTCACCGTCCCGGCTCCACGCTGATGGCTCGCGACTTGGTGTAGGTGACCTCGACGCGGTCGCCCGGCTTCAGGCCCTCGAGCAGGCGGCGGTCCAGCACGGCCCGCGCCACCTTCATGTTGTCGTCCTTCCGGTAGACGACGATGCCCGCCTGCCGGTCGATGTCGTCGATGACGACGGTCACCTTGAGCTGCTGGAGCAGGTCGGCGGCCTGCTCGCCGGCGCCCGCCCTGGCCTCGGCCGTCGTGTCCTCCACGGTGGTCGGCTTCGCGTCGGGCCTCACCTGCACGATCACGGATTCGATGAAGCGGACCGTGACGATGTCGCCACGCCGCAGGTCGTCGAACTGGCGGATCTCGGGCGGCACGTGAATCTCGCTGAGCAGCCCTTCGGGGGTCCTGAACGTGACAGTGCGCGAGAACGTGTCGATGTCGTCCACCTTCGCGGTCATCACCGACTCGCGGCGGGTGACGTTGGGCTGGTCCGGCGCGGCGAGCGCGGGGAACGCGACGGTGCCGGCAACGACGGCGATGGCAATGAGTTGGCTGCGCATGCGGTGATTATGGACCCGCCCAGCGGCCAGCGACCGCGGCGCCCGACGGCGCGCGGTGCCTTGCGCCCGGATGCCCGGCGGCGCGGCGCACCGCCCGGCGTGCACGTCGCGCCTCACGCCCTCCAGCGCCAGTCCGTGCCGGAGGCGGGCAGGGAGACAGCGATGCCTAGAATGCCCCCGTCGACGCCGCCCTCGTCGCCGACCGGCTGCGGCAGGTCTTCGCGCGCGACGCGCACGGGGCGGTCGCGGTGTACCTCTTCGGCAGTGTGGCGCCGGAGCGACGATCGTCCGCGACGTGGTCGAGCACCACCTTGACGACCTGCTCGGGTTCGTCGCTGCCATCCGGGACCGCATGGCGCGGCCGGCACAGCGGATCTCGCCCTCCTCGGCCGCGCCGCCCGTCTGTCATCAGCGGCTCGGCCCGCGAGGCTGGTGTGGCTGTGGCCGGGCGTCGGCGGGCGGGCTCAGGCCTGCACCAGCAGCCGGTCGAGATCGAAGTGTGGCGCAAACGGGTTGGCGAACCGTACGCCCTCGACCCGGCGCCCGTCGATGAAGTCCTCCGAGAGGATCAGCGGGACCTGGTTGAGGCGGGCCGTCGCCCAGAGCCGCGCGTCCCAGAACGCGAGACGGTACTGCTGAACACCGCGCACCGCCTCCATGACGATGGGCGCCGTGAGGTCGAACGTGATCCAGCCTGCCGTGAGGCGGCCGACCTGCGCGGCAGCATCCCGCCCGCTCAACAGCGGGCGCCTTCCCCGGGTGACGGTCCAGAAGAACTCCGACAGACACTGGACCGAGAGGCGGCCCGCCCCAATCCTGCGCACGGCCTCGAGCGTCGCAATCGCCTGGTGGTGCTTCGACTGGCCGGCCGGGTCGTGCGCGTAGACGAGGACATTGGTGTCAACGAGCACGCAGGCCATGTCTGGTCATCTCGCGGTAGATCGTCTCACGATCCGCTCGCGGTGCTGGCCGGGCGCCCTTGCGGGCCGACCTCGAACGCATGAACGCCAGGGCTTCGTCCCACGCAGCGTCGTCGGGGCGCAGCCTGGACGGCCGCGCCACCTGGAGCGCGTCGAGGGCATCCCGCACGACCTGCGCCTCGGTCCGGCCGGTCGCGCGCGCGGCCGCCTTCAGGCGCCTGTCGTGGTCCGCCCCGAGATACAGCTGCTTTCGCACCATCGCAACCATACATCACACTATACATCGCCTTGCGCCTTGCGCCTTGCGCCCGGGTATGCCCTCCGCCCGAGTACTTCCTGGTGTTCAGCCTTGCGCCGAGCGCCTAGCGGCCTCCGGAGGAGCCAGCCCCTGCCGTTCCCAGGCCTCGCGCGCGCGGCTCGCCGCCTCGACCGACGCGTAGCGGTGCACCCCGGGCGGGAATCGCCGCGGGCGGAGCTTCGTCGCGAGGTCCGACAGCCGGCACGCCAGCTCGATGCCCCGCGCACCATCGGGCCCCTCCAGCGCGGCGGGCGGCATGTCCCCCACGGTCCTGAACTTCCTGACCGGCACTACTCCGCCTCGCCGAGTTCGAACCGCTGCCTGATCAGGTCGGCGTCGACCCGGTCCTGTGGCCGCACCGTGTCTTTCTTCATGCGGTACAGCATCCTGGCGGTGGCCGCTCGAAACGGTACGCCGTCGAGATCCAGCGTCTCGGACTCGAGGTCGGCGAACGCGAAGGCGTCTCCCAGCCGCGACAGGAAATCGATCCAGTAGTCGCCGGCCGGCGGCACGTACTGAATCGCGGGGTACTCGCCGGCCAGGTCCTCGGCGCGGATCGTGTCGATCTCGGGATCACCGAACAGCTCGTGCAGGGCCGCCCTGAGGCGCGCCACGTTGGGCGGATCGGGCGAGATGAAGACATCCATGTCGCGGGTGGCCCGCACGATGCCCTGCGCCGCCATCGCCATCGAGCCAACGACCACGTAGGCGACGCCGTGCCGCTCGAAGGCCGCGATGATGCGCCGCGCCTCGGCGAAGTCCACGGCCGCGATTATCCCACGCGGCTCGGCACGACCGTATAATCGCGGGCACATGAACCGCCTCTCGGCGGCCCGGTCACGCACGGTGATCGTTCTCCTCGTCCTGCCGGCGGCGCTGGGCCTCACCGGCACCGGGACGCGCTACCTCACCCTGGAGGAAGCCCGTCCGGTCCTGGCCGCGGCCGGGTCCTTCGTACCTGCCGAACTGCGCGGATCCGCGGTCCCCCTCGGCTCGGCCGCCTGGGACCGCTGGGTGCGCGCGCACGACGCGGCGACTCGCGCGCGCGTTGCGCTGGGGGAAGACGACTCGCTCGCCTACCTGCTCGTGTTCGGGACGAGCTACACGCGCGCACCGAGACTCACCGGGAGCCTCGCCGACACGTTTGCCTCGACGCCGGCGGAGGCGCGCACCGCGCCGACGCTCGACGCTCTGGTGGCGCAGGCGATGAACACGCGGCTCGACGATCTGATCGCCGGCATGCGCCGTCCCGGCGAGAACGAGCGGCTCGCGTGGGCACAGGCAGCGGTGCAGCGGCGCGGCATCCGTCTCGACACGCCCAAGGGCCGGCAGACCGCGCGCGTCTTTCTGCTCGAGAACTACGCGCGCGTGAGCCGGGAGAGCGCGGAGCTCGCCACACGCATCGCGCCGTCGGGCGCTGCCGGCAGCCGCGACGCCGAGCTTGCACAACGCGCGCGGCTCTTTGCCGACCGCGGCCTCGCCCCCGACACCACCTGGCAGATCAACTTCGCCCTCGACGAGGCGCTCGCCGCGCTTGCCGCACGCGGCACGCTCGCGCCCGGCGCCGTGCGTCGCGTCGCCATCGTTGGCCCCGGCCTCGACTTCGTGGACAAGGACGAAGGCCACGACGCGTACCCGCCGCAGACGCTGCAGCCCTTCGCGGTGATGGACGCGCTGCGCGCACGCGGCCTTGCCGCGCCGGATTCACTGCACCTGACGGCACTCGACCTCAGCCCCCGCATTGTCGGGCACGTGCAGGCGATCGCATCGCCGGGCACGCCGCCGCGAGCCGGCGCGGCGCCGCCGGCCCCTCGTCCCTACGAACTGCACCTGCTCCGCGACCCGCGCGTGCCGTGGACAGGGTCCGCACGGGGGTATTTCGACCGGTTCGGCACGGCGATCGCCATGCCGGGGCTGAAGCCCCGGCCTCCATCGGAGGCAGCCATGCCGGTACGGAGCCCGGGGGCTTCAGCCCCCGGGTCCCCCGACCTCGAGGTGCGGTCACTCTCCGTCGATCCCATCCTCGTACGCCGCGTCACGGCGATCGACATCAACGTCGTATCCCAACGCCTCGATCTCCCGCCAGCCGACCGCTTCGATCTCGTGGTGGCGACCAACGTACTGCTCTACTACGACGTCTTCGAGCAGGCGCTCGCCGCGTCGAACATCGCGCCCCTGCTCGCGCCGGGCGGTCTCCTGCTGACCAACACGCGCCTCGACGACCTGCCGGCGTTCCCCCTGCGCCGCGTCCAGGAGACGGCCACCGCGTTCTCCACGCGGCCGGGAGACGGGGAGTACGTGTTCGTCTACCGTCTGCGATGAGGGCGGGCATCAGGCGCGTGACCGCGGCCGTTCCCCGCGACGCGTGTGCGCCGTGTGCGCCACGATCCCCGGCCTGCCTCGCCTCGCTCGGCGCAGGCGTGTCGCAGGCGTGCTCTTGACGCGGGGCGACGATTGGGCGTAGAAGGAGCCGTTCTCATCATCTGACTGGATGGTTCGATGCCAGTCGATCCTGCGGCCGGTCGGTCCGGAGCCACGCGCGGGAAGCCCGCGGGCGATCCAGCCGACGACGGCCGCCCGTACGGTTGGTGTACATATGAAGTGATCTCTAGGCGTCCTTCACCAGCAGGTGCTCGTCAGGCAAGGAGGAGTGCATGCACAGGCGACTAGCGTTCTTCGTCTTCACGACGGCCGCGCTCGCGGCCGCCACGTCCACGGGGCCGATGCGATGCGGGCCGCTTCACGCGCAGCAGGCGTCCCCGTCGCCGGAGCTGTCCGTGGCGGTGGGCTTCGCGGAGTCGCTCGCGGTGCGCGACCTGCCGCCGGATCAGATTTACAAGGAGGGCGACGAGATCCCGCCGCAGCCGATCAAGGCCATCACACCACCGCGCGTGATCCGTCTCCGGCCCACCGATTCGAGCACCGGCGACAAGGCCGTGTACGCACCGACGGAGGCGCAGGCCGCGCCAGGGCTCGCGACCCCGGCGCCACTCCTCGACTTCCAGGGCCTGAGCTTCCAGGACAACATCAACGCCGGATTCGGACAACTGTCGCCACCGGACACTAACGGTGACGTGGGCCCCAACCACTACGTGCAGCAGACGAACCTCCTGGTGCGCGTGTGGGACAAGGCCGGGAACCCGCTGACCGCCCCCTTCAAGCTGAGCAGCCTGTTCGCGCCCGTCGGCGGCCAGTGCGCCGCGCCCGACGCGGGCGACCCCATCGTGCTGTACGACCCGCTCGCGGACCGCTGGATTCTGAGCCAGTTCGCCTTCGCGTCCATCAGCAGCCCGCCCTACTACGAGTGCATCGCCGTTTCGAAGACGGGTGACCCGACGGGCGCCTACTGGCTCTACGCGTTCCAGACGCCTGGCAACGAGTTTCCCGACTACCCGAAGCTGGGCGTCTGGCCCGACGCGTACTACATGACGGTGAACCAGTTCACCAACGGCGGGCCGTTCAACGGTACTGGCGCCTACGCCTTCGACCGGGCGAAGATGCTGGCGGGGGACCCCTCGGCCGGGTTCGTCTACTTCAACCTCAACCTGGCCTCGTACCCGGAGGCCATCGGCGGCATGTTGCCTTCGGATCTGGACGGCCTGACGGCGCCACCGCCGGGACGGCCCAACACCTTCGCCTACTTCGTGGCCACCGAGTTCAGCGACCCCCTCGACGGCCTCCGGCTCTTCGACTTCCACGTGGACTGGGCGGCACCGGCCAACTCGACGTTCACGGAGCGCGCCGACAGTCCGCTGCCCGTCGCCGCCTTCGATCCGCGGACGCCGGCCGGGCGCAACGACATCCAGCAGCCGCCGCCCGCCACCAACGCCAACGGGCTCGACGCCATCGCCGACCGGCTGATGCACCGGCTCCAGTACCGCAACGACGGAACCACGGAGTCACTCGTCACCAACCACACGGTGAACGTTGGCACGGGCACGACCATCGGCACGTTCCGCGCCGGCGTGCGCTACTACCAGCTCACCGCGCCGGCGGCGGGCGGCAGCTTCGCCGTCTTCGAGCAGGCCACCTACGCGCCGGCCGACGGTGAGAACCGCTGGATGGCGAGCGCGGCCGCCGACGGCAGCGGCAACCTGGCCGTGGGCTACTCCGTGTCAAGCCTGACGACGTTCCCCTCCATCCGCTACGCCGGGCGGTTGGCCACCGACGCGCCGGGGGGCCTGTTCCAGGGCGAGAACTCGATCATCGCGGGCAGCGGCGTGCAGCGCAGCACCGGCGGCCGGTGGGGCGACTACTCGGCCCTGTCGGTGGACCCGGTGGACGACTGCACGTTCTGGTACACCACCGAGTACTACACCGCCGCCAGCCAGGCGGCGAGCACCGTCGGCTGGTTGACCCGGATCGGGGCCTTCCGGTTCCCCGAGTGCATTCCTGCGGCAACCGGCACCCTGCAGGGCACCGTCGTCGATGCCGGCACGAACCTGCCGCTTAGCGGAGCCACCGTGCAGATCGGCGCCTTCAGCGCAACCACCGACGCGGCCGGCTTCTACGCGCGCAACCTGGCGCCTGGCACCTACACCGCCACTGCGTCGAAGACGGGCTACCTCCCCGCCGCCGTAACCGTCACGGTCTCCGCCGGCGCAACGACGGTGCAGGACTTCGCACTCACGGCCCAGCCGATCATCGACGCTGGGCCCTCGGCGCTCGTGAGCGAGGGCTTCGCGCCGCCCAACGGCGCGATCGATCCGGCCGAGACCGTCACCGTCAACCTCACCCTGCGCAACGTCGGTCCCGGGGCGACGACCAACCTGGTGGCGACGCTCCTGCCCACGGGCGGCGTGCTCGACCCGACCGGACCGGAATCCTACGGCGTGATCGCGGCAGCGGGCGGGACGGGCACGCGGGCCTTCAGCTTCCGCGCGGATCCCGAGCTGGCCTGCGGTGGCTCCCTCGTGGCGACGCTGAGTCTGCAGGACGGCGCGCTCGACCTGGGAACGGTGACCTACACGTTCTCGCTCGGCGCGCAGTCGGTCGTGCTCGACGAGGCCTTCGACGGCGTCACGGCGCCCGCACTCCCGGCCGGGTGGACGGCCACGGTCGCCACGGGTCTGTCCGCCAACAACTGGCGCACGGTGACGACCTCGCCCGACACCGCGCCCAACGCGGCGTTCGTCCCCGACGCAGCGACGGTGCACGACGTCCGGCTCGACACGCCGGTGTTCGTCGCGCCCGGCGCGGGCGGGCAGCTCACGTTCCGCAACAGCTACAACACCGAGGCGGGCTTCGACGGCGGCGTGCTGGAGATTAGCGTCAACGGCGGCGCCTTCACGGACATCCTCGCCGCGGGCGGGACCTTCGCGAGCGGCGGCTACAACCGCACGCTCTCCACGGGCTTCAGCAACCCGCTGCCGGGCCGGCAGGCCTGGAGCGGCAACTCGAACGGCTACCTGACCACGGTCGTGAACCTGCCGCCATCGGCCGCCGGGCAGAACGTGCAGCTGCGCTTCCGGATGGGCAGCGACAGCAGCGTGTCGGCCACCGGGTGGCGCATCGACGGCCTGCGCGTCAGCAGCGGCTTCGTCTGCGCGCTCGATGTGCGCGGCGACGGCGCCACGATCGTGGCCGAGAGCTTCGCCCCGCCGAGCGGCGCCATCGACCCGGGTGAGGCGGTCACCGTGAACTTCCGCCTGGTCAACCTCGGGAGCGCGGCCACCACGAACCTCGTCGCCACGCTCGAGGCGACCGGCGGCGTCCTCGACCCGAGCGGGCCGGAGAGGTACGGCGTCCTCGGCGCCGGCGGCGGCACCGGCACGCGGCCGTTCACGTTCCGGGCCGACCCGTCGCTGCCGTGCGGCGGCATGCTCGTCGCCACCCTGCGCCTCGAAGACGCTGGCGTCGACCTCGGCGCGGTGAGCTTCAACTTCACGCTCGGGAACCTGCCCATCCTGCTCGAGGAGGCGTTCGACGGCGTCGCGGCGCCGGCGCTCCCGGCCGGTTGGGTGGCCACGGTCGCCGCGGGGCTCGCCACCAACAACTGGCGTACCGTGACGACCTCGCCCGACACCGCGCCCAACGCCGCGTTCGTCCCCGACGCGTCCACGCTGCACGACGTCCGGCTCGACACGCCCGTGTTCGCCGTGCTCTCGCCCGGCGCGCAGCTGGCGTTCCGGAACAACTACAACACGGAGGCGGGCTTCGACGGCGGCGTGCTGGAGATCAGCGTCAACGGCGGCGCCTTCGTGGACATCCTCGCCGCCGGCGGGAGTTTCGTCGCGGGTGGCTACAACCGTACCCTCTCGACCGGCTTCAGCAACCCGCTCCCGGGCCGGCAGGCGTGGAGCGGCAACTCGAACGGCTACCTCACCACGCGGGTCAACCTGCCCGCGGCCGCCGCCGGCCAGAACGTGCAGCTGCGGTGGCGCTTCGGCAGCGACAGCAGCGTGTCGGCAACGGGGTGGCGCATCGACTCGATCAACCTCACCGACGCCTACCTGTGCGCGACCAACACGCCGCCGGTCGTCTCGGTGTCGCCGGCGAGCCAGTCGGTGCAGTACAGCGACCCGATGGCGCCGGTAACGATCAGCGGCACGGACGCGGCGCTCGACACGCCGCTCGCGATCTCCACGCGCTGGGCCGCCGGCGCCGGCCCGCTCGTCGCCGGCCTGCCGCCGTGGATGGCGCTCGCCGACGAGGGATGCGTGCCGGCGGGCACCAACGCCACGTGCGCCTGGACGTTGACCGGCACGGCCCTGACGGCGCCGGGCACTTACTCTGTCGAGGTGACGTTGACGGATCAGTACGGGGATTCGTCGTCGAAGCTGATCACGGTGGTCGTCACGCCGGAAGACGCGCGGGCCACCTACACCGGGCCGCTCTACGTGGCCACCTCGTCGCCCACCTCGAGCACGGCGACGGTGACGCTGGCCGCCACCGTGCGGGACATCTCGGTGACGCCCGACGCGGCGGGCGACACGTTCCCGGGCGACATCCGCAACGCCAACGTGACCTTTGTCGATCGAGACGCCGGCAACGCGGTCCTCTGCGTGGCCGACGTCGGGTCGATCGCGGCGCTCGACCTGCAGACCGGGGTGGCGAGCTGCAATGCCACGGTGAACATCGGCACCGCCTCGTCGGCGACCTACCGGGTGGGCATCGTGGTCAACCGGTACTACACGCGGAACAGCCCGGCTGACGACGTGATGGTGACGGTGGCGAAGCCGCTCGGCACCAACGCGTCGAGCGCCGGCGGCTACATCGTTCTGTCGGGCTCGGCCGGGCTGAAGGCGGGTGACGCCGGATCGCACCTGAACTTCGGGGTCAACGCGAAGTACAACAAGGCCCGGACGAACCTGCAGGGCAACGCCAACGTGATCGTGCGCCGCACGGAGGCCGACGGCCTGCACGTGTACCAGGTGAAGGCCAACAGCCTCTACTCGTTGACCGTGGATGCGGCGACGGGCAAGGCCACGTTCCTCGCGAAGGCGAACCTGCGTGACGTGACCGACGCTGCGGCGCCGGTCTCGCTCGACGGGAACGCGACGCTGCAGATCACGATGGACGACAACGGCGAGCCCGGCTCGGCCGACACCATCGGCATCACGGTGTGGAACAAGAGCGGCGGGCTCTGGCTCTCGAGCCGGTGGAACGGCGTGAGGACCGTCGAGCAGCCGCTCGACGGCGGCAACCTCGTCGTGAAGTGACGGGATAGCGCACCGGGTGGTGGGGGCCGCCGTCCCCGCGTGGATGGCGGCCCTCGCCATGCGGGGGGACCATGGGGTCGGGGGGGGACCATGGGGTCGGGACGAATTTCAAGAAACGAGATTCGTCCCGAGCGAATTCGGCGATCTGCACCTGACGGCGCTCGACCTCAGCCCCCGCATTGTCGGGCACGTGCAGGCGATCGCATCGCCGGGCACGCCGCCGCGAGCCGGCGCGGCGCCGCCCGCCCCTCGTCCCTACGAACTGCACCTGCTCCGCGACCCGCGCGTGCC
>Ga0209594_1001490_pt1 | contig 11580 bp, 9 predicted proteins | sample AshMeaCrysSpring_FD_184126 | JGI IMG/M metagenome (GOLD analysis project Ga0209594, IMG submission 184126) | Groundwater microbial communities from Big Spring, Nevada to study Microbial Dark Matter (Phase II) - Ash Meadows Crystal Spring... | ecosystem: Environmental > Aquatic > Deep subsurface >...
GTCGCGACCCCGCCATCACGACCGGTCGGCCCTTCAATGTCTCATCCGGCCACGCTGTTGGCCAGTCCACCTTTGGCTCCGCGTCGAGGCAGTCACGATATCCGATGACCGTTCGATTCCCCCCTGCCCGGAGCGCTGGTCGGCCAGCGCCGAGCCACCCCGGCTTCGTGGAAGCCTGTATGCTTATCGCGTCCGTAGCAACGCCAAAGGAGCACAAAGGATGGAGGGCCGTGACCATTTCCGCTGCTCGCAGCAACGCCGAATCCCCGGCATCGTCCCGGTAGCCTTCCTCGTAATTGGCGCACTGGGGGGATGCGCCCCAATATGGAATGAAATGCGTGGCGACTTCGGCCCGGTGAGGTTGGCGCCGGGTGTCACGCGCGCGTGCTACCTGGACCCCTGCGCCGTGACGTACACGCTGCCTGCCGGCGCGGACTCCTACACCGTCCTGGCGAACGACCGGGTCGTGGGATCCTTTCCCGCAGGGCAGCCTGCCTATCTCGGCGCCTTCGAGAAGCGGGACTCGCCGGTCACGATCAAGGCGGAGGGTGTCGATCGCAGCGCGGCAGTCCTGTTCATACTGGAACAGCGCGGCTATTGACCGGCCGGCCAGGATCAGGGCCGGCGTGTCTTGTGCCCGCCGCCCCGGGATCGCATGCGTTGACGACTGAAAGAGGGGGAACCTGAGCCTGTTTAGAACTCTCGTCGCCGGAATTGCCGGGGGGGTGATCATGAACCTGGTCATGCTCCTCACCTTTCGCGCCATCGGCTTCGGCTGGAGTGGCGACGGCATTCTTCTCACGTCCCCGATCCAGAGCCAAAAGCTCATCGCGGTCTGGACCACGTTGGAGCCGCTGCCGCTGGTCGCCGTGAGCCCTGCACCGATCATCGCCGGACTGGTCCTGTTCGCCATCGGGCACGCCTTCATCTACCGCTGGCTATCCGTGGCCTGGCCGAAGGGCGTAACGCCGCGGGCGCTGCGATTCGCCGGCCTGCTGTTCTTCATGACCTTTTTGTTCTGGGAGTTCTTCACCCCGTTCAATCAGTTCGGGGAACCGTTGCCGCTCCTCGCCCTGGAGCTGACGTTCTGGGCGGCAATCGCCATTGCCGAGGCCTTCGTCATCGCCGCAATCGTCGAACGCGGAGCAGCCGCCGAATCGGGCGACTGACATCCGCCGCACCGCATCATCACGGGCCGCCTCGCGGACAATAACCTCAGTCCGCGGGGAATATCCGCAACCAGTCGCCCTTCATGCTGACCACGACCCAGCCCCGCTGCGCCGCTTCGTCGAGTCCCTTGTCGAGCCGTCCCATGGCGCTCTTGCGGTCGTAGGCGGACTCCCGGTCGCCGTCGTCGTGATGGACGATGAGGCCCAATCGCGCCCCCGCCCCGCTCGTCGTCCACTCGAGCATCTGGAAGTCGCCGTCCGAGTTGCCGAAGGCGGCGATCGGCCGGCGACCGATGTGCCGGTGGATGCCCACGGGCTTGCCCGCCTTGTCGTCGATGAAGTCGACCTCGGGCACGCGCACCAGGACCGGCGCCCCGTCCCGAATCTCGTATTTCGTCTTGATACTGCTGCCGATCACCTGTTCCGGCGGGACGCCGTAGACCTGCTCGGTCCAGGGCCGCATGAACTCGATGCCGCCGCCGGAAACGATGAAGCTCTTGAAGCCGTTGGCCCGGAGATAGGCCAGAAGCTCCAGCATCGGCTGATAGACCATCTCGGTATAACGCCGGCCGGTCTTCGGATGCCTCGCCTCGGCCAGCCAGTCCTTCACGATCGCGGCAAACTCCTCGGCCGTGGTCCCCGCATGGGTGGTCATCACCAGCTCGAGCAGGCCGTGCTCGCCAGCCTCTGCCAGGGCCTTTAGGTCGTCCTCGAGCGCGGCCTTGAACGGCTGCTTCTCCTGCCACTCGGGGTGCTGCGGCGCCAGCGCCTTCACGCGATCGAGCGCGAAGGCGAGCTGGACGTACATCGGCTGCTCCGACCAGAGCGTGCCGTCGTTGTCGAACACGGCGATACGCTCGGGAGGCGCGACGTAGTCCGGCGAGCCTCTCGTCGTGACCCGGTCGACGAAAGCGATGATGGCGCGCCGCGCGTCGGCGTCGGTCCACGAAGGCAGCTCGCTTTTCGCACCCAAGGCCACGGATGCGGCGACCGCGGCGAGGAAAAACACGAGCCCCAGCCAAGGCGTGAGCCCGCTGAGTCGAGGTGCCGATGCCTGGCCCAGGTGTTGTCGTCGCATCTGTTGCCGCCTCATCTTCCCGATTGCAGTCGAGGTCATAGATAGCGCGGGGCGCTTCGCGTGCGAAGCGCCCCGCCACGGCATCGCGTGAATAACGTCACTTCCCGCCGATCGCACTCTCGATCTGCTTCTGTACCTTGTCGAGGTTGAACGAGCCCGGCGTCTGACTCGGCGGGTAGTCCTTCATCGTCATGAGGAACTGGCCGGCCATCTGCTGCATCGGCACCACCACGAAGACCCGATCGAGGAACCAGTCGTTGTAGGTGTTCGAATTGTGCTGGGCTCGCTCGAAGGGGTCGCGCCGCAGGTTGAACAGCAGCGGGACGCGCAGTTCGGTGAACGGCTCGCGCCACACGCCGAAGGCCTGACCACGGTTCTCGAGGAACACCGCCTTCCAGGCGTCGTAGCGCATCGCCACGATCTGGGCGTCGTCGTTCACGTACATGAAGGACTTGCGCGGCGATTCCTTCGCCTTGCCGCTGAGGTAATCGAGCTGGTTCTGGCCGTCGATGTAGTTGCGGTACTTGCGGCCATTGAGCTCGACGCCCGCCTTGAGCTTCTCGGCGATGTCGGGCGCGCCGGCGGCGGCGGCCAGGGTCGGCAGCCAGTCCTCGTGCGAGACGATGCCGTTGAGCGTCGTCCCCGCCGGGAAGTGGCCGGGCCAGCGGACGAAGGCCGGGACGCGGAAGGCGCCTTCCCAGTTCGAGTTCTTCTCGCTGCGGAACGGCATCGTGCCCGCGTCGGGCCAGGTGTTGTAGTGCGGACCGTTGTCGGTCGAGTAGAAGACGATGGTGTTGTTGGCGATGCCGAGTTCGTCGACCAGCTTGAGCAGCTCGCCCACGTGCCGGTCGTGCTCGACCATGCCGTCCGAGTACTCGTCCTGGCCGGAGATGCCGCGGTTCGCCGCCTTCACGTGGGTGCGGAAGTGCATGCGCGTGGCGTTCCACCAGGTGAAGAAGGGCTTGCCGGCCTTCACCTGCCGCTGGATGAAGTCCTTGGCGGCGGCGAGCGTCTCCTCGTCGACCGTCTCCATCCGCTTGATGTTGAGCGGGCCGGTGTCCTCGATCTTCTGCGCGCCGTCGGGCATGGCCCAGGAATGGATCACGCCGCGCGGCCCGAACTTCTTCAGGAACTCGGGATTCTTCGGATAGTCCTCGTTCTCCGGCTCCTCCTGGGCGTTCAGGTGATAGAGGTTGCCGAAGAACTCGTCGAAGCCGTGGACGGTGGGCAGGTGCTCGTCGAGATCGCCCTGGTGATTCTTGCCGAACTGGCCCGTCGCGTAGCCCAAGCTCTTCATGACGGTCGCGATGGTGACGTCCGTCTTCTGCCAGCCCTCCTTCGCGCCCGGCAGGCCCACCTTGGTCATGCCGGTGCGGACCGGGACGTTGCCGCCGAGGAACGCCGCGCGCCCGGCGGTGCAGCTCTGCTGGCCGTAGTAGTCGGTGAAGGACAGGCCTTCCTTGGCGATCCGGTCGATGCTCGGCGTCTGGTAGCCCATCATGCCGCGGCTGTTGTGGCTGATGTTCCAGGTGCCGATGTCGTCACCCCAGATGACGAGGATGTTGGGCTTGTCGGCCGCTTGGGCTGCCGTGACGAGCAGCAGGCCCGCGGCGGCGAGCGTTGGCAGGAAGGTTCGGCGATTCATTGGCGGTATCCTCTCGCGCATCTCTACGTTGGTGGTGTGGGCAAGGCAACCGGCGACCGGTCTTCGGTTCCTTACTTACCAAACTAAATTAGTCTACTTTTGGCTGTATATCCGATTTCCGCCAGATCGCCTGGGATTCGCGCCGCATGCCAGTGACCAACGCCATCGGCATCGACGCTGAGGCCATGCCGCCCGCCGTCCAGCGCCTTGCCCTGGATTCGTTCCAGCCGCAGACGCTGGACGACGCGGTGCGGGGGAGCGCGATCGACCACGTCCAGCTCGCCGCCGGGCGCTTCGTCGGCGAGCTCCTGCACGCGAATCTCGGCAGCCGGGGCGTGGACTACGGTGCGTATAACCTGCCGCTGCTCGCGCACGGCGGAATGCCGTCCGATCGGATCGTCCTCGGTTTCGTTGCCTCCGACTGCGATGCCGGCAATCTCAACGGCGACATGGTGCGCGACGCCGCCGTCGTCGTCCTGGTCGAAGGCAGCGAGCTCCACTATCGCCTTGCCCCGCGCACGCGCTGGCTGGGCTTTCAGGTGACTCGCGACGCCCTCGAGCAGACCGGCGTGCGGCTGGGGACCCAGTCCTTCACGCTGTCGGGGCTGGCTGCCGACCGGCGGCAGCAGATGGCCCGCGTGGTCGGAGACGCCGCCGAGACCCTGCGGGCGATCGAGCGGGGCGATCCCGACATCCTGGATGCGACGGCGGCGGGCGCCATCGTCGCCGAAACGCTGACAGCGGTCTTCGCGGGGACGCTGGCCGCCGAGGACGGAAGCCTGCCGTCGCAGTCGATGGCGCCGTCCAGGCGGCTGCGCATCGTGAAGCGGACTCGCGATTACTTCGACGCGCACCTCGCCCACCCGATCGAGGTCACGCGGCTGTGCACCCATGCCGGCGCCAGCCTGCGGACGATCGAGCGCGCCTTCATCGAAACCTGTGGCGCCAATCCCAAGCAGATGCTGACACTGATGCGCATGACCCGGGCGCGGCGCACCCTGCAGGCCGCCAGGCCGGGGGAGACCACGGTGGCCCGGGTGGCCGTCGACTGCGGCTTCTTCCACCTCGGCCGCTTCTCGACCAACTACACTGCGCTCTACGGCGAGCCGCCCTCCGCCACCCTGCGGCAGTAGCACTCCGCGCGCTAGCGCTCCCTGAGCCGGCGCGCGTACTCGCCGGCACCGTCCCCATTGCCGCTCTGCTGATGGTAGAGGGCCAGCGCCGCGAGGATGTCGCGGTCGTTCGGCCGCCGCGCGAGCGCGGCCTCGAGCAGCGCGATGGCCTTTGCCGTGTCGCCCGCGCCCTGCACGGCCAGCGCGTGGACGTAGGCGTAGCGGACGTTGTCGGGCGCGAGCTGCGCCGCCATGGCGAGCGAGTCCACTGCCCTGACCATGTCCTTCTTCCGCACCTGCAGCAGCCCCAGCGCGTGGTGCAGGCCCGCGTCGCCCGGGACGGCAGCGAGACCATCGCGCAGCACCGCCTCCCCCGCGGCCTCCTGGCCGAGCGCGCGCTGGAGATCGGCGAGGTTGGCGAAGGCCGGGGCGAAGCGGCGATCGAGGCGCAGCGCAGTGCGGTAGGCGGCCTCGGCTGCCTTCGCATCGCCCAGCGCGACCTCGAGGAGCCCGAGGTTGAGGTGCGACTCCGGCAACTCCGCGGTGGCGAGCTGCGTCGCCCGGTATTCGGCCACGGCAGTCTCCAGCTGTTTGCGCTGCTCCGCCGACAGCGGGGCGCGGGCAAGCGGGGCGAGCGTGCGCGCCGCTTCCGTGCGCACGGCCAGCACGGGATCGGCGAGCAGCGGGAAGCCGAGCTCGAGCAGGGTCTTCGCATCGGTGGTTTCGAGGTATCGGATGGCACTGGCACGCACCAGCGGGTCGCCGTCCTTCAGAAGCCGCCTGATCGTGAGCAGGTGCGCCGGCTCGGGGAAGTCTCGCAGCAGGTCGACGGCCGTCGCCCGCGCGATCGCCGGCTGGACCGCATCCGCCGCGAGGGCGACGAGCGCGCGCGCGGCGCCGGGCGCGGCCGTGCGTCCCGCGTGCAGCGCTTCGCCGTAGTGCGGTCGCCTCTCCAAGGCGTCGCCGACCCACTGCCGAACGGCGTCCGCCGCCCACTGCACGGTCTTATCCACGTGACAGGCATTGCAGGCGTTCGGGCTGCCGAGCTTCAACGAGAGATCGGGGCGCGGCACGCGCAGGCTGTGATCCGCGCGATCGTCGACCCCCATGTAGCGCCGCTGCGGCATGTGGCAGCTCGTGCACGCCGCTGCTGCCGACTCGGGCTTGTGGCGGTGATGCGACTCGACCTCGTACTTCGCCGCGAGGTGGCACTGCGAGCAGACGCCGTTGCCCGGCGCCTTCAGCTTCAGGCTGTGCGCGTCGTGGCAGTCACTGCAGACCACGCCCTGCGCGTGCATGCGGCTCTGCAGGAAGGAGCCATGCTCGTAGACCTCGTCCTTGATCTGGCCGTCCGCGTAATAGAGATGGGCGTCGAGCAGGGCAAGTCGGTGGGTGTCGCCGAGCGGCCGGCCAGGCGCGTAGTGCTCGCTGATCTGACCCCGCCGCGAGTGACAACGCGCGCAGACCTCGAGCTGGATGCGCTGCGCGCGCGGCACCGTGCGCCTGGGCTGACCGCTTTGCCCGTCGATCGTCCAGGCACCACCGTCGCCATCGGCGAGGTCCACGACGAGGCCCTTGCCGGCGCCCCATGCCGCCGCATTGCCCGCGGCCGCGGCCGCGGCCTGCGCGACGTGGCGCGAGCCCGGGCCGTGGCAGGCCTCGCAGGCGACATTGATCTCGGCCCAGGTCGTCCTGAAGCTGTCCGTCTTCAGGTCGTAGCCCTTCTGCAGGTGGGTCGAGTGGCACTCCGCGCACTGGTGGTTCCAGTTCTGATCGCGTGCGGTCCAGTGCGGGCGGTTGGCATGGTCCATCCGCTCGTCCGGATACAGATGGAACCAGCGCTGCCCGCCCTGTTCCTTTGTTCGGCTGTCCCAGGCGATGCCGAAGCTCTGCAGCCGGCCACCGGGCATCTCGATCAGGTACTGCTGCAGCGGCCACCCGCCGAAGGTGTAGCGGATCGGGTAGTCCTGCAGTTTGCCGTCGGGACCGTCCGTGCGGACGTGGAAGCGGCCGTCCTTGCGGTAGAAGCGCGAGGTGACGCCATGGGCAGTGAATTCCACGTCGCGGAAATCGCCGAGCACCGTGGCCTCGGTCGCCTCCGCCATCGCGAGGTCGTGATGCGACCCGCGCCAGCGCTCGGTCTCGGCCGGGTGGCAGCCGGCGCAGGAATCGCTCCCCACGTAGGCGGGCGCCTGATCCGCAGCCCCTGCGAACTTTGAACCGGCAAGCAGCGCCACTGCCAGCACGAAGGCAAGAAATGAAGGCAACGCTCTCATCGAAGGCTCTCGGCTGGCCGGGTCCGCGCCCCCCGGTGCACGTCGTCATCGCAAGGCGCGGCCACCTTTCGTTCGGCAATGGCGATCTCGACGCCTGGCAGGCCAGGATAGCGGTGTCCTGGCTCTTCTGAGCTAGCGGGCGCGCGCCTGACGCGCGGCCTCCTTCGCCGCCCTGACCCGCGCCTCGGCCTGCGCGACCTCGGCCTCGAGGCCGCGGACCCGCTCGAGATAGGCGTCGGACTGGCGCGCGCCGCCGCCGCGCCTGCCGACGATGCCGACCCGGTCGCCCTCCTGCTCGACGCGTCCGATCTCGAGGCGCTTGCGCGCGGTCGCGAGCGCGCGCTCGGCCTCGCGCACCTCCTGGTCGGCAGCGGCGACGTCGGCGCTGCGCGTGCGGCGCTCAGCCTCGATCGCGTCGCGCGTGACGCGGTTGTCCTCGGCCTGCCGGGCCGCTTCCTGCTGGCGCTCGGGGGGTGGGGGCGGGGGCTCGGCAATCTGCTCGGTCCGCGTGGCGTCCGGCGGCGGCTGATCCGAGTAGATCACCTTGCCGTCGGGCGTGACCGAGCGGTAGATCTGGCCCGACGCCCATGGCGCCATCAGCAGCGCGACCGCCGGCAGGGCACGAACGAAGTGTATCGATCTGCTCATGTCAGTCTCCGTGCGACACGCGGTCGCCTCTCGATCAAGCCGCCTGCTCGCCCGTCGCCACGTGCGCCTGCAGCTGGAAGACGCCGATGAAGAGCGCGATGACCAGCGGCCCCATCACCAGGCCGAGGAAGCCGAACGCCGCCAGGCCGCCGAGGGCGCCGAGCAGCATCAGCGGCAATGGCAGGCCGGTGCGCCCGCTCACCAGCATCGGGCGCAGCACGTTGTCGATGCCGCCGACCACCAGCCCGTTCCAGAGCACGAACAGCACGGTCGTCGTGACGTCGGCCGTGACCGCGAGATAGATCGCCGCCGGGCCCCACACGAGCAGCACGCCGACCAGCGGCACCATCGCCGCCACGAGCGCCAGTGCCCCGAACAGCACGGGCGACGGCAGGCCCGCGGCCCAGAAGCCGACCCCGAGCAGCAGCGCCTGCACCATGGCAGTGACCAGCACGCCCAGCACCACCGCGGAGACGACGCTGTCGACCGTCGTGCGCAGGGAGTCGCGCCGCTCGGGGGGTAGCGTGAGCAGCGACCAGAAGGCACGGTCCACGTAGCGCCCGTCGCGGTAGAGGAAGAACAGTGCGAGCAGCACGAGAAGGATCTGGAACAGGAAGAAGAACACGTTCTTGACCACCGCGGTCACGGCGCCGAGCAGGAAGGTCACGGTGTTCTTCGCCGCGGTCACTGCACCGGCGCGGATGTCGATGTTCGCCTTGTCGGCCAGGCCCTGCACGCGGTCGATCCAGGCAAGCACCCGGGGGTCGTGCAGCACGCGGTCGGCCAGCGCCTGGCTGCTGCCGGCCTGCGCCTCGATGGCGTCCTGGACCTGCAGCAGTTCCTGAACGAGCAGCGCGACCAGCACCACGGTGGGCACAACGATCACCAGGAACACGGCAAGCGTCATCAGGGTCGGTGCGCGCCATCCACCCTCGCCCATCCGTTCCTCGAGCCGCTGGTAGAGCGGGAACGTGGCGATGGCGATGATCGCCGCCCAGGCCAGCGAGAGCAGGAAGGGCTGCAGGATCTGGAACAGCAGGTACAGGGACAGGAGCATCCCGGCGAAGGCGGTGAGGGTGAGAAAGAACTTGCGATCCATGGGTGCCTTTCAGGTGAGTTGTAGAGCGGCCAGCCCGGCCGCCAGAATCGCCGCGGTCGCCGCGGCCACGCGTGTGCGCATCGCGACACCCCCCAGCGCCACGATCAGGCTGCTCTTCACCAGGGTGTTGGTGAGGGTGGCGACGACGATCGATCCGGCGGCGACCTGGGCGTCCCCGCCCTGGTGGGCGTATTCCGCCATGGACAGCGTGATGGCGTCCACGTCGGTGAGGCCTGCGAGCGCGGCAACCAGGACCATGCCGCCGCCCTGGAAGTGGACCTGCGTCAGCTTGACGACCAGCAGCACGGCGGCGAACAGCAGGCCGAACTTGCCGGCCTCCCGCAGGCTGAACGGATTGGTGAGGGGCACGGCGGCCGCCGGATGCGCGGCCTCCTCCCGCCCGCGCCAGTAGTACGCGGCCGCGAAGCCCGCCGTGGCCACGGCCATGATGGCAAAGGGCGGCAGCAGCGACGGCAACAGCGCGGCGTGCACCACGGCCACCTCGATCAGCACGCGCACGAACATCACGAGCCAGGCGAGCAGCACCCCGGCGGCCAGCCGATCGCTCGCCATCGTCCCGGCATCGACCCGGCTCTGGCGCGCGAACGACAGGCTGACCGCCGTCGAGGATACTAGCCCGCCGGTCAGGCCGGTCAGCGCCGTGCCACGCGCGCTGCCGAGCCAGCGCACTGCGACGTAGCCCGCCATCGACAGGCTCGAGATTAGGATGACGAGCAGCCAGAGCTTGTAGGGGTTCAGCGCCTGCCAGGGATCGACGGGTCGATCCGGCAACAGCGGCAGAACGATGAACGAGGCGATCAGCAGGCGCAGGCCGGCATAGAGGTCGTCCGTGCCGATCTTGCCGACCAGGCGGTGGAGCGGCTGCTTGTAGGCGAGTGTCGCGGCGGTGACGATCCCGAGGGCGATTGCGACCGCCGCATGGCCGTACATCACCGCGCCGCCGAGCAGGCAGACCGAGATCGCGGCGAGCTCGGTCGTGAGTCCGGCCGCCTCCGGCTTGATGCGGCTTTCCAGCACGTAGCTCGTCAGCACGATCGCCGACACCGCGGCCACGGCGGCGACGAACAGCCAGTGGCTGCCGAGCTGTAGCGACAACCAGGCGGAAACGGCGCCGGCCTGCGCGATCAGGATGAAGGTGCGCAGCCCGCCGAAGCGGAACCCCGGCTCGCCGGTCTTTCGCAGCTCGCGCTCGGTGCCGACCAGCGCGCCGATCAGCAGCGCGATCGCGAACTGATGAGCTACGGTGAAATCCGCCGCGTCGAACATGACGCCTTCCACGGCCGGGCGCGAAGCGCCTTATCACCGACCAGCCTAGCGCAGTCGCACGCCGCGCGCCCGCGGTTGCGGCCGCAAGCGGCCTTCCCCACGATAGCCGGCAAACTCGTCGGCTCGAGGAGGCCGCGATGCAGACGCCCCCGCCCACCGGCCAGGACACCCGCCACGCGCTCCGTTATCCGCTGCACGTGCAGATTGGGACGGTGATGATCCTGCTGGTGGTCGCCACCGGCGCCGTCATCGCGCTGTTCAGCTACCTGCAGACCACGAAGGTGATCCTCGAGGCGACGGATCAGCAGCTCGCGCGGGTGCGCGACGAGGTGGCCCAGGGCCTTACCCGACAGAGCCACGCCACCCAGTCCGTCGTGCGGCGCCTCGCGCACGCGCCGATCGCCGCCGCGTCGCGCCTGGACGAGCGGCTGGCGTGGACGCCCGCCCTGCTCCAGGCCCTGCAGGACAACGCGCACCTCGACGCCCTGTACATCGGTTACGACGACGGCGATTTCTTCCTCGCCCGGCCGCTCGGCAGCGAGGCGCTGCGTCGGCAGGTGGAAGCGCCGGAGGGGGCCGCCTACCTGGTGGATTCCGTCGAGCGCGATGGGGAAAGCCGCGTCGCCACCCGGTTCTACTACGACATCGACCAGCGCTTGCTCGATAGGCGCCGCGCCGCCGACACGGCCTTCGATCCGCGCGAGCGGCCGTGGTACCGGGCGGCGCGCGATGCGCGCGGGACGCTGACCTACACCGCTCCCTACGTGTTCTTCACCACGCGGGAGGTGGGCGTGACCGCCGCGCAGACCACTGCCGTCGGCGGGGGGGTTGTTGCGGCCGATCGCACGCTGGGCGACCTGTCCCGGACACTGGGGGCCCATTCCGTCAGCCCCTCCGCGGAGCTCGCGCTCTACGCCGAGGACGGCCAGGCGCTCGCCTACCAGGAGGCGGCGCGGCTCGTGCAAACCGACGCCGCGACCGGCACGTCGTCGCCGGTCCGGGTGGATGCGCTCGGCAGCCCGGTGCTGGCGCAGCTCGCGACGATTCAGCCCCGCGAGCAGGACGGCCTGCGGCTCGCGCTGGACGGGCGGATCTGGCTTGCGGAACAGCATACGCTCCTCCTGGAGCCTGGCCGGCACATCTACCTGGCCATGGCCGCACCGGAGGACGAGCTGCTGGCGGATGCCTATCACCAGCGGCGCCTGTCCCTGCTGCTCACCCTCGCGACCCTCCTCGCGGCGCTGCCCCTGGCCTGGGCGGTGTCGC
>Ga0209594_1001492_pt1 | contig 11570 bp, 12 predicted proteins | sample AshMeaCrysSpring_FD_184126 | JGI IMG/M metagenome (GOLD analysis project Ga0209594, IMG submission 184126) | Groundwater microbial communities from Big Spring, Nevada to study Microbial Dark Matter (Phase II) - Ash Meadows Crystal Spring... | ecosystem: Environmental > Aquatic > Deep subsurface...
GCGGCCGGCCGATGCGCGGCACACCGCTCTCGATCCGTCCTTCTCCTGCGCCTGCCCGCGCAGCGCCTCGCCGGCACGGCGAACGCGATTCGAGTCGCATCGTGCACCGGCTTCGCTCCGATTGCCGGGCACCCGCCCGGCGCGCCCGTGCCGGAGACGTCAAGCGACCAGGAGCCCCAGCCTCGCGAACCCTTCGAGCCGCGCCTGCACACCCGTGCGATCGAGAACGTGCCCGTCTGCGGCGAGATCGGCCACGAGCGCGGCGGCACCGCGCGCGCGGCGGTGCGCGAGGGTCGTGACGAGGTCCCCATCCTCGGCCTCGTTGCGCGCGAGCGCGCTCACTTCGGGCCGATCCGAGGGATGCGCCGCGTAGCGCCACCGCTCGGCAGTGAGCTCGACCATGCGCAGGCCGAAGGCACCGAGGAGGATCTTCTCGAGCGCCTCCGCGTCCGCGGCGTGCGGCAGGCGGCCGAGCAATCCGCAGGCTGCCTCGAGCAGCGCGTCGAACGTCGTCTGTGCGCGCCATCGCTCGAGCAGCGTCACGAACGCAGCCTTCGCGAGCGGGTGGTCGGTCTTGAGGCTGGCACGGTCGCCCCAGCGGAAGTGCGCTTCCACGCCCGGAGCAAGATCGACGGGTTGCACGTCGGGCACGGCCGCGGACGCGACGGCGAGGTGCCGGACGCTCGCGGGCACGGGCGCGACGGCCACGCGCTGCGTTGCATGACAGAGGAGCGTGCTGCGGAAGCGGCGAGCGCGCACGAAGTCGAGGTACTGTCCGTAGGCCACAGGATCGCCCTGAAGCCCCTCCAGCTTCGCGCGGACGGGCTCGGGCAGCTCTGCGCCCGACATCGTGGCGAAATCGGCTTCGGCGAGGAACGCGAGGCCGAAGCCGCGGGCGTGCGCCACGAATTCGTGGAAGTACACTGGGTCGTTGACCGCGGCGAGATCGTCGTGGAAGAGATGGGCGGGCGAAAGCTTCGCGATGCGCTCGCCTTCGGCTGCGAGCACCGTGCGGAAGGCGTCGTCCTCGTCATGCGCGACGGCGAGAAAGTCGAGCAGCGCCTTCGACTGCACGATCTGTTCGGCCGGATCCTCGACCTCGCGCGTGTGGTACCTCAGCATCCCGCGCACCATGCGCCCGATATGCCATCCCGGGTAGGTGTTGTAGCTCACGAGCGCAACGCCGTTCGGCGCTAGCGAGTCGCGGATCAGCGCGAGCAGTGCGTCGCGCACCGGCCCCGGCACCCAGGAGTAGATCCCGTGCGCGATCACGTAGTCGAACGTACCGAGTCCGGTACCGACCGCCATCAGGTCGGCGACCTCGAGGCGTGCGTTGGCGAGCCCGAGCCGTGCGACGCGCGTGCGGCCGCGCCCGACGGCCGTCGGCGCGAGATCGAAGCCGACGCAGGGCGCCGCGGGCAGCGAGAAGGCGATCGCGATCAGGTTGCCGCCGTCGCCGCACGCGCCTTCGAGAACACGCGCCGTCGCGACCGGCGGCGCGTCGAGCCCGAAGAGGCGCGCGATCGCCGCGAGCCGGTTGGGGTGTGTCTCGGCGTGCGGGTGCCCGGGATAGGGCACACGGTCGTAGGTGGTTCCGGTCGTCACCGCGGCGAGCCCGGCCGCGCGTCGCGGGTCAGCTTCCGGCGCCGCGCTTCGTCGGCGGCCGGCAGGGCCTGAGGTAGATCGCCGCCAGCCGGCCGTCGGTGCGCCAAAGGTCGCCGCCGCCGTTGCGGCCCTCGCGGACCTGATGGAAGCCGTCGATCCATTCGACGCGCTGCACGCAGCCCGCCTGCGTCAGCTCGCTCACGATGCGGTCGCGCTCGGCGTCGACGTCGGGGCCGATGTGATGCGTCACCTGACCGGTCGTGTAGCTCAGCCCGACGCGCTCGTCGTAGGTCGCAGAGCCGAACCACACGGGTCGGCCGTCCTCGAGCCGATCCCAGCGCCAGAAACGCACATGGTGCCGCTGCCGCGGGCTGCGGCCCACCGGCTGCTCGAAGGCGAGGTCCTGCTTGCGGCCGAAGAGGTAGAGACTGCTGACGGGCGCATCGACGTCGGGTCGGCGCAGCACCGAGTCGGCGGCGATCTCGATGCTCGTCCGCAACGTGATCGGGTCCGCGGGATACCACTTTGCGGCGCTCATCGCGCGCACCAGCTCGCCCCCGGACCCGACCAGGGCGAGGTTGACCGGATCGCCGGGATGGCCGTCCGACGTCTGGCTGAGGTGCTGCGCCTCGGCGAAGTCACCGTGGCGCTCGAAGTAGAGCTTCCAGACGACCGGCGCGGCGAGGTAGGCGACGACGCCCCAGAGCGCGAGCGCCCACACGGCCGAGCGCCATAGGCGGCGGCGGCGATCCGGGGCGACGGTCACCACGGGTTCGCCGCGGCCGATGGAGAAGTCTGCGGCGCGCTCACTTCGGGAACAGCAGCTGCACCTGGAACCGGATCTGCCAGTTGGGTCCGAAGTCCGGACGCACGATGTTGTAGTAGGCGCCGATCTGCGTGTTCACCGGCAGCCGGCCGATGTGGAAGATGTGCCCGACGCCGCCGCCGATCGGCACCGTCCAGCGGTCGCTGCTGTCCGATCGCCACGCAGCGGTGATGATCGGTGACGAGGTGAGGTAAGTACCGCCGGAGAAGTTGTAGTTGAGGAACGGCTGCACGAGGAGGTTGCTGTAGCCGCCCTGCTGGGTGTTGTTCCACTTCACCGGGCCGCCGATGGACCAGACGTTGTTGACGAGCACGCCGTAGACCCACGGACTGCCCTTCTCGAGCTTCAGCACCACCGCCGTGGGGCCGAGGCCCCAACGCGGATTCCCGAGCGCCTCGTTCGTGTCGGTGGGCGCCTGCAAGATAGCGCCCGCACCCCAGATCAATCCCTCCGCATTCGCGGGCGAGAGGAACGCTGAAAGCTGCGTGTCGCCGATGCCGTTGATGCGTTCACCGTCGGCCACCGGCTGCGAGATTACCGGCACGATCGTGCGGGTGATCAGGTTCCAGTCCTTGTTGAGCGTGATCGGAATGACCGGCTGGATGTTGAGGATGTTCTGATTGCGCTTGTCCGGCCCGAAGTTCAGGTTGGTGTTGTTCTGGAACGGCACGCTGATCAGGTTCGCAACCGGGTTCTGGGTGAGCTTCGCGAGCGCCTCCGCGCTCATTTCCGCGCGCGCCCCGGTCACAGCCACGAGCACGGGCAACGCCGTCGCGACCAAACGCCGTGCAAGCCGCCTCTTCTTCATCTTATTGCTCCGGAAGTCCACACCCGTGGCCGGCACATCGCGAGCCGGTGAGCCCGATGCTGACGCAACTCGCCGCCCCCGCGCTTGACAATATACGACACGGGCGGTCGGTAGGACCGCTTCCGGGAATCGTCACTGCCAGCGTCGCGAGGAAAGCGATCGCCGTCGCCGCTCCGAGTGGTCGGGCGACCGGGCGGCCGTCCCGCTTCCCCAGGGCGCCGCGCTGCCCGCACACTGAGTGCGGCCCCAAGGCTCCCCGCGGGCGGGCGCAACGCGCCTTTACGCCGGTCCGGAGCCCCGCGAGACCGGCAAGCCGCGCGCGACGTCGAACTGCCGCCCGTAGAACGTCGCCCCGGCGAAGGAGAACGTGGCCTGCATCAGGACACCCATGGCCACCATCACGATGGCGCGGTGATCGACGCCGTGGATGGCGAAGAGCGGCGCCAGCGCCGCGCCCAGGTTGCGCGTCGCCATGCCGAGGGACATCACGATGCGCTGGCTTCGGGGCATGCCGAAGCCGAGCACGTACGGCAGCACAGTCGCCGCGGTGAAGAAGACGATCTGCGCGCCGATGGCATAGCTGCCGACGAGCGACAGGAAACCCTCGCCGTAGACGATCAAGCACAGCGCGAGCATGAGGATGGTGTCGATCGCACTGACCTTCTTGACGACCGGGTGCAGCTTCTGCGCGAGCGGCAGCGCACGGCGTCGCACGGCAACGCCGATGGCGAGCGGGACGAGCAAGAACAGCACAAGCGGCTTCGCGATCGTCCAGGGATCCGCCGTCAGGTCCTTCGCGAGCAGCGGCAGGACGAACGGCATGTAGGCGACGATCACCACCGAGGCGAGCAGCATGAACGCCGCTGTGTAGCCGATGTCGCCTCGCGCGCGGTCCACCATCGGCGGCAGGAACGGCGCGCAGGGCGTCATGCCGAGCAGCACGAGCCCGGTCGCGTACGGAGGCGCCATCGGGACCGTGCGCGCGATGAACCAGGCGAGCGCGGGCAGCAGGACGAATCCCCACAACAGCGAGAGTGCGGCGAAACGCAGGTCGCGCAGGTCGCGTAGCGCTCTTGCGAGGTCGAGCCGCAGGCCCATGTCGAGCAGGTTGCCGATCATGAAGATCACCAGCGTGATCTTCAGGACGACTTCGAGGGAGTGCATCACGCCCTCACCATGGACTCGCGCCGGACAAGCTCATTTCGCCTGCCCCGACGGGGCCCGTCCGAAAGCGTCGTCGACGATCGCCTGCAGACGCTTGAGCGTCTCGTCCGGCAGGGACGGAAAGTCCTTCAGCGCATAGACCCGGCCGAGGAAGCCGTACTTGCTCTCGCCGTAGCGGTGGTACGGAAGGAGCTGGTAGTCGACCACGTTCGGATGCGGCCGGATGAAGGCGAGCACCGCGCGGATGTGCTCCTCCACGTCGTTGACGCCCGGGATCACCGGCGTGCGGGCGATGAACGCCTTGTCGGGGAATGCCTCGTACGCGCGCTTGAAGTTCGCCTTGATGCGCACGTTGTCGACGCCGACCCATTGCTTGTGGCGCTCGGGATCGGTGAGCTTGTGGTCGTGCAGCACGGTGTCGGCATGCTGCACCACCTTCACGAAGTACTCCCACGGCACGTTGCCGGCAGTCTCGATCGCCGTGCTGATGCCGCGCCGATGGGCCTCCTCGAGCAACGCAGCGCTGAAGTCCGGCTGCAGCGTGCACTCGCCGCCCGAGAGGGTGATGCCCCCGCCGGACTGCGTGTAGAACGCGGCATCCTGTTCGACCTCGGCGAGGACCTCATCCACGGTCATGGCCTGTCCGAACTCGTAGAGCGCGTTCGACGGACACGCCGGCACGCACTTGCCGCAGTTGGTGCAGAGATCCCAGTTGACGCGCACCTTGCCGTCGGCCTCGGCGACGTAGATGGCCGTCTCCGGGCACTCCTTCAGGCACAGGCCGCATTCCTTCTCGCCGATACACTTCTTGAGGTCGTAGGCGAGCTCGGGCTTCGGATGGATGCTCTCGGGGTTGCAGCACCACTTGCAGCGCAGCGAGCAGCCCTTGAGGAAGACCGTGGTACGGATGCCCGGACCGTCGTTCGTGCAGAAATGCTGGATGTTCAGCACACGCCCGGTGAGCTTCGCGGCCTGTTCGGTGTGGAGGCTCATGTCGTCGACGTCGCCCCGCTTCAGTCGCCGAACGCGATGCCGAGGGCCCGAGCGACGTTCATGAGCTCGCTTCCGGCCGGCACCCCGCGTACGCGGTTGAGCGCCTCGGCGAGCGGCACGCTGCGCACGTCGGGGGGCTGGAAAGCGACCAGCACGCCACTCTCGCCGCCGTTCAGTGCGCGCACCGCCGCGGCGCCATAGGCGAGGCCGAGCTGGCGATCCAGCGCGGTCGGCGCGCCGCCGCGCGCGAGCAAGCCCACCGACATGGGCATGACCTCGCGATCGGTCGCGCGCTGGATCGCGGTGGCGACCGCGTGCGCCACCGCGCCGGTGCGATCGATAACGCGCTCGCCCTCGCCGAGCGCGGGGTCCGCGTTCGGGGCGAGGCTCGAACGCATCGGATCGGCGGCGGCGGCGACGCCGTGCATGCCATCGCGGGAACGTGCGCCCTCGGCCACAACGACCAGCGCCGGCGGTCGACCGGCGCGCTCGCGGGCATCGAGCGCCGCCGCAATGCTCGCGACATCGTAGGCGATCTCGGGGATCAGCACCGCGTCGGCGAGCGTGGCCATGCCCGACTGGAGCGCGAGCCAGCCCGCGTGCTGACCCGGCACCTCCACCACGGCGAGGCGGCCCGCATCCCTTGCGCCGACGCGGATCCGGTCGAGCGTCTCGGTGACGTGGGCGAGGACGGAGTTGTAGCCGAACGCGAGCGGGACGCCGGCGATCTCGTTCTCGACCGACTTGGGCACGCACACCGTGGCGAGGCCCTTGCGCTGGAGCTTGAAGGCGACGCTCAGCGCGTGCAAGCCGGTGATCGCGCTGCCGCCGACGACGGAGATCATCGCCTCGATCCCGCACTGCGCGAGCCTGCCGAGCAGGTCGTCGGAACGGTCGACTTCCTCGACTGCGCCGTCGGCCGTCACCGTGCGCACCCGGAACGGATCCTGGCGCGCCGCCGTGCCGAGCACGCTGCCGCGGCTGCCGGCGGCGTCGAGCGAGCGCGGCACGAGCTCCAGCAGCCCGCCGTCGGGATAGCGGTCCGGGACGAGCAGGCCGTCGTAGCCGTCGCGGATGCCGACGATCTCCAGGCCTGCGTTCTGCGCCGCGATGGCCGCGCCGGCCACCACCGCGTCGAGTCCCGGCACGTAGCCGCTGCCGATGTTGATCGCGATGCGCTTCACCGCCGCGGCCGTCCCCGCGATCCCTAGGCGTGGCCGCCCTTCGCCGCCTGCGCATCGGCCATGCGCTTGCGCACCATCGGCCGCAGGTCCTCGCCGAAGCCGGTGAGCAGCCCGCCGTCCACCGCGAGCATCTGCCCGGTGATCATCTGCGCGCGGTCGCTCGCGAGGAAGCTCACCGCCTCGCCGATCTCGTCGATCGAGCACATGCGGCCGAGCGGGATGAGGCGCTTCGCCACCATCTCGCGGAATTCGACGGTCGTATGCTGCTCCATCAGCGGCGTCAGCACGCCGCCCGGGCAGACCGCGTTGACCGTGATGCGGCTGTCGGCCACCTCCCAGGCGAGGTGCTGCGTGAGCCCGGCGACGCCGTGCTTGGACACGGTGTAGTCGGCGCTGCCGAAGAAGGTCATGCGGACTGCCGCGGTCGAGGCGATGTTGACGATGCGGCCGCTCCCTTGGGCGATCATCGGCCCGAGCACCGCCTGGCAGCAGAGGAACGTCCCCTTCAGGTTGATGCCGAGCACGCGGTCCCACTGCGCCTCGGGCATGTCCTTGACCAGGCAGGGCGTGGCCTCGATGCCGGCGTTGTTCACGAGGATGTCGACGCGACCGAACGCCGACAGCGTCTGCGCGACCATCGCGTCCACGTCCGCCTTCTTCGAGATGTCGGTCCGCGTCGCGATGGCCTTTCCGCCCGCCGACGCGATCTTCCTCACCACGCCGTTGGCGTCGTCCCGAGCTCGCGCGCGAGCGCTGCGTAGCGTTGCGACCAAAGCGTCATCGCGTCGCAGGTGATGATCACCGCCTCGAGGAACGCGCGCTTGTAGACGACGTCGCGCGGCTCGGCGAGCGCGGCGAGCTTCGCCTGCGCTTCCTCGCGGATGCCCTTCACGCCGCGGGTGAGGATCTTGGTGAAGTCCGGCGTCCAGTTCTGCGAGTGGCGCATCGGCGAGGTCGCGATCACCACGCAGGTGTACATAAGGAGGTTCTTCGGATCCGGCCCCAGGAGCAGGAAGCGGGTGTCCTCGGGCAGCGCGTGGACGAAGTTGGTCGCATAGTCCTTGCCGGCCCAGTACGGCGTGAGGACCTCGTCGATGATCCTCGCGTCCTCGTCGGTGACGGCAACTTCGCCCGGCTTGCCCTTGAGCTTGCGGAACATGTCGACGCCGGCGGGCATGATGCTGCCGTCGAGCTCGGGGTAGACGATGGCCCAGCGGCCGAGCCAGGTGTTCGGCCGGCCGACGATCAGCTCGTCGGGGAAGATCGCCACGGGCGCCTTCTCGGCGAAGCGCTTGAGCGCCTTCGCCCAGCGCAGCACCAGCGGCTGGCCCTCGGTCTCCTTGAACGACTCGGTGAACAGGACGCCGCGATCGAGCGCGACGCGCGGCGGCCCGTAGCCACGGATCGCCTCGTACATCCGCAGCACGCGCTCGGTCACCGTCCCGTGCATCACGGCGGCGCCGCTCGCGATCGCGGCCTCCTGCGCGGACAAGTTCGTGCGGTCAGTGGCACCCATGTCTTCGCTCCTGCTCCTTGCCCTGGTCGGGAAACCCGGAGTCCCGCGTCACTCCATGAACCAGCCGTGGCTCGCGACGAGCGACTGGCCGGTGCACGCCTTGGTGGTCAGGAAGGCGCCGTCGAGGGGGATCGCCAGCATCTTCTTCCAGTCGGCGAAACCGCCGGATGCACGATCTGGACGCCGGCATTCCTCACGAGGACGTCTACGCCGCCGCGTTCACCTGCTCTTCGCTGGCGCAGCTCGTCGCCCATCGGGAGTCGCGGCCACGCTATGGCCCTCGGAAGCGCCCTGGCTCGTCGAGGCAGCGGCGGCAGCACGGCCTGTCGTTCGTCGAGGAGCCAGTCCGAGGCGCGCTTCGTCGCTTGCAACGCGTCGAACCGGTCGGTCCTTGGTGATCGCACCGCACCTCCGGCAGTCACCCACGTCAAATTCAAGCATTGCAGATGCGCTCGGCCCCTGTCTTGCCAGATCACGACAGACCAGCGCCGCCTTTGGTGCGGAGGGCAGCGCGCTGGACGCCGCAGGCTCCGCCCGCGACATGCCGCCGGCGCCTTACTCCCCGCCGCAGCCCGGAGCCGTCAGCACGTCGGGCGGGCGCCCGGCGACTGCGATCGCGAGGAGCCCTTTCGATTCGCCAACGCCGTGTCGCGATCGGTCGATACCGACACACAACTTCCGGGGCATCTTCTCCGTCCCGATGCACGAACACGCGCCTACATCGTCCTGCCGCATCCCGCGCCTTCAACACGAAGCGGCGGGGGGCGATGACGTCGTGCCCCATGGTGCCCCTGCAGCGGCTCGAAATGGCGAGAGCGGTCATACTGCGGGCTGGCGGCGGCGGTTAGGCTTGGCGGTCTTTCCCGACGCGCCGTGTATCGCGCAAGCGTCGCGCGGCAGGACGTCAGCTCTGCGGCGCGAACGGCCCGTCATCCCAGTCCCGAAGTGCGACTCGTGAACCCTGCCCTCCCGGTCCTCTACCTCGCCCGCCACGGCGAGACCGCATGGAGCCTGTCCGGCCAGCACACCGGGCTGACCGACCTGCCGCTCACGCCGCAGGGTGAGAGCGCGGCGCGCGCGCTGGGCGAGCACCTGCGCGGCATGCAGTTCCGCGCGGTCTTCACGAGCCCGCTGCAGCGGGCCGCGCGCACCTGCGAGCTGGCGGGCTTCGGCGCCGTCGCGATACGCGATCCCGACCTGCTCGAGTGGAACTACGGCGAGTACGAGGGCCTGCGCACCGCGGAGATCCATGCAAAGCGGCCCGACTGGCAGATCTTCCGCGACGGCTGTCCCGGCGGCGAGTCGCCCGACCAGGTGGCGGCGCGTGCCGACCGCATGGTCGCGAAGGTGCGGGCCTACGACGGCGACGTCCTCGTGTTCTCGAGCGCGCACATCCTGCGCATGGTCGCGGCGCGGTGGCTCGGACTCGAGCCGATCAGGGGCAGCCTGCTCGTGCTCGACACCGCGAGCCTGAGCGCGCTCGGCTACGAGCACGCGCGGAACACGCCTGCAATCCGGTTGTGGAATGATGCGCACCGGAAAGCGCCCTGAGCCCACGCCGGCGGGGAACCCTGCGACTCGCAGCGAGACGCGGCCCGAAACCCCGAAGAGAGGGACCGTCATGAACCAGCCGGACGACCTGCGCGCCGCCACCACCCTGCCCGACGCCGAGACGCTCCTCGCGCGCTACGGCTGCGGCGCGATCCCGCTCGCCGGCAGCGATCACGCCTTCTACGACCGCCAACTGGTGTTCGACCTCGTGCTCGACCCGAAGCAGGCCACGGCGCGCGACCAGTACGAGGCGTTCGCGCATTCGATCCGCGACGTCGCCGCGCAGCGGTGGGTGCTGACCGAGCAGACCTACGCGCGCGAGCGCCCGAAGCGCATCAACTACCTCTCGATGGACGCGGATGGCGATCCTGAACGTCGCGGCCTCGGGCCAGTTCTCGAGTGACCGCACCATCGGCCAGTATGCTCGGCAGATCTGGGATGCGAAGGCGTGCGCAGTGACCTAAGCTAGAAGGCAAGTCTTCCCCTCACCCTGCTTCAGGAACGCGACATGGCCCTCTCACCGCTCGCGGGCAAGCCCGCCCCCAAAGACATACTCATCGACCCGGCCGCACTCGAGCGCGCGTACCACGAGCGCCAGCCGGACCTCGAGGATCCGAGCCAGCGCGTGAGCTTCGGCACGAGCGGCCACCGCGGTTCGCCACTGGGCGGCTCGTTCACCGAGGCCCACATCCTTGCGATCACCCAGGCGATCTGCGAGTACCGCAAGTCGCAGGGCACCGACGGCCCGCTCTACATGGGCAAGGACACGCATGCCGTCTCCGGCCCCGCGCAGGACTCAGCGCTCGAAGTGCTGGCGGCGAACGGCGTGACGACGATCATCCAGAAGGACGGCGGCTTCACACCCACGCCCGGCATCTCGCGGGCGATCCTTGCGTACAACCGCGGCCGGACAACGGGACTTGCCGACGGCATCGTGATCACGCCGTCGCACAACCCGCCCGAGGACGGCGGCTTCAAGTACAACCCGCCGAACGGCGGCCCCGCCGACACCGACGTCACCAAGTGGGTGCAGGACCGCGCCAACGAGCTTCTTCGCGGCCGGAACGCCGGGGTCATGCGCGTCGGGCTCGCCGAGGCGAAGAAGGCCGCGACGACCCGCGAGGAAGACCTGATCGTTCCCTACGTCGAGGACCTGAAGCACGTCATCGACATGGAGGCGATCCGCGCGGCGCGCCTGAAGCTCGCCGTCGACCCGCTCGGCGGCGCAGCGGTCCACTACTGGGATCAGATCAACAGGATCTACGGCCTCGACATCACCGTCGTGAACCCGAAGGTCGACCCGACCTTCGCATTCATGACCGTCGACCACGACGGCAAGATCCGCATGGACTGCTCGAGCCCGTACGCGATGGCGAGCCTCGTGCGGCTCAAGGACCAGTACCGCGTCGCGTTCGCGAACGACCCCGACTCCGACCGCCACGGCATCGTGACGCCGTCGGCGGGGCTCATGAACCCGAACCACTACCTCGCAGTCGCGATCTTCTATCTGCTCCAGCACCGGCCGCAGTGGTCGCAGCAGGCGGCGGTCGGCAAGACGCTCGTGTCGAGCAGCATGATCGACCGCGTCGTCGCGAAGCTCGGGCGCAAGCTCTCCGAGGTTCCGGTCGGATTCAAGTGGTTCACGCCCGGGCTCTTCGACGGCTCGATCTGCTTCGGCGGCGAGGAAAGCGCCGGCGCGAGCTTCCTGCGCCGCGACGGCACGGTCTGGACGACCGACAAGGACGGACCGCTGCTCAACCTGCTTGCAGCGGAGATCACCGCGGTCACCGGAAAGGACCCGGGCGAGCACTACAAGGCGCTCGCGGCCGAGTTCGGTTCGCCGTTCTACACCCGCATCGACGCCGCCGCGACCCCCGAGCAGAAGGCGCGTCTGGGCAAGCTCTCGCCCGAGGCGGTGAAGGC
>Ga0209594_1001494_pt1 | contig 11565 bp, 11 predicted proteins | sample AshMeaCrysSpring_FD_184126 | JGI IMG/M metagenome (GOLD analysis project Ga0209594, IMG submission 184126) | Groundwater microbial communities from Big Spring, Nevada to study Microbial Dark Matter (Phase II) - Ash Meadows Crystal Spring... | ecosystem: Environmental > Aquatic > Deep subsurface...
GGCTTTTTATAACTGTATTTGGGTGTTTTTTATGTGGTTTTTTTTATTGGTTTTCCATTATTTTATCAGCCTTCGATCCCTATTAAGACAATATACTATATATATATACAATTTATTTGAAGTAGGTGTCTCACGAGCTCAATATGCTCTTACGAATACTAGAATTGAACTTTTTCTATTTCTCTAGACCCCTCTTACGAAACCCATAAATTGGTTTTTTATATATATTTAATAATTGAATGATTTAAATATCATACTATACCGAGACATTTTGTTCCAACCAACCGTTGGGAACCGCCTCTTGGTAGATGCTAGCGCCCCTACATACTGATTTATTAGAATCAGCTACCGATAAATTAACCGGCGTTAATAGGACCGACTTTTAAAAATTATTTTGTAAAAGAGATACTTTTTAGTATGTTTTTTGATCATGAATCAAATAGTTTTTTTAACTTACTCTTTTAAATTTATAAAGGGTAATCTACCTCCTATACTTCCAAAAAGTATTATGCGATTATACAACTCTTTATAGTTCTATTTATAATATTAATCCTATTATATAAAATACATATCCAATTAGTAATATTATTATTAAATAATTATCCCTTATTGGATATGTAACTCTTTTACTAAACCGCCTTAAAGAAGTTCTTAGTATGCACATGGGCCCTAATATTCCAAGAAATATATATAGACCAAATGTTATTATAAGCATATTAATTTTTCCCATTCTTATATAAATTAAAATCTCGTTGAAGAATAAAATACATGGGGGGAAGGCTATTAGTCTAAGTATCCTTGGTATAAGTAACGTTTTTCTTATTTTTTTATTGTAAAAGATTTTTATTGTCCAGTTACGGGATCCGCTTTTTTTTCTGTATACATAAAAATATAAAAACATAATGAAAACTGATAAACCGTGTCCCAGCCTAAAAGAAGACAATACTAGATCTCTCCCTTGTGATAACCTGAATGTTCCTCCCATACCTACTCTGATATGCCCGAGACTTAGGAATGCTAGCCACCGCTTTTTGTCTAATTCACAGAAACACCTTATAAAGAAAAAGCACCCGAAAGTAAAAAATACTAATAAATAGACCTTTAATACTTCACAGGAGACTTTGAAGAAACGTAATATGCCTAATAAGCCTAACTTCATTATATACCCACTCAGCATTATTGAAACGAATCTTTTGGCTTCAGCATGTACTATAGGAAGTCATGCGTGAAATGGAAAGAGTGGGACCTTAGTGATGAATATTATAAATAAGCCATAGCTTACGTATTCTTTTTTTATTAGACATCTATTTTTCCCTAATTCTGCACTAAAATATATGAACAGTAATAGTAATGGTACTCCGCCTAATACTAAGTAACCCAAAAAATATCATCCAGCCATTGATCGTTCCGAATAAGGTGATTTGATAAATAAAGTGAATAGAAGGCTTATTATTCTTAGCTCATAACTGATGAAAAATAATAGAAAGTTTTTTCTTAGGAAGCACACGCACCCTCTTATACAGCTTAATAGAATTAGGCATAGTTTGAGTGCTGATCTCTCTCTCTCTAATATTTTTATTAGACTATATAATATTAATATCGGTATTAACCTCATGGTTAATCCTATTTTATCTAGTATAATTTTTCTAGTTATTAGCTCTTTTCTATTTGTTAGACATAATAATGAACACATTATTATAAATATAGTCCTTAAAGGTAGAAATTGTCACAAAATCATAATCGTCTTAATAAACATAATATAAATACTACTCCTATAGTGGCCGCTACTATAAAGTATACTCATCTAACTGGTTTGTACACAATCAGATCTAGACCTCTAACCATTATAAATAATATATTTAATCTTTCTAAAAATATTATTAATTTTATTAGCTCGAAACCTCTTATTATAAGGTTTATACAGAATATTGTAAGAATGAAATAGAAAATTCTCCTCATGATTTTATACTAGTGACAACTTTAGTCTTACAAATAATAGTATAACGGCTATTCTACAAAAGAATCTTATTCAATCGTAGGGTCATTCAGGATGGCAAGCACCTAAATAGCTTAGTACAACTAGACATCTGATTATTAATCAAAATTTTACTTGGTAATATAACCTATAGCTTGATCCTGACTTTTTTTTGCTGAATGGTAATCAGAAAATAAATAAAAATGTTATTACTAGTACTAATCCACCAACCTTAGACCTAATAGATCGTAACATTGCGTAGTAAAATAAAAAATATCATTCTGGCTTTATGTTAACGGGAGTTGTCATAGGATCAACACTCAGGTATGCTTCAGAATCTAATACTGAATCTGGGAATAGGAACATTCCTAGTATTATTAGACCTACAAACGATACTACTCTTAGTAGATCCTTTATTGAATAATAATGGTGGAAATAAACTGAGTCTCTGTAGCCATTCTTTAGTCTTAGTGAGTTGTTGGATCCTTGCTTATGTAAATAGAACAAATGTACTATTATTAGTCCTAATATTACGAATGCCAGTATAACATGCGCTGCAAACATACGTACTAAGGTTACATTTGTTACACCAAATCCACCTACTATATATTTGTAGACTACCCCACCTACTACTGGTACACTTTGAACTACTCCGGTTAGCACTGTAGCAGCTCAATAAGACATTTGGTGCCATGGTAAAATGTACCCCAAGAATGCTTCTACCATCATTAGTAAATATAAAATGAACCCTACTCTTCATAGGAACCCCTTCTGGAATCTGCCATAATATAATCCTCGGCCCATGTGTATAAACATTATGAAAAATATTCTTCTGGCGCCTCATATGTGAAAGTATCGAACTAGTCATAATGAAATTTCTTCTTTTCTAAACCCCATTACTACTCCAAATCTTAAGTTTTGATCAGCTACGTATAATAATGACAGAATCATTCCTGTTACTATCTGTATTATTATAGTACCGGATAAAACGAAACCTCTGCATCAATAGTAGTTTAGGCCTCTGTTTGTTGGTAAATCATAAACTTTGTTCTTTGCTATTCTTAGCATTTTATATAATATTACCCTTTGGGTAAACAGAGTAAACTGTAGTTACTCAGCCTATTATATTAAAATATATACACTACTCTATAAACTAGTAATCATATATAATCTACGAAGTGTCAATATCATACTATTAAATTACTATAATATAATTTTACTGCCTTTGGTCTATATATTAATAAGCCTAGTAATAATAGGATACCTATTACTACGTGGCTGAAATGTAATCTTATTGTAGTAAAACATCTAGCATGATAAACTCTTCTGAATAAATTTACTATTCTTTCTTCGTACTCGAAGCCCTGTAGAACTATGAAACATACTCCCATTAGTATTGTTATTATTAAATATAAATTTGACAATTTCATTTGTAAATGAAATATTGTTGCTGTCACTGAGGATCCTAATAATAAGAACGATCCTAATAAAGGTAGCTCGTTGTATTCAGATATTGATATATCTTCTGCATCACGGAATCATAAACACCTTGTAAACAATGTTAGGAATATGAGCACCTCCCTCATAATAAATAGGAAGAATCCATTTAGGTAGTGAGTGTTGGTGGTTATTCTGTCTTTAACGAATCATACTAGTCCTAATAATGTCATTATTAGGCCTGTTAGAACTAATCTTAGCTTTCATAGTATTAGTCCTACTAACATGAAAAAAAATATAAATCTGCCATAAAAAGAGGCTCATTTCATTTGTACAACATCCTTTTTATTTGAGGATCTTTAACTTGGAAAGTTAACATATTTATTATAATAATGTTGTTTGAATACATATATATTTAGTAAGCTAGTAATATTAAATAAAACATTAAAGAGCATATAAATATATAGTTTAACCCTGGTGTTTTTTTGGTTTTACGTAGGTTTTTGATATAATTTATGGTGAAGTATTCTCATCGTCATACTCTAATGGAGTAACAAATTTTTTCTATACTCCCCTCTATCCTACTGGATATGCTTATCAAGGCGTCTTGGCCTGATAGTCTTGATAATCACGATCTTTCTCTTTTGAATACTAAGTTGTACCCTAGTACTCTCATTACTAATATCGCACTTTTAATTAGAATTGATTCTTTATAGCCCGGTAACCTTTCTTCTATAAAGGTTTTAGTTAATATAAGATTTAGTATTATTGTTCTGGGTAATAACATAATTGAAAAGTAAAATCTTTTTTTGAATCCTTCTCTTGAACTTGACGTTAATTTTAGTATAACCTTTATTAGTCGGAATGTGTAAAGGAATGATAGTCTTATTCCTATTATAATACATGTAGTTATTAATAAGTTGATCCTGTTTCTTATGTAACTTATAAATAGGTGCTTGGAAAAATATACTCCTAGGAAAGGGCTTCCTCTTATGAATAAGCTTGTTAATACTATTGCAAAATTGAAACCCACAGATCTTTTAATGAAGTGCATTCTCTTTCTTTGCCTTCTACTTGATTTTATCAACAAGTCACCTATTAGACAAAACATTATACACTTGAATATACCGTGCCTTACTAGTTGTAATATACCTATTTCTAGTAAACCCATATATATGTATATATAACACCATCTTATTTTTTTACAAGTTGATAGGGCTATTATCTTCTTAGTATCCGAGTAGAAAAAAGCACATCTAGCTCTTATTATTACTCTTAATATTCTTAATATTAATAATAAATTACTATGAAAACCAGAGAGCAACATCCCTTCATATCGAGATAATAACCATACCCCTGATGCTACCAGAGTAGATGAATGAACTAGACTCCTTACAGGGGTTGGTGCTCGCATAGCTTCCAATAGTCATCTGCTCATTGGATAAACTGCTGTCTTTCTTATTAGAAGGAAACATATAAAAATTATCCCATAGGCAAAATTTATTTCAAAGTCTGCTCTTCTACATAATATTAATATTAAAAAACCTATGTCACCTAACCGAGACCTTATTAATGTTATGAGAGCTGATCGGGTGGAGCAATATATACTGTAATATAATATTAAGAAGAAACTTCTTACTCTTAAGTATTCCCAGCCTATAAACCTGTTTACTCTTCTTTGAGTTAGTATAAGAAATAGCATGCTTCCTACAAATATCTGTATATTTATTATAAGGTAATCACTATGTCATTTAAAGTAATGTCAGTAAAATAAAGTAGCTATGCCGAAGCATACTAACAACATTAGAATGAAATTTATTCTTATTTTATCTAAAGCGAAACATATAGATATTTTGGTTGTACCTCTAAGATACAAACCCTTTAAAATTGATATTAGGTATCTTGAGTTTGAGTTTATTGTTAATATACTTACGAAAGATAGGGAGATTGATGCTATACATATTGACTTTAATAACATTTTTGAACCAAAGGTAGAAATTTTGCTACGTTAGTAATGGCCGAAACATTACCCCTGATTACAGGACATTGGTTATAATATTATCTAGAAATATATACATCTAGTTAACTTAGCTTCAAACTAAGTGTTTATATAATACTTATTATATTATATAGTAAATGTTTACTACTTTAAACACGAAAAGTTTATATGCGTTAATTACATTAATATAATATTCTATAAAAATTCTGAAAGGTACTACCCTTACAGTTTTTTTTTTGTTGGTTTTTTTTTTGTTTTTTGTGAATTAAACTAACTCCTTGTACAAAAAAATGTAATTTTTGTAAATTTTAGGCTATTTACGAATTACTTCTACTACAATGGGCATAAATGAATGCCCTACTCCGCACAGTTCGCTACAGTACCCTATAAATCTTCCTAGGCGGTCTGGTAGATAGGTTAAGTGGTTTATTCGTCCTGGTACAGCATCCATCTTTAGTCCTAAATCTGGTACTGAAAATGAATGAATAACATCTGAAGATCTTACTAGTATACGGGTTCTCTTATTAAAATTTAGGACCATAGGTTTGTCTACTTGGTAAGTTAACAGATTTGAATAGTATGAGTCGTAACATCCTTTGAATCTATCATCATAACTTCAGTATCACTGTCGACCCATTACCTTAACTACCTCTTCTGCTTCTAATTCTGAATCAAAATATATGAATCTTAGTTTAAATACACATAGTATGGCTACTAAGATTGTGGGTATAACTGTTCAAGCAAATTCTACTTTTTTTACTTCATTTTGTTGAACAACGGATTTACCCTTAATTGTGTACAGCTCGATTATATAAATTATAACCATAACACATAAAAATACGCATAATAACCTTATATAAGTTACTATATCATAATATATTAATCTAAGTGACATTATTTTTACAAGCTTATAGTTCCCCAAAAGCTACCATGTTACGACTTATCTCAGTTATAACCGAAATTGACGGGCGGTATGTACCTCTATTAAACTCTTTTATATAGCGCTAATAAAATGCTATATACTTACTAGTCCTTATTTAAAAATTTTTACTTTAAAAATTTTATTAATGTGTAGCATGATTCCCATTATATAGTGGCACATAGACTTGACTTGTGTAAAACTTTACTAACACTAATATGTCTTGATATCAATATTAAATCAGACGTACACCTACTTAATATAATGGTGAATTTGTGGGTGGGTCATCCTTTTAAATCACACGACCCCCAGTAGAGGGTAAGAGACTGCCAAATTACTTTAGTTTAACTAAAATATTATTTTATAGTGTATACTAAGGTATCTAATCTTTTTTTAGATTCACTGGTGTTTTTTTGGTTTTACGTAGGTTTTTGATAGTTGTATATTTTACTCTAAACTACCTATTATGTAAAATTTATTTTTGTTTCGGAATATGTTTAAACAGAATAACCGCGGATGCTGGCACTGTGACTTTTCCTAAGCTTTTATTAGAACTCATTAACCTGGTTTGGTTGTTATGAAAATTATCTACTAAATAGAAATAGTGTTGATCTCTATAATTTATACATTTAATTTATATATGTAGTTCCTAATAGCTATTCCTTCGGCTATAATTAAACCGCTTAATAAGTAGATATTATTTTTAATATCCTATTTATTTTTGCAAAATAAATTTTTTTACTTACTTTAAATCTGTATAATAAGTTTATGACTAATAGTCTACTACTGAATCCTTTCGTACTACAGTAGACTAGATATAGATAAGAACCGACCTGGCTTACACCGGTCTTAACTCAACTCATGAAAAATTTTAATGGCCGAACAGGCCAACTGTCTAAGCTTCTACACAAAGAAGTAAATTTAAGTCAACATCGAGGTGGCAACTATGTACTTTGATAAGGACTCTTTGTACATCTAACCCAGTTATCCCTAGGGTAACTTTATTCTTGTCCTTTTGATGTTAAGGATTTTAAATTATTTAAATTAATAACTTTGCCCAAAATAAAACTTATAAGATCCTAGGGTCTTTCCGTCTTATAATATATACTAGTATTCTGCAACTAGAAATTAAATTCTTATTATTAACTTTATTAAATTGAGATTAAAACCCCCATTCAGACAATCCTCTATTTAGAAGGCAATTAATTATGCTACCTTAGCACAGTCAAGATACTGCGGCTTCTTGTTATAAATAATTATATAACGATGAGCAGGGGATACCGTGTATATTGTATGTCCACACGGAAATGTTTTTAATAAACAGTTCAAACTCTTATGAGAATTAAAGTTAATATTTTTATACTTATTTATAACATTATAGTTATTTGTGAGTTTGTTTAGCTATAATAGTTTATTGGATATTATTATTTGGTTATCTTTTAATAAAATTTAGGATAATTTTAACCCCTTTAATAAAATAGTGTAAATATAATTCAAATAGTCTTACTACTTATAATAAAATAGGTAGTATTTTTTTATAGCTAATTAGTTATAACAACATACGAGTAACTTATCGCTTCCCATTATTATATTTTTGTATATTACCCAATTACAAATAAAATTATAATAATAAATCATGTAGTTTCGAAAATTTATATTTAAATAAAATGTATTCATTAAATCATGATGCAAAAGGTAATTTAATGATTTGTATGATTATGGTCTTTAAGGACTATAGACTTTGTCTATCTTGATATTACAAAAATCATGTTTTAACTAAACTAAAAGCCCCCTTTTTATATAATATATGTTCGGAATATTGAAGTATGCTCTATATGATACTTCATTCTTCCGTTGAACCCTTTAATTACTGAGCTACTTTCTTTTCATAGCCCTAATACTAACCGACGTCTATTAAATCTTTCTCAGAGTATGTACATGAATGTAAATGCCCTTAAACCTGATAACATTCTACCTCTTCTACTTAATATATTTATTCAATAGAATGAGTCGTCATATAAACATACACGCCGCGGTAACCCGCACATACCAAAGTAATGGATGGGGAAGAAACATAAATTGAACCCTATCATTGATACAATAAAATGGGCCTTTAATAGCTGATCATGTAGTCTATATCCCACTATAAGGGGCCATCATCATATTATAGATAGCACTACTCCTCTGTATGACCCTAAAGAGAACACGTAATGGAAGTGAGCTACTACGAACCATGTATCATGGAGTAATAAGTCTAATACTGAGGATGCTAATACTATCCCTGTGACGCCTCCTATTGTAAATAATATAATGAACCCATATACTCACATTATTATAGGGTTGTTCCTCTTTACTCTTCTGTTGGTTAACATGTACAGTCAAGTGAATATCTTTATACCAGTTGGTACCGCTATAATCATTGTAACTGACCTGAAAAATACTGAAGTCTTGACGTCCATTCCTACTGAGAACATGTGATGCGCTCATACTACCCTACCTAAACATACTATAGAGAACATTGCGAACACCATACCATAATACCCAAAGGGTTGGTCTCCTTTACTCACAGTTATACATATATGGCTAACCATACCGAATGCTGGTAGTATTAAAACATAAACTTCTGGATGTCCAAAAAATCAAAATAGATGTTGAAATAGTACAGGGTCACCTCCCCCGACAGGGTCGAAAAATGAAGATTTGAAATTTCGATCAAATAATAGCATCGTTATACCAGCTGCTAGTACTGGTAAAGATAATATTAGTAATATAGAAGTGAATAAATATGCCCAAGCTACTATAGAAGTGTCACTTATTTTGACTGACACTCCCCAGGCTCTTATTATAGTACATATAAAATTTAATGAACTAAATATACTGGAGATACCTGATAAATGTAGAGAGAACATTAATAGATCTACGCCTATATTACTTTTATAGGTTGCTCCTGATAGAGGAGGATAGAATGTTCATCCTGTACCGCTACCAAATCATATTCTGGCGAATACGAGCACCATTGAAGGTAATAGTAACCAGGCACTAAGAGCATTTAAACGTGGTAATTTTAAATCTTTTAAGTTTAGTAAAATAGGTAATAAAAATTTACCGAAGCCTCCTATTAATACTGGCATTAAGAAGAAAAAGATCATTATAATGCCGTGTCTTGTTATTACGTATTTATAGACCTCAAAAGGTATAATGTTGAAATAGGGGTCTGATAGTTGTAATCGAATTAATATTCTTAACCCTAATCCTACAAAACCTGCCCAGATTCCTACTAATGTATAAATTATCCCTATACGCTTGTGGTCTAGGGTAAATATCCATGATAAAACTTTTTTCATAATTCAGAAGATGTTATTATTTAACACTTTTTGTTTTGAAGACAAATCGTCTGTTTAACGTAATCTTCTTTATTCTTCTAGCAAGGGAAAGGCTTTTGGTAAATAGTAAGCGTCTCAAAGTTAACAGCTTTGCGATTTGTATTTAAACTACTTTCCCTGAGTAGTATTATATAAAGTGCTTGGAGTGGTTGTTTAATAACAAAGAGGGTACAAACCCCTACCTAAAGTACGCAAAACTATTATTATTCTTTAACTACTTTGTTTTGGTATCTGAAATATAACAGAACCTTATGTTTGTAACACATATGTTGCTTAGAACTTTACCAAATTTGGTTGGATTTAGTATCTTACGCTAAAGTTTTCTATTGTCTTGGAAAAATAAAGAATTAGGAAACCGGTTTCCACGCATAAATATACACATCAAGATATTAGGAATAAGCTAGTAGAACTTTTGAGGCATATAATCACACCTATAACCTTGTAAATTAAATTAAGGGAAATAGGAAAGGCTACCATAGTTAATAAATAATTTGCGGAGTATCTTTTATCTTGTAGTGATTCTTTGATTTTACATATAAATTTTATTGTTGATAAACAATATACTTTTACTGACCTTAAAATAAGGTATAGAGCGAATATAACGAATATAACATCTTTTGATAGACTTACGCATCTTATGAATAAAACTACTCTTCTTCTTAATTTTATGACGAACCACATACCCTTTAATTTTAGTCTATATAATCCTATAAATATCATGCAAACAATTAATGTTAATATACATGATAGGCTTGGAGTTTTTGTGGGTGTTTTTTTTATGAGATAACTCAAGCATAATAATAACCCCTTAAAAAGCCTGCCTGTTATGAAAATTAAACTTCATCTACAGTTTTCAAATATGTAAAACAATAATATGCTGAATGGAAATATAAAAAACTTGCATTTTAGTCCAAACATTATTAGGTCTCTTTTGTTGAGATAAGCCCCAGATATTATAAAGATCGATCTTATACCTTTTGATAGATAAAATATAAAAGAGGAGAACCTTGTTTTAGAATTATCGTGGTTTTTTAAGAATACATATATTAAAAAAAATGCAGAGACTTCTATGAGTATCCATAACACTAGAAGTTTGTTACATAATAAGCTTGCTAAGATAGATAATCTAACTAGTAGTCTTACAGCTAATCTGAAAATTTTATTCATATGATTTTATTTAGTGATCTATTGAGAATATTATTATATTCCTCACTATAAACCAGTGAACCACTCTTACGAATATCTCATAAAAGAACAAAAATGTAAACAATAAGATTACGACTGGGGATAAACTGGTTCTCAGGTATCTTCCTACACTGAGGGCGCCGAAGGCTCCTATAGTTAGATTTAAGAAAGGGCGTAATATTAATACGAAAGGTCGAACAATATAGCTTATACCTTCAGCTATGCTAACGAATGGAGCTATACCTATCGGTGCTCCGATAGGAGTGAATCTTGCGAAGAATTCTTCCCAGTTTTTGATTATCCGTCTTGATACTAAGCTCATGAAATATGGCAGTAGTACTATAATAAGGTAACTGGAGAAAAAAAATACGTCGAAAGTTCTTGGTATACGATATAACAAAAATTTTGATAGTATGAATAGAACTAAGAAGTGACTTAGAACCTTTTTTTTTATTATTTTGATAATTGATCTTGTTGTAAATTTCAGTACACTGTTAAATATCATTTATAATTTGATTTTGAAATTATTTTTGCGAATAGTTTATACTGTAAACTTAAAAAAAATGGTGTTTTTTGGTTTTACGAATTAAACTATCTGAGTTTTATGTGGTTTTTTTTTGTGTTTTTTTTGCCTTATAAAGATACTCTGTTTTTGGGTGTTTTTTAT
>Ga0209594_1001495_pt1 | contig 11565 bp, 8 predicted proteins | sample AshMeaCrysSpring_FD_184126 | JGI IMG/M metagenome (GOLD analysis project Ga0209594, IMG submission 184126) | Groundwater microbial communities from Big Spring, Nevada to study Microbial Dark Matter (Phase II) - Ash Meadows Crystal Spring... | ecosystem: Environmental > Aquatic > Deep subsurface >...
GGCGCGCACCGATCATCGAACCACCAGTAATACGCCTGCCAACTGCTCGGTTGGGAGATCAGCACGAGCTCTCCGCTCCGTGGATGGTTCAGTCCGAACCGTCCCAGGTCATCGCCCACAAGCACCTCTTCGATGCCGGGCTCGCGCCGCATCAAATCCGCGACCCGACGAATCACCTCGGGATCCCGATCGCGAACGAACACATGGCTGAATTGGTGATCCACCAGGGCCCAGGCGGCACTTCCGGCAAAGTCCAACTGCTCGCGACCTTGCTCATCGACAGTGACCTGCAGCAGTCCCGACTCGCGAAGCCGACGATTCGGGTAGCTGACGTGGTCCACCCCAACGATCGCATACTCGCCGGTGACCAAGACCGCAGGCGGCTCACGGTAGACCTCTTCCATCACCGCCCAGAAGTGCCCCAGCAGCTCGTCCAATTCCTTCACAGCCGTCACGGCTGCCGGGCTGTCGGGCCCGAGCTTCTGCGCTGCGTAGTCCAAGTGCGGAACATAAATGTAGAAGAAATCTGGAGGTTGCTTCCGCGCAGCAAATGCCGCCGAGTCAACAATCCATTTGCTGGAAGGCATCCCGGCCAACGGGCCCCAGAAGTGCTTGAGCGGAAAGTGCCCCAGAGCATCACGCAGATCGCCGTAGAGCATCTGCGGTTTGGAGTAGCACCACAGCGACTCACTGCCATCCGGGTTGTGAATCGGCGCGGGCATGCAGACCAATTCCGCTTGGCAATCACGAGCCAACATCGGAAACCAGGCTCCCGCATGCAGAGCCGGTTGGTCGCCGGCCGGCTGTTGCAGCAGGTCCCACAACTGGGGGCGTTCGATTGCATGGTTCCCGAGCGTCCACATCACGGGTCCCCTGGGGCCGCGGTCGTAAAGTCCATTGGCGACGATCCCGTGCTCTGAAGGCAGGCACCCGGTCAACATGTTGGCCTGCACAGGCCAAGTCACGGCCGGAAAGCTCGGCACAAGCGTCCGAGTTTGCCCGGCCGCACAGCGTGCCGTGAGCCGAGGCATCTGCGACAGGTCACCGGCTCGCAATCCCGGAATCGACAACCAAAGCAATGGCTTGGCCACGGCACTCCGCTCCCCTGGGTCCCCAGATGTGTCTCTCGGCTGGCTCGTCCGAATGGCTCGTTCGCCTCGGCCATGCGTTGTAACACGTCCGATCCGTCCGGGGTGAGCCCCATGTCTTTCGGTCGGAGGGGGGATCCGGTGGTTCGCTCTGAAATGCGGCCGATCAACCAGACTGTTCTGCACGGAAAGCCGGCTCAACTGCCTCACGAATCCGCAATGCGTGCGCGATGGCTCGTTCAGGAGGACCGATCAGGCGGAGGCAAACCGGGCCGTCAAACTTTGCTTCATGCAAGCTGCCCGCGATGGCCGTCCAAGGCAGCGCGTGCCGCGTGACGATCGGGTCGGCCAGATTGGGATGCGCGAAGTACTCGGCCCAAACACCGCCGAGCGCCTTTCCCAGAAGTTCGAAACGCGTCAACAGTGGCAGCTCTCCCTGCAACGCCATCGCGTCAAGGTCCGCGACGCATGCCACCGCTGTCCCAGCATCGCACCACCGCTGCCAGCGAAGAAAGTGAGCAAACGTTGCAATGAAGTTTCCGTGCGCCGGACGCAAAGCCAAACGCACGCCTCGCGACGCCGCTCGCTGGGCAAGCGGTTGCAGGATCCTCGCCAGTCGCTCCAGCGATTGCTCGGTCTGGCTCCCGGCCGGTGCTGGCCCGCTGCTGACCACGACCAGATCACGTTCGGGCAAGGCGGCTTCGATGATGGTCGCAAGCCATTCACCCGCACGTGCGGCGGCGTTCTCGTCTGTATCCAGCAACTGGCATGGATCGCCTGTGCCCGCTTTCGCGCCGCCGATTCTCGCGAACCCACCCGTTCCTGAGTCCCAGATCGTTTGAGCGAACCGCCTTCCCACGGTGGCCCAGTCCGCCAAGGCAGATCCTGCATCCCCTGGCTGGATCTCTGACAACATGCGGCGCGTCGGCCGGACGATCCAGCGATCCACACCAAGTTCCTGCAGCAGATCCGCGGCGCCGATCACGTCATGATCGGGCAAGCCGTCCAGATGGTAAGCCAATCGCGAAGAGCCCATCGCTTCTCGCCCAGTCCTGACAGTTATTGCAATGGCCTACGTGGTGCGCCAAAGGCGTGCGACGAGAGTCGCCGGCACGACCAACGCGAACACGGATGCACCAGCCCAAGGTCCAGCGGCCAATGCCGCGATTGCCGCGCTGATCGGAATCAGCGAGAGCAACGCATGTCGAACCCCGCGCCTGACCGCCGACGGATCTAAAGAAACGACTGCCGGCCAGAGACGGACCAGCAACAAACCTCCAATCGCGGCGATCAGTAAAGGGAATCCGCGGCGAGATTCAAGCATCCATTGCGATCGATCCAAATCGACGCGGGGGGCGACCGCCACCATCGCCAAACCACAGATCATCACCAGGGTCGCGATCGAAAGCACACCCCTCTCGGGGCGACCAGCCTCATCACGTGCGAAGGTAGTGACGCCCGCGATGTACAGCCCCAGGCCCAATGCCATCAGCAACACATCGGGAGTGAAACTCTCGCGCGGGCCGCCGACCGCGGCACTGGCTCCCAACAAGAAACTCCCCGCCCGACAAACCCCCATCGAAATCGGTCCAAAGGGAGTGTGCTTCAACCATCCATCGTAGGCCAGGATCGCCACCGCCAGGCCTCCTCCAAGCAAGCCGGGCCACAACGTCGGGCGATGCGTCGGCGTCTGAAGTGTGCCCAGCGCCAGCGCACCCCCGATCCCAAAGCCCAGCAGTCCCCACCCGATCCTCCGCGCCGCACGTTCACTGATCCGTCCTGATGGAAGCGGGCGATCAGGCCGCTCTTGCCGATCAATTTTGAGATCAAACAAGTCGTTGAGGACCATCCCTCCCCAATAAAACGACACGACGACCAGCAGCAATGCGAGGTATCGAACAGCAGGCTCGAATGTGCGATTCGCAAGCAGGTATCCGGCGGTCGAGTCCGCCAGCACGGTGAACACAGCCGGCAAGCGAACCAAGTCTGCGAGATCGCGGATCCGAATGCTCATCTAGCTTGCCCCATTGCAGTGAGTCACGCCCAGGCCCGCACCGATTCAAGGACCGCTGCATGTCGCAGCAGCAACCGATAACCGCCCGATCACTCGATTGGCTACGAAAGAATCGTCCCGATGCTCGAGCACAGTCCGGGATCGACTCACGCCGTTCCCGGCCGTGAGCTGCGAACGGCCCTTTGACTATAGAGCAATGACGCTGGGTGATGAGCAATTGGCGTCGGACGGTCCTCAGCGTCGCGTGACGCCCGCTGTCCCAGCGAACCGACGGATGTAGCGGTCGGTCTCGTTGACGAGATCAACGTCCAGCTCATTGGAGTCGTACAGAAACAGCCGATCGTCCGCCGGCTGTAGCTTGATCGACAGGACTTCGACGGCGGTGACCAGTCTTCCCGATTCGCTGCCATCGGGCTGTCGATATTCGATTCGCAGCGGAAACAGGGCGGGCTGGGCCAGCGTTGGCGAAAGCGCCACCCAAACTTCCGTGGGAAGGTCTTGAGGGATTGTCCCGTCGGCGGCCTCGCGAACACGTTGTCGTGCGGTCTCACGAAGGGGACCACTGAGGATCAGCACCGGCGCGCCGCGCAAGGTACCCGTGCGAACCGTCAGTTCGAAATCGGCCGCGATGTTGTCAAGCAACTCCACGAGCCCAAGGACGCGAAGGCGAGGTGGAACGCGAGCGGGTCGGCTGCTGGGCGCCGGACCTACTGCAGATACGATCTCGGCCCGGTCTTGGACCTGGTCGGGCAGTCGCCCTAGTTCCACGCGGCGGAGTTCAACATTGTCGGCGATTTGTCGTCGCGTCCAAGCCAGTCGACCGTCGGAACACTGCACGATGACGGCCGGCCCTCCGGCGACCACGCTCCGCAGCTCGTACCGCTGGCGGCCGCTGCCACCTCCGGCCTGCACATAGTTGCCTGATGCGACGGTTTGTTCACCAGCTGCTTGTGTCCGTACACGGACTTCGGCATTCAAGGATGGACCATAGGCCAGTTGCGTGACGGCGGCCTCGATCACCTCCGCAGCCGTCGGCGAACCCGCCGCCGCGGGTCCGGCGACCGACACCAGACAGCCGATCGCTAACCAAGCCAACCCGCGGCCCAGGAACGGCCCGGGCCCGCCAATTCGGCCGCCCCAACAGGGGTTGGGCATGCGGGCGGGCCCCGCCCCACGAGGCCTGGCAGAGCGGCAGTAACAGGATGGGAAGACGATCATCGCGCGGTTATGCCGGATTTACCAAAGAAAGCTAATCCACCCCGCCGATTCCAAAGCCTGCGGGTGAACTGTGCCGCCTCACCGTGGACGCGGATTCTAGGTCCAGCGGTCGGGGAGGGTCCAGGCGAATCAGGCCGTCCGCACGCCCGCGTTCGCGCCGCGTGAAACATACACCGGGCCACCACGCCCGTCGCCGGAAGAAAAAAGGTACCGGCGCGGCGACGAGGCCTTGCCGAAGGGGGAGATCATGAGGATCCGTTTGTCCCACTGGTTGCTTTCCGTCGCAGCGGCAGGGCTGGTCACCGGCTGCACGCCTGTTCGACACAACATTCCACCTGCACCACGGTTGATGGAACCTGGTCCTGGAGTCGGCGGTCCTGGCCCCGGCGTCATTCCTCCGCCTGGATATGCTCCATTTGGAGCCATCGGCGGCGGAGCAGCCACGGCAGGAATTGTCACGACGAGTCCCGCGCCGATGGGCCCGACGTCGGACAGTTCGCCCGTCGCTCAATATCCCAGCCCCAGTGACATCGCCCTGGTCACGTACAGCGGCGATTGCAACGGCTGCAGCAATGGCGGTGACATGGCCGTGGGCGGTATGGCGGGCGGCATGATGGGCCCGGGTGTCGGAATGGACCCCGCTTCATGGCCCACCGCACAGATCACTTTCGGTCGACCGGAAGCGATGCACGTTACCTACGATGCGACCGGAGCGGGTCAGTTCGACAGTCAGCCGCTTGTTCTGCCCGCGCGTCAGAACTTTCCACAGGGTGGTCTGTACCGCCTGAAGATTACAAACATCCCAGGCCGTGAAGGCGTGGAATTGTATCCGACGTTGGAAGTTGCTCCCGCGACTCCACGAACGGGCGCCTACCTGGCACACAACTCGATCCCCGTGCAGTTCACGGAAGAAGACTTTGATCAAGTGCTCTCCGGCAACTTCGTGACCAAGGTCATCTATCTGCCGGATCCTGAATACCAGGGTCAAGCACTTGCTGGAATCGACACGCTGGTCAGTACGCGGCTCGATCCAGGTGTGGATCCGATCGTCGAAGCCGATCGCCGTGGGACCATCCTCGCGATCATTCGCTTGGGTGACAAAGACATCGAGATGGGTGGCCAAGTCGCGCCGCTCGCTGGCGGCATGGGTGCCGGTGGCAACGTCCTGATCAACAGCGGCGGAATACTTCCGACAGGCATGGCAAACATGCCCGGCGGATGCCTTGGTGGCAGCTGCGCAATCGGCGGCTGTGGTCCTGGCGGCTGCAACCTCGGCCTGTGCGGTCCGAACGGCTGCCTGGGTCCCGGCCAAGCAATGTGCCCCTCGAACGTTCCTCCAGGCGGCCTGCCAGGTCAAGTCGCTGGCGTGACGGCTCCCATGTATGGCATGCCGATCACCGGTACGCCGATCGGATTGCCGGGACCTCCGCACATTCCATTGGGAGTTCCCGCAGGCTTGAAGCGGCACGTGATGCACAACCACACGAAGGTGCATCTGCCTGACCCGGTGGAAACGATGAAGATCAACGTTCGGATGAACCCAGGCTACAGCTATCCACAGCCGGTGAGCCGGATTCATATCAACGAGACGAACAACAATCCGGGTTTGCCGCATCATCAACCCAAATACGACCAGCACTCGATGCCAGCTGATTACTGCCCGCCGGGCATGGTCCAGTAACGAGCTGAGAGTGTGATCGATCCACTTCGGGCATGATCGCTTCTCGCAGGCGGTCATGCCCGTGTGTCATCGAGGGGTACATCACCGAGGAGAAGCATCGACGACCGTCGGAATGCGGATTGGTTGCAGGCAGTCAGCCATCTCCGAACAGCGACCCCGACGTTCGCCGAAGCAACTGATCAACTCGTGATGATCCCTGACAGGCCACAGACTCGCGGTCCTCGTTTGCTCGCTTCCCAACATCCGTCGCACGCGATGGTTTGTCGGGGCGACAGGAATCAGTCACGCCGATGATGGCACCGCATCAGCTTCCCGTGAGGTTCGCGGCCACCAGTCGGTGCTCTGGTTGGCGAGCGTCGCTCGCATGGGGCTTGATCCTCGCATCCGCGAGCGCCGCTGTGGCGCAGCGCCCCCTTCTGACCAGCGATCTGCCGCCCGGCGCTCTGGGCGCGATCCGCCAGAACCGCCAGCCTTCGGTCAACTGCTACTACCAGCCGGTCGAAGTCTGCGCACCGGCCGGAGTCCGATTGGCGCTCGCCGAAAATTTCATGTTCGGGCTGCCGCAAGATGCCCCGCTGCATGCCGCGGTGATGATCGGAGGCGCCTACCGCCTGCAACTGACAAACATCCCCAATGAACCGGGGGTCGAACTGTATCCGACGATCGAAGTGATCGATCGCATCTTCCCGCCTGCTGGTGAAGAAGCGCGCTTCCCTGTTCAAATCGTGATCACGACCGACGATCTCGAACAGGCACTGCAGGGAGCGCTGGTCACGAGGGTGATCTATCTGGAAGATCCGCTTAACGCGTTTCCTGAAGTCCAGGCGCCCTGCGAGCAACGATCACTGGATGTCGGCGGCGGACAGGATCCGCTGCATGTCGCCGATCAGTTTGGCCGCCCCGTGGCGCTGCTCCGGCTCGGAACGCGGACTCCACCCCAGCAGCCCGATCTGCTGCGGGAGTTCTTGCATGGCAGCCCGCCCTGGCTGCCCCTGCTGCCTCTGGAGACTTCCGCTCCCGTGGCTGCACCCGAGGAATCAGCCGCGATCACACGACAGCCGCACATCCCACGGGATGACGTGCCTGTGCCCGTCGCAGAACCGCAGACGGAACTGGTTGGCTTCACCGCGGCCGAAACGGTCAGCGTTGGTGACCAACCGGCTGTCGTCCAGCCGGCAGGGCACCTCCGCCATGGCGGACGGTTGCACGGTGGTTTGTTGCATGCCGGACTGGCGGCAGGCGATCGCTGGTATGCGTGTCCTCCGACGGGCCTCCAGGTCGGCTGCGGCGACGGATCGAACGCAGGCTGTCAGGTCTGCGCGCCGGGCGCAGGACTCGATCCCAACGAGTACATCTGCGACGGGGGCGACCAGCTACCGCGTGCCAGGCCACGGCGCGATGGCGATCCGCGTGGCCTGAACATTGAAGACACCGTCGCACAGTATGAGACCTTGCACGGGTCGGTCCACGTCGTGCCGAGCAATCGCGTCTGCATCTACGCGCCGCGTTTTGCGTCGGTCCGTAGACTCGATGGAGTGGTCTCACAGGAACTGGCACTCGGCCCGGAAACCGCCAACCTGAAGGATGGCCCATCCGATGTCGCGATGCGTGAGCCGACGCGAGCAGTCATGAATCCGTTGCAGGCCGAGCGGAGCGTCGCGATCAAGGGTCCGGATGCGTTTCGGTTGCGTGACCGCAGCGTGCCTGTGGAAGCGATCGATCAGCCGATCCTGATCGAAGACGCGCTTGCCGCGTTGATCAACATCCTCGAACAGCCTGCCTTGCGGCTGGATGAAATCCTGGGTCCGAAGGTTCGGATTGCGGCGCAGGCAGCATCCCAGTGGACCGCCGATCGAGGCGTGCAAGTTACGATCGGCGAACTCCCCGCTTTGGAGGTCACGCGTGACTTGAAGGCCGCCGAGTTGCGGCTCTACGAAGTCGGCCCGGCTCGACTGCAAATCTGCAAGCTGGCCAATCGACACAGCGCCAAGCCTGGCGAAGTCGTGACGTTCGCTTTGCGATTTGACAATGTCGGCGGTCAGCCGCTGCGTAACGTCGTGATCATGGACAGTCTGACGACGCGTCTGGAGTACATCGAAGGCAGTCAAACCTGCACGAAGGGCGCCAAGTTCAGCGTCGAACGAAACGACGCCGAATCGCTGCGTCTCCGTTGGGAACTGACTGACGAACTGGCGATCGGCGAGGGTGGCGTCATCCACTTCCGCTGCAAGGTGCGATAAAAGGCCCAGCCAGGTTGCCCCGGATCGCGATTTCAGTACGCCTTCGCAAAGATCGCGTACTTCGCGGCGGGCTTGCCCGTCAGGAAGCACTTGCCAGGCTCGTCGGACTGATCCAGCGGAATGCAGCGGATCGTCACCTTCAGTTCGCCCAGCAAGTCCTGCAGATCCTCTTCGTCTGCAAAGTGAGCCAAGGCAAAACCGCCGTGGATTTCGGGCTGGTCCTGATCCTTCGGCGTGAAGTAGGCCCGGAAATCCGCCACGTTGTCAATCGTTCGCGTGTGCTCCTCGCGAAGTGTCAGGGCGCGTCGGAACATGCCCTGCTGCATTTCGTCCAGAATCTGCACGACGTTTGACAGCAGTGACTCACGCGGCATCAAAGCAGGCTTTTCGCCATCACGCCGCCCGACCATCACGGCATCCTGTTCGATATCCCGTTGCCCGATCTCCAAACGCAGCGGAACACCGCGTTTGACATGCTGCCATTTCTTTTCGCCGCCCCGCAGATCCCGATCATCGATTTCAACGCGGAGCGTTCCACCGGCGAACATCACCTGCTGCAGATCTCGTTGCAAGCGGCGGCAGTACTCCAGCACGGCCGGACGGGCCTCGTTGTCGCGGTAAATCGGCAGGATCACCGCGTGTGCCGGCGCGAGCTTGGGCGGCAAAATCAATCCGTCGTCATCGCTGTGCGTCATGATGAGCGCACCGATCAGCCGCGTGCTCACGCCCCAGCTGGTTGTCCAGGCATACTGAAGTTCGCCGTTCACATCCTGATAGCGAATCTCCTGGGCGCGCGCAAAATTCTGACCCAGAAAATGACTTGTGCCGGCTTGCAAGGCTTTGCGGTCTTGCATCATCGCTTCGATCGCCACGGTCATGTCGGCGCCCGGGAATCGTTCACGAGGCGTTTTCTCTCCCTTGATCACCGGCATTGCCATCCACTGCTCAGCGAACTCAGCGTACGCATCCAGCATCCGCAACGTTTCTTCGATCGCTTCTTCGCGCGTCGCATGAACCGTGTGTCCTTCCTGCCACAGAAATTCTGCTGTCCGCAGGAACAACCGCGTCCGCATCTCCCAGCGGACCACATTGGCCCACTGGTTGATCAGGATTGGCAGGTCACGGTACGACTGGACCCACTTGGCATACATCGCCCCGATGATCGTTTCGCTCGTCGGACGAACGATCAGCGGTTCTTCCAGCGGCGCCGTCGGACGCAAGCCGCCCGCCGGATCCGGTTCCAGCCGATGGTGCGTCACAACCGCACACTCTTTGGCAAATCCCTCGACGTGCTGCGCCTCCCGCTCCAGGTAGCTGAGCGGGATGAATAGCGGAAAATAGGCGTTCTGATGCCCCGTGGCTTTGAACATCCCATCGAGCACTCGCTGCATGTTTTCCCAGAGGGCGTACCCCCAGGGTTTGATCACCATGCAGCCGCGAACCGGGCTGCTTTCCGCCAAATCAGCGGCCTTGATCACCTGCTGATACCACTCCGGATAGTCTTCGGCCCGCGTCGGACTGATGGCCGTCTTGGTTGCTTTGTTCATCGTTGCTGCACCGCACAAATCCAGGCGTCCATCCAGCTTCCCCGAAGCGTGGCGGCCGGGTGCCGGCAGTCTATCGAATTTCGGTCCCGTTTCTCAGGTGGCCTGTCGCGGACCGGGCAACCCACTATCGTTGTGAGCGTGGCGATGGTGCGGCCGCCCCGCCGCGGTTCAACCCGCCCTGCCCTGCCCTGCGCGAGCACAATCATGCAACGAATCCTGGCCAGCGACCTGGCACCCAACCAGTCCATCGATCAGGTCTTCCGGGTAGCCGATAAACAACTGCGAACGAATCGCGCAAACCAACCCTATTTTCTGCTCCGGCTGGCGGACCGCAGCGGCATCCTCACCGCCATGATGTGGAACGTCCGCCGCGAACAGTTCGAACAGTTTCAACGGGGTGAGTACATCCGGGTCAACGGAACGACCCAAGCCTACAACGGCGCACTGCAGTTGATCGTGACACAGCTTGAGCGAGTCGAAGAATCGACAGTCGATCCCGCCGATTTCGATCCACTCGATCAACAACTCGTTGCGACACGAGTGGAGCGACTGCGAACGCTGCTGAGTTCCATTCAACGGCCCCCTGTTCGCAGGCTCGCGGAAGAGTTCCTCGCCGACCAGGATTTCCTGCGGCGACTGGGCGCAGCGGCCGCTGCCGTGACCCACCACCATGCATACGCGGGCGGACTGCTCGAACACACATTGCAACTGATGGACCTGGCCGATCGCGTCGCGGGTTGTTATCCGCAGCTCGATCGAGACCTGCTGGTGTTCGGCGCGTTCCTGCATGACTTGGGCAAGCTCGACGAACTGGCTGAAGCCGGTGAACTGAACTACACCGACCGAGGACAGCTGGTCGGCCATCTGGTCATCGGCGTCCAGATGCTTGGCGACTTCATCGCGCGGACTGAACAACGCTCGGGGGAACCTTTCCCCACCGAACTTCGATGGCACCTCGAACACTTCATCATCAGCCATCATGGCCAATTGGAGTACGGCAGCCCCAAGATCCCCGTGACTCGCGAAGCGATGGCCCTGCACTACATCGATATGCTCGACGCCAAACTCGCCGCGGCAACGGCAATCGTTCAAAGCGATCTGACGGGCGATGGCAACTGGACCGGCTACAACGCGGGCCTCGGCCGAAAACTCTGGAAAGGCTCGGTCTGATTCCACAGGCGGGCTCTTCGCCGAACATATCCTCCTTCAGTTCTCCGGCTCGCCGTTCCCCCAAAAAAACCATCCAGTCCGCGGGCAGGCACAACGGCGGCCCGCCGTGAAAAGATCGCCAGCCGAGTGTTTCACACGCCACCCCTGGAGCCAGCCCGGTCGCTTATGTCAGTACCCGAGCCCCCGCGTCCCGCTGTGGTTCTGCTCAGCGGCGGCCTTGATTCGGCAACCTGCCTGGCGATTGCTCGCCAACAGGGATTCGCCCCCTATGCGATGAGCTTTCGGTACGGGCAGCGGCACCGTGTGGAACTCGAACGGGCGGAGGCCGTGGCCCGGCATGGCGGCGCGGTGGCACACCGGGTGATCGACATCGATCTGGCTCAGTTTGGTGGATCCGCGCTGACCTCCAGCCTCGCAGTCCCCAAGCACCAGTCGGTTGCTGAGATCGGCGACCAGATTCCCGTGACTTATGTGCCGGCACGCAATACGGTGTTCCTGTCTTTCGCACTCGCCTGGTCGGAAGTTCTCGGCGCACGAGACATCTTCATCGGGGTCAATGCGCTGGACTACAGCGGATACCCCGATTGCCGCCCCGAGTTCATTGAAG
>Ga0209594_1001499_pt1 | contig 11532 bp, 7 predicted proteins | sample AshMeaCrysSpring_FD_184126 | JGI IMG/M metagenome (GOLD analysis project Ga0209594, IMG submission 184126) | Groundwater microbial communities from Big Spring, Nevada to study Microbial Dark Matter (Phase II) - Ash Meadows Crystal Spring... | ecosystem: Environmental > Aquatic > Deep subsurface >...
TCCGCGGGCGGCAGAATCGAGTTGGGCACCGGTGGTCTTCACCTCGCCGCCACGACCACACTTGGCGCTCCCATCACGCTGCTCGGTTCGCAAACGTGGAGCTCGACCAGCGGTGGCGGACAGGATATCCTCGCCGCAGGACCGTTCTCCGGCGACCGCAACACCGTCCTGACCTGGCAGCCCGGCGGCGGAAAAGGCTCTCTTACCGGCTCGGACACCAACACCTGGAGGGAATTCCTCGGCCGTGTCCGCATCATCGGTGTCAACGGTCAGAACGCAAAAGTCGAGAACACCGGCATGATCTCCGGAGGGGTGTGGGAATTGGTCTCCAGCGGCGCGTATTTCAACCTGCGCGGGGACTACACGGTTGCAGGAGTGGCCGGGTCCGGGCGGTTGATCCCGTCGAACAATAACCGCACGCTCATCCTCGACACGCCCGCCGGGAGCGACGAGACCTTCTCCGGCCCCGTCCAAGTCTCCGGCGGCTACGGACTCTCGCTCACGAAAAACGGCGACGGCGGCCAGACCTTCTCCGGCGAGATCGCCCACGCCAACACCTCCGCCGCGATCATGGTCAACTCCGGCTCGCTCCGCCTCAACGGCACCCGCACCGCCTCCGCTTCCTCCGGCAAAGTGATTGTCAATTCCACCGGCGTCCTCGGCGGTTCGGGCACAGTGCAGGGAAAAGTCGAGGTCGCCTCGGCGGGCCGCCTCTCCCCCGGAGCCGCAACCGGCGTTATCGGCACCGCGACGTTTTCGGGTTCCGTGGCGCTCGGCGGTGGCGCGGTGCTCGATCTCGAGATTTCCCCGGATTCGCCCGGGCAAAGGTCTGACGGCATCGTCATGGCGGCCGGTTCGACGCTCGACTTGCCCGCCGGTGGGACGATCACCGTGCGCCCGACTTCGCTCGGTCGCCTCCCCGTCGCCGGCGAAGAATTTCAAATCCTGAGCTTCCCGGGCGCGACCTTGCGCAACTTTGAATCCTGCGCGTTTGTCGTGGACCGCTCGGGCTTGCCCGGCAGTTTCGGCGGAGAAATTGTCCGCCACTCCGAGGCGCTCTGGCTGGCCGGGTTGCGGCAAAGCTCGGCGGGAGCCGAGATCCTCTCGCCGGGCGGCACGCCGACCGTGCCCGAGGCCGACCCGGGTGTGGGCTTCGATCTCTACCTGCGACTCGCCTCGGCCCCAACCGGTAACGTGACAATTTCCTTCACGCCGGACAGCCAGGCGGGCGTATCGCCCGCGAGCCTGGTCTTCACGCCGGACAACTGGTCGATTCCCCAGCCTCTCACGGTTCATGGCGTGCAAGACAGCGACACCGAGGGGACTGCCAGCGAGGGAAGACACACCGGGCTCGTCGGGCTCTCGGCGACCAGCACCGACACGGCTTACCACGGCGTCCCCTTGCCGAAAATCGCCGTGACCGTGATTGACGACGAGTTTGACACTCCGCCGACCGTGCGGGTTGTTTCACCGGCGCGTCCGGATTTTTATCTGCCCAATACCGGTTTGAGCGCTCTGTTGCGTGGCGAAGGCACGGATCAAGGCATGACGGATCCGGCATGGCTCACCCACCGATGGGATGTTGTCTCGGGCGCACCTGCCTCCGTGAGTTTCTCGGCCCCAACCTCGCGGGAAACCCTCGTCTCGTTTGCCTCCGAAGGCTCGTTTGTTCTTCGACTCACAACCGGCGATGGCGCGCATTCCGCCAGCGCCGATATCTTCGTCTATGTCGGCTCTGCCAATATCCCCGCGGGTGGCCCAACCGATTCGCTCGGCCTCTGGCTCAAGTTCGACGATTATTCCGATTTCGGTGGCTCGCCCGGCGTGGGGCAACCGCAAGGCTCGACGCCCGACGCTTCCGGCAACGGGCTGACCGCGGAAATCCTCAAGGGCAACGGCAACCCCCGCATCTTGGCAGACAGCGGACGCACCGGAATCGCCGGGGACGGAGCCTTTGCCATCGGCGACACGAGCTACGGGGATGGAGGCGTGCTGCAAGTGGCCGATCACGATGTGCTCGATGGAGTTTCCCAGCTCACCATTTCGCTCTGGTGGCGACCGGATGCCCTCATGCCGTCTTCGGCACTCTTCCGCCGGGATAACGGCTACGGGCTTTTCACCGGGGCTTCCAGCGCCACGGCCGGGCGCTTGACTTTCAGCTTCGCAGGCAATGTCAATGCCGACGACAACACCCTCCAAACGAATTTCGTCGCCGGGCAATGGTATCACATTGTTCTGGTTTTCGATGGTTCCCAGCCTCAAGACCAGCGGGTGCGCGGCTACGTCAACGGCAAACTCGATTTCGTCGGGCCGGAGACAAACACCACGCTGGGCAATATCGCCTCCGCGCTCACGCTCGGCCGGGCATCGGGTTGCCGCCTGAATTCCCGGATCGATGATTTCCGAATTTATCGCCGCGCCCTTCATCCCATCGAGGTCGGGCAGGTCTTTGCGGGAGTCAATCGCGCCCCTGTGGTTTCCGCCGGGGCAGATGCTTCCGCCTCGACCACCGCCTCCCTCGCGCTTTCCGGCAGCGTGAGCGACGCGGATAGCGTGCCGACGCTGCAATGGTCGTCCGTCTCCGGCTCCGGGCTCGTGCATTTCTCCGACCCGGCCTCGGCCTCTTCATCGGTGAGTTTCAGCCAGGCGGGCACTTACACCCTCCGTCTCACCGCGACCGATCCGGTGGGCGGTGCGCTTGTCGCCGATGATGCTCTCATAAGCGTAACCGGTCCTCTCCAGCCCATCCTCAGCCTTTCCGCAAAAAATGGAACCGTCGCCAGCGATCCGGCGCAATCCGTCTTCCCGAATACCAGCAGCACGGTCACGCTCACCGCGACCCCCGCACCCGGCTACGCCTTCAGCCACTGGTCGGGCGATTTGAGCGGAACGGCAAACCCGACCAGCATTTTGATGGATGCCGACCGCTCGATCACGGCACACTTCACGCCCCTCCAGTTCACTCTCGCCGTGGAAGCCCAGAACGGAACGGTCATCGCCTCACCGGCACGGGCCGCCTACGGTCCCGGCACGGTCGTCACGCTCGTGCCGTATCCCGCCGAGGGGTATTATTTCGCAGGCTGGACCGGTGACATGAGTGGCGACGCATCGCCCGCCAGTCTGACCATGGATGACTCGAAGGCCCTGGCCGCGCAATTTCTGCCCTACCGCACCATCCAGATCGACTCCCCGCACGGCAGCATCCTGCGCACCCCTTCGCAACTCCGCTACCGCCAGGAAGAAATCGTCTCGGTCACCGCGCAACCGCTCCCCGGCTACCAATTTGCCGGCTGGAGCGGCGACTGGTCCTCCACGGATGCCACCGTCGTGCTTACGATGGACCGCGATTGGTCACTCACTGCCGAATACGTTACCGACTGGCAGGTCTGGGTGGCCGACCGCTTCGGCAACGGGGTCGGCGAAGACCGCATCGCTCATCTGGCCGACCCGGACGACGATGGCGTCCCGAATCTGCTCGAATTCGCTTTCGGAAGCGATCCGGACGCAGTCTCCTCCCGGCCAGATGTCCAGGTCGCGGCCGACGGTTCCCTTCGCTTGCTCTTCACGCCCGCGCGGGTGGCCGGCCTGCGCTATTTTGTTGAGGGATCTTCCGACCTGGTCGACTGGTCAGACCGTTTCGAAATCACCGACCAATTGTTCCCTGGCGAGCCCGTGCTCTACATCGACGACGCGATCCTCACCTCCCACCCCCGCCGCTTCCTCCGGCTCAATGTCGAGACGGAATAGGTGGGGGGCTCGGTTTCTCTCTCTTCACGGTCCGGTCAACTCGACTAGACCCAGGGAAATGGATCCTCTGTCCTCACGAATTCTCCCCGTTGGAGCGGATCACGTCGCGATACCACCAGGCCGAATCTTTCGGCGTCCGCTTGAGCGTGGAGAAATCCACATGCACAAGCCCGAAGCGCATTTTGTATCCCTGCGCCCACTCGAAGTTGTCCATGAGGGTCCAATGGAAATACCCGCGCACGTCCACCCCGTCGGCGCACGCGCAGCTCAGCTCGGCCAGATACCGCGCTGTGAAATCGATGCGGTGGGCATCATGCACCGCCCCGTCGCGCGCCACCCAGTCGCACCCCGCCATCCCATTCTCGGTGATCACCACCGGCAGTCTGTATTACTCGTGAAGGAACCTCGCTCCCCAGCAGAGACACGCAGGGGTCATTTTCCAATGATAAAGCGAAAGCGGCGGGCCATTCTCTCCGGCCACTTTTTCCGGCGCGCCATCGGGCCCCGCCGATCGAGAACCGGTAGGCCTTGAGCGCCATCGCGCGCATCATGGCCACATCCTCTTTCAGGCGGTGGTAATGGTCGCAGGCCATATCCCCGTGGTTGCCCTCGTGAAATTTCTCCGGCATCCAGCGCGTGCAGTGGTCCCAGATCGACGGCCTCCGCCCGGCCTCCGCGACCGCACCCTCGAATTGAAGCCCCGCCGCCGCGCCCCCTTGTGAATTTACCGTAAAATGACCCTGCCTTGCCGCCGTCGCAGGACTTCCGGTTTTGTCAGACAGTGAGCCGCTTTGAGTCCTTCCGTCCCTTTGCATCCGCGGCGCGCGAGGTGTGGGCTTTGGACGGGCTTTGGTCGTTCCGCACGGACCCTGCCGATGCGGGCATCGTGGACGGCTGGCACCGCCGGCGACTGGCCTGGACGCCCGGTGGCCGTCCCCTCCAGCTTCAACGACCTCTTCACCGATCCTGCCCTGCGCGACCATGTCGGCCCGGTCTGGTATCGGCGGAAGTTTTTTGTACCTCCCTCGTGGCAGGGACGGCGTGTCTTCCTGCGCTTCGACAGCGTCACCCACCACGCCGCGGTCTGGCTCAATGGCCGCGAGGCGGTCTCCCACCGGGGCGGTTATAGGCCCTTCGGCGTGGAATTGACCGGCCTCGCCCAACCGGGTGACGAATGCACACCCACCGTTCGGGTGGACAACCGGCTCGATTGGACCACCCTGCCGCCGGGGGAGATCGATGAGTTCCCTCTCCCCGATGGCACCACCTTCCGCGCCCAGCGCTATTTTCACGATTTCTTCAACTACGCGGGCATCGACCGTCCGTTGAATCTGATCGCCACAGGGCCGTCCGCCATCGCGGATCTGGGTATCGCAACCCGCCGGGAGGGAACGCGGTGGCTGATCGAATGCCGCGCGGAGTTGGACGGCGGCGGCACCCTTGAGTGGGAACTGCGGGATGCCTCGGGGAGGTCCGTCATTTCAAGCTCCGGAAGCGCGGTCACGCTGGAGGTCCACAACGCGACCACCTGGATGCCGGGGAAGCCGTATCTCTATGACCTTGCAGTAGGGGTGAGGGGGGGGAGACGGCGCGCTCTCCGACGCAACCGCGCTCAAAATCGGACTGCGCGAGGTCGCCGCCGACGCGCGCGGATTGCTCATCAACGGCGAACCGTTTTATTTTCGCGGTTTCGGGAAGCACGAGGATTTTCCTGTTATTGGCAAAGGGCTCAACCTTCCGCTGCTCATCCGTCGCGCCCGATGATGCTCGTCGAGCACCACCCCCCCGAACTTTCCCAAACCGCCCACCTCTCCGACATCATCGGCCTCAATCGCTACTTTGGATGGTATTCCGAGCCCGGCCAGCTCCCGTTGGTGGAATCCAAGCTGCGCGCCGAACTCGAGGCCTGGCACGCGCGTTTTGGCAAACCGCTTTTCATCACCGAATACGGCGCCGACACCCTCGCCGGCTTTCATTCCCTCCCCTCGCAAATGTTCAGCGAAGAATATCAGGAGGAGCTTCTCGAAATCTACCACCGCGTCTTCGACAGCCTCCCCTTCGTCTGCGGCGAGCACGTATGGAACTTCGCCGACTTCGCCACCAAGCAGGGCATCACCCGCGTTGGCGGCAACAAAAAAGGCGTCTTCACCCGCGCCCGCCAACCGAAATCCGTCGCCCGCCTCCTGCGCCGCCGGTGGCAAATTCCGCCGCCCCGTATAAACGCCCCATGAAGAGATTGTTCCGCTCGATTCCGACCCCCATCCTCGTGGTCGCGGGTCTAACCGCCGCCCCGTTCCCCGGATTTGCGCAACCGGCCCCCGACCATGCCGGGATTGTGTTTTCAGGAACTCCTCAGCGCGAACTTGCGCTGGATTTGTATCTTCCAAAAAGTGGCGTAGCTTTTCCACTTGTCATCTACATTCATGGTGGGGGCTGGCGTGGCGGAAATCCCAAAAAGGTTCCATTTTCCTACCTTACCGGGGAAGGCTTTGCCGTTGCCAGCATCAGCTATCGATTTTCCCAAGAAGCCAAATTTCCCGCCCAGCTCGAGGATGTCCGGGCAGCGCTCCGCTGGCTGCGCGAGAACGGTGCCACGCTTCGGCGTGGATGGCTCGCGGATGGCCCTCATTGGAGGATCGGCGGTCGGACATCTTGCCATGCTGGCCGGATTGACCGCCGGTGAAAAAAACGGACCGATCCGCGCCATCGTTTCCTATTTTGGCCCGGCCGATTTTTTGCTGCGCGCTCACACCCAACCTCGAAGCCTCGAGCCAGGCTCGACCGCGTGTGATTTACTAGGCGGCTCCGCCATGGAAAAAGAAACCCTGGCGCGCGAGGCCAGTCCGGCCTTCCATGTGTCCCCCACCGCCCCGCCGCTCCTGCTTTTCCACGGCACTAAAGATACCACCGTCCTCCCCGATCAATCCGAGCGCATGGTGCAGGCTTACCATGCCGCCGGACGTCCGGTCGAGCTTCACATCAAGGAAGGGGCCGCCCACTCCACCTCCCACTTTCAGGATGCGGCCAACCGGGCCGCTCTGCTTTCATTTTTGCGGAAACATCTCACACCCCGGGAATCGTCTTTTCATCTGTCACCCATCTTCTCCGATCACGCCGTGCTGCAATGTGAAAAGTCCTTGACGATCTGGGGCGCGGCGCGGCCCCAAACCACGGTCGAAGTTTCTTTGGCGGGCGCGACCCAATCCACCCAATCCGCCGCCAACGGCCATTGGCGCGTGACCCTCCCCGCCCTGCCGCCCGGCGGACCGCATGAACTCGTCGTGCGTTCGGACAACGAAGAACTCCGCCGCTCCGACATCCTGCTCGGCGAAGTCTGGCTCTGCGGCGGCCAGTCGAACATGAATTGGGGACTCATCGCGACCGACGGCGGAGAAGACGAACTCGCCCAACTCGCCGTCCATCCCACAAGCCGCGTCCGCCTCCTCCGCCTCCTCCGCATCCCGCAAACCCCCGCAGACACCCCGCAAACCCGCCTCGAAGCGGCATGGACACCCTGCACGCCCGAGACCGCCCGCGATTTTTCCTCGATCGGCTACCGCGTCGGACGCGCTCTCGAAACCGCCCTCGACCGCCCCGCCGGCCTCCCCCACGCGAACTGGGGCGGCACGCCCGCCGAGGCCTGGCTGCCCCGCGAAGTCCTCGAAGCCAACCCGTGGTTTGCCGACGCCTTCGACCGCCACGCAAAAAAACTCGCCTCCGCGCCCGAGCCGCGCCCCGAGGGACTCGAACGCGGCCAACCCGCCGCTTCGTGGAACGGCATGATTGCTCCGCTGGTTCCCCTCTCTTCGCGCGGCGTGCTCTGGTATCAGGGCGAGGCCAATGTCGGCCGTCCCCACCATTACGCCGCGCTCTTCCGCACCCTCATCGAAACCAGGCGCGACCGCTTCGGCGATCCCGCCCTGCCCTTCCTCTTCGTCCAGCTTCCGCGCTATGCCGCCCCGAAAACTCCGGGTGCCTGGGCCGAACTCCGCGCCGCCTAGGAAGCCGCCCTCGCCCTGCCCCACACCGCGATGGCCGTCGCCATCGACACCGGCGACCCGGACAACATCCACCCGCGCGACAAAGCCGCCATCGCCGACCGCCTCGCGCGCCTCGCCCTCGCCAAAGTTTATCAAAAACGCGACATCCCCGCCGATGCCCCGCGCATCACCGGCGCGCGCTTCGCGGACCACCAAGCCATCGCCACCCTCGCCGACGCCGATGGCTTGAAAACCACCGACGGCCAGCCACCCCAAGCCTTCGAACTCGCCGGAGCCGACGGCGTGTTCCACCCCGCCGAGGCCGCCATTAACCCGGATGCCACGCTCACCCTCACCAGTCCCGCCGTCCCCGCACCGACCGCCCTGCGCTACGCATCGAGCAATGCCCCCGAAGTGAACACCACCAACGCCGACGGCGTCCCGCTTGCCCCGTTCCACAGCACATTCCGAATCCATAAACCCTAGAAAATTCCGGAATGGATAATTCACGGGACTGCCCCCCTGCCTGACATCACGGGTCCCGTGCTCTATGAAAAGCCTCCCGAGCCACACCCAGCCAGCGGGTAACCGGCGGCGCGGGGTGGTCCCCGCGCCAGATGGCGCAGACGTCGAGCTTCGGCAAGGCCGGGCGGAGCGGGCGGGCGGCGAGGCCGGCCGGCGGGGTGAGGAGCAGGCTGGTCGGCGCGATGCCCAGCCCCGCAAGCACCATCCAGTGCAGCGCGGGGAAATCCTCCGCATCGTGCCGGGGCAGCAGCGACGCGGAATGCCTTGCCGCGTGCTCGATGAGCACCTGGCCGAAATGCAGGTTGTCGCGCAAGAGCAGCAGGACCCGCCCGTCCAACAGCCGCACCGGGATGGCGGGCTTCGCCGCAAGCGGGTCGTCGGCCCGCAGCAGGACGCCTTGTTCTTCGCGGAAGAGCCGACGTTCCCGCAAACCGGAGCCTTCCGGCGGATATTCGGGGCGGCCGACGACCACGTCCAAATCTCCCGCAACCAGCGCCGCCATCAGGCGGTCCTGTCCGCCAAGGCGCACGGCGAGCCGCACCCCCGGCAGTAGGGCCGAGAACGACCGGAAAACTTCCGCGAGCGTCCGCGTGGCGGCCGGGGGGATGATGCCGGCCCGCAGCGTCCCCGCATCTCCCCGCGCGGCGTTGTCGGCCAGCGCCCGCATCTGGTCGGCGCGCTCGAGCAGGGCCCGCGCCTCGGGCAGCAACGCCGCGCCCGCCGGGGTGAGCCCTCTCATGCGGTTCGAGCGGTCGAAGAGCGGCGCGCCCACTTCCTCCTCCAGCTGCCGGATGTGGGCGGTGAGCGCGGGCTGGGCGAGGTGCAGACGCCGGGCCGCGCGGGAAAAGTGCATTTCCTCGGCCACGACCACGAACGATTTGAGCCAGCGGAGTTCCATGATCGGACTTTATGGTAATCGTTAAAAATGATCGTCACAATCAAATCATTCGATTTTCCTTATCGCCATCCCGCCGCATCCTAACGACGCTATGAAACACATCCTTCTGATCGCCGCCAATCCCTCCGTCTCGACCACCCTCGGGTGGCCGGTCGGCTTCTGGGCCTCCGAACTCATCCATCCCTATGACACCTTCACCAAGGCGGGTCACCGCGTGACCATCGCCAGCCCAGCGGGCGGGAAGCTCGAACTCGACGCCTACAGCGACCCGCGCGACGCCTCGGGCTACTCGAAGGACGACACCCTCTCGCTCGAATACCTCGGCAAACCGGAATTCAACGCCCTGCTGGAGAACACGCCCTCGATCGCCGCGCTGAATCCCGCCGGCTTCGACGCGATCCTGGTCGCGGGCGGCCAGAGTCCGATGTTCACCTTCCGCGGCAACCAAGCACTGCTCGATTTGTTCAAGACCTTCCTCGATGCGGGCAAACCCGCTGCGGCGCTCTGCCACGGCACCTGCCTGTTGCTCGATCTGAAGAATGCCGAAGGCACGCCGTTCGTCAAAGGCCGCCGCATCACCGGCTTCGCCAACAGCGAGGAGGACTTCGCCGACCAGGCGGTCGGGCAAAAAGTGATGCCGTTCCGCATCGAGGACGAAGCCCGTGCGCTCGGGGCGGACTTCGTGGCCGGACCGGCCTTCCAGCCCCACGCCATCGCCGACGGCAACCTGATCACCGGCCAGCAACAGCACAGCGGCGGCGTCACAGCAGAGCTTGTTCTCAAGGCGCTCGCGAGCTGATATTTCATCCCACCCACCCAACAAACAACACTCGCACTATGAAAATCGCCTTCATCGGAATCGGAAACGTCGGCGGCGCGCTCGCCGGCAACCTCGTCAAAGCCGGGCACACCGTCACGGTCGCCGCCCGCGACCTCGCCTCGGAGAGCGTCAAAAACGCGCTGGCCAAATCCCCCGGCCTCACCGCCGCCGAACCCGCCGCCGCCCTCCGCGACGCGGAGGTGGTTTTCCTCGCCACCCCTTACAACGCGAATGCCGACGCCCTCGCCGGGCTTTCGGACGCACTGGCGGGCAAGGTGCTCGTGGATTGCACCAACCCGGTCGGCGCCGGGCTTACCCACGGCCTCGAGAGCAAAACCAGCGGCGCCGAGGAAGTGCAGAAGCTCGCCCCCGCCGCCAAGGTGGTCAAAGCCTTCACCATCTACGGATACGAAAATTTCATCAATTCCGCCTACCCCGGCTACGGCGACCTCAAGCCCGCCATGCTCATCGCCGGTGATGACGCCACCGCCAAGGAAAGGGTCGGTCGGCTCTGCGCCGATCTCGGGTGGCGTGCGGTCGATGTCGGCCCTCTCGCGAACTCCCTCCACCTCGAGCACATGACCCTGCTCTGGATCAAGATGGGCCGCGTGCAGGGCAAAGGCGCGGGCTTTGTCTGGGCCATGCTGGAGCGCTAGCGAGGCGCTTATGGCCCGTCGCAAGCTGATCCAGGCTCCCACCGTCCGCGACGACGAACTCCGCGGCGCCCACCGGCCGGTGACCTGGCTCGAATTGTTTTTCGACCTGTTCATCGTGGTTGTGCTGGCGCGGATCGCCCACGATCTGGCCGGGGCTCATTTCGCGCCTGGGGCATTGCTCGCCTTCGCCGGCGCGTTCATCCCGCTCTTCTGGCTGTGGGTGGGCGCGGCCTACTACATCGAGCGCTTCGAAACCGGCGGGCTCGAATTCCGGCTCACGATGTTCGGTTTCATGGCGGCGGTCGCCGGGCTGGGGGCATTCAGCAACCATGCCATGACGGACCATTTCGCCGGGTATGCGGGAGCGTATGCGGCGGGCCGGATTTTCACCGCCCTGCTCTGGCTGAACGCCGCGCGCCACAACACCGCTTTGATCGCCCGCGCGTGCTGGAGGCTGGCCACCGGCACGCTGGTCGGCGCCGCGCTCATCATCGCCGCGGTTCTCGTCGAAGGCCCGGCCCGCTGGGCGCTCTACGCGCTGGGCCTGGCGTGCGACATCGTGGCCCCCCGCCTGAACGCCTCCGTCCAGGCCGCCTTTCCGCCCGTGAGCACCTCGAAGTACCCCGAGCGTTTCGGGCTCTTCACCATCATCGCGCTCGGCGAGTGCGCGGCCGGGCTCATCGGCGGGCTCGGCGACGCGAAACTACCCGCGTGGAACCTGGGCGTGTTCTGCCTGTTTGCGACGTTCGCACTCTGGTGGATTTACTTCGATTTTGTCGGACGCCGGAAATTCCGGCAGAGCGCCGCGGCGATTCTGGCCTGGGTCTATTCGCACCTCGGCCTGTTCGCCGCGATTGCCATCGCCGGAGCCGCCATGCGCGAGCTGCTGGCCGGACACCACGGCGC
>Ga0209594_1001500_pt1 | contig 11522 bp, 11 predicted proteins | sample AshMeaCrysSpring_FD_184126 | JGI IMG/M metagenome (GOLD analysis project Ga0209594, IMG submission 184126) | Groundwater microbial communities from Big Spring, Nevada to study Microbial Dark Matter (Phase II) - Ash Meadows Crystal Spring... | ecosystem: Environmental > Aquatic > Deep subsurface...
CGCCCGCCGCCGCGGCACAGGCGGCCGACCTCATCGATTCCCTCACCCGGCGGCCTCGGGTTGAGATGGAGCGCTGGTACGGCAAGTATCTCACCGAGCCCAAGCCCAATCTCACGGTCGACCCCATCGATGCGCCCGTGAGCGGCGAGGCCTTCCGCCGCCTGCTGGAAACACGGGGGGCGGTCTATCGCCACCCGTTCTCGCGCTTCGCCTATCTCCCGCGGAGTGACGGCCCTGACTGGCTGTTCGTTGCCGGCGAGCATTTCCGTCTCGACGCGCGCCATCGCACCTTCCTGCAGACCCTCTGCCAGTGGCGGGAATTGCACTTCGGCTTTCTTGCGGAGTGGCTCGCCGAGCCGGAATGCCTCGAGCTGCTGGCGCGCCTCTACAACGCCGGGCACCTGGCCTTCGACGAGGGCGACTGACCGGAGAGCGCGATGAACGATACGCCGCAACCGACCGCCTTTCGCGATGCCTTCGCGACTGCCTCGGAGAGGCTCGCCGGGCTGATCGCGCGGGCGCGCAGCGAGGTGCGTCTTTATGCCTACGACCTCGACGGCCGGCTCTATGCCGCCGAGCCGGTGCTCGAGGCGACCCGCGCCTTCCTGCTGCGCGGCCCCACCAGCCATTTCGCCGTCCTGATCCGCGACGAAAGCCGGCTGCGGTTCGAGGGAAACCGCCTCGTCGACCTGCTCAAGCGCCTGCCGAGCCGGGCGGCCGTGCGGGTGCCGCGCCCCGAGGACACCGACCTCAAGGAGGATCTCGTCGTGGTGGACGGCCGGACCTATTACTATCCGCTGCGGCGCGACCCGCCGGCCGAGCCCGTGGAATCGCGCCGCGACGCCACCGTGCTCGCCAAGCGGCTCGCCGAGGCCTGGGATTTTGCCGAGCCTTCGGTCGAATTCCGTCATTTCACCGTGTGACCGCGATGCGCCTGCCACCCTCCCGCCACGTCGCCCTCTGGCTGCTCGCCCTCGCCCTGCCGGTCGGCGCCGAGCCGGTCACCGACGTCATCCCGCTCAACGCCCGGCTGCCCGAGGAGGTGATCCCGACGCTCCGGCCGCTCGTCGGCCCGGGCGGTTCGGTCACGGCCTTCGGCGGCAAGCTGGTGGTGCGGGCGGAGCCGTCGCGGCTGGAGGACGTCCGCCGGGTGCTCGAGGAAATCGACCATCCGCCGCACCGCCTCGTGATCCACGTGCGGCAACGGGATGCGCTCAACGCGGATCTGAGCGGCGGCGGGGTGGTCGTGCAGCGCGGCACGGTCGGCGCGCAGGTGCGCAACCGCCAAACCCGCGGCGCTGGCGATGCCACCCAGCGCGTGATGGCCTTGGAGGGACAGCCCGCGCAAATCCTGGCCGGCGTTTCCGTCCCGGTCACCACGAACGAGGCCAGCTTCGGCGGCTGGTGGCCGGGACAGGAGCGCACGATCGCCTACCGTGATGCGACCGCCGGCTTTCGCGTCGTCCCCCGCCTTGCCGGCGACAGCGTCACGCTCGAGATTCAGCAGCACGCGGTACGCCCGCAGGGCGGCGCGCAGGCCCCGCCCTTCGCCGTTCAAGAGGCGCAGACGACGGTGCGCGGGCGACTGGGCGAGTGGCTGCCGCTCGGGGCAGTGACCACCAACGCGTCGCAGACCGGGCGCGGCATCGCGCGAAGCTTCAGCACCCGTCGCGAGGGCGATGTGCAGGTCGAGGTGATGGTGGAGCTCCTGCCCGACCGCTGACCCGCTCAACCTTTGCCGGTCGAAGCCGACCAGCGGGCGCGCAGGCGGTCGCGGTTCGCCGCGAGCCACTGCAGCGTGATGATGGCGGTGGTCGAGTTGACGCGGCCCGTGAAAATCTCGTCGATGGCGGCCGACGCCGCCAGCACCTCCACGCGGATGTCCTCGCCCTCGTGATCCAGACCATGCAGCGTGCCGCTTGCCGGCGCCTGCACGCGGCCGCAGTAGAGGGTGATTCGCTCCACCGAGGTACCCGGGCTGAGATAGAACTCGCCGATCAGCTCCGTCTCGCGCACCTCGCAGCCCGCCTCCTCCATGGCCTCCCGTCGCGCAACCGCCTCGGGCGATTCCTCGGGAGGCACATAGCCGCCGACCGTCTCGAGCAGCCAGGCCCCCGCTCCCGTCTCGTGAGCGCCGATGCGGAACTGCTCGATCATCACCACGCAGTCCTGGTCCGGGTCGTAGAGCAGGATCGCGGCGGCGCGCAACCGCTCCACCCGCTCGCGAACGAGCGTGCGACTCACCCCGCCGGCATATAGCGAATGGCGCAGGCGGTAGCGGTCGACCCGCAGAAAGCCGTCGTAGACGGTATCGCGTGCAAGGATCTCGATCTGCTTGCTCATCTTGCGTCGACCACTCCCAGGGCGCAGCAGCAGGGAGATGATGCGGCAAGCGGCGCCCCGCGGCGAGCGCCGGCCGAGGGACCGTGTGAGGGCGTACCCAACACCGTCAAAAAAAACGGCCCGGGGTTGCCGGGCCGCGAACGACTCCAGCCAATTCGAAAATTGGTGGAGGCCGGAGGGGATCGTCGTCAATGCATGAACAGGCCGCCGTTCATCTGCAGATTCGCGCCGGTGATGTAGGCGGCGTCGTCGGACGCGAGGAACGCCACCACCGCCGCAATCTCCTCGGGGGTGCCCATGCGCTTCATGGGGATGCCGTCGATGATGGCCTTGAGCACATCCTCGCGGATCGCCGCCGTCATCGCCGTCTTGATGTATCCGGGGGACACCGTGTTCACGGTGACGCCCTTGGCCGCGCCTTCCTGGGCCAGCGCCATGGTGAAGCCGTGCATGCCGGCCTTCGCCGCCGAGTAGTTGGTCTGGCCGAACTGGCCGCGCTGGCCATTCACCGAGGAGATGTTGATCACGCGGCCCCAGCCGCGGTCGATCATCCCGTCCCAGCAGGGCCTGGTGACGTTGTAGACGCTGCTCAGGTTCACGTTGATGACCGCGTTCCAGCTTTCCGCATCCATCTTGCGGAAGGTCTTGTCGCGGGTAATGCCGGCGCAGTTGACGAGCACGTCCACCGGTCCGAACTGCTGCTGGAGCTCGGCCACCATCCGGGCGCTGTCCTCCGCGGAGGACACGTCGCCCGAGAGGGTGCCGATGTCCAGGCCTTCCGCCTTACGGGCGGCGACCCAAGCCTCCACATTGCCCTGCTCCGCCGGATGGTAGGCAGCCACCACCCGGTACCCGTCCCTGGCAAGTCGCTGGCAGATCGAGGTGCCGATGCCGCCGATGCCGCCGGTGACCAGTGCAATGCGAGTGCTCATGTCGTTCCCCCCGTTTTGGCTTATTGGCTTGGGTGCAGCTCAGACCTTGCCGCGGTTCAGGCCGCGACCTTCTGGGCAGCCTTGCTGGCACGGGCCGTCACGTCGGCAATGCCCGCCTCCCACCAGGCCCGCAGTTCGTCGCGGGTCTCGTGGGCGATCTCAAGCGTAGCGCGGTTCTCGGCGATCAGCTTCTCGGTCAGGCTCTTGGCCACGCCCAGGTTGCCGGTCATCAGCTCCTGCAGGCCCTTCGCCTCGGTCGCCAGCTTGATCTGCTGCATGCCGGCGTCCATCCACAGGTTCATCAGGGCGAACTGCTTGTCGATCATGCGGTCGAGCGCGCGCTGGTGGATCTCGCCGAACTGGCGCATGGCCTCGTAGCCCGTGCCGGCGGCGTCGTTGAGCATGTCGATCGTCTCGTTGGTCGTGATCTTCTTCATGGTTGCTTTCCTCGCAGTCAGTTGGGTGTTGTGTGGAGTCGAAATGCTGCGGTGCAGCATTTGTTGCAGTGCACAATAGTCAGGGCGCAGCAGGCTGTCAAGGGGAGATGCGAGGAAATTTAAGGAATGGCTCGGGGGGTCAGCCTGACTTGCCGTCCGACTCGCTGCCCGGGGGCTTGCGGCCAGGCGGGGACCCAAACCCCGCAGCCTTGAAGAAGGAGTCCTGGAACGACGTCCAGAGCTCGAGATTGCGTTGGGCGAGCTTGCCCATGGCCTCCAGGGGGTCCGCGCCGAGGGTGTGACGCATCTGCTCCTGGTTGCGGGCGAAGAGCGACATGCTCTCTTCCAGGAAACGCGCGAACAGGCCCTGCACCGTCCCGCCGTAGAAGCGGATGATCTGGGCCAGCATGCTTGCCGAGAACAGCGGCTGCCCGCCCGACTCCTCCTCCATGATGATCTGCATGAGGATCTGGCGGGTGATGTCCTCGCTCGTGCTGGTATCGACGACCTCGAACTCGACGCCGCGCAGGACGAGCTCACGGATGTCGACGAGCGTGATGTAGCGGCTCAGCTCGGTGTCATAGAGCCGGCGGTTGGGGTACTTCTTGATCAGCCGCTGCGTCGTCATCGCTGCCCCGCCGAATGCCAGGCCGTCGCTGCACAATTGCTGTGCTGCATCATACGACCGAAACTGGCTGGCCCGACACCCCCGAAAACTTGATCCCTGCGCCGTTCCGGCCAGAAAAAAACCGCGCAGACCCGTCGGGGCCGCGCGGTTTTCCGGAAGCCACCGCCCCCCGGATGGTTACATCGCCTCGACGGCCATGGCCACGCCCATCCCGCCACCGATGCACAGCGTCGCGAGGCCCCGCTTGCCTCCGCTGCGCTTCAGCTCGTGCAGCAGGGAGACCAGCACGCGAGCGCCCGAGGCGCCGATGGGGTGGCCGATCGCGATTGCGCCGCCGTTGACGTTCACCTTGGCGAGATCCCAGCCCATGTCCTGGTTCACGGACATCGCCTGTGCGGCGAAGGCCTCGTTGGCCTCGATGCGGTCGAGATCCGCCACGCTCCAGCCCGCCTTCTCGAGGCACTTGGTCGATGCCGGAATCGGGCCGGTCCCCATGATCGCCGGATCCACGCCCGCGCTCGCGAAGGCGACGATGCGGGCGAGGGGCGCGAGCCCGAGCGACTTCGCCTTCGACTCCTTCATCACCACCACCACCGCCGCGCCGTCGTTGAGACCGGATGCGTTCCCCGCGGTGACAGTGCCCGTCTTGTCGAACGCCGGCCGCAGCTTGCCCAGCCCCTCGGCGGTCGTGCTCGGCTTGGGGAACTCGTCGCGCTCGAAGGCGACCGGATCGCCCTTGCGCTGCGGCACCATCACCGGAACGATCTCGCCGCCGAAGCGGTTCTCGGCCAGCGCCGCAGCGGCCTTGCGCTGCGAGTCCGCGGCGAAGGCGTCCTGCGCCTCGCGGCTGAAGCCGTACTTCTTCGCGATGTTCTCCGCGGTGGTGCCCATGTGGATCTGGTTGAACGCGTCCCACAGGCCGTCGACGATCATGCTGTCCTTCATCTGCCAGTCGCCCATCTTCTGGCCGTCGCGCGACTTCGGCAGCACGTGCGGCGACTGGCTCATGCTCTCCTGGCCGCCGGCGATCACGATCTCGGCGTCGCCGCAGGCCACCGCCTGATAGGCGAGATGGACCGCCTTGAGGCCGGAGCCGCAAACCTTGTTGATGGTCAGCGCCGGCACCGAATGCGGCAGGCCCGCGGCGATGACCGCCTGGCGCGCAGGATTCTGCCCGGTACCCGCGGTCAGCACCTGGCCGAGGATGACCTCGTCCACCTGCTCCGGCTTGATCCCCGTCTGCTCGAGCAGCGCCTTGATGACGGTGGCGCCGAGGTCCTTCGCGGCAATGCCCGCGATGCCGCCGCCGAAGGAGCCCACGGCGGTGCGCAGCGCCGCCACGATTACGATGTTGTCGCTCATCTGTCGTTCTCGCCTGTGTGCATTCCAGCGGCGGCGCGTCGAGGGAACGCCCCGGGCCGCAGCGGCCGTCGCCGGAAACCCCTTGGGTGGTTACTGGGTGCCTCCCGCCCCTCCATCGGCCCTGCCGGGAAGCAACGAAACGAAGAATAATCCGCTTTGTTGCGGTGCACAATAACGCGTGCTATGTTCCCCCCCGCCTTGGAGAACGGGCGCAAGAATCGCACGTTCCGACGCCGCCGTCCCACGCCGCGACGGCCCCGTGACTTTCCGCCGAAACGACCACCAGAGGAGCCCCGCGTCATGACCAGCAGCGCGTCCTGGACGAACGAGTGGATGGAGATGCAGCAGAAGTACTGGCTGAACTGGGCCGACGCCTCGCAGCGACTCTTCGGCCAGCAGACCACGCCCGCCGCCGCGTGGGGCAACGCGATGGAGAACTGGTGGCAGACGCTCGCGCCTGCGACCGGCTCGGACATGGCCCGCGGCTTCATGGACAAGATGGTCGAGCAGGGCAAGTTCTTCTTCCAGATGGCCGAGGATCTCGCCGGCAAGATGCAGGGCGCCGCCGGCCAGGGCGACTGGACCTCGGCGCTCGAGAACGCGACGGCCTCGCTCAAGGACGCCTTCTCTCGCCTCGGCGCCGGCGACCCGAGCGTGCACAAGATGTTCGCCTTCTGGGAGCTGCCCTTCGACAACTGGCAGCGCATGGCCTCGTCGCTCTCCCTGGTGCCGGGCGACGTCCTGCGCAACATGCCCACCGAAGGCATGCGCTCGAAGCTCGACCGCGTCCTCGGCGCGCCCGGCCTGGGCTACACGCGCGAGGAGCAGGGCCAGTACCAGGAGCTCGGCCGCGCGGTGGTCGACTATCAGGAGACGCTCGCCGAGTACCTGGGGTTCTTCTCGAAGATGGGCGTTGGCTCGGTCGAGCGCCTGCAGTGGCTGGTCAAGGAGGCGGAGCAGAAGAAGCGGACCATCGGCTCGGCGCGTGCGCTCTACGACATGTGGGTGCAGTGCTGCGAGGCCGAGTACGCGGACCGGGTGATGACGGACGAGTACACCGAGCTGCACGGTCGGCTCGTGAACGCGCTGATGCGGGTGAAGCAGCGCATGTCGGTCATCGTCGACGAGTACCTCGGCGCGATGAACATGCCGACGCGGCGCGAGCTGCGCACCTTGCAGGACCGCGTCCAGGAGGCGCGCCGCGAGACCAAGCGCCTGCGCAGCGAGCTCGACGCGCTGAAGAAGCAGCTCGCTGCGGGCGCCACGCCAGCATCACCGGCAACAGCCAAACCCGCGAGGCCGGCCGCGCCGCGCAAGAAGGCCGCCGTGAAGACGCGCGGCACGCGCTGACGCCCGCCCATCCCCACCGAACCTGCCGAAGGAGAGACACCGTGTTGCCGATCGAGATCCGCCCGGACCAGCTCGCTGACGAGATGCTCCAGTACAGCCAGAAGCTCGGCAAGGGCATCGAGAACCTGCTCAACGCAAGCGAGATCGACGCGGGCGTTAGCCCCAAGACTGCCGTGTACCGCGAGGACAAGCTCGCGCTCTACCGCTACGAGGCCCCCGCAGGCGCGAAGCAGCGCAACGCGGTGCCGCTGCTCGTCGTGTACGCGCTGGTCAACCGGCCGTACATGACCGACATCCAGGAAGACCGGTCGACGATCAAGGGCCTGCTGGCGACCGGGCAGGACGTCTACCTCATCGACTGGGGCTACCCGGACCAGGCCGACCGCTCGCTCACGCTCGACGACTACCTGAACGGCTACCTCGACCGCTGCGTCGACTTCATCCGCGAGGCCCACGGGCTCGACCGCATCAATCTGCTCGGCATCTGCCAGGGCGGCGCGTTCAGCCTCTGCTACAGCGCGATGCACCCGGGCAAGGTGCAGAACCTCGTCACGATGGTGACTCCCGTCGACTTCAAGACCGCGGACAACATGCTCTCGGGCTGGGTGCAGCACCTCGACGTCGACCTGCTGGTCGACACCATGGGCAACATCCCCGGCGAGCTGCTCAACTGGACCTTCCTGTCGCTCAAGCCCTTCAGCCTGACCGGCCAGAAGTACGTGAACATGGTCGACCTGCTCGACGACCCGGAGAAGGTCAAGAACTTCCTGCGGATGGAGAAGTGGATCTTCGACAGTCCGGACCAGGCGGGCGAGACCTTCCGGCAGTTCATCAAGGACTTCTACCAGAAGAACGGCCTGATCGAAGGCACGGTGCACATCGGCGGGCACCGCATCGACCTCAAGGACGTGACCTGCCCGATCCTCAACATCTACGCGCTGCAGGACCACCTGGTGCCGCCCAACTCATCGAAGGCGCTCAAGGGGCGGACCGGCTCGAAGGACTACACCGAGCTCGCCTTCCCGGGCGGGCACATCGGCATCTACGTCTCGGGCAAGGCGCAGAAGGAGGTGACGCCGTCGATCGGCCGGTGGCTCAACGAGCGCAGCTGATCGCCCGCGCTCACCCGACGCCGCGATCGCGCCGTGGACGGCGACGTTGGAATCGCGCCCGAAGGCGCTCCTACCGGGCGACCCCAAGCCGTGGTTTGGTAGGAGCGGCCTCCAGGCCGCGATCAAATGCGGCGGGACTCAACCCTTCGCCGCCGCCAGCGCCTGGTCGAGATCGGCGACGATGTCGTCGATGTGCTCGATGCCGATCGACAGGCGCACCATGTCCACCGACACGCCGGCACGCTCGAGCTCCTGCGGCGAGAGCTGGCGATGCGTGGTGGTCGCCGGGTGGCAGGCGAGCGTCTTGGCGTCACCGATGTTCACGAGCCGCACCGCGAGCTTGAGCGCGTCGATGAATTTCGCGCCCGCCTCGCGCCCGCCCTTGATGCCGAAGGACAGGATGCTCGACGCCTTGCCGCCCATGTACTTGTCCACCAGCGGCTTGTCGGGATGGTCGTCCAGGCCCGCGTAGCGCACCCACGCCACCTGCGGGTGGCCCTTCAGAAAATTCGCCGCCGCGAGCGCGTTCTCGCAGTGCCGATCCATCCGCACGGGCAGGGTCTCGATCCCCTGCAGCACCAGGAAGCTGTTGAACGGCGAGATGGCGGCGCCCATGTTCCGCAGCGGCACGACGCGCGCCCGGCCGATGTAGGCGGCCGGACCCAGGGCCTCCGTGTAGACCACGCCGTGATAGGACACGTCGGGCTCGTTCAGGCGGCGGAAGCGCTCGCGGTGCTCGGCCCAGGGGAACTTACCCGAATCGACTAGGATACCGCCGATCGTCGTGCCGTGCCCGCCCATGTACTTGGTCAGGGCGTGGACGACGATGTCGCAGCCCCACTCGAACGGCCGGCAGAGATACGGCGTCGGGACCGTGTTGTCGACGATCACCGGCACGCCGTGCGCGTGCGCCATGTCGGCGATGCGGGCAAGGTCCGCGACGTTGCCCGCTGGGTTGCCGATCGACTCGCAGAAGACCGCCTTGGTGTGCGCGTCGATGTTCTTCGCCATCGCCTCGATGTCGTTCGGGGCGACGAAGCGGACTTTGATGCCGAGCTGGGGCAGCGTGTGCGCGAACAGGTTGTAGGTGCCGCCGTACAGCGTCGAGGTCGTGACGATGTTGTCGCCCGACTCCGCGATGGTGAAGATGGCGTAGGTCACCGCCGCCATGCCCGAGGCGAGCGCCAGCCCGCCGATGCCGCCCTCCATCGCCGCCACGCGCTTCTCGAGCACGTCGCTGGTCGGGTTCATGATGCGGGTGTAGATGTTGCCGGCGACCTTGAGGTCGAAGAGATCGGCGCCGTGCTGGGTGCTGTCGAAGGCGTAGGAGGTCGTCTGGTAAATGGGCGTTGCGACGGCCTTCGTCGTTGGGTCGGGCTGGAACCCGCCGTGGATGGCGAGGGTCTCGATCTTCATGGCGTGGCGTCTCCCCAAGGTGGCGTGTGATGCCGGGTGGTCCCGGTCTGGGCGATCGATGGTAGCCGCGGCCAGGCAAGGTGTCGAACCGCGGGGGCGGACGGCATGAGCCGCCTCTGGCTGCGGGTCGTTCTCCCCTTTGCCGGCGGCTACCTGCTGTCCTACCTGTATCGCACCGTCAATGCCGTCGCAGGGCCGGTGCTCGCGCAGGAGCTCGGCCTGTCGAGCGGCGCGCTCGGCCTGCTGACCAGCGCCTACTTCGTCGCCTTCGGGCTCGCGCAGATACCGCTCGGCGTCCTCCTGGACCGCTACGGCGCGCGGCGCGTCGAATCCACGCTGCTGCTCGTGGCCGCCGCAGGCGCCGCACTGTTCGCCACCGCCGAGGATGCGCTCGGGCTGGCGCTGGGCCGCGCCGTGATCGGGCTCGGGGTATCCGCCTGCCTGATGGCCGCGTTCAAGGCCTTCTCGCAGGTGATGCCCGCGGACCGCCAGGCGTCGCTGACCGGCTGGATCATGAGCGCCGGATCGCTGGGCGCCCTCGTCGCTTCCTCGCCGCTCGAAGCGGCGATCGCCGCAGCGGGGTGGCGGGAGGTGTTCGCCGCACTCGCCGGCATCACCCTGCTGGTGTCTGCCTGGCTCCGCCTCAGCGTGCCCGAGCTGCCGGCCGCCGCTCCCGCGGGGCGCCTTGCGGTGCAGCTGCGCGAGCTGCAAACAGTGTTCGCCAGTCGGCGCCTGCGCCGCTTCGCACCGCTCGGCTTCGCCCTCATCGGCGGCTTCATGGCGGTGCAGGGCCTCTGGGCGACGGTCTGGATGACCTCGATCAACGCGCTCGACCGCGCCGAGGCGGCGCAGCACCTCGCGACGATGAACTTAGCGATGCTCGCGACCTACGTCGGCGTCGGGCTGCTGGCGCACCGCCTCGCCCACCGCGGGATCACGCCCCTGCACCTCATGGTCGGCGGGCTCGGCCTCTCGCTCACCGCCCTGCTGCTCGTGCTCCTCGAGGCGGGCACCCACACCGCCTGGCTGTGGGCTGCCTACGGCATCGGCTCCTGCTTCGGCACGCTGTCCTACTCCCAGATGGCCCGCGGCTTTCCCCTCGCGCTCGCCGGCCGCGCGCACACCGCCTTCAACCTCGCGGTGTTCGCCGGCGGCTTCACGATCCAGTGGGGCTACGGCGTCCTGCTCGATGCGCTGACCGCTGCCGGCCTCGCTCCTGCCGATGCCCTGCGCGTCGCGCTCGGCGGGCTGTGGCTCCTGCAGCTTGCCAGCTACGCGTGGTTCGTTGCAGGCTGGCGTAAGGACCTCGCCGAGCCCGCGGCCACCTGACGCGGAGCAGCGGGCGGCCGGGCGTGGCTTGCACCCATGCCTCGCCCCGGCATACTGCAATCGACTTTCCGAGCGACGATCCGGGATGCGGGGGAGCGTCAAATGAACCGACTCCTGCGCCTCGCCGCGGCCATCGACGCGGTCAACCGCGGCATCGGTCGCGCGAGCGTCTGGCTGATTCTCGCCTGCGTGCTGATCAGCGCGGCCACCGCGACCGTGCGCTACGTCTTCGACTGGGGCTCGAACGGCCTGCTCGAGATCCAGTGGTTCCTGTTCGGGCTCGTGTTCCTGCTCTGCGCCGCCTGGACGCTGCAGCTGGACGGCCACGTGCGCATCGACATCCTCTCCGCGCGCCTGCCGCCCCGCGCGCGGCTGTGGATCGACATCGCCGGCGGCCTGCTGTTCCTGCTGCCGATGTGCGCGCTCGTCGCCTATGACGCTTGGGCCTACTTCCTGATCTCCTATGGCCAGAACGAGTCCTCGCCCAACCCCGGCGGCCTGCTCTGGTGGCCGATGAAGCTGGTGATTCCCGTCGCATTCGTGCTGCTCGCCGCGCAGGGCGTGTCCGAGATCATCAAGGCGGCCGCGTCGCTCGCCGGCGCGCGGCCGATGC
>Ga0209594_1001508_pt1 | contig 11498 bp, 9 predicted proteins | sample AshMeaCrysSpring_FD_184126 | JGI IMG/M metagenome (GOLD analysis project Ga0209594, IMG submission 184126) | Groundwater microbial communities from Big Spring, Nevada to study Microbial Dark Matter (Phase II) - Ash Meadows Crystal Spring... | ecosystem: Environmental > Aquatic > Deep subsurface >...
GCATCGTCCTGGTCGAGCGGTGGGAATCCCAGCCGGCCGTCCCTACCGGGAGGAAGGAGCGGAATGATGCGCAGTCCATGGCTGGTCATTCTGGCGTTGCTGCTCGCTGCGGGGGGCGCAACGGCCAGCAGGGCTCCGTCGGCCGCCGACCAGTCAGCAAGGCTGGGTACCGACCTCACGCCGGTCGGCGCGGAGCGGTCCGGCAACGCGGACGGCAGCATCTCGGCCTGGACCGGCGGGCTGCCGAAGGCGCCACCCATCGATCCGAAGATCGGCTACATCGATCCGTTCGCGGACGACCGACCGCTCTACACGATCACGGCCGCCGACGGCGACAAGTACAAGGACATCCTGAGCGCGGGCCACATGGCGCTGCTCAAGCGTGATGCTCGCACGTTCCACATGAACGTGTACCCCACGCGGCGCAGCGCGGCGTATCCCGAAGACGTACTGGCGGAGGTGAAGAAGCACATCGGCCTCGCGAAGACCGACGCCTTCCACGTGCGCGACGTCGGCCGCAGCACCGTGCCGTTCCCCGTCCCGGCCAACGGCCTGCAGGTGATGTGGAACCACGTGTTCCGGTGGCGCGGCGGGTCGGTCGAGCGGGAGTTCATCTTTGCACCCGTGCAGGGCAACGGGGCCTTCTACGTGGTCAAGATGCACCAGAACGTGGTGTTTGATCAGCAGGGTTACATGCAGGATTCACGTGGCGGGAGCCTCTTCCGCGTCAACACGCTCTTCCTGTCGCCGCCGTCGGCCATCGGGGTGCGTACCCTTACGTGGGAGCCGATCAATCCGGTGAGCGAGGCACGCACACGCTGGCAGTTCACGCCCCAGACCATGGACACGCGCCGCCTGCCTTCGTTCGACTACGACACGATGGAGCCCTACACGAAAGGGATGCGCACGGCGGACGAGAACGACGGCTGGAATGGCGCGCCGGACCGCTTCGACTGGAAGCTCCTCGGCAAGCGCGAGCTGCTCATCGGTTACAACGGCTACAAGCTCGCGAATCGGGCGCTCCCGTACGCGGCGATTGTCTTGCCCCGCAATCTCGACCCGAACCTGCTGCGCTACGAGCGGCACCGCGTGTGGGTGGTCGAGGCGACGCGGCGCAAACCCCACCAGTACTTCCGTCGCATCTTCTATGTCGACGAGGACACCTGGCAGGTGGCGCAGGAGGAGGTTTACAGCAAAGAAGGGCAGCTGTGGCGCTTCGGCGACCACCACATGATGCAGTTCTACGACGTGCAGGTGCCGTGGTACGCCGCCACGATTCATCACACCCTGAAGACGGGTGCCTACATTGTCACCTACCTGAGCAACCAGGAACCTTTCCCGACGTGCTGGGGGTTCAAGGGTCGGACCGTGGACTACCTGCCGACGAGCCTCAGGGTCCAGGGCCTGCGGTAGGGAGGACGGCGATGCACACCGCCACAGACACGACTCATGATCGCCATGCGCTCACGGCCCTCCTCGTGCTGGCCGTCCTCCTGCTGGCGCCCGTCCGGGCGCATGCGCAGGAGTACGTCTGGCTGAATGGGCAGCTGACCGGCGTCTGGAAGACCATCCTCACGATGGGTGCCGCCATCCGCGGCCGGGACGCCGACCCGCAGCTGGTGGGCGCCGGGGCCGGGCTGGGCGACAATCCCGAGTTCCCGGGTGCCTCGGGTGCCGTCGGCGTCAGCGACGACGCCCAGCTGAACTTCCCGAAGGCGGGCGCACTGGTCAGCGCGCCCATGACCTTGAACACCGAGTTCAGTCTCCGCCACCGCTCGGGGAGTGGCTTCTTCATCCGGGTACGCGCGTGGTACGACCTGGCCCTCAAGGGAAACGACCGGGCTCACGGCAACGTCCCCAACGTCTACACGGCCAACTCGCGGATCTCAGATGCGGGCTTCGATGGCGCCGCCGGGTTCGCCGGCATCGACGTCCACGACGCCTTCTTCTTCGGGACCTACCAGGTCGGTCCGACTCGGCTCGCCCTGCGCGTCGGCCGGCAGGCGGTCGATTGGGGACACGGGCTGTTCTACGCAGGCATCAACGCGTTCAATCCGATGGACGTCGCCTGGGCGACGACCACCGGCGCCAGGATCGCCAACGGCGGAAAGCTCCCGGTCAACCGGGTCTTCGCCAGCTACGGCGGGCCGGCCGGCCTGGCGTTCGACGGCTTCGTGAACCTCGAGTTCCGCCCCAGCGTCACGCCGGGCTGCGGGACCTACTTCAGCAACCGCGACAACGGCGTGAACCCCGGCTGCAACGTGGTCACCAGCGCGGGACTGCCCGACCTGATCGCGACCCAACTGGTCGGCACCAAGAACTACGTCATGGGCAATCTCTACCCGACCGGCCGCTTCCCCGAAGGCGGGACCGACACGCGTCCCATGTCGGGTGCACCGTCCCAGTGGAGCGGGTACGGCTTCTCCGCCCGGAAGTTCATCGACGCGCTCGACACGGAACTTGGCTTCTACTACACCGGGTACACGAGCCCTGCGTCCATCAACGCCATGGTCACGGGCAAGACCGCTCTCGAATTCTCGCTGAACACCATGTACACCACGGGCGTGAAGGCCTGGGCGGTGAGCGCCGAGACCGGCCGGAAGAATCTCACGATGAACGCGCAGCTCACGCGGACGCTGGACTTCCCGGCGCCCTACAACGCCCCGGCGTACATCACCGGCGCGACCCAGGGCGTGGGACCCCTCGGGTTCATGATGAAGGAGTGCATCGAGCGGGAGTGCCAGTCGTACGCCCGGGTCAACACCAATCAACTGCAAGTCGGCGGAACATGGCAACTCGGTCGCGCCCTCGGCATGTCGAATGCGACGCTCACGGCCGAGACGGACATGCAGTGGAACACCAACCTGCCCCCAGTGGACGGGCCCGACGCCATCCGAATCGGCCGCTACCCCAACTTCGGCGACGCCGACTGGACCAACACCGAGGGCTACGTGTGCAACCCCGGCCCGCTCGACAATGGCATCGTCAACAAGTGCGAGATCGCCGGGTTCGCGACCCCCTTCGCCATGGGCTACAAGGTCCGGCTCCAGAACACCTTTCCGAATGTCTTCGCGGGCGTCACCGTCAGCCCCGTCGTGACGTTCGGCCACGACATCACGGGCTACACCGTCGACCAGGTCACGGTCGTCGGGGGCCGGGTGTCGCTCGAGGCGTTCACCAGGTTCGACACGCCCCGGCAGAAGTACTTCGTCGAAGTGGGCGCGCTCTGGTTCCGGGGCGACGCGGCGTGGGACCCGCTGCGCGACCGCGGGCAGTACTGGTGCACGCTGGGCATCAACCTCAGGTAGTGGCAGAGGATCGAGACAGGCGGAGGGTGGCGTCGCCAGCCGGACGGCGACGGCACCGCCCCGGTTGCCCACGACAGATCCGGTGGAGTAGAGGACCAATGACACACGCCCGCCCGCGTGCAAGCCTTCTGTTCGCAGGGCTCTTGTCGTTCGCGGCCCCTGCTGCGGCGCAGGAGGAGCCCCCTGCGCCCACGCCGCCGCCGTCGGAGATTGCCAACGAGTATCGCGTGACGGCATTTCCGAACTACCCGTTCACCGAGAAGCTGAGCGGGATGGGATACGTGGGGTATGTCGCCAAGCCCGACGCGGACTACGGCAGCCTCTACCTGGGATCGGGCGTCTTCTACCGCGCGCACAAGCACGTGCAGCTCTGGGCGGTGCTGATCGGCGTCTGGACCGACCAGGACCAGCCGGACAAGAGCAATACGCTGGAGCTGCGCCCGTTCACCGGCGTCAAGTTCATGGGCATGAACGGGAAGAAATGGAGCTACTACAACTGGACGCGCTACGAGCTGCGGTTCACCGAGACCAGGAACACGGGCGACTGGACCCTGGTGCATCGCATCCGGAACCAGAGCCGCATCGACTTCCCGCTCACGTCGCTGGACAACGCGTGGACGCCGAAGACCTTCTATGCGTGGACGGACATCGAGCCGATCTGGCGCTCCGACACGGGAAAGGTCGATCCCTTGCGGTGGCGCACCGGGATCGGGTACATCGCGCACCCCAGGCTGATCGTCGAATTCCAGTACTACGCGCAGTACACGCGGCCGGAGAGCGGTCTGAAGTATACCGACAACATTTTCCGTCTCAACTTCAAGTGGATGACCAAGCGAGGGCTTCTGCCCCACCTCGCGATTCGCAGTCTGCTGGACGGGAGCATCGACGACTAGGCGACCACAATTGCCCGTACCGGGGTGGTGGATCATGGACGACCGAACCGCGTCCGAAGGAAGACAGAGATGAACAGAGCGATGACACTCAAAACGCTTCTGGCTGCCGCGGCAGCATGTGCTTCACTGACCACGGCGGCCTGCTCCGGATCGCAGCCGCCGCCTCCCGCGCAGCCGGCCGCCGGGCCGGTGGCGATCGACCGGACGGTCCTGCCGATTCAGGAGCCGGCGCATCCGCCGATCACGGAACTCGACGCCCGGAAGGCGACGCCGCCGCCCCGCTTCGAGGTGAAGGCGCCCGAGGGCGCGCCCAATGTGCTGGTCATCATGATCGACGACATGGGCTTCGGCATTCCGAGCGCGTTCGGCGGGCCGGTCCGCATGCCGACCGCCGACCGCCTGGCCGCCCAAGGCCTCCGGTACAACGCCTTCCACAACACGGCGGTCTGCTCGCCGACGCGGATGGCGCTGCTGACCGGCCGCAACCACCATTCGGGCAACATGGCCGCGGTCACCGAGACGTCCACGGCGTTCCCGGGCAACACGGGCCAGCGGCCGAACAAGGTGGCGCCGCTGGCCGAGATGCTGCGCCTCAACGGCTACAGCACCGCGGCGTACGGCAAGAGTCACGAGACCGCGGCGTGGGAAACGAGCGTGTCCGGGCCGACCGATCGCTGGCCGACGCGTTCGGGGTTCGACGAGTTCTACGGGTTCCTCGGCGGCGAGACCAACCAGTGGGCGCCGATGATCTACCACGGCATGAACCAGGTGGAGGTGCCGAGGGACCCGAACTACCACTTCATGACCGACATGACCGACAAGGCCATCTCGTGGGTGAAGTTCCAGAAGGCGATGACGCCAGACCGGCCGTTCTTCTTGTACTTCGCGCCGGGCGCGACGCACGCGCCGCACCACGTGCCGAAGGCATGGATTGAGAAGTACAAGGGCCGGTTCGACCAGGGCTGGGACGCGCTGCGTGAGGAGACCCTCGCGCGCCAGATCAAGCTCGGTGTGGTACCGGCCGGCACGAAGCTTGCTCCGAAGCCCGAGGCCATCAAGGACTGGGCGGCGCTCCCGGCCGACGAAAAGAAGCTCTTCACCCGCCAGATGGAGATCTACGCGGCCTTCGCCGAGTACACGGACACCGAGATCGGCCGGCTCGTCGCCGCAGTCGGAGACACGAGCCAGCTCGACAACACGCTCATCATCTACATCCTCGGCGACAACGGCGCGAGCGCCGAGGGCGGCATGAGCGGCGCGTACAACGAGTACACCTACTTCAACGGCGTGGTCGAGACCGTTCCGGACATCCTGAAGCACTACGACGAGCTCGGCGGCCCGATGTCGTACGCCCACATGTCCGCCGGCTGGGCGGTGGCGGGCGACACGCCGTTCAGCTGGACGAAGCAGGTCGGGTCGGACTTCGGCGGCAACCAGACCGGCGTGATTGTGTCGTGGCCGAAGCGGGTCACGGCGAAGGGCGAGGTGCGGTCGCAGTTCCAGCATGTCATCGACGTGGCGCCGACGGTGCTGGAGGCGGCGAACCTGCCGGAGCCGAAGAGCGTGAACGGCACGCCCCAGAGGCCGATCGAGGGCGTGAGCTTCCTGTACACGTTCGACGACGCGAAGGCGGAGACGCGGCACAAAGTCCAGTACTTCGAGATGTTCGGCAACCGCGCGTTGTACGCCGACGGGTGGTTCGCCAGGACCGTTCACAAGGCCCCGTGGGAGCCGAAGCCGCGGGCGGCCCTCACCGAAGACAAATGGGAGCTCTACGACACGCGGACCGACTTCAGCCTCGCCAGCGACCTCTCGGCACAGAACCCGGCAAAGCTCAAGGAGCTGCAGGACCTCTTCATGAAGGAGGCCGTGAAGTACAACGTGCTGCCGATCGACGACCGTCTCATCGAGCGCGTGAACGCCAAGCTCGCGGGTCGGCCCGATCTCATGGGCGACCGCACGTCGCTCACCCTGGGCGAGGGCATGAAGGGAATGTCCGAGAACGTGTTCATCAACACGAAGAACCGCTCCTTCACGATCGTCGCCGACGTCGAGAGCCCGCAGGGCGGCGCGAACGGCGTGGTGCTCGCGCAGGGCGGGCGGGTGGGCGGCTTCAGCCTGTACGTCAAGAACGGCAGGCCGGCCTACCACTACAACTGGCTCGGCATGCAGCGCTTCACCGTCGCGGCGAAGGAGGCGCTGCCGGCCGGCAAGGCGACGATCCGGTTCGAATTCGCGTACGACGGCGGCGGCCTCGGGAAGGGCGGCCTGGGCATGCTGTACGTGAACGACAAGAAGGTGGCGGAGGGCCGGATTGAGAAGACGCAGGGGATGATGTTCTCGATGGACGAAACGGCCGACGTGGGCGTCGACGAGGCGATGCCGGTGACCGAGGACTACAAGAAGGGCGACAACGCGTTCACGGGGAAGATCCTCAAAGTCAGGATCGACGTGGGAGAGATGGACGCGGGCGTGAAGGCCGACGCGGCCAAGGCCGGCGCCGACACCGCCAGGAAACTCGAGGCCGCGAAGTAGGTCACGGCGTCCCTTCCCGGGCGCGGCGAACGCGGCGAGGGCGGCCCCGACCAGGGACCTCACGGCCGAGTTCTTCGCAGCGGCACGGAATAGGCTCGCACCGACCGGCCTTCTCGCGTTGAACGTCTACGCGCCTGACGGCGACCGTACGCTCGCCGGGGCCGTGGTCGGGACCCTCGAAACGGTGTTCCCCACGGTCCTCGAGGTTCCTGCGCCGGAAGCGAGCGTCCGTGGCTGGCGTTTGGCCATCCTCGGCGTGAGCCTGGCGGTGGCGACCCCCACCGGCCAGTACGACGGGGCCAAGCTGATCAATCTGGGAACCACCGGTGGGCCTTCAAGCCCGAGATCGGCGTGTCGGTGCCGAAGGGGCCGTGGGACTTCGACGCCTATCTCGGGGTCTGGCTCTTCAGCGACAACGACGACTTCTTCCCCGGAGGCCGGACACGGTCGCAGCGTCGCGTCGTCGCGCTCCAGGGGCACGCCAGCTACACGTTCCGGCCGCGCCTCTGGGCGGCCATCGATGCAACGTGGTACGAGGGGGGCGGGGCCACCATCGACAACGGAGAGCCGTCGGGCGCCATGAACAACTCCCGGCTGGGCGCCACCGTGTCGTTTCCCATGAGCCGGCAGCAGTCGCTGAAGGTGGCCTACAGTTCGGGTGTGGCGGTCCGGAGCGGATCCAACTTCAGGACGCTCAGTGTCGGCTGGCAGTGGTTGCGGTTCACCAGGATGTAGACACCGCTCCTTCCGCAGCCGCCGGAACCGCGACGCGCGACATGTCGCGCATTGCGCGAGATGTCGCGCGCATTGCGCGAGTTCCTCCCCTCCACGGCGCCGCAGGATGTCAGCCTAGTCGAACTCCTCCAACAACTTATGACCTGTTGCGCCACCAAGGGCCAGGCGGGCACGGTTCGAGCAGGGCCAGTGGGTGTGATCGTCACGACGGTCACGATCCCGGGCCGCGATGCCGGAGCAGCGCGACAGGGTTCGCTCGGTTCCAGTCACAGCGACGTCAGGCGAAAGGTCATCGAGATGAACGCGTTCCGCTCTCTACTGGCAGGCTGCCTCCTCCTGTTGGCATCCGGTCTGGCGTTCGCCCAGCCGGCGCAAGTGCCTCCCCCGCCCAGCAGCCCCGACTCCGCCTACGACGTCATCATCTACCCGATCCTGGGCTGGTTACCGGTCATGGGCATCGATTTCACGCTGCCCGACAATCCCGAATCCGACGCCGACTCCGGCCTGAGCGGCGCCGCATTCGTGGCGTTCCGGTGGGAGTTCGGCCGCTTCGCGGTGTCCGGCGATTTCAATTATGCGGGCGCCAGCGCGGATAGAACGTCGCCGACGGCCGAGGTGGAACTGGACCTGACCTCCGCGGGCATCCTCGGCGGCTTCAAGATCGTGAACGGCCTCTACATCGAAGGTGGCGCGCGGTACCGCGGACTCGACGTGCGAGCCAGCGTGGAGGACTCGCCGGAGGTGACGTGGGAGCCCAGCCGCTGGGACCCGGCCATCGGGTTCACCTTCCGGCCGCTGCTCGGCAGCCACTGGCGCCTGTATTCCCACATCGACTGGGCCGGGATGGGTGGGGACAACCTGTCCAGCGTGTACGGGATCGCGCGCATCGAGTGGGTGCCGCTCGAGCATCTCGCCCTGACGGGGGGATACGCGTTCACCACCATGCGCGCCACCGGAGAGATCGGGTCGGAGGAAATTCGCCTGGACTACACCTTGCACGGCCCGGTCGCCGGGTTCGGGATTCCCTTCTAGCCTCGAACCCATCCCGAACTCGGCGACGGCGAGAACGGTGACAGTCGCGCGCGTCGCATGGCCGGCACGGCAGACCAGCGCCCGCGCGCCGGGAGGAGTCGACTTGGAAGACACCGCGATGGCCAAGAACCAGGAACCCGGCGACAGAACCAAGATGAAGCGGAAGGAGTACGAGAAGCAGCTGCGGCGGCTCCAGGCGCAGCTCTGCGAACTGCAGGAGTGGGTCAAGCACAAGGGCCTGCGGGCCATCGTGGTCTTCGAGGGACGCGACGCCGCGGGCAAGGGCGGCACCATCAAGGCGATCATGGAGCGCGTCAGCCCGCGGGTATTTCGGCTGGTCGCGTTGCCGGCTCCCTCGGATCGCGAGAAGAGCCAGTCCTACCTCCAGCGATACATGCAACACTTCCCGGCCGCGGGCGAGGTGGTCATCTTCGACCGCAGTTGGTACAACCGCGCCGGCGTCGAGTACGTCATGGGTTTCTGCACCCCCGCGGAGCGCGACCGCTTCCTCCAGCTGTGCCCGGAGATCGAGCGCTACATCGTCGAGGGCGGGATCATCCTCGTGAAGTTCTGGCTCGAAGTCAGCGACAAGGAGCAGAAGCGCCGGTTCGAGGCGCGGATTCACGACCCGGTCCGGCAGTGGAAGCTCAGCCCGATGGACCTTCCGTCACGGGCACGGTGGTACGAGTACTCACGCGCCCGCGATGCGATGCTCGAGTCGACCGACACCGAGGCCGCGCCCTGGATCATCGTGCCGTCCGACGTGAAGCGTCGCGCCCGGCTCAACTGCATCGCGGAGCTCCTGCGACGGATCCCGCACAAGAAGCTGAAGGCGAAGAAGGTGAAGCTCCCCAAACGGTCCAGCAAGGGAGCCTACGATGACGAGGCCCCGCTGAAGGCCCGACGCTTCGTCGAGGAGGTGTATTGACTGCGGTGTCGGGCTCCTTTGGCGATGTCGGACCTGACCGCCCAGGGCGCGCATCGCGCCTGTGGCGGTGAGACCGAGGGAAGGACGGGAGGTCACAATGAGGTTCAGACTGCGTTGGCTGCTTGCGTTCGCCATGCTGATCGTCGTCACGCCGTTGGCCTATCTCGCGAATCCGGCGACTCCAGCGTCTCCGGCGCCTCAGGCGGCTCCGGCGGCTCCGGCCGATGCGCATCGGGTCATGCACATCTACGAATGCGAGATGGACGAGGGCGTGACCGAACAGATGTTGGAGGCCGCTGTTCAGGACTGGCTGAAGGCGCTCCGGACGTTGGACGGCGGTGAGGGAATCACGATCGAGATTCTGTGGCCGATGGCCGCCCAGATGGGCGACAGGGACTTCACGACCGTGGTGACCTGGCCTTCGTTCACGGCGTGGGGCAGGTCGCAGGATGCCTACACGGATGATTCGGCGGCCGCGAAATGGGAGGATCTCCAGGGGGGCAAGTGGAACTGTCCCGACAGCGCGCTCTGGGAAGGCGTCGCCATCCAGCCCTCGAAGTAGCTGGGCCGACACGCCTCCATGCGGGGCGGAGTGCACGGCATGAGTCCCAAGTCACTCGTGTGGAGCTGCAACGAATGGGACCCCCTCGAGGAGGTGATCGTCGGGAATCCGCTCAACGCTCGATACCCGACGCCCGACCCGAGTACCCGGCTCGCGGAGTTCCCAGACCGCCGTCTCGAGGACATTCCACAGGGTCCCTTTCCGCCACGGATCATCGAGGAGACGGAAGAAGATCTGGACGCGTTCGTCGCCGTCCTCACGAAGCTGGGCATCACGGTCAGGCGCCCGGAGACGTGGCCGCACGAGGCCGGGTTCTCCACAATCCACTGGGAATCGCAGGGGTACTACAACTACTGCCCCCGCGACATCCTGCTCGTGATCGGGGACCAGATCATCGAAACCCCCAATGTCATTCGCAGCCGCGCCCTGGAGACCTTCAGCTACCGCGCCTTGATGGTCGACTACCTGAAGTCGGGCGCACGATGGTACGGCGCCCCCAGACCGATGCTCCTGGACTCGCTGTTCGACGTCGACCTGACCCGGCCCACGCCCCGCAACCATGAGCCGGCGTTCGATGCGGCGAACGTGTTGCGGCTCGGCCAGGACCTGATCTACCTGGTGAGCAGCACGGGGAACGAGTTGGGGGGGCAGTGGCTGCAGACGCTCCTGGGCGAGACGTTCAGGGTGCACTTCCTCAAGGACGTCTATTACGGCAGCCACATCGACTCGACGTTCGCGGCCTTGCGGCCAGGCCTGGTTCTCTGCAATCCGGCCCGGGTCACGCACGAGACCCTGCCCGGGATCCTGAAGCAGTGGGCCGTGATCTACAGCCCGCCCATGGAGAACACGGAGCGGTACGATGCCGCCTACCTCTCCAGGAGCATTGGCAGCGACTGGATCGACATGAACCTGTTCAGCATCAACCCCGACCTCGTCGTGGTCGATCGGGACCAGACCGCGCTGATCAGGCTTCTCGAGAATCAGGGCCTCGACGTGATCCCCTTGAAGCTCCGGCACGCCAAGATGCTGGGCGGCGGGTTCCACTGCGTGACGCTGGACGTCCGCCGAAAGGGAACGCAGCAGCGGTACTTCGACTGAGGCGGACCCTCCCGCACGACGGTCCGGATCCACGGCCGCCCGAGGTCGAGTCATGACAGGCCCCGCTCTGGTAGCAGTGTTCGGTTTCGTGCTGGGCCTGACCTTCGCGGCGTGGCGGCGGTACCTCTGGGTGGTTCGCGAAGGGCGGCTCGCGCAGGAAGACTCCTGTCCGTTCAGCCTGACGGAGGCCTTCGGCCGCCGACACCTCCAGAACGTCCCGCACCAGAAGAACGTGCGGTGGCTGACGGAGGTCTTCAGCCGCTCCGCGGCGAGATTCCCCGATCACACGGCCCTGCAGATCCCCCACACCGGGGAATCCCTGACCTTCGCGGAGCTCGACGCGCGATCCGAGGCCGTGGCGGCGGCCGTTCGCCCCTGGCTCAGCGGCCCGGACCAGGTCGTGGCCG
>Ga0209594_1001509_pt1 | contig 11494 bp, 11 predicted proteins | sample AshMeaCrysSpring_FD_184126 | JGI IMG/M metagenome (GOLD analysis project Ga0209594, IMG submission 184126) | Groundwater microbial communities from Big Spring, Nevada to study Microbial Dark Matter (Phase II) - Ash Meadows Crystal Spring... | ecosystem: Environmental > Aquatic > Deep subsurface...
GGGGGCCGCCCGGGAGGGGGCCGCCCGGGGAGGGGCTCAGCCGGCGCGGGGGAGCAGCAGCGCCACCAGGGGGAGCGTGGCCATCACCATGAGCAGCCGGACGAGGTGGAACAGCGCCACCTCGGCGGGAGCCACGCCCCGGTCGACGGCCACGCCGATCACCACCGACAGGGCCCCGGGGGAGGTGGCCAGCACGTCGTCGCCGGGCGCCGCGCCGAACCAGCGCAGCGCGAGGGCGATCGCCACCCCGGCCAGGATGATCGCCGCGCCGGCCAGCACGGCCGGCAGCAGCAACGACCTCAGGTCGCCCAGCACCGAGCGGGTGACGCCGGCTCCCACCACGGCGCCGAGCACGATGAGAGCCGCGTCCTGCACCGCCGGCGGCACGGGCACCGGAGCGTCGCCCTGCAGCACGGTGTAGACCGCCGCGCCCACCATGGCGCCCAGCGGCAGCCCGCCGGTCACCCCGGTGAGCCGCAGCAGCAAACCGCCCGCCGTCGCTGCCAGCAGCACGCCCACGAAGCTCATCAGCCGTCCTCCGTCCGTCCTGGAACCCCCCCGGCCACCTCGGGCAGCGCGACCCGCCGCACCTTGCCGGTCGAGGTCCGGGGCAGCTCGTCCAGCCACAGGTACTGCTTGGGGCGCTTGGCGGGGGCCAGGTGCCCGGCAGCCCAGGCCCGCAGCTGCTGCTCGTCGGCCGACCCGACCACGGCCGCGCACACCCGCTGCCCCCAGCGGTCGTCGGGCAGCCCGAACACCGCGACCTCCTGCACCCCCGGGCACGACCCGAGCACCGCCTCGACCTCGGCCGGGTAGACGTTGACCCCGCCGGAGATCACCAGGTCGTCGCGCCGGCCGTCCAGGTACACGTACCCTCCGGCATCCACCCGGCCGAGGTCGCCGACGGTGAAGGCATCACCGCGCCAGGCCGACGCCGTGCGCAGCGGGTCGCGCCAGTAGGAGAACCGGGCGTGCGCGGGCACCGCGCACCACAAGTGCCCGTCGGCGTCGGCCGAGAGCACCCGGCCGGGACGAGCCCGGCCGACCGTGCCCGGCCGAGCCTGCCAGTCGGCCGGCGAGCAGGCGGTGAACTGGCCCTCGGTGGAGCCGTAGAACTCCCAGACCGAGCCCGGCGGGAAGGCGTCGAGCGTGCGCCGCTTGAGCGCCGGAGGGCAGGGAGCGCCCGCGTGCATGAGCAGCCGGAACGAGTCGGTCGGCGGCATCCCCGCGGCCAGCAGCCGGGTCAGGTGTGCCGGCACCACGAAGGCGGTCGTCGGACGGTGCGCGCGCACGGCGGCGGCCCAGGTCGCGGGGTCGAAGCGTCCCGGCAGTACGACGGTGCCACCGGCCAGCAGGGTGGTGAGCGAGAAGCGCAGCGGCGCAGAGTGGTGCAGCGGTGAGGCCACCAGGTGCACGTCGGTGTGGGTGATCCCCCAGAAGTCGCGCTCCTCGTCCAGCAGCGCCTGCGCGGCGGCGGCGTCGAGCACCCCGCTCCACACGCCCTTCGGGCGGCCGGTGGTGCCGCTGGTGTAGTGCATGGGCCGAGCCTGCGGCACCGGCGCGAGGTCGGACGGCGCCGCGGCGCCCGACGAAGCGGCCCTGGTCAGCACCGCAGGGTCGTCCACGACCAGAGCGGGGTCGGCGTCGGCGAGCAACGGGTCGCGCTCGTAGCGGGTCAGTGCCGGGTCGAGCGGGACGGGGACGACACCCGCCAGCAAGGCCCCGAGGGCGAAGGCCAGGTAGTCGCCCGAGCCGGGCAGCAGCAGGGCCACCCGGTCACCGGGCCGCAGGCCCCGCTCGCGCAGCTCGCCCGCGCATGCCCGGGCCCGCGGCAGGCAGCCGGCGGAGGTGACGACCTCGACCTGCGGCACGCGGCGGTCCTCCCGGCCGGCTGGCAGCGCACCCGGCCCGTCCGGAGCGCAGGAGCCGACCGTCGCCTACCGTGAGCGCGTGGGCAAGGGCGTGGTGTGTGCGGTGCGACACGCCAGCGCGCGTCGGCTGCTGCTGCTCGCCGCGCCTGCGCTGATCGCAGGCTGCGCCACGGGCGGGGACGGCGAGGACGCGGCCAACCAGCTGCTCTTCAGCCCGGCCGCCTCGCCGTCGGCGACGCTCGAGGCGAGCCCCAGCGGTGCTGCCGCGGCCCCCTTCCCGGAGTCCTGCGCCGACCTGCTGCCCACCCCCGAGGTGGTGGAGATCGTGGCAGCGCCGCTGCCCGGCGGCACCACCTTCGTGTACGCCGACGCGCAGCCCGACATCAAGCGGCTGCAGCGCATCACCTGCGGCTACGGCGTCCCCGAGGCGGCCGAGGGGCAACCCGCCCCCACGCCCGCCGACCCCGCGGTCGAGATCACCCTCAACGAGTACGAGGACGACCAGGCCGCGCAGGCCCGCGTCGACGTCACCCTCGAGTCCGCTGCGAGCGAAGGCAGCCGGATCACCACCGTGCCGGTGGGCCCGCTGGAGGGCACGGTGCTGCGCCGCCCAGAGGGCGTCACGATGGTCGTGCGCGAGGACGCCCGCACCGTCGTGGTCACGATGCGCGCCGGGCTGGTCCCCGCCCCGGCCGAGGACCTGGTGCTCACCGACCTGACCGGACGGGTGCTGGGCATCCCCACCGGGACCACCCCGACGCCGACCCCGACGGTCACCCCGCCCGCCACCCCCCTGGCGAACTGAGCGCGCAGGGAGTCGGCGGGTGCTGCGGGTCGGGCTCACCGGGGGCATCGGCGCCGGCAAGAGCGAGGTGTCGCGGCTGCTGGCGGCCCACGGCGCCGTCGTCATCGACGCGGACGCGCTGGCGCGCGAGGTCGTCGCTCCCGGCAGCGAGGGCCTGGCCGCCGTCGTCGAGCAGTTCGGCGCCGACGTGCTCGGGCCGGATGGCAGCCTCGACCGGGCCGCGATGGCCGCCCGGGTGTTCACCGACCCGACGGCGCGGGCGCGACTCGAGGCCATCGTCCACCCTCGGGTGCGGGCCCTGGCCGCCGCCCGCGAAGCGGCGGCGGTGGCCGCCGACCCGTCCGCCGTCGTCGTGCACGACGTGCCACTGCTCGTCGAGACCGGCCAGCGGGACGGCTACGACCTGCTGCTCGTCGTCGACGTGCCGACGCAGGTGCAGGTCGACCGGCTGGTGCGGGCCCGGGGCATGCGGGAGGCCGAGGCCAGGGCCCGCATCGCGGCGCAGGCGTCCCGGGAGCAGCGGCTGGCGGCCGCGGACGTCGTCCTGGACAACAGCGGGAACCTGGACGACCTGGCGCGTCGCGTCGGCGATGTGTGGGAGGCGGTCCTACGCTCGCCTCGGCCCAACCCGGGGCCCCAGTCCCCGGGGCCGCAGTCCTAGGAGGCTTCCCCATGGCCCAGGTCGGAGAGGTACGGCTCGAGCGCTCCCGCTCGGGCTGGGACATCGCCCTCGGCGTCCTGCTCGTGATCGCCGGGATCGTGATCCTCGGCAGCCCCATCGTGTCCACCGCCGTGTCGGTGGTGTTCATCGGCTGGATGGCCGTCATCGGAGGCATCGTCGCCCTGGTCGCGTCGCTGTTCCGCATCGGCAAGGGCGGTTTCTGGCCGGCCGTCATCTCCGGTGCGCTGCTGCTCGTCATCGGCGTGGTCGTCCTGCGCAACCCGACCGCCTCGCTGGTGACGCTCACCCTCGTGGCCGGCACCGTGTTCCTCGTCGGCGGCATCATGCGGCTGGTGGCGGCGTTCCAGGTCGACCAGCACCGCGGCATCATGATCTTCAGCGGCGTCGTGTCGCTGGTCCTCGGCCTCATCGTGCTGTTCAACCTCGTCGAGGCGTCGATCGCCCTGCTCGGCATCCTCATCGGCGTGCAGGCCCTGGTCGACGGACTCACCCTGCTCATCCTGGGGCGCTGGCGGGTCGTCGACACCGCCGTCACCGCGACCCCCATCCCCACCGCCTGAGCCGCGCCGCACAGCCCCGTCCGGCCACCCCGCCGGGCGGGGCTTCGCGCGTCCGGCACGTGTCGGACCCACGACGTACCGTGTCCGGGTGCGGCCGGTCAGTGACATCCAGCGGCGGGTGAGCCCGTTCGCCGTCGTCAGCGACTTCTCGCCGGCCGGCGACCAGCCCGCGGCCATCGACGACCTGCAGCGCCGGGTCGAGGCGGGCGAGCAGGATGTGGTGCTGCTCGGCGCCACCGGCACGGGCAAGTCGGCCACCATCGCCTGGCTGGTGGAACGGCTGCAGCGGCCCACGCTGGTGATCGAGCCGAACAAGACGTTGGCCGCGCAGATGACCAACGAGCTGCGCGAGATGTTCCCCGCCAACGCGGTGGAGTACTTCGTCTCGTACTACGACTACTACCAGCCCGAGGCGTACGTCCCGCAGACCGACACCTACATCGAGAAGGACTCCTCGATCAACGAGGAGGTGGAGCGGCTGCGCCACTCGGCCACCAACAGCCTGCTCACTCGGCGCGACACGATCGTGGTGGCGACCGTGTCGTGCATCTACGGCCTGGGCACGCCGCAGGAGTACGTCAACCGGATGGTGCGGCTGCGGGTGGGCGACGAGCTCGACCGGGATGCACTGCTGCGCCGACTCGTCTCGATCCAGTACACGCGCAACGACCAGGCGTTCACCCGGGGCACGTTCCGGGTACGCGGGGACACCCTGGAGATCATCCCCGCCTACGAGGAGCTGGCGGTGCGGGTCGAGCTGTTCGGCGACGAGATCGAGGCGATCTCCACCCTGCACCCGCTCACCGGCGAGCTGGTGCGCAACGAGGAGGAGATGTACGTCTTCCCCGCTTCCCACTACGTCGCCGGACCTGAGCGGATGCAACGAGCGATCGCCGGGATCGAGGACGAGCTCGCGACGCGGCTGGCCGAGCTCGAGCGGCAGGGCAAGCTGCTCGAGGCGCAGCGGCTGCGCATGCGCACCGGCTACGACCTGGAGATGCTCGCGCAGGTCGGCTTCTGCTCGGGCATCGAGAACTACAGCCGGCACGTCGACGGCCGCGGCCCCGGCACGCCGCCGAACTGCCTGCTGGACTACTTCCCCGAGGACTTCCTGCTCGTCATCGACGAGTCCCACGTGACCGTGCCGCAGATCGGCGGCATGTACGAGGGTGACATGAGCCGCAAGCGAACCTTGGTGGAGCACGGCTTCCGGCTGCCCAGCGCGATGGACAACCGTCCGCTGCGCTGGGAGGAGTTCGTCGAGCGCATCGGCCAGACGGTGTACCTGTCGGCGACCCCGGGGCCGTACGAGCTGGCCCGCACCGGTGGCGACGTGGTCGAGCAGGTCATCCGGCCGACCGGGCTCATCGACCCCGAGGTCGTGGTGAAGCAGACCAGGGGACAGATCGACGACCTCATCCACGAGATCCGGCTGCGCGAGGCACGCGACGAGCGGGTGCTGGTCACCACGCTGACCAAGAAGATGGCCGAGGACCTCACCGACTACCTGCTCGACCAGGGCATCCGGGTGCGCTACCTGCACTCCGAGGTCGACACGCTGCGCCGCGTCGAGCTGCTGCGCGAGCTGCGGCTCGGTGAGTACGACGTCCTCGTCGGCATCAACCTGCTCCGCGAGGGCCTGGACCTGCCCGAGGTGTCACTGGTCAGCATCCTGGACGCCGACAAGGAAGGCTTCCTGCGCTCGGAGACCTCGCTCATCCAGACCATCGGACGGGCCGCCCGCAACGTGTCCGGCCAGGTGCACATGTACGCCGACACCATCACGCCGTCCATGCAGCGCGCGATCGAGGAGACCAACCGGCGCCGGGTCAAGCAGCTCGCCTACAACGCCGAGCGGGGCCTGGACCCCCAGCCCCTGCGCAAGAAGATCAGCGACATCACCGAGCTGTTGGCACGCGAGGACGCCGACACAGAGGAGCTCATCGGGGGCTCGGGCCGGGCCCAGTCCCGCGGCAAGTCGCCCGTACCCGGGCGGGCCGGCCGCGGCGGGGACGTCGGGCGGCACGCCGCGGCGCTGGCCGGGATGCCCGCCACCGATCTGGCCGACCTCATCGGCCAGCTCACCGAGCAGATGCACGCCGCTGCTGCTGAGCTGCACTTCGAGCTCGCCGCCCGGCTGCGCGACGAGATCGGGGAGCTCAAGCGCGAGCTGCGGGGCATGCGGGAGGCGGGCGCGCGGTAGCGCGTCCGGCCGCGACTAGCCTGGCTGGGCATCCCCTCGTCGGAAGGTCCCCATGGACGTCAGCCCGCTCGCGTGGGTCCTCACGCTGGTGGCGGTGCTGGGCATCCTGGTGACCGACCTGCTGCTGGTCAGTCGCCGTCCGCACAAGCCGACGGTGCGCGAGGCCGCTCGCGTCGTGGTCTTCTTCGTGCTGCTGGCGGTGGCGTTCGGCGGTCTGGTCTGGGCGGTGTGGGGGTCGCAGTACGCCGCGCAGTTCTACGCCGGCTGGCTCACCGAGTACAGCCTCAGCCTGGACAACCTGTTCGTGTTCGTCATCATCATGGCCCGGTTCGCCGTCCCGGCAGCGCTGCAGCAGACCGTGCTCATCATCGGCATCCTGCTCGCCCTGGTGCTGAGGGGGGTCTTCATCGCCGCCGGCGCGTTCGTCATCGAGCGGTTCAGCAGCGTGTTCTTCCTGTTCGGCGCGTTCCTTCTCTGGACGGCCTGGACGCTGCTGCGCGGTGGCGAGGAGGAGGAGGAGTTCGAGGAGAACGCGCTCATCCGCTGGGTCGGACAGGTGGTGCCGATCACCCCCGACTACCACGGGGTGCGGCTGCGGGTGACGATCGACGGGGCCCGGATGTGGACTCCGATGCTCATCGTGATGATCGCGATCGGCACCACCGACCTGCTGTTCGCGCTGGACTCGATCCCGGCCATCTTCGGCCTCACCAAGGAGCCGTACCTGGTCTTCACCGCGAACGCGTTCGCGCTGATGGGTCTGGTGCAGCTCTTCTTCGTCCTCGGTGGGCTGCTCGACCGGCTGCGTTACCTCAACGTGGGGCTCGCGGTGATCCTGACGTTCATCGGCGTCAAGCTCATCCTGGAGGCGCTGGCCACTAACAGCCTGCCCTTCCTCAACGGCGGCGACCCTGTCGAGTGGGCGCCGGAGATCCCCGTCGCGGTGTCCCTCGGTGTGATCGTGGTGGTGCTCGTCACGACCGCGGCAGCGTCCCTGCTCGTCGACCGCGCTGAGCGAGCAAGCCGCTGACACCGAGGGCGCCTAGGGTTGCGACGTGGACGTCACTGTCACCGTCTGGGCCGTGACCCTGGCGGCGATCATCGGGCTCCTGGCGCTGGACTTCGTGATCGGGCGCAACCCGCACGACGTCTCCATCCGGGAGGCCGCGATCTGGTCGATCGTCTACATCGGGGTGGCGATCCTGTTCGGCGTCTGGGTCTGGCAGTGGGCCGGGGCCGACTACGGCCAGCAGTACTTCGCCGCATGGCTGGTGGAGAAGAGCCTGTCGGTCGACAACCTGTTCATCTTCCTCATCATCTTCACCCGCTTCGCCGTGCCGTCGGAGCTGCAGCAGCGTGCCCTGCTCATCGGCGTGGCCCTGGCGCTGGTGATGCGGGCGGCGTTCATCGCCGTGGGCGCTGCCGCACTGGAGTACTTCGCCTTCACCTTCGTGATCTTCGGGGGCTTCCTCATCTGGACGGCCTGGGGCATCTTCAAGCACCGCAACGAGGACGCCGACCTGGAGGAGAACGCCATCATCCGCGCCGCCCGGCGCCGGTTCCCGATCACCGAGGAGTACCACGGCAACAGGCTCACGATCATCGAGAACGGCAAGCGGTTCGCGACGCCGATGCTGCTCGTGCTCATCGCCGTGGGCACGACCGACCTGCTGTTCGCGCTGGACTCCATCCCCGCGACGTTCGGCGTGACCCAGGAGCCCTACCTCGTCTTCGCCGCGAACGCCTTCGCGCTGCTCGGGCTGCGGGCCCTGTTCTTCGTGCTGCGCAACCTGCTCGACAAGCTGGTCTACCTCGCTGTCGGGTTGTCGTTCATCCTGGCCTTCATCGGCGTCAAGCTGATCCTCACGTTCCTGCACGAGGTCAACCCCGACATCCCGAAGATCGAGACCACCACGTCCCTGGTCGTCATCATCGTGACACTCACCATCACCACGATCGCCTCGGTCATCAAGGTGCGCCGTGACCCCACCGCACGGGCCCACTCGGGTCCCATCGGTGGGCACGGCCCCACCGAGAAGGCCGACCGACGCCGCGCCGAGGCAGCCGACGGCTGAGCGGGCGCGGCTGCCGTCGCGGGGACTCACCAGCCCCGGGCGCGCCACTCGGCCAGGTGCGGGCGTTCACGGCCCAGCGTGGTGTCGTCGCCGTGGCCGGGGTAGACCCAGGTCTCGTCGGGCAGCACGGCGAACACCTTGGACTCCAGGTCGCGCATGAGCAGGCCGAAGGTGTCGGGTGTGGTCTTCCCCGGCCCCCCGGGGAACAGGCTGTCGCCGGTGAGCAGGTGCGGCGAGCCGTGCGGGTCGTCGTAGAGCAGCGCGATCGACCCGGGGGTGTGGCCCTGCAGGTGCACGACGCTCAGGGAGACCTCGCCCACGGTCACGACGTCGCCGTCCTCGACCAGCCGCGTCGTCGGCACGCCGATGGCCGGGGCGTCGCGCGGGTGCGCGACGGTCACGGCGCCCGTGGTCGCGACGACCTCGGCCAGCGCGCCCCAGTGGTCGGCGTGCCGGTGCGTGGTCACCACCGTCCGCAGCGGCTCGTCGCCCACGGTCTCCAGCAGCCGGCCCGCCTGCGCGGCCGCGTCCACCAGCAGCGCCTGCCCGGTGCGCCGGCAGCGCAGCACGTAGGCGTTGTTGTCCATCGGGCCGACCGAGACCTTGGTGATGACCAGGTCGGTGAGCTCGTGGTCAGCCGGCGGACCGCCCGGCTCGACCGTGCCGTGGTAGCTCATGGGGTCCTCCGGAGGTCAGAACCAGGGCGGAAGCGGGGGGAGCGGTCCGGGGTGCACGTGCAGGCCCGCACCCGCCGACCGCCCGATCAGCCAGGCGAGCAACGCCGGCGCCGGGCCCTCGACCCGGGTCGCACCCGTCGGGTCGCCGGAGGCGGCGGCCCAGCTGCCGTCCGCGGCTCGCACGTCCAGCGGGGGGACGTCGTCACGGACCAGGTAGCGCGCCGCGACCTCGGCCAGCAACCGGTGCGTGAGCTCTGCCGACCAGTGTGCGGGGGTGTACCCAGCTGCGAGGTCCACGGCGTGCACCTCCTGCTCGACCAGCCGGCGCCACGGAACCTCCGCTGCGGCGATCTCGCGTCCGGCGCCGGCGATGCCCAGGCGCACCCGCCGCGGCCACTGCTCGGGGTCGAGGGCTCGGGCCGCGACCAGCAGGACGTCGACGGCTCGGCCGAGACGGTCGGTCAGCTCGGCCGGGGAGACGCCGACGGCGGCCTCGATGGGGGCGGTGCGCGCGGCTGCGTCGGCGTACTGGTGCACCGGCTCACCACCCGCGGCCCAGTGCAGCAGACGAGTGAGACCTTCGGCGTTCCCGATCAGGTGACCGACCACGTTGGCCCTGGTCCAGCCGGGCAGCAGGCTGGCGCCGGCCAGCGCGTCGGCGTCGAGCAGCCGCACGGTGTGCAGCAGCTGGTCGGCGGACTCCCGCACCAGCTGCAGGTCGTGAGCGGCAAGGACCTGCTCGCGCAGCGGGTCGGCGCTCATGGCTGGAACCTACCCAGCCGCGCCAGGCCTCGGAAGGCGGCGGCGCTGCGGCAGCGCTTCGGCAGGCGGGGCCCAGAGGCTCGGGCGGTGGCCCGGGGTCGGTGCCCGGGGTCGATGCCCGTCCACAGGCTGCAGCATCGCCCTGGTCTGTGTCGTACCCCCGTGCCATCATTCGAACATGAGTTCGACAGATGTCCCCGCCGCGGTCCCCGCTCTGGTCGACCGGCTGCACGAGCTGCTCGACGACCTGCTCGCCGCCGACGTGACCGCGCTGCCGGGTGGCACCCAGGGCCACCTGGTGGTGCGGCTCGTCGAGGCGCAGCACCGTCTGCACGCCGCGGAGCTGCGCGCGCTCGGGTCCTTCGATGCCTCCGGGACCGCTGCCGCGTCGCGGCAACGCACCAGCAAGCGCTGGCTCGAGCACCACACGAGGCTCTCCGCGGCTGCGGCGTCCCAGCTGACCGAGACCGCGCGCGTGGTGCGCGACCACCTCCCGGCGACCGGTGACGCCCTCGCCCGGGGTGGCATCACCCCCGCCCACGTGTCGGCCATCACCGCGGTCGTGCGCACGGTCGGCACGGAGCATGCCCGGGTGGCCGAGCCGATCCTGCTCGACCTCGCCCACCAGCACGAGCCTGCGGCGGTGCGTCGTGCCAGTGCCGCCCTGTTCGCGGCGGTCGACCCGGAGGGGGCCGAGCAGGCGTTGCGCGACGCGTACGAGAAGCGCGGCCTGCGGGTGTCCGTGGTGGGCAACCACGGCTACCTCGACGGCGTGCTCGACGTCGAGTCCACCGAGCTGCTGCAGTCCGCCCTCCAGCCACTGATGGGCACCAGCGACCCCACCGACGGGCGCAGCGCACCGCAGCGCCGGGCCGACGCGCTGCTCGACCTGGTGAAGAAGCACCTGGACTCGGGCGAGGTGCCGGTGCTCGCAGGCCATCGCCCCCACCTGTCCGTCGTGATCGATGCCGACCAGCTGCCTGCGGCCGACGACGACGGGCGGCATGGGTCGGGCGCGGGCGCGGGTACCACCGAGGGCATCCACCCGGACGGTGACGAGGAGCCCGCGCCTGACCTCCCTTCGCCGGTGCGAGGCGACGTCCGCGGCTGGAGCGGAGTCGTGACGCTGCCCTGGACCGGTGCCGCGGTCCCCGCTGCCGTGGCGCGCCGGTGGGCCTGCCACGCGGTGCTCACCCCGGTGCTGGCGCGGCTGCTGGGGCGTCCCCGACAGCGAGTGAGCCTGGCACAGCTCGGGGCGGGGTTTCCCGGCGACCCGGCCTGGGTGCCGCTGGCGCTGGGACGCACCCAGCGGACCGCGACGGCGGCCCAGCTCAAGGCCCTGGCGGTCAGAGACGGGGGGTGCGTGCACCCGGGCTGCGGTCGCACGGTGGCCTACTGCGACGCCCACCACGTGCGCCACTGGGTGGACGGTGGCCCGACCGACCTGTCGAACCTCGTGCTCCTGTGCCGGCACCACCACCGCACCCTGCACGCCGAGGACTGGCGGCTGCATCCCGACCTCGCCAGCCCGGGCCTGTTCTGGGTGCTGGACTCCTCCGGCGTGCGTCCCGCCCAGACGGCCCTCGACAGGTCACCACCACTCAGGCCGGTGGCATGACGGTGCGGGCCGGCAGCGGTCGCGCCGAGCGGTGGCCGCGACCCGGGCCGACATGAGGCACCCTCGCAGCGCGCCTACGCTTGCGCGAGTGCCCGCACGCCGTCCCGCCGCTCGTCATCCCGGCGACCGGCTGGTGGTTCGAGGGGCCCGCGAGCACAACCTGAAGGACGTCTCGTTGGACCTGCCCCGGGATGCCCTGGTGGTGTTCACGGGCCTGTCCGGCTCGGGCAAGTCGAGCCTG
>Ga0209594_1001510_pt1 | contig 11493 bp, 11 predicted proteins | sample AshMeaCrysSpring_FD_184126 | JGI IMG/M metagenome (GOLD analysis project Ga0209594, IMG submission 184126) | Groundwater microbial communities from Big Spring, Nevada to study Microbial Dark Matter (Phase II) - Ash Meadows Crystal Spring... | ecosystem: Environmental > Aquatic > Deep subsurface...
GCGAGCGTGTCGTAGATCGCCGGCACGCCGCCATACGGGGTATAGCGGTAGGGTGCCCGGAGTGCCTCGAGGTTGACGGCGAGCACCAGCCCCAGGGCGACGGCCGGCCACCACCTCGCGCGCCATCGCTTCTCGAGCACGCACAGCCCGTCGCGATCTGGCCGAAGTGCGCGGTCACGCGGACGACGCGCAACAGCGGCACCGCCGCGTGCAGGTACTCGTAGCCCGGGAACCGTGCCGCGAACGAGAGCAGCGCGCAACCCACCGCGATGGCCGCCGCCATCAGGGCCCGGAGAGCACGCCGGCCGTTCAGCTGCCCGTCCAGCGGTGCACCAGCAGGCAGAACGCCCAGCCCGTGAGCGCGAACCCCGCCATCATCGCGACGTTGAACGCGAGCACGGCCGAACCGCCGAGCCACACGACGGGCATCACCATGACGCCCTGGGCGACGAGGTGTTCGGAGTACGCGAGCGTGCGCTTCTCGGGATGGAAGATGTTCGCGTCGTAGAGGCGCAGCGGATCGACGGGCAGCGTCCGCGCGACCCACGTGACGGCCCACGCGTTGAGGCTGGTGTCGCCGTTGTCGGTGCGCGACCAGTAGCCCGGCGCCGAGGCGAGCGGCCACGTGTGGACGACCGTCAGCGCGACAAACAGCAGCGCCGTCGCGGTCCTCGGGTGTCGGGTCGCCGCCAGCCGGGCGGCACCAATCACGAGGCCGCCCACCCGGCGCCCGGAGCCTCGGTGCGACACGCCGCGTGAAATACCGCACCGTGGGCGCGCGTGTCAAACGCCCGCCGCTGGCCGGGTCGCCTCCCGCGGCCAGTCGTCGCCGCGCGAGGAGGGCCTGGCACCGGGGTAGGATCGGCACATGCAGAAACCTGGCGCGACCGACGGCCCGTCGGCATCGGAGCTCATCACGGGGAGGATCGCCGAGCTCGGGGACTGGCGCGGGGCAGTCCTCGACAGGATGCGCAGGCTCATCGGGGCAGCCGACCCGCACGTCGTCGAGGAGTGGAGGTGGGTCAAGCCTTCGAGCCCCGGCACCCCGGTGTGGTCGCACGACGGCATCATCTGCACCGGCGAGTGCTACAGGAGCGTCGTGAAGCTCACCTTCGCCAGGGGCGCCTCCCTCGAGGATCCCGCGCGCCTTTTCAACGCGAGCCTGGACGGCAACGTGCGCCGTGCGATCGACATCCACGAGGGAGAACAGGTTGACGCGGCCGCGTTCACGGCGCTCGTTCGCCAGGCGGTCGCCCTCAACCGGTCCGGCAGATCGAACCCCCCCGGGGCGGGTCGTGTCAGCCGCCGAGCCCGTCCAGCGCGTCGAGCTGTCGCTGCACCTCGTCGCGCTCCTCGGCGGTGAGGGTCGTGAGGCGGGGCGGCGCCGCGCCGGGCGCCGCGAGCAGCAGCCGGCAGAGGCTCCGCAGGTTGGCGAGCGCCGTCCCATTGGTGGGCTCGGCGGCCAGCGCGGCCTGCAGCTCGCCGACGAGCGGCATGGCGACAGCCGGCGCCGCGGCCGGCGACGCGGCGGCGGCCCTCAGCCGGAGGAGTACCGACAGGTTGCGCAGGTCGGCGCTGTGGGGCAGCAGCGCCACGGCGCGATCGATTCGGGCGGCGGCCTCCTGCAGCGCCACGCCCGCCGCGTCGTCGCGGAGCAGCGTGACGAACGCCGCCACCTGCGCGGGGACGGCGATCGCGAGTGGCTGGCCGCCGGCGGCCGGCGCGCTCGCCCCGCCAGCCTCGGCGATCACGGCGCCCTCGCGCCACTCGCGCTGGTAGGCGGCAATCGCCGCCGCGGCCGCGTCGAGCACGCCGGCGCCCGGGCGCCCCCCCGGCACCTGCGCCGGCAGGTCGCCGGCCTGTGGCCGCGCCGTGCCCACCCGGTACCGCAGGTAGCCCGTGACCCCCTCGACGAACGACAGCTCGGGCATCCGGGTGCGGAGCGACCACGCGGCGCGGTCCACGCGCGCGAGGATCCATCCCGACGGTCCCCCGCCCTGCGACTGGATCTGGAGCCAGTCGCCGCGGGCGGCCTGGACCCAGTAGGGGAGGGGTTGATCCTGCGGGACGGGGTGGCCGGGGGAGGCCTCGTCCGGCGCGTCGTGAATCACCCGGGTCCGCGCGTACTGCTCGGCCACCGACGCGAGGTCGGACATCGAGACGCGCCGCGGCACGCACGCGAACGCCTGGGCGCCCAGCCGGACCGAGAACGGCTGGCTCGCCACCGTCGCCGCGAGCGTCTCGTCGGCGTCGCGGCGCAGGAACTGCACGAAGCTCTGGAGCAGCAGCGCGTCCCCGCTGCGGAACACGCGGCCCCAGACGAGCACCAGCCCGCGCCCGGGCCCAACCACGTCCCGCGCGCCCGGTCGTTGCTGGAGCAACTTAGCGAGGACGGCCTCGGGCGTGCACTCGGTCCCGCCCCGCCCCGCGTCGTCCACGAGCTGCACCGCGCCGACGCTGCCGTACTTCGCGATGGCCAGCAGCAACTCCTGCTGCACGAGCGCCGCCAGCTTCGTGCCGACCTCGCGCGAGGCCGCGCCCAGCTCGGGCGGGACGCTGTAGGGGAGCACGACGACGTTCACGGCCGCGCCGGAGAACACGATCGGGGCGGAGCAGGCGATGTTGACGGCGCCCGCCTGCGCGCCGCGCGTCGCGAGCAGCAACCCCGCCGCCACCATCGCGCACCGGACCGCGCGCGGTTGCATCACCGGCGTCCTCCCGGGCACGACGCCACCGCGCTCTCGGGCAGCGCCTTGAGGGGGCCTTTGTAGGCCGCGTCGTCTCGCGCGGCCCGCGCGGTGTCGGCGGCCAGCCGCCGGACGTAGTCGAGCAGCGAGGCGTTGGGCCCGCCCGGCGTCGTGTCGAGCGCGCCAAGCAGTCTGCGCCTTGCACAGCTGGACGCGCGCCGCGTCGTACTGGCGAGCGCGCGCAAGACGCGTGCCCGCGCCCGTCGCCGCGTACGCGGCCAGGGCGCCGGCCTGATCCACCAGCTGCACCAGGTCGTCCGGCGTGGCGAGCGACTTCGCCCGCCGCGGCACGACGAACGCCCCCGGCGGTTGGGCGGCGGCGAACTCGTGGAAGCGGATGGGCACGAGGACGTAGCCGATCGACGCCTCGTGGTACGTCTCGCCGTCGGCCTCGACCTCCGCCGTCGTGCCCCAGACCTCGAGCACCACCTGCCGCGCGTTGAGGTCCTGGACGAGCGGGCGCGTGAACGCCGCGGGCGACCCGGGCAGGCGCTTCGCGCACCGCAGCACCTTCACCGTGAGGCCCGCCTCGACGCGGAGCTGCTCGAGGTTGGCCTCGAGCCGGGCCGTGAGCAGATCGACGAACGGGGACGGCGCGCCGCCGGACCGCGCGATGTCGTCGAGGAGGATCTTCAGGCCCGGCTCGGTCACCCCCGAGCAGGGCCGCAGCTGGGCCTCGGCCGGCCCGGCGGCGCCCATCGCGAGGGCCAGCGACAGCACCACCGTCACCCCTCTCACGGTCCCATCCTCCGCTGCGCACGGTCCAGCTCGGCGCGCAGCTGTCCGACGCTGTCCATGTCGGCTGGCACGCTGGGGTCGAACACGGGCTCGAGCCGCGCCAGCTGATCGGGCGAGGCAACGCTCGTGAGCAGCGCCTGGTACCGGCCGAGCGCCGCGCGCGCGCCGCCGCACTCCAGGTCGCCGGCCAGCCGCCAGGCCGAGAGGTGCGTGAGCCACGTATACCGCCCGTTGCGGTTGTCCACGATCCCGACGAGCGGCCGGCACACCGCCTCCGCGTCGGTCAGTCCGAGCGCCCTGAGCGCGCGCTCGGCAGCCGGTCGGCGGATTTCGTCGCCCGTGGCCAGCACCGTCACCAGCGGGCCGATCGCCGGGCGGCCGAATGCCGCGATGGTCAGTGCCGTCGCCTGGGCGCTCTCGGGCGTCACCGCCTCGGCCTGGATGTCCACGAGCAGCTGGCGCATCTCGCGCACGTTGGAGAGCTGCAGCTCCTCGCGCCGCAGCGACCGGTCGAAGGAGTCCTTCAGCCCGAACCCCACGACGCCGACGACGACCGGCGTCACCAGGGGGATGAGCAGCTGGAGGATGTCCCACTTGTCGCGGCGCTTCGGGTCGGGGGGCCGTGGCGGGGCACCCTCCTTCGCCTCGAGCCGTGCGATGCGCTGCTCGAGCGCCGCCGCGAGGTCTGCCGAACCCACATCAGCGCCGGAGGACACCGGGACCTCCTTCGGGCCTGAACGTGACGCCGTGGGTGTAACACGACCGCTCGCCCAAGGCAAGCGCTGCCGGTGGCCCGCCCGATCGGTGGGGCGCCGGTGAGGTTAGATACCGGCGGCCGACGCGGCGGCCGCCGGATGGCACCGGTGGTGGCGGCCGGCGAGGAGTCGGGTCAGCGTGGCGCCCGATGCCGAGGGAGATCTCGTGGAAGTCGATGACGGCGGGATCCTCGTGGAACACGACGGGGTCTCCGCCCCCCGCCGAGACGCGGTAGAGGGGCCCGAACCGCGACGAGAACACGATCGCCCCGTCCGGCCGCCACGCCGCCGCGATGATGCGCCCCGTGCCCGGCAGGTCGCAGAGCGGCACCGGCCCGCCGGCGTCCACACCGAGTTTCCAAAGCTGGCCGCGCGCGACGAAGGCCAGTTCGGATCCGTCCGGGGACCAGAAGGGCCGCTCGGCGAACAGCGATCTCGGCACCTCGCGGGGATCCGCCTGGTCGAACCTTCGGATCCACAGCCGGTCGGCCGCCGCGTAGACGATGCCGTCGCCGTACGCGGCGCCTGTCACACCACCTGGAGCCGGGCCGAACCGTCGGCCGTCCCGTTCGCGACGCACCAGGCGCTGCTCGCCGCCTTCGAGCAGGGCGGGTGGACGGTGATCTCCTTCCTCGGGCAGTACGTCGCGGTGTCGGGCGAGGTGGGTCGTACCAGGTGCTGGACACCCTCGACCTCACGCGCGCGCTGGGCCGCTGGGAGGCCGGCGTCCAGTCGGGGTTCTTCCACGCGGGCAACGACTGGAACGTGCAGGTGGGGCCGTTGCTGAAGCGCAACGACCAGCGCGAGTTCCGCGTGGGCCGGGTGCTTGACCTTCTGAGCCGGCCTCCGCGCCGTTGCGGCCCGAGCCTGCGGATCGCGCCGCCTCACGGTTCCGGCTCGTCGCCCCCCACGCGGGGCGCCGTCCCGTCGTCGTCGCGAATCGTCCCAGTACCGGCGGCCGGGGCCGGGGACGGGACGAGCAGCGGACCATCCAGGGACCGCGCACCGCGACGGCGACGTGCAGGTGCGCGTACTCGCTGTCGTTGGGCGTGAGGCGGCCGATCCGCGTGCCTCGCGCCGGCGGACTGGGGCGGTCCCGGCCGCGCCGTCATCGCACGACCCACCCGCCGCACACGGGGAACACCTGGCCCACGAAGCAGTCCGCGTCGCGGCTGCACAGGTACGCGGCGAACCGCGCGTCTTCCCGGGCCGAAACCAGCCGTCCCAGCGGGACCTCCCGGGCGAGGCGTTCCCGGAACCGCGGGTCGGCCTGCACCTCCCGTGGGAAGTAGGTGGGGTTGTCCACGAAGTGCTGCGCGATGGCGTTCACCTGCACGCCGTGCCGCGCCAACTCCACGCCCACCGCCTGCACGTAGGCCAGTTGGGCGCCGCGGGCGGCGCTGTACGTGGACGCCCGCTTCATGCCGCGCAGCGCCGACGCGCTGCTGATGACCAGCACCTTGCCGGCGCGGCGGGCGATCATCTGCGGGGCGGCCGCGCGCACGAGCCGGGGCAGCGGGTCCACGAGGGCGGCGAAGACCGCGCGCCACTCCTCGTCGGTGACGTCGGGCGCCGGGGTCGCCGGCGCCGCCAGGGCGAGGTTGGCCACGAGGACGTCGATCCGCCCCGCGTGCCGCACGACGTCCTCGGCGACACCCGGTCCGGCGAGCGACGGCGTGCTCGCGACGACCTCGGCGCCCTGGGCGGCGAACACCTCGCACAGGGCAGGCCCCATGAACTCCGAGGCCTGGGTAATCAGGACACGCGTGTCGAGCAGGGCGTTCTGCATGGGTCGTCCGGCGGCCCGGCGTCCACGGCCGGCACCTCGCCGCAAGTCTACGCGCGAACCCTGTGCGAGAAGCGGCTGTCTGGCCCCTGACCGCCATGTCCTGACCCGTCTTGACCCGTCGCCCCAGCCCCGCAGCATCGTCTCGCCCCCAACCAAGGCACAGGCCTGGGGGGACCGGGGCGGGACTTCAAGCCCTCTCCACCGCGCCCACCACGATTGCCGTGGCCGACGCGTATGGCGCCGAGCCCGAGGCCCGCGAGACCAACAACACCGACAAGCGGGCGCTGAGCGTGCCGTAGGCCGACCGCGCCCGGCGCCGCGCGACCGTCCCGCCGCACGCGGGGCACACCTGGACCACGAAGCCCAGCCACCGTTTCGGCGTCGGCTGGGACGGCGCGCGGTCCAGACGAGGTCGCCGAGGCTGTACTGTCGTGACAGAATCACCGCGTGGCTTCGCCGACGTATCCAGGAGCCGAGCCAGTCGCAGGGCCGTGTCGGCGCTGACACCGCGCCTGCCGCGGATGATCTCGTTGAGTCGGTTCAGCGGGATGCCCATTCGACGCGCGGCCTCGACCTGCGTGAGCTCCGCGGGCTTCAGATTCTCCTCGAGCAGGACCTCGCCGGGATGCGTCGGCGGTCGCTTGAGCGTCAGTACTGACGCCGGGGCGTCAATGGTAGCAACCGCAGCCGGCGCTGGACCAGCGGAGACGCCAGGGGCTCGTAGCTGACGCCGATTTACGACACGCCGCCCGTCTGACCGGGTCCCGTCCCGAGCATCATGAAGGTTGTCTCGAGCGCGGGACTCACGCCCGTGACGACCCCTCCTATCCAGACGCTGCAACGACATCGACGCGTCGCCACCGATCTTCGCGCGTCGGACGGCCCGGGTTACAATCGCGGTCCATGCCGGCCGAGCGGGATCTCACCGGGCTCCTCCAGGCCTGGAACGAGGGGGACCAGGACGCGCTCGCCGTCTTCACCACCGTCGTGCACCACGATCTGCGGCAGATCGCGCGTCGACTGCTGGCCGACGAGCGCCACGACGGGCAATGGCGTCCGACCGAGCTGGTCCACGAATCGTACCTGCGGCTGCTCGACTGGCGGGCAGTGCAGTGGCAGAACCGCTCGCACTTCTTCGCGACCGCCTCGCGCATGATGCGACGCGTGCTGGTCGACGCGGCGCGTGCGCGGCGCGCGGCGAAACGGGGCGACGGTCAGGGCGCGGTCCCGCTGGAGGAGTCGCACGTCCCGGCCGTCGGCCCGCCCGACACGGACATCCTCGCGCTCGAGGAGGCCCTCGACGCGCTGGCGACGGTGAATCCTCGAGCGGGCCAGGTGGTCGAACTGCGGTTCTTCGGGGGCTTCAGCGTCGAGGAAACCGCGAAGGCCCTTGGGGTGTCGGTCCGCACCACGATCAACGACTGGAACACGGCCCGGGCCTGGTTGTACAAGCGACTGTCGAGACAGGGCTGACCGCCTCGGTCGGGCCGCAGGCGGGTGGCCGGGCCCCGCCAGACCGGCGATGGCGATCACGGGTGATCACGGGATGGACCCTCGGCAGTGGGAGACCCTGTCCGCCTGGTTCGGCGCCTGGCTCGCGGCGGCCGGCGACGAACGCCTCCGCCTGCGCGCTCGGCTCGCCGTGGAGCACCCCGATCTCGTCGGCGAAGCCGACAGCCTGACGTCGACGAGTGACGACTTGCCTGGCTTCCTAGAGACGCCGGCCGCCGTGCTCGCCGCGCGCGAGCTCGTGCCGGACGACCCGCTGATCCCGTCCGGAGCGATGCTCGGTCCCTACCGGATCGCCGGGTTGCTCGCGAGCGGGGGGATGGGCGACGTGTACCGGGCGACCGACGTGCGACTGCGGCGCGAGGTCGCGCTGAAGGCGCTGTCCCAGGCGCGCACGACCGACCCTCTCCGGGTCGAGCGCTTCATGCAGGAAGCGCGCGTGACGGCCTCGGTCGACCACCCGAACGTCGTCCGCGTCTACGACGTCGGGGCAGTCCAGGGGCGCGCCTACCTCGTGGCGGAGCTCCTCGAAGGTGAGACGCTGCGGGCACGCATCTCGCGGGGGTTGCTGCCGGCGCACGATGCGCGACGAATCGGCGTCGACATCGCCCGAGGCCTCGGGGCCGCGCACGACGCGGGGCTGGTCCACCGTGACCTGAAGCCGGAGAACGTCTTCCTGACCCGCTCGGGCTCGACGAAGATCCTCGACTTCGGCGTCGCCAAGCTGGCCGAGGACCAGGCCAGTCGCGATGGGTTCTCGACGGCCACCGGCATCGTGGTCGGAACGGCCGGCTACCTGTCGCCCGAGCAGATCCGCGGCGAGAAGGTGGACGGGCGGGCAGACCTGTTCGCGCTCGGCGCCGTGCTGTTCGAGATGCTCACGGGAACGCGGGCCTTCGCTCGGGAGCACCTCGTCGAGACGCTGCACGCGATCCTCAACGACAACCCGCCGAACGGCTTCGCGGAGCGCCGCGACGTCCCGCGCCCGCTCTCGGACATCGTCATGCGACTGCTGCGGAAGTCGCCAGATGCGCGGTTCCAGTCGTGCGCCGAGTTGATCGTGGCACTCGATTCGGTCGACGTCACCGGTCGCCCAGCGGCTCGTCCGGCCCGCACCACCCGTGCCCCGGCGAAGGCACTTCGCCGGCCGCGACCCCGAGCCGACAGCAACGGCTCCGCGATCACGCTCGGCGTCGTCCCGTTTCGGAGCATCCCCGCGGGCGCTGGGAGCGAGCTCCTCGAGCTGGGGCTCGCGGACGTGTTCATCAGCCGGCTCGGCCAGCTGAGCACGGTCCGCGTGCTGCCGCTCACCGCGACCGAACGGCTGAGGGGCGAGGACCCCAGGACGGCCGCGCGCACGCTTGGTGCGAATCGCGTCCTGCTTGGAACGCTGCAGCACGAGGGCGGACTCGTCAGGGCCACCGTCCAACTCTTCGCGATGCCGGAGGACCGCGCGGTGTGGACCACCACCGTGGACGCCGATGCCTCCACGGTCTTCACAATCCAGGACATCATCGTCACCCGAGTCGTCGAAGAGCTCGCGCCGCACCTGACGCCGGACGCACGCCGCCAGATGGCGAGGGCCGGCACGCGCAACAACGAAGCGTTCGAGCACCATCTTCGAGGGCGGGCGCACGTCTCGAGGCCCACGCCCCCAGACCTCCTCGCGGCGGCGGAGTGTTTCAGGAAGGCGCTCGCGCTGGACCCGGGCTATGCCGATGCGTGGGCGGGACTGGGGTCCGCCTACAAGAGGCTTCCCCTGGTCTCCGCGGCGGTTCCCAGCGAGGGGTTCGGGACGGCGCGGGAGGCCGCCATGCGGGCGCTGGACCTCGATCCCCACCACCCGGAAGCGCACTCGGTGCTCGGGACGGTGGCGCTGTGGCACGAGTGGGACTACGAACGTGCCGAACGCCTCCTGCGGCGGGCGCTCGCCCTTCAGCCGAGTTCGGCGGACTCCCAGTTGTTCCTGGCGCATGTCCTCTCGACCGTGGGCCGTCACGCCGAGGCACTCGAGGAGATCCGTCGCGCCCGTGCCCTGGATCCTGGCTGGATCGTGCCGCGAACCCTCGAGGGTCAGTTCCTGTTTGCCGCGAAGCGGCACGTCGACGCGCTCGCGCAACTGGATGCGATCGTGGAGATCGACCCCGGCATCTGGACCGCGCACATGTTCCGCGTCTACCCACTGCTCGCGCTGGGCCGATACGACGACGCGATTCGCTGCTGCGACCGCGTCATCGAGGTCCGTGGCCCCGTCGACGGCCCGCAGAGGCCGCACGCCCATGCCGTTGCGCTGAAGGGCCATGCCCTGGCTAGAACGGGACGGACCGGCGAAGCCGAGGCCGCGCTCGCGGAGATCGCCCGCCAACGGCGCGAGGCCTACGTGCCCCCGACCTACGACGCCTTCGTGCTCCACGGACTCGGGCGTGACGACGAGGCTCTCGTCCAGCTGCAGGCGGGGATCGACGCTCGCGACGTCCTGGCGACCTTCCTCGGCATCGACCCCACGTGGGACGACCTCCGCCACACCGCCGGATTCAGGGGATTGCTGGCGCAGGTGAACCTGCTCCGCGACTGAGCCTCTCGATCCCGACCGGGTGCGCGCGCTCGGGCACCCGCCCGTGCGCCCGGCAGTGCCGCCCCGCCCCTGCGGAAGTGCACGGCAGCGGTGGCTGCACGGATCCGTCCGTTGCACGTCCGGCGCACGCTTTCCGCCCTTACCGGTAACGGCCAATCACCAGGAGGTCACATGTCGAAGAAGAGTCTTGCGACGGGTGCGTTCGGCGGGCTGCTCATCGGGGTGCTCTGGACGCTCGGCGGGAGTCCCGTCGATGCGCACGACGACGAAGGCGGGTTCCGGTGCACCGAGCGCACCCTGCGCGGCACCTATGGTGGCCAGATCCAGGGCACGCGGCCCGTGCCCCCGCCGCTCGGCGGAGGCTTCGAGACGGTCATCGGGGTCGTCATCCGCACGTACGATGGGGCCGGCAACTTCACGCAGGTGGACAACGTGAAAGGGTCGGTGACCGGCATCACGCCCGACCGTCCGGGGTTCGGAACCTACACGGTCAGCAGCGACTGCACCGCGATCTTCGAGGCGGAGCCGGCCCCCGGCATCGTCCTGCAGGAACGCGCGGTGATCCTCAGTCTGGGCAGGGAGATTCGCTCCATCACGGCTTCCCCGGCGAGCGTCATGGTGACCTCGGTCGGACACAGGATCGACCGTCCCTAGAGTTCATCCGGTGTGGCGACCGCGGCAGCGCTCGCCCTGCTGGACGCCGAGGCCCGGTCGAAGGCGAGCGTCCAGCAGGGCCGTCGTCGCGGTGACTCGCCCTTCTCTGGCGGGCGGTAGATCTGGGTGCCGGCGCCGGGGACTCCTGTGACAAAGACGATGGCCTTCTCGTGCCCCGGTCGAGCGTGCTCGAAATCTCCTCGACACGTCCGGAGGTGACCTGGAGGTTCTTGGCACCGGCGTCGTTGCGCGTGATTGCGTCGATGGTGCTGGCGGCTTCAACCAACCCTTTCCGAGACACGGCTCCAAGTCCCGCTCGACACAACGGTCGAACCGATGACGCCAAGCCACAATGCGGCGAGTATTGGAGTGGCGGACTGCACCGCGCCGCCGGCGACACAGGCGCGCAGCGGATCTGGCAGGAGGAAGTCCAGCGCGCTTGCCGCGGCAACGTTGAAGATGCTGAGCACGACGCCAGCGAGAATCAGGACGCTGAGAAGTCTCTCTCTTGCCATAAGCCCCCTTGCCCCACCCGAAGTCCGCCTAGCCTAGACTAGTGAGAACGCCGGGAGACAAACGGCGATGTATTCGGCGCCGTCAGCGTCCGGCGTGCTGTACCGGACCCAGTCGCCCGCGGGCACGTGGATGGCCTGGCCCGCGTGAACAGCGAACGTGCGCTCACGCGACTCCACGCGAAGGACACCGCGAAGCACGACCGTGAACTCC
>Ga0209594_1001511_pt1 | contig 11484 bp, 9 predicted proteins | sample AshMeaCrysSpring_FD_184126 | JGI IMG/M metagenome (GOLD analysis project Ga0209594, IMG submission 184126) | Groundwater microbial communities from Big Spring, Nevada to study Microbial Dark Matter (Phase II) - Ash Meadows Crystal Spring... | ecosystem: Environmental > Aquatic > Deep subsurface >...
TTTGGCTCAAATTTAACAACGTAATTTCATACACTTTTTATTTGAAGTAGGGTGGGCAATGCCCACCCTACAAAGAAAAATTGTCTGATTTGAAAATTTGTAACTTGATAAATAATCAACACCCCAGGTTTAAACCCCTTGTTTTCAGCCTTTATCTATGTCCTTTGAAACATGGCGCAAGCTATATAACTTTTTTTGAATAATACTTGAGGCTTAAACCTGATGTTCCTTAGACATGAATTTTGCGGGGATGGGCGCCTGAGGCGACTCTCAAGGGGCGATCGCCCCTTGTCTTCAAAAGATCATCTCTATCACAACTTTAGAAAAATGGTAATAGGCATCGCTTTCAACCTATAATTTTAATTAAAGTCTTGAAAATTATGTAAATTAAATTGAGATATGAAGCTAAACCAACAAATTAGAAAATGGCATCGCAATATAGCGCCTATTGTTATGCTTCCATTACTAATAACTGCAACTACTGGTGTATTTTATAGACTTTCAAAAGATTGGTTTGGGTTAAGTCGGGATCAAGTTCATTTTTTAATGAGTATTCATGAAGGTGAGTATTTTGGAGATATTTTAAAACCAATTTATGTACTTTTAAATGGTTTAGGTTTATTTTGGATGTTAGCTACTGGTGGGTTTATGGTTTTTCAATCTTTGAAAAATCAATTTTTTAAACCCTTGAAAACTGGGGATTAAAATCGCGAATTGTTTTGGAAAAGTCCGCCTAAGCGGACTAATTTAAACTAAGAAAATCAAGTAAAGTTTTTAAGATTTATAAAAGGTAATCAATGAGTATTGTTCAAAAATAATCAACTGCTAAATTGGCAGTGGAAATGTTATATAACAATCCTAATAGAAAAAGTGTCAAGACTTGCGGGTTTAAACTAGGGTGTTGATTTTGGCTCAAATTTGACAACGTAATTTCATACACTTTTTATTTTAAGTAGGGTGGGCATTGCCCACCCTACAAAGAAAAATTGTCTGATTTTAAAATTTGTAACTTGATAAATAATCAACACCCCAGGTTTAAACCCCTTGTCTATACCACAACCCATTGAGGATTGCTATAACAACTAAATTTTAATCACAAAACAAAGTTTCTCTTGTTTTTCTTCCTGTAGTTGGATTAGTTCCTGTTGCTATTTCACAAAGCATTGCTTGAATAGTGGGACGCAGAATTACATCAGTAAAATCTGCACCATTAATAATAGCACCATCAAATTTTCCATTAGTAACAAAAGCACCTTCTAAAACTGCATTAGTAAAATTTGTTCGCGTCATACGAGCTGACTCTAAATCAGCATAAGCGAGGTTAGCGCCTTCAAAATTTACTCCAGCAAGGTTGGCGGAAAATAACCTTACTCCCTGCAAATTACTGTTACTAAAGTTGCTACCCCGCAAATTGGCATGATCAAAACTGGAGTCTGTTAAATCTTGATTAGAAAAATCAACTTCTAATAAAGTGCGATTGTTGTAGTTTAAAGCATAGGCAGGTGTTACTAAAATAGTTAGAACTAAAAAGCTTGTTACTACACAGAAAAATATGGAAAAAATCAGATAATTTAAGTTTTTCACGGTTAGATTAATTGTTGTATTTTGTCTTGGTTAAAAATCTGTTTGAGCTTAAGATTAATTATACTAGAAAAAGAGTAAATTCTACTTATTGATTTTTGTCTATTTTAAATTGATTTAACTCAAAAAAGTGTGATTCAGGAGGAAAATGAGATAAACTATAAGAGAAAGTTGGTAATAAAGGAAACCCTGTATTAGAGGCAAAAAAATGATTGAACCAATAGGTGTAGAACAAAAATCTATTATGACATCTCTCGGTAGAATGGTTTACTATACACCGACAAACAAACCCTGGAGAGATAATGATCAAGAAAATCAAGAAAAATTACCCAGTATGGTATTTTTGCATGGGTTTGGTGGGGGATCATCTGCTTATGAATGGTCAAAAGTATATCCAGCTTTGAGCTGCGATCGCCGTGTTTTAGCCCCAGACTTAATCGGTTGGGGGCGATCGGAGCATCCAGAAAGAAATTATCAACCTGATGATTATATTAAGACAATAATTGAATTTTTAGAAGCAACTTGTACTGAAGCTGTGCCAGTAATAGCATCTTCTCTCACAGCAGCTTTAACCATCAGAGCTGCCATACAACGTCCCGAATTATTCAAATGTCTAATTTTGACAACACCTACAGGTTTATCAGACTTTGGGCAAGACTACACTAAAAGTTTTTTTGTTCAGGTGGTTACTACTCCTTTTTTAGATAAAATTCTTTACTCTGCTGCCATAGCAACTGCTGGGGGGATAATGAATTTTTTGCAAACCAGACAGTTTGCACGTCCAGAAAGAATATATCCTGAAATTGTTGATGCTTATTTAGCATCTGCAAAACAACCCAATGGTGAATATGCAGCTCTGTCTTTTGTGCGGGGTGATTTATGTTTTGATTTATCAAAATATATTACTCAACTTACCACTCCCACAGCCATAATTTGGGGAAGAAAATCAGCGTTTACAGGGCCAGAAATTGGCAAAAGATTAGCAGCATTAAACCCAAATTATATTAAAGTTTTTCAAGAATTGGAAGATGTGGGTTTAACTCCTCAGTTAGAATTACCTGGGGTAACAATTGGTTTAATTAGGAAGTTTTTACAGTTGCTTGAAGCCTAAGGTTTTAAACTCAAAAATTAACCCTCTTTTAGGGGGTGAGGGTAAAATAGCAAAATGTAAAAAAAGGTTAAAAAAATGATGATAAAAATAGGATTTGGGTTACTTTGGTTAGGATTTATCAGTTATGCTTTTATCTTTGCTCCACCAGATGATCCAGCAACTTTAGAGTTAATTATCAATCTTTCTACAGGTAATTGGGATGGAATTAACCCTTTAATTATTGCTTTGTTTAATTTAATGGGTATTTTACCTTTAATGTACGCCTGTTTATTATTAATAGATGGTAGAGGGCAAAAAATACCAGCATGGCCATTTTTAGCTTTATCTTTTGGGGTAGGAGCATTTGGAATATTACCGTATTTAGGTTTACGTCAGCCCAATCCTAAATTTACTGGAGACAAAGATTTACTCCTCAAAATATTGGACTCTCGCATAACAGGAATTATCCTGAGTTTAGCGGCAGTAATTTTATTGAGTTTTGGATTTACACAAGGTGACTGGGGTGACTTTATTCGGCAGTGGCAAAATAGTCGGTTTATTCATGTAATGAGTTTAGATTTTTGCCTGCTGTGTGGGTTGTTTCCTACGATTTTATGGGATGATTTAGTCAGAAGAAAAATAGAAAATAACCTGATATTTTGGGTAATTTCTCTCCTTCCTCTCATAGGACCTTTAATTTATTTGAGTTTACGTCCCCCTTTAACAAGTACTGATGTTGCTTTCACTGAAAGTCGCAACTCAGCTTAAATTATTAAATTTTGACAAAAAAAGTTACTTGAAATAATGAACATGATAAACTAAAAAAAAGAGCTGAAGACAAGGGACTTAAGCCCCTTGTCAGTAATGATATTAATGTAGATTTTAATATATTAAAACTCCTATATCAGTAAAAATTTGTTTTGGTGACGAACTTGATTAAACAGAATTTATCAAAAAAAAGTACTTGGGTTGCTTTGTTAATTGGTGTATTTATTTCAGGAATAACAATAGTAACATATAAATTGTTAGTAGCAAGAGAAAACAAGCAAATACAACAGTTAGTAACCTCAGAAGTAAAAGCAGTTGAAAAAGAGCTGACAAGAGAAATTAATAATAGAATACAAGCTCTAGAACGTATGGGTATTCGGTGGGAAGTGCGCGGGGGCACACCACAGCCAGAATGGGAAGCAGATGCTCAAGCTTATTTAGAGCACTATAAAGGTTATCAAGCCGTAGAATGGGTAGATCCCAATTATTACGTGCGGTGGGTAGTTCCTAAAAAAGGAAATGAAGATATAGTAAACCGCAATTTAAGTATTGAGTCAAGAAGAAGAGAAGCACTGGAAAAGGCAAAAAATACCAGAAAAGTTAGTGTAACTTCTTCGGTTGAATTAGTTCAAGGTGGAAAAGGTTTTTTAACCTATATTCCTTTGTTTGTAGAAGAAAAATTTGATGGCTTTATTTTAGGGGTTTTTAAAATAGAACCATTAATGAATAGTATTTTCAGGGAAGATTTAGTTAAAGGCTATGCAATTACCATATTTGATAGAGGAGAATCTATCTATAATAATATACCTGTTAGTGAGCCTCTGAAAAAATGGAATCAAAAAACAACAGTTCAGGTTTATGAGCAAATATGGCAGATAGAAGTAACTCCAACCCAACAGTTAATTGCTGACAATAGAACAAAACTACCAGAAGCAATATTAATAGGCGGATTAAGTCTGGCTTGGATTTTAGCAAGTTTGGTAAAATTAGCAAATACTTCCATCAAACGGAGTCGACAATTAGAAAAAGAAATAAGCGATCGCCAACGAGCAGAAGAAGAGTTACAAGCAACTTTAAGGGAGTTAGAATTTCAAAAATTAGCGGTAGAAAAAGCGGCAATAGTAGCGGTTACTGATGCTAAAGGGATAATCACCTATGTCAATGATAAATTTTGTGAAGTTTCCCAATATTCTCGAGTAGAACTGATAGGAAAAAATCACCGTACAGTGAAATCAGACTATCATTCGGTAGATTTTTTTAGAGAATTATGGAACACTATTAGTTCAGGCAATATCTGGCAAGGAGAAATTAAAAATAGGACAAAATATGGAGATTATTATTGGGTAGATACCACCATAGTCCCCTTTTTAGATAATGAAAAAAAACCTTTTAAATATTTAGCTATTCGCTTTAATATCACCAAAATAAAACAAGCTCAGGAAGCACTAGAAAAACAATTTGAACAAGCATTATTATTAAAACAAATAACCCAAAAAATTCGTCAAAGTCTCAATAGTCAAGAGATTTTTCAAACCACAGCAGAACAGTTAGGAATTGCTTTAGAAGTAAATCGTTGTTTAATTCATAGTTATGTAGATAATATAGACCAAAAAGAAGAGTTGAACCATAGAATAATTGCCGCTGAAATGCCAGTAGTTGCTGAATATTTAGAGCCAGGATATGAATCAATGATGGGTTTAGAAATGTCTTTAGTTGGCAATTCTTACACTGAAGAAATGTTAGCCAAAGATGAAGTAATAAAGATTGATAATGTGGCAGCAAATACCTTGTTAGAATCAACTAATCTTGATAATATTAGTGAAATAAAAGCAATAGAATTAAAATCAATTTTAGTAATTAGAACCTCTTATCAAGATAAACCAAATGGAGCGATCGCCTTACATCATTGTGATAGTATTCGCTCTTGGAAAGAAGATGAAATTGAACTAATAAAAGCAGTAGCTGCACAAGTTGGAATTGCTTTAGCTCAAGCCCAACTTTTAGAACAAGAAAGAATAGCAAAACAAGAAGCAGAAGCAGCAAATCAAGCAAAAAGTGAGTTTTTGGCAATGATGAGCCATGAAATTCGTACACCAATGAATGGTGTAATTGGGATGACTGGTTTATTATTGGATACAGAATTAACTGCAGAGCAACAAGACTATGTAGAAACAATTCGGAATAGTGGGGATGCTCTTTTAACTATTATTAATGATATCCTGGATTTTTCCAAAGTAGAATCAGGTAAATTAGAATTAGAAGAACAAGCTTTTGATTTAAGAGAGTGTATCGAAAGTTCTCTTGACTTATTGGCGGCAAAAGCAGCTCAAAAAGGATTGGAATTAGCTTATTTATTTGACTTATCTACCCCGAAAAAAATAGTAGGAGACGTGACTAGATTGCGTCAAATTTTAGTGAATTTAGTAGGAAATGCCATTAAATTTACTGAAAAAGGGGAAGTAGTAGTTTCAGTGAATGCTAGTCAGTTGGAAGCTAGTAATAATTATCAAATACAATTTGCAGTAAAAGATACAGGAATTGGTATCCCTCACCAGCGTCTTCATAGATTATTTAAACCTTTTTCTCAGGTAGATGCTTCTACAACTAGAAATTATGGCGGTACAGGATTAGGTTTAGCCATCAGTAGACGTTTAAGTGAGATGATGCAAGGTCAAATGTGGGTAGAAAGTCAAATTGGGGTAGGTTCTACTTTTTATTTTACCATTAAAGCAGAGGCAGTAGAATTAGAAAAAACAGAATTTAAATTAGGAGAAAATCTGCAAGATAAAAAGATATTAATTGTAGATGATAATGAGGTCAATCGAAAAATTTTAAGCTTACAAACCAAGACTTGGGGGATGTTATCTCAAGCAGTTGATTCTGGGGAAAAAGCATTAGATTTGCTACAAAAAGGTGAAAAGTTTGATTTAGCCATTCTTGATTTACAAATGCCAAATATGGATGGGGTAATGTTGGCAGAAAACATCCGTAAATTACCAGAATATAATAATTTTCCTTTGGTGCTTTTAACTTCTATGGGATATCCCAAAGTAAATACAGAGTTTGCGGCTATGTTGAATAAACCCATTAAACAGTCAAAACTCCATGATGTTATCTCTGGCATAATTCATAAACAAAAACAAAAAAATACAAGTGCAGGTTCTTCATCCAAAATTAACACCCAACTGGGAGAACAATCACCTTTACGTATTCTTGTAGCTGAAGATAATTTAGTCAATCAAAAAGTCGTGTTAAGTGCTTTAAAAAAGATAGGCTACCGCGCAGATGTAGCAGCAAACGGACTAGAAGTAATTTCAGCTTTGCGTCGTCAACCTTATGATGTGGTATTGATGGATGTGCAAATGCCAGAAATGGATGGTTTAGAGGCTACTAAATGGATTTGTCAAAATGTTTCAAGAAGACCGCGTATTATTGCCATGACTGCTAATGCAATGGAAGGCGATCGCGAGATATGTCTAGAAGCAGGAATGGAGGACTATATCAGTAAACCCCTGCGTCTAGAAAAGTTGGTCGAGGCATTGACCAAATGTAAGCCACTTAACGAACGGACATGATACTGCCGTTAAAATTATAATTGGAGCCATCCAACTCAACTGAAGTACCAATTTTTACTTTTTGGTTTGCCAAAACTGCGCCATTTTCCGTAACTTGACCCTCTCCCACCAAAGTTATAATCATATCTGTGAGATAAACTATCTCTGGTCGAGGATCCTTGAGCGCGATCACAGAACCATCTGGTTGAGGTACACTAACAGTTCTAGGTAGTGCTTGAGCCGATTTTATGGCTACTTGACCTGCAGGTTGATTACGGATAACTATATCAGTTTTTTGATTTTCCTGTAACTGTTGTAAGAAAGTTGTGGGATCACTCACACTCAACCCACGCACCAGAATATCAACTTCAATGGGTTCTGTGTTACTAACACCCACTTGAGCTACAGACCCATCTTGCCCAGGAACAAAAAAGATGCCAATAATAACCAGCAGAATTACACAAACTGCACCAAAGTCTAAAATACTTACTTTGCCGAATAAACGTCCTTTAGAGTCAATAATCTTCATAAGTTTTAAAATGATAACTATGGCAAATTTATCAATTTTATCGGGCTTTTTTCTCGTCTTTGCAAAGGAAAAGACAACTTGGGTGGTAGGATATTTGTCTTCGGTGGTTTTTCAGTGGGATCTGTCATAGTTACTGGTTTATTAAAATCAAAAGTGTGAGCATCATCCTTAACAGGAGGTATGGTGGGGGAAAAAGGCGGTATTTTTCCAAGTTTAACTTGATTAAAAGATGGTTGAGGCAGAGGTTTTGATTTGATCAAGGGAAACTCTGTAATTGTTTCTTTACTCTGTGATTTATCTAGTAGTAAAGATGTAGAGACACCCCCTAAAAATAAAGCTGCTACACCCCAGAATGGGGAAGCATCTTTTTTTGTTACTATTTTTGTTGGTGTAAGAGAGTCTGGGGGTGGATATATTCCTGCTTCCTTTCCTGGATCCGTTAATTTTACCCAGCCTACAACACCAGTGGTTAACATTGATAACCAAACTCCTCCCACCAATAAAGCAGGGTTATCCCGCAACAGTTGCCAAAAAAATTTATTTAAATTTTGCTTTTTGCGTCTTTTTATCTTATTCATAGCATTAAATGTAGGGTACATTTTTTGAGAGCATAACGCACCACTTATTTTACCTGTCAAACTGGAAAAATAGACTTAAAATATTCTACCATAGTTAATTGAAGTCAACTAGAAAATTCATGAAAGTAACATTAACTCAAAGTAAAGAAACACTAAAAACCAAAGAAGAAGTTGCTATTGAGGTAACAGCAAAAAAACCCTGGACAATGGAAGATAGTGAAAAACTCTATCGTATTGAAGGGTGGGGAGAACCATATTTTTCTATTAATTCAGCAGGTCATATTATGGTTTCTCCCAAAGGCGATCGCGGTAGTTCTTTGGATTTATTCGAGTTAGTTGAAGGTTTACGCCAAAGAAATATTGGTCTTCCCTTACTTATTCGTTTTTCTGATATTTTAGCAGATAGAATTGAGCGGTTAAATGCTTGTTTTTCCAGAGCGATCGCCCGTTATCAATATCCTGCTAGTTATCAAGGAGTTTATCCGATAAAATGTAACCAACATCGTCATTTAGTCGAGTCTTTAGTTAAGTATGGTAAATCCTATAAATTTGGCTTAGAAGCAGGTTCAAAACCTGAACTTACCATCGCTTTAGCCTGTTTAGAACCCTTATCTAATGCTTTACTAATTTGTAATGGTTATAAAGATAAAGAATATCTAGAAACAGCCCTATTAGCAACAAAACTGGGACATAAACCAGTGATTGTAATTGAACAATTAGAAGAAGTAGAGGCAATAATTGAAATTAGCCAAAAACTAAAGATAAAACCAATTTTAGGAGTAAGAGCAAAATTAAACACCAAAGGATCAGGACGTTGGGGAACATCAACAGGCGATCGCGCTAAATTTGGTCTAACTATTCCCGAAATTTTAGCAGCAGTAAATCAGTTAAAAAATGCCGAAATGTTAGACTCTCTGCAACTACTTCATTTCCATATAGGTTCACAAATTTCTGCCATTAGCACTATCAAAAATGCTATCAGAGAAGCAAGTCAAATTTATGTGCAACTAGGCAAAATGGGAGCAAATATGAACTATTTAGATGTGGGGGGAGGTTTAGCAGTAGATTATGATGGATCTCAAACAAATTTTCACGCTTCTAAAAACTATAATATGCAAAACTATGCTAATGATATTGTGGCAGCAGTAAAAGAAGCTTGTGAAGAAGGAAAAGTAACAGCACCCATATTAGTAAGTGAAAGTGGAAGGGCGATCGCCGCTCATCATTCTGTGCTCATTTTCGATGTTCTAGGTAGCAGTAATATTTCTTCTAAACCACCACAACCTTTAGAAGAAAAAGAACATTTAATTGTCAGAAACTTATGGGAAACATACAACTCACTCAACGAAAACAACTATCAAGAAGCTTATCACGATGCCACTCAATTTAAAGAAGAAGCTATCAGTTTATTTAGCTTTGGTTATTTGAGTTTACAAGACAGAGCAAGAGCAGAACAATTATACTGGGCTTGTTGTGCTAAAATCTTAGAAATTAGCCGAAAACAAGAATATGTGCCCGATGATTTAGAGGACTTAGACAAAATAATGACCTCTATTTATTATGCCAACTTTTCTGTTTTTCAATCAGCACCAGATGCTTGGGCAATAGACCAACTTTTCCCAATTATGCCCATACATCGTTTAAATGAAGAGCCAACTCAAAGGGGAATTTTAGCAGATTTAACTTGTGATAGTGATGGCAAAATTGACCAATTTATTGACTTATTGGACGTAAAAGATGTATTAGAATTACATCCATTAGAGCCAAATAAACCTTATTATTTAGGGATGTTTTTAGTTGGTGCATATCAAGAAATAATGGCTAATTTGCACAACCTTTTTGGGGATATTAATGTGGTGCATATTAAGCTTAATGCTAAAGGCTATCAGCTTCAACATATTGTGAAAGGAGACACGGTAAAAGAAGTTTTAAGTTATGTGCAGTATGATGCAGAAGATTTAATTGAAACCATCCGCCGTCGTTGTGAAAAAGCCTTACAAGAAAACCGAATTACCTTAGAAGAATCTCAAAAATTGCAGCAAAACTATGAGAACAATTTGCGCAAATATACTTATTTAGTTGGCGATTGATCACCTACCACAACAGTTATCAATAAACAGTTACCAGTTATTAGTAACTGTTTACTGATAACTGGTTAAACTTCTGTAGCGACTCCTTTACCAAAAAACTTAGGAGGTTCTTTAATAGTATAAACCTGAGTATTTTCAGTTATTGCTCTTCTAATATGAGCAGGAGTTTGTAAAAGTCCCAACAGAGAAATACCATCAATTAATTTAAACCCGCCAGTGGTTTTTTCTGTTAGTAATTCATCAATTTTTCCTGGGTCTGGTTGAGTAGAAATAGCCTCATTAGAAGCCAGAGCAAATCCCCAAGGACTACCATAAGTAGAAGTATGGGAACTGTAAGAATGAACATGGGGAAAAACAGCCTTTAAAGTATTAACTAAACCTGCATGAAGTCGAAGGTTAGCAGGTGCAACAGGACCCGCTTGAATAACCACATATCCACCAGGAGAAAGCACACGGTTTAGTTTTTCAAAATATTCTTTAGTAAAGAGTTGAAAAGAGGGCCCTTCTTCGATGGGATCAGAAAGGTCAGAAATAATAATATCCCACTGTTGTTCTGTTGTATCTAAAACATTTAAAGCATCACCAATGACCAATTCTAAACGGGGATCATCAAAAGCATTTTGGTGCATTTCTGGCAGATGTTCGCGACAAGCTTCTACTACTTCCCCATCAATATCCACCATCGCCACTTTTTCGATGGTTTTCCAACGTAAAACTTCCCGAATGGTAGCGCCTTCCCCCCCACCGAGAATGAGTGCAGTTTTCGGAGACTGATGAGCGATCATTGCTGGGTGTACTAGGGGTTCGTGATAGAGAAATTCATCCCCAGTGCAAGATTGCCATTTTCCATCTAACACCAGAGCTTTACCATAAGCACCTGTTTCCACAACATACATTTCTTGATAAGCAGTCTTTTTGTAAGCAAGAATTTTTGTAACCCCATGCACGTAAATATCCCAGGGGGTGATATATTCGCTTACCCATAAATCTGCTTTGACTTCGCTACCAGCCATAATTATCCCTTTTTTTAGTTAACAACCATCAAACCCTTAAGGATATCACAAAACGGGAACAGAGAAAGAAATAATTTTTACTGACACTTAGCAAAACTCCAACATTTTAGTTAACATAACTTAACAGTTTGTTAAAATTGGTTACATGATTTAGTCATTAGACCTCTTGCGAAACCGTAAAAAACCCCACCCCAGCCCTCCCCGCAGGTTCGGGGAGGGAGCCCTACAAACTAGGCATTTTCCCCCCCTTACCAAGGGGGGGTTGGGGGGGGTTAACACCA
>Ga0209594_1001512_pt1 | contig 11484 bp, 10 predicted proteins | sample AshMeaCrysSpring_FD_184126 | JGI IMG/M metagenome (GOLD analysis project Ga0209594, IMG submission 184126) | Groundwater microbial communities from Big Spring, Nevada to study Microbial Dark Matter (Phase II) - Ash Meadows Crystal Spring... | ecosystem: Environmental > Aquatic > Deep subsurface...
TGACCCGTTGGAAGCGCCCGAGCAGGAAGATCACGCCGCGCTCGTATTCGCGCAGGACCTTGAAGGTGGACGCAGCCAGAACGACGGCGATGACGATCAGGACGGCGGAGACTTCGAAGGGCATGGTCATGCTTCCTCAGGATTGTCTGGAGGGGCGACGAGGAGGATCAGCCCGTCTCGGCCGACCACCTTGACCGCCTGGCCAGGTGCGATCGGGACCTGACTGCGGGCGGACCACACCTCCCCGTGCAGGCGCACCACCCCAGGTCCTGGGAAGCCGGAAATGGCGAGCCCCCGTGACCTCATCAGCTGCTCGGCCCCGCTCACCACCGGGCGGCGGTGGGCCTGGAGGCTCATACCGATCAGCAGCGCCAGTAGCACCGAGCTCAGGACGGCAAAGGTGAGAATGAGCGGGATGGACAGGCCGAACCCGGGGACCTCGGTGTCGATGAGGATCAGGGAGCCAAGCACGAAGGAGGCGACACCGCCCACCCCCAGGGCCCCAAAGCTCGGCACGAAGGCCTCGGCAATCATCAGGGCGAGGCCCAGCAGCATGAGGGCCACGCCGGCATAGTTGACGGGGAGGAGCTGGAAGGCATAGAGGGCGAGCAACAGCGCGACGGCACCGACAACCCCGGGGAGCACGGCGCCCGGGTTGGAGAATTCGTAGATCAGGCCGTAGATGCCGATCAGCATCAGGATGTAGGCAACATTGGGGTTGCTGATGATGGAGAGCAGGCGAACCTGCCAGCCTGGCGCCATGTTCACAAGGCTCAGACCCTCCGTTGCCAGGGTCACCTCGGCCCCGGCCAGGCGCACCGTCCGGCCATTCAGCCTCGCCAGCAGGTCATCCAGGTCCGTCGCCATGAGGTCGACGACCCCGAGCCGGACGGCCTCCTCGGCCGGCAGGCTCGCCGCGGACCTGACCGCCAGCTCGGCCCAATCGGCGTTGCGGCCCCGCAGTTGCGCCAGGCTGCGCAGATAGGCGGCGGCGTCGTTCACCAGCTTGTCCTCCTCGACGCCACCGCCGCTGGACGACGCCTCGCCTGCGCCGGGCTGGTCGGGCGGCTGGCCCTTTTCCGGGGAACCGCCCGGCAGCCCGCCGAGCTGGATTGGGGTCGCCGCCCCCAGATTGGTCCCCGGTGCCATGGCCGCCACATGACATGCATAGAGGATGTAGGTGCCGGCGCTCGCCGCGCGGGAGCCACTCGGGGCCACGAACCCGACCACAGGCACCGACGAGGCATTGATGGCCTTGACGATGACGCGCATGGCGGTGTCGAGCCCGCCCGGCGTGTCCATACGCAGGACCAGGAGCCCGGCGCCGCGCTCCTCGGCCGCGGCGATGGCGTCGGCCATGTAGGCACTGGTCGCCGGGCCAATCGCCCCCTCCAGCGGGATCACCAGCGCCTCGCCCCCCGAAGCCAGTGCCGCCCCGGCAGCCGCCGCGAGGGCCGCGCCGAGGACCAGACCAGCCGCGGACCCATGTCTCATAACCGCTTTACCCCTGAATCAGCACAGCCACCTCGCCCACCGGGGCGGGGGCCGCGGGACGCCCTGCCCTTGGGGTCCTCGGGGTCATTGGATGCGATCCCCGGTCGGTCGACGCCGACAAGACCCGACGCGCAAGCCACCCCCTTGGCCTTGGGCGGCCGGGGCGCGAGGCGCCGCCCGGTGTCGGCGCAGCGCCCACAACCGCACAGACGCACACCAACTGTAGACCATGAGAGACCCGCCAGCCCCGGGCGGTCTGGCCGCGCGGCGTGGGCGCCGTAGGCCTGCCCCATGGCCCCGGTCGAGGGGCAGTCGTGATTGGTCTATTCCAAGACTGCGGTGCGCCCGGCCAGGTCGTCCGCCGGGTTGCGTCCGCGGTGCGACGCAGCGCTGGATGCCGGGTCGGCTGCGGGGGCCAGAGGCCATCGGTCCCAACTCAACCCTGCCCCGGTTCAGGGGCGGGCGCAGGCCCCAGGACCACCACCTGGTCACCGAGGCGCAGCAGACCGGAGGCCAAGACCCTGGCAGTGAGTCCGCCGCGGCCCCGCAGCGCGTTGTAGCCACCAGGCCCCAGCACCGCCTCCATGCGCGAGCAGGGGTGACAGGGCCCAGTCCCCTCCAGCAGGGCCGCACCGATCCGGAAGCGCATGCCCTTTAGGGCCGCAAGGTTGATGCCGGAGATGACCAGATTGCGTCGCAGCAACCCCGGGTCCAGGTCGGGGCGGCGGCAGAGCGCGGCGACGACCGGCAGGTCCTCCTCCTGGATAAGGGTGACCTGCCGGGCGCCCCTCGCGCCTGGCCTGTAGTGGTCCCCGACGAGCCCTTGACCGGCCTGGGCCTGGACTTGCGCAAGGACCAGCACGGGACCTCGCCTCTCGCCCCGCACCCCGATCCACTCCAGCCTGCCCGGGTGGGGGAACCGACCCATCAACGCCTTGAGGTCTTCCATCACTTCACCCTTGATATTGAACGACTAGGCTCCACCCAAGCGTGGTTAGAAGAAGCAGGCAAGCGCCGCTGGCATCGACCGACACAGGGCCGCGCGCCCCTATGAGCATGACCCCTCTGACCCGTTGGCTCCTCGTCCTGACGACCGTGCTGGCCGTAGCGAGCTGTAGCGCTGTGCGTGTCGCCTACCTCGGCGCCGATTTCTTCCTGCGCCAGTACGCCGAGGACTACCTGAATCTCGACGCCGACCTGCTCGCTGACTGGAGGCCACAGCTCGCCGAGGCCCTGGCCCGGCACAGGGCTGAAGAGCTCCCCTACCTCGCCCGTTTCTTCGACACTGCCCTGCGCGGCGCAGAGCAGGGCCTCGACCGGGCCCGGGTCGAGTGCCTGCACGGCCAGGCACTGGTCATCTACCAACGCCACGCCCGCCTTGCGGTCGATCTCGCCGCCCCCCTGCTCGCGGCCAGCGGCCCGGAGCAGCTCCGGGCCCTCGAGGCGAGGCTCCGCGAAGACTGGGAGGACGAGACCAGCTCGGACCCCAAGGCCGTCGCCCGACGGGAGAGAAAGCGGGCCGAGCGATACGCGGATGCCACGCAATGGTGGCTGGGCGGCCTGACGCCAAGGCAGGAGGCGCTGATCCAGGCCGCCACCGCGGCCATGCCGGACACGGCCGCAGCCTGGTCGACCTACCGCAGGACCCGCCAGGAAGGTCTGCTGCACCTGCTTCGGCGGGGTGGCAGAGAAGACGAGATCCGGGCCTACCTCACCGCCTGGCTCGTCGACCACCGCGACCTCCCTCCAAGCCTGGACGAGGCCCGGCACAAGTTACGCGACGCGGTGGTGGACCTGGTGGTGCGCCTGGACCAGAGCCTCAGCCCGGAGCAGGAGGCCCAATTCCAACGGCGCCTGCGCGGACTGCGGGACGACTTCCTGGCCCTGCAGCCCAGGCCGCGCCTGGCGGTCGCCAACTGCGACTGAGCCCGCCCCCTTCAAGCGCCGAGGAGCAGGCGCCCGGACGAGCCGGCAAGGGCCGTGATGAGTCCCAGGAGGAGATTGACCAGGATGAGACGCCGGATCAGGGCGAGCTTGGCCGCGGCCCAGGACCAATTCTCGTAGTCGATGGCGATCTTGAGCTTCCGGTATGGCATGACGTAGATGTAGACGAAGACGAGCGTCATGACCAACGCGATACCCATCATGACGTGGACGTGCACGGGGGCCTTGGCTTTGAAGGCCACCAGGAATAGCCAGAGGCCGGAACCCCAGAGCAGCAGGATCGACCCCCAGACCCAGGGAAAAAACCGACCGAAGACACCGCGCATCAGCAACAGCCGATCCGGCACCTTCACGGTCTGCTTGACGGCCGGGCGCAGGGCCAAATGGGCGAAGAACATGCCCCCGATCCAGACGATCGTGGCGAGCTGATGGAGCCCGACGGCGATGGCGATGCCTAACGTCACGATCCGACCTCACTGCGCTTCGTCTCGGGCGAGACTGCCCCTATCCGGTCTGGGACCCGGCCGCCTCAGGATCCAGAAGTGCTATTGTAGGCGCACGCGAGGCGATCCGGGCGATGGGTAGATCCACACCCGCCCGCCAGGCGGCCAAGGCCTGGCGTTTTCCCGCGCCGGTGACCAGGATAAGCACCTCCCGGGCCGCACTGAGGGCCTTGGGGGTCAGGGAGACTCGGGCTGCAGGCGGCTTGGGAGCGTCGTGGACCGGCATCACCAGGGCATCCTCGGGTATGGCGTGGCCAGGGAAGAGGCTCGCGGTATGCCCGTCCTCGCCCATGCCGAGCAGGACCAGATCGAACGGCAAGGCAGGCTCGACCAGGGCCAGGTAGGCGACGGCAGCCGCCTCCGGCCCCAGCTCCGCGGGCATGGGGTGGATCTGGCCTGGCGGGATCGGGACCCGCCCCAGAAGGGCCGAGGTCGCCGCAAGGCTGTTGCGCTCGGGGTGGTCAGGCGCAAGACAGCGCTCGTCGCCGAAGTAGACCTCCCAGCGCGACCAGTCGGCCGAGGCACCCGCCATAAGCCTGTAGGCCGCCAGCGGCGTCGTACCACCCGCCAGGACGATGCGGAAGCGCCCGCGGCTGACCACCGCCTCGGCGGCGCTGCGCAGGATGTGGCGCGCCGCTTCCGCGGCGACCTCGGCGGCCCCATCCAGAACCAAAAACACTGTAGCCCCTTGCCCCATACACCTTTGCCCCTGCCGCTACCGGCGCGACATCCGATGGATACGTCTTGACGGTCGTTGCCGCGCCACGGACCTCCGTGGGGGCGAGAATGCTCTGGGGCGGGCAACCGCGCACCTTTCCGACCAGGGCCCCTTGAGCGACCACGAACTGCACGGATGACTCGAAGTCGTCAAGACCAACAGGATTCTCCAAGATTAACAGGATGATAGTATCTTCTTTCGATGATCGGGTATCCTGCAAATCTCGCGTAGGCATGTTAATCGTGTCTATTTCAGGCCGGTTGAGGGGGCGTCTCACCCTCGGCTCGTTGGTCTGAGGCGCAGCCTCGCTGGACTTCGGCGTACCAGAGACGACAATGCCCGGGACGGCGTTGCGCCGGGCATACCAACCTGAGACCTAGCCGGAGGCCTTAACCTTGGAGCCACTGACCATCCTCCTGGTGGACGACTCCAAGCCGGCCAGATACGCTTTGCGGCTCCAGCTTCAGCGCCACGGCGTTCGCGTCGACGCGGTCCACAGCGCCGAGGCGGCCCTGGAGCACATCGCGGCGGCGCCGCCGGATGCCGTCCTGATGGACGATACCATGCCCGGAATGAACGGCTTCCAGGCCTTGGAGATCCTCAAGTCGGACCGGGCGACGGCTCAGATCCCCGTGGTGATGTGCACGTCCCACGACGACCCGAGCTTCTCGGCCCAGGCGCTCAAGCGCGGGGCCATGAGTGTGCTCAGCAAGGCGACGGCGGAGGACCTGTTACCCCAAGTCCTCGCCCAGATCCGAGCCGCCGCCGCGCGCCCCGCGGGGGCCACTGTCCCTCCGGCGACGGGACAGCTTAGCCGCCGGACACCAGAGCCCGCGCCAGGTGCGGCGCCGACCCGCGCAGACATCGAGGCATGGATCGACGACCATCTGCGCCACCGCCTGGCGGAGGCCATGGAGTCGCACCTGGAACGACTCAGCGCCGAGCTGCGTCAAGCGATGGTCGCGCAGCTAGAGACGGCCCTGGATGCCCGGTCATCCTCAGACCGGGGGCAGGCCGTTGCGCCTGGCCCCGCTCCCATTCACCAGCAGCCGCCCTTTGACCTCGAGCACCTGTGCACGAACATCATACCCGCCGCCGTGAGGCGCCAGCTCGATACCGAGCGGGACCAGATGGCGCGCCTGGTGCAACAGCACATCGAGGAGGCCCTCGCGCGGCAGGCGGACGACCCGCAACTGCGACGCAGCATATTCCAATCCCATGACGACGTGGTGACCGGCCCGGCGATCCAGATCGCCCTGAGCGAGGAACATCAGGCCCTGGTCGCCTTGCGCCGCAGGCTGGGCCTCAGCCTCGCACTGGCCGCCGCCGCGCTGGTCCTCGCCATGGTTGGCGCCGCGGCCCACCTGCTTCCCCGCTGACAGCACGGCGGTCCCCCATCGTCGGGCCCAGCGTCGCCTCTGGTGCTGCGCCTTGACTGACCGAGCGAGGGGGCCGACACTTCCGCCCGGTCTAAGGCCGCAGGCGGATAGCAGAGTCTTGGGACGCCCGAGCCGCAGTCCACCAGGCCTGGCCCGATGACCAGACAGCCACTGACCAAACCAGAGGAGCAAACCTATGGCACAGACCATGTCCGAGATCCTGAATCCCGGGACCGCGAACCGCGACCCGAACTTCCCGGATGCACCGGCCGGCTGGTCGCAAGCCCTCGCGGAGTCGGCCGCACAGGCCGATGGCATGACCCTGAGCCCCGATCATTGGGAGGTCATCAAGGCCCTCCAGGGATGGTTTGCAGCACACCCACGTTCCAACATGCGCGAGCTCCATGACGCCTTGGACGAGCGCTTCCATGCCAAAGGTGGCCTGAAATACCTCTATGGACTACTTCCCGGTGGGCCCGTCGCCCAGGGCTGTCGCCTGGCCGGGCTGGAGGCCCCGGCGGGTGCGGCGGACAAATCCTTCGGCAGCGTTCAATAGGGCGTTCAAACCCAACCATGGCGAGGCTGGGCTGGGCGGGAGGCCTCACGCCACCCCCTCTGTCCGACGACACCATGCCCGAGCGCCGCAGCCTTGCACCCCGGGGGCTCGTACCCCAGGGTGCGAAACCCGGTGAAGGCGTCCCCGCCCGGTTCGAACACCATGAGGTTCGCCTGGACGGCGTGCACGGCGCGCCGGGACCAGGGCGCCCCGCAGACGCGGGGGACGCAAGTCCTGGATCAGACCGAGACCAAGAATTGCGACTCCGGCAGCAGGGGGAAACTCCATTCGGGATGAGAAACAAGGAGAAGTATTCTGACAAACATCAGGAATTGTTCAGGAGAGCCCTTGCCAAGGCCATCCGCCCCACCTATCCTTGACGACGCAAGCGCGTTGCGCGGTCCCGTCCTACGGGCAGGATGGGGCGAGCGAATCCTTGTCGCCCGGACAGGCAAGACCCAGAGGCAGGCATCGGCGATGAACCTCGAACCCGACTTCTTGGACGCTTCGACATCGGCATCCCGGGGGCCATCCCGGCGGCAGTTCCTCGGCGCCCTGGCCGCCTGTTCCGCTACGCTGTTGCTGGGCGCTTCCCCCTTTGCCAACGCCTCCGCGACATCCCTCCAGGCCGATGTGCTGAGCCTGCTGAAGCGGATGCGTGCCAAGGGGACGCTCAGCAACGATGAGCGGACGTCCTGGGTGGTCTATGACCTCACGTCCCGAGAAAAGCTGCTATCCATCAACGAGGACACACCGCGCCAGGCCGCCAGCATGATCAAGCCCTTCGTGGCCCAGGCCTACTTCTACACGGTACAGGACTCCGGCGGCAAGGTGCGATACACACCGGAGATCCGCGGCATCATGGAGCGCATGATCCGCCGCAGTAGCAACCCGGCCACCAACCAATTGATGTCAATCGTCAGCCGCCACAACGCGAACCGCGGCGCCGCGGATGTGGAGAAGGTCCTCAAGCGCAAGGCCCCTGCCATCTTCCGCGACACCCGCATCGTCGAGACCATCCCGGCCGATGGCCGCACTTATCGCAACAAGGCATCCGCCCACGACTACACACGGTTCCTCACCGCCCTGTGGGACAACCGGCTGCCGTACGCCGCGGAGCTGCGCCAGATCATGGCCCTGCCCAATCGCGACCGGATGGTCAGTGGCGTCGACGGCGTCCCTGAGTCAGTCCGGGTCTATGACAAGACCGGCTCCACCGCCCGGTTGTGCGGCGACATGGGGATCATAGAGGCCATTGATACCCGCGGCCGCAGCCGCCCCTACACCTTCGTGGGTATCATCGAGAGACCCGCGCCGACCAAATCCTACAGCACCTGGATCAAGCGCCGGGCCGACGCCATCCGCTCCGTGTCCGACCTGGTCTACCGGGAGATGAAGGCCCGGCACGGCCTCGCATGAACCGTCGCCCCCGCCCGCGCGGGCGTCTGGTCGAGATCCGCTGACGCAGCCGCTCCAAGGTCGCCGGGCTCGGTGGAGCTCCCGCCCCGCCTCTTCGGCAGCTTTATCGGCTCGCATTCCCCCGACGCCTTGCCGACGGCACCCATTGTGTCGCCTGGGGGCGGTATCCGGCACCCCCTGTGCCGCCCACGCCTTGCGCGACAGACTGTGCTTCGGTTCACCGATTCACTCCCGCGCCTTGACACCCAAATGTGGCTCACCTGTACTTCTGAACGGGAGATGGTCGGCTGTATTGGCAGCAGTGCCAAAGGAATCCGAAGCTACCGGTAGGAACCAGCCGCGCGGGCGGCCACCCCAGCAATCCCGAATAGCGGGTGAGACACGAACACACCGAATGAAGGAGGCGGGCAATGTTCCTGAGAAACGGCGACAAGAATTCCGCAGTCAAACAATTACAGGAGCTGCTTACAAGCAAGGGATTCGACACGAACGGCATCGACGGCTGGTTTGGCGACGACACAGAAAAGGCGGTCAAGGCATTCCAGAGAGCCAAAGGATTGGACGACGACGGCGTGGTCGGGGAGGACACCTGGAGGGCGCTGGGTACCGAGTTTCAACCCGCCCCCAACGAGGCGCAGGTCCATTGGGCAAAGGCCCCGGCGGATCGCTATATGGACGGGTACGACGGATTCACGCTGCGGGAGGATGTGGTCGCGGCGTACCAACCCGTCTACAGCGCCGTCAAGGCAGCCGGCGGCATCATTCCATCCAGCGGCGGCAAGCGCGAGCTCAGCGCCTCCGTTGGCGCGGGTCGTTCCAAGACATCCTTCCACTACACGGGCCGCGCCTTGGACGTGATGATCCAGAGCGCCATGAGTGACCCGCGCACCGATCCGTTGGTGGCGGTCCAGGATACCAACGAGACCAACCCATTCTGGCGCGTCTTTGTCAGGGCTGACGGTGGCGAGCGCATGACCCTCACGGGAATGGTGTGGAAGAACAACAGTCCGAGCACCAGAGCGGTCACCGGGACCTTCATCGACCTGACAGCCCTGTTCGCCGAGGCTGGGTTCGACCGCATTCGCGCCCGCAACAACTGGCGGCGCAGCTATATCAACACGGAGTGGTGGCATTTCCAGTACACCGGCGGCCTCGTGGTTGACCAGTCCACTTTCGGGGACGAGCTGCTCAAGGTCTACGACCGCGCCACGGTTCAGCGGTACCCGCCATGGGGCTTTCGCAACTACGTCTTCAAGGGGCAATACTTCGGCCAGCGCTGACGAATGCCGCGGCGCGATTGACAAGGCGCCGATAATCCCCAGGCATCATTCGGAAGCTGGTGTGTCGCACGGCCGCCCGTCGGGCGGTCGTGCCCTATTCGCTTCGGGCCGTGCCGCATCCGTCCGGCCCACGGTGTCGCCCTCGCGCCCAAGGCCGGGGCTTCGCCGGTGTCACCAGACTGGGGAACGCTGGCTGGCGTGCCCCTGCCACAGCGCAACATTCGCCCGTTCAGAAGCGCCAGACGCCACGTCCACCCACGTCAGATTCGCCAGCGGGGCCAAGGGCGTCTGGGCAGGTGGCCGGGAGAGACCGGTATATAATCGCACCGCCGCGGAACGAGCCGCGGCGGTCAATGTACAGCCCCTGCGGCGAGGATCGAGCTCATGAACCGGCACCCGCTATCGACCCGGCCACTCGCCACACTGCTGTTGGCCACCTGCATCGCCACCCCCGTACCCGCGGTGGCCCAGGGTAGCCCTTGGGCTCAGGTCAAGGCCCCGAGTGCCGGCCCCACCGCGGTCATCGGCGAGGCATCCAATGGCTGCATCGCGGGGGCGCAAAGCCTGCCCGCCGAGGGCGACGGCTATGTCAGCATCCGCCGTCACCGCAACCGCCACTACGGGCACCCCGAGCTGCTGCGCCTGGTCGAAGCCCTGGGTCACAGCATGGCCCGCCGCGGCAACCGACTGCTCATGATCGGTGACCTCAGCCAGCCCAGAGGCGGCCTTATGTCCAGCTCCCACCGCAGCCATCAGAATGGCATCGACGTGGATGTCTGGTTCAAGCTCGCCACCTCCGCCGGCGCTGCCCACCGCGAGACCTCGGGCGCAGCCGACCCGCCGAGCATGGTCACCCCGGACGGCGAAGGCCTGAGTCCCCTGTGGGGCGAGGACCAGCGCGTCCTGATCAAGGCGGCCGCGGACGACCCCAGGGTGGACCGCATCTTCGTCAACCCTGCCATCAAGCGCGGTCTGTGCGGACGCGAGCAGGACAAGGCCTGGCTGCGCAAGCTGCGCCCTTGGTTCGGACACGACGCCCATTTCCACGTCCGCCTGCGCTGCCCCCCGGGCGCCACCCAATGCGAGCAACAGGCACCCATTCCCGCGGGAGACGGCTGCGGCCGCGACCTGGATTGGTGGTTCAGTGCCGAGGCCCGCAAGCCGGCCAAGCGCTCGGGCCCCCGCGCCGAGCCCATCATGCCCGCCGCCTGCCGGCCCCTGCTGTCGGGAAACTGAGGCGCCCTTGGCCGCGGAGGCCCGGGAGGCGACAAAACCCCGCAGCGCAGTGGCGAGCCAAGAGGGTCGACCGCAAGCGTATGGACCGATACAGATCATGACCCTCAGCACCCACTGCACCCCACGTCGCAGCGTCTACGACCGCAATCGCCGCGATATCGTCCTCGATCTCTCCGATTTCCTTGAGGGTCGCATCCGCGGCGAGAAGTTCTTCGAGGAGAACTACATCACCGGGGGCATGAAGACCCTCTTCGAGAAGACCTTCGCCCGGCTGGAGAACCGCGGCGACCAGGCGAGCACCTTCCTGCTGACCCAGGCCATGGGCGGCGGCAAGACCCACAACATGATCGCCCTCGGACTGCTCGCGAAGAACCCGACCCTGCGCGAGCAGGTGCTCGGCGCTGGTGGCCCAGGAAGTCGCCTGGGCGGCGTGCGCATCGTCGGCTTCCACGGGCGCCAGACGGACGCCCAGTTCGGAATCTGGGGCGAGCTGGCCAATCAGCTCGGCAAGCAGGAGCTGTTCAAGGACTACTACCAGCCCCTCCAGGCCCCCGGGCAGGGGGCCTGGATCAACCTGCTCAAGGGCGAGCCCACCCTGATCTTTCTCGACGAGCTGCCACCCTACCTGGAGGCCGCCCAGGCGAAGCAGATCGGGGCCACGACGCTAGCCACCGTCACCGCCACGGCGATCGCGAACCTGCTGGTCGCGGTCAACAAGGCGGAGCTGTCCAACGTCTGCGTGGTGATCTCCGATCTCACCGCGTCCTGGCAGACTGGCGGGGCGCTGTTGAATACCGCCCTCGACAACCTGCAGAACGAGACCGGCCGTTCGGCCCTGCGCATCGAGCCCGTGTCCTCCCAAGGCGACGAGCTTTACCACATCCTGCGGACCCGCCTTTTTGAGACCCTGCCTGACGAGCCGATCCGCCGACAGGTAGCGAACGACTACGCAACG
>Ga0209594_1001513_pt1 | contig 11480 bp, 8 predicted proteins | sample AshMeaCrysSpring_FD_184126 | JGI IMG/M metagenome (GOLD analysis project Ga0209594, IMG submission 184126) | Groundwater microbial communities from Big Spring, Nevada to study Microbial Dark Matter (Phase II) - Ash Meadows Crystal Spring... | ecosystem: Environmental > Aquatic > Deep subsurface >...
TGTCGCGCACCCGCCTGGGCAAGGCGACCCGTGCGGTGTCGGACAACCCCGCCCTGGCCAGCGCCACCGGCATCGACGTCGACAAGGTCATCCGGGTGGTCTGGATCGGCGGCGCCGCGCTCGCGGGCCTGTCCGGCATCCTCATCGCCCTGTCGCAGCAGGTCGACTTCCAGATCGGCTTCCGCAGCCTGCTGCTCGTGTTCGCCGCCGTCGTGCTCGGCGGTCTGGGCACGATCGCCGGCTCGATCGTCGGGGCGGTCCTCGTCGGCCTGTTCCTCCAGCTGTCGACGCTCGTGATCCCGATCGAGCTGCAGAACGCCGGGGTGCTCGCGCTCCTGATCGTCGTCCTGCTCATCCGGCCCCAGGGGATCCTGGGCCGGCGGGAACGCGTGGGCTGAGGGGGGAGGCCAGATGGACTGGGGACTCGTCTTCAGCAACGCGCTCGAGGCCGCGATCGGCGCCGACATGGTGATCTACTGCCTGGCGGCGATCGGCCTCAACGTGCACTTCGGGTACGCGGGCCTGCTCAACTTCGGACAGGCCGCCTTCGTCGCCGTCGCCGCGTACGGGCTGGCCACCATGGTGGCCACCTTCGGCGCACCGTTCTGGGTCGGCATCAGCGTCGGCCTGGTGGCCGTGGTCGTGCTCGCCTTGCTGCTGGGCATCCCGACGCTGCGACTCCGGGCGGACTACCTGGCCATCGTGACCCTGGCGGCGGCCGAGATCGTGCGGCTGACCTTCCGCTCGGTGACCCTGCGCGACACCTTCGGTGGCTCGGACGGCCTGCAGGACTTCGCCTCCTCCTTCTACTCGATCAACCCGTTCAGCGGCGACCTGCTGCTCGGGCCGATCTCGTTCAGCGAGCGGCAGGCCTGGGCGATCCTGATCGGCTGGGTCCTCATCGTGCTGGCCAGCGTGCTCGTCTGGCTGCTCATGCGCAGCCCCTGGGGCCGGGTGCTCAAGGGCATCCGCGAGGACGAGGACGCCGTGCGCAGCCTCGGCAAGAACGTCTACTCCTACAAGCTGCAGGCGCTGCTGGTCGGCGGCCTCATCGGGGCGCTGGCGGGCTACATGTACGCGCTGTCGCAGGCCGCGGTGCAGCCCGACTACACCAGCCCCGACTTCACCTTCTTCGCCTACACCATCCTGATCCTCGGCGGCGCGGCCCGGGTGTTCGGGCCGATCCTGGGAGCAGCGATCTTCTGGGGACTGCTGTCGCTGTCCGACGGCGTGCTGCGGGCCCTGGAGGGCGACCTGCCCACCTGGCTGCTCGGGCCCACCGATGCCGGCGCGATCCGGTTCATGGTGGTCGGGCTCGCGCTCATGCTGTTGATGATCTTCCGACCTCAGGGGATCCTGGGCGACCGGAAGGAGATCGCTCTCGATGCCCGCTGACAGCCTCCCCGCCGCGCCCGCCGCCGACGTGCCGTCCGATCTCACCCCCCGCAAGAGCGCGGCCCTGGCGGCCCTCGCCGGGGTGGAGCACGAGCCCGGCTCGGCCAAGCCCGACCCGATCCTCGTCGCCGACGGCATCCGCCGGCAGTTCGGCGGCCTGGTGGCCGTCGACGTCGAGCACGTGGAGATCCAGCGCGGCTCCATCACAGCGCTGATCGGGCCCAACGGAGCCGGCAAGACCACCTTCTTCAACCTGCTCACCGGTTTCGACCAGCCCAACCACGGCGACTGGCGGTTCAACGGCACGTCCCTGAAGTCGGTGCGCGCCCACAGGATCGCCCGGATGGGGATGGTGCGCACCTTCCAGCTGACCAAGGCCCTGTCACGACTGACGGTGATGGAGAACATGCGCCTGGGCGCCACCGGACAGTCCGGCGAGAGCGTGTTCAAGGCGGTGTTCCCGTTCCTGTGGCGTGGCCAGGAGAAGGAGATCACCGCTCGCGCCACCGAGCTGCTCGCCCGCTTCAAGCTCGACACCAAGAGCGACGACTTCGCCGGCAGCCTGTCCGGCGGGCAGCGCAAGCTGCTGGAGATGTCTCGGGCCCTGATGGTCGAGCCCGAGATGGTGATGCTGGACGAGCCGATGGCCGGGGTGAACCCCGCGCTCAAGCAGTCGCTGCTCGGGCACGTGAAGGACCTGCGCGAGCAGGGCATGACGGTGCTGTTCGTCGAGCACGACATGGACATGGTGCGTGACGTCGCCGACTGGGCCATCGTGATGGCGCAGGGCAAGGTCATCGCCGAGGGTCCCCCGCTGGCCGTCATGAGCGACGTGCGGGTGGTGGACGCCTACCTGGGTGCCCACCACGACATCGACCTCGCCGAGATGGACATCGAGGAGATCGACGAGCAGGCGGCCGCCGAGCTGGGCAGCCACCTCCCGCACGAGCAGGCTGCCGGCCCGACCGAGGAGGAGCAGCCATGAGCGGCACCGCCGGCAGCACCGAGCTCGACCGCAGCGCCCACCTCGCGGCCGCCGAGGGGGCGCTGGTGCGTGTCGACGACGTCGTGGCGGGCTACCTGCCGGGCATCAACATCCTCAACGGCTGCGACCTGTACTGCCGGCGCGGCGAGATCGTGGGCATCATCGGCCCCAACGGAGCGGGCAAGTCCACCCTGGTGAAGGCCATCTTCGGGCTGGTGAACGTGCGCACCGGCACGGTCACCCTCGACGGTGAGGAGATCACCAACCTCAAGGCGAACAAGCTCGTGAGCAAGGGCGTCGGCTACGTCCCGCAGACCAACAACGTCTTCCCGTCGCTCACCATCGAGGAGAACCTGCAGATGGGGGTGTACCAGGCCCCCAAGACCTTCGCCGAGCGCTTCGCGTTCGTCACCGACCTGTTCCCCGTGCTGGGTGACCGGCGCAAGCAGCGGGCCGGCTCGCTGTCGGGCGGCGAGCGCCAGATGGTCGCGATGGGTCGGGCGCTGATGATGGACCCGTCGGTGATCCTGCTGGACGAGCCGTCCGCGGGCCTGTCCCCCGTGCTGCAGGACGAGGTGTTCATCCGCACCCGCGAGATCAACAAGGCCGGCGTCTCGGTGATCATGGTGGAGCAGAACGCCCGCCGCTGCCTGCAGATCTGCGACCGCGGCTACGTGCTCGACCAGGGCCGCAACGCCTACACCGGGACTGGCCGCGGCCTGCTCAACGACCCCAAGGTCATCGAGCTGTACCTGGGTACCCTCGCCAAGGTCTGACCCAGGTGGGCACACGGTCGGGATGCCCGATCAGATGAAGAACTGCGCGTTCGACTCGTTGGACTCCCCGTACATCATGGCGACCCCGCCCAGCTCGACTCCGTCGATGAGATCGTCGCGGGCGATGCCCAGCAGATCCATCGTCATCGTGCAGGCGACCAGGCGCACGCCACTCTGCTGAGCGGACGTGATCAGCTCGGGCAGGCTGGGCACGTTGTGGTCCCTCATGATCCGCTTGATCAGCGCTGGGCCCCCGCCGAGCATGTTCATCGTCGACAGCGGCATGGCGTCGGGTCCGGACGGCATCATGGTGGCGAAGGCCCGCTCCATCAACGACCGCTCGCGGTCGGGCGGGTTCTCCCGGCGCAAGGCGTTGAGGCCCCAGAACGTGAAGAACATCGACACCTCGTCCCCCATCGCCGCAGCCCCGTTCGCGAGGATGAAGGCGGCCAGCACGCGGTCGAAGTCCCCGGAGAAGACCACGAGGGTCTTCTTGTCCCTGATCCGGGCCGCAGCCCCGCCGACCTGGCCGGCCCCACCCTTGCGAAGCAGCGCGACGTAGCCGGGGCCCTCCGGCCGCAGCTCGACCAGCTCGTGCCCGTTCTTACCCGCCCAGGCAGGCGCATCGAGCCGGAACCCCGGGTCGGACACGTGCACAAGCACCTCGTCACCCGGGTCGAGGCTGTCCATCTTCTCCTGCAGCCGCATGATCGGCCCAGGGCAGGCCAGGCCGGTGCAGTCGAGGTCCACGGTCACTCCGGTGCGCGCGACGGCGGCGGTGCCGCTGGACGCCGGCCCGGCGGGTGGCAGTCCCTTGCCGGTGTTGATCCCGGTGATGTGCTCGGCGTAGTTGACGACGGGATGGTAGGTGTCGATCCGTTCCTCGGGGGTCACGTCGTGGAACGCCCGGAACGTGTCCATCCCCCCGGAGAGCACCTTGACATCGGTGAAGCCCCGCTGGACCAGCACCCGGGAGGCGAGGTACGAGCGGAACCCGACCGCGCAGTAGACCCGCACCGGGACGTCTCGGTCCCAGTCCGCACACGCCTCGCGGATGGTGGGTAGCGGTACGTTCTGGGCCCCGGGCAGGTGCCAGATGTCGTACTCGTCGGGGCCACGGACGTCCACGATGCGGGCGCCCTCGGTCGCGGCTGGGTACTCGCTGGGGTACCACAGCGCGATGTCGCCCTTGAGCAGGTTCGCGCCCACGAACCCGGCCATGTTGATCGGGTCCTTCGCCGAGCCGAACGGTGGTGCGTAGGCGAGCTCCAGGTCTTGCAGGTCGAACACGGTCAGTCCGGCCTTGATGGCGGTCGCGAGCACGTCCAGGCGCTTGTCCACCCCGTCGAAGCCGACGATGCCGGCGCCGAGCAGCCTGCCGCTGCCGGGCTCGAAGAGCACCTTCAGGTGCATCTTGGCCGTCCCCGGGTAGTACCCGGCGTGCCCCGACGGGTGCACCTGGACCCGCTCGAACGGGATGCCCTCGGCGGTGAGCTGCCGCTGGTTGGCGCCGGTGGCTCCGGCCACCATGTCGAACATCTTCACGATCGACGTGCCCTGCACCGACCCCCAGGTCGTGTCCCGACCGCAGATGTTGTCGGCCGCGACACGGCCCTGGCGGTTGGCCGGCCCGGCCAGCGGGACCAGGTGACTGCCGGGCAGGACCAGGTGCTCGACCTCGACGGCGTCGCCGGCGGCCCAGATGCCGGGCACGCTCGTGCGCATGTGCGCGTCGACCTTGATCCCCCCGCGGGGACCGAGCTCGATGCCCGCCGCGACCGCCAGGTCGGTCGCCGGCCTCACCCCGGCGGCGAGCACCACCAGGTCGGTCTCGACGAACTGGTTGTTCTCCAGCTCGACCCGCAACCGACCGTCGGTGCTCTGGGAGAAGGCCGCGGCCCGGGTGCCCAGGTGCAGGGTGATGCCGTACGAGCGGATGTAGGACTCCATCTGCGTGGTCAGCTCACGGTCCAGCGGCGGCATGATCTGGTCGGACATCTCCACGATCACCGTCTCCACACCGCGGTGGTGCAGGTTCTCCGCCAGCTCGAGCCCGATGTAGCCGGCGCCGATGACGACGGCGTGCCGCGCACCAGGACGGCCTGCCGTCCCGTCGACGGCGGACTTGATCGCGTCCATGTCGCCGATGCGACGCAACACGTGGATGTCCGGGTGGTCCACGCCGGGCAGCGGTGGCACCACCGGCGACGCCCCGGGGCACAGGGCGAGCGCGTCGTAGGACTCGGTGTACTCCTCGCCGGTGTCGAGGTGGCGCACCAGGACGCTCTTCGCCTCGGGGTCGATGCGGACGGCTTCGTTGCCGGTCCGCACATCCAGCGCCAGCGAGTCGCGCAGGCTCGCCGGGGTCTGCAGCAGCAGCCGGTCCCGGTCCTTGATGACCTCCCCGACGTGGTACGGCAGCCCGCAGTTGGCGAAGGAGACGTGCTGGGCCCGCTCCAGCACCACGATCTCGGCGAAGTCATCGAGTCGCCGCGCTCGCGCCGCACACGACATCCCCGCCGCCACTCCGCCGATGACCACCAGCTTCATGGACCTCACCCGCCTCTGCTCAGCCGACTGCTCCACCGTAGGCAGGGCGACCCGGTACGCGCCGCCTGTTCACCAGGACCGCGTCGTCGCTGCTGGGGACGCGGACGGGGCCCGCCCCCGAAGGGACGGGCCCCGCGCCGAGCGGTCAGGCGTCGATCAGATGTTGCCCTCGACGAAGTCGACCGGGGTGTAGTTGTTGGTGTCGTCGTACTGGTAGATGCCGATGAAGGCGGCCGTCGGGTCGCCGTTCTCGGCCCACTCCACCGGACCCGAGACACCGTCGTAGTCGATGTCCTCGCCGTTGGCGATGAGCTCCTTGCACTCGGCGAAGGTGGTGCACTTGGTGCCCTCCGTCGAGACGCTCTGCAGGTTGGCGGCGATGGCCTCGCCCGAGTCGTCGCCGGCCTGCTCGGCCGCGAGGCCGATGAGGATGGCGGCGTCGAAGGACTCGGCGGCGTAGGCGAACACGGTGAGCTCCTCACCGTAGGCCTCCACCAGCCGGGCCTTGAACTCGTCGTCGGTGTCGGCACCGGGCAGCGTGCCCTTGACGCCGGTCAGGGTGCCGGGGTCGAAGTCGGCGCTGTAGTCGGCGAGGTTGCCGTCGACGAAGTAGTACGGCACCTGGGCCGGACCGAAGTTGCGGGACACGGCCTGCGGGACGATGGTCTTGGTCTCGTCGAAGCCGATGAGGATGACCGCTTCGGGGCTGGCGCTCTTCGCCGAGTCGATGACGGCGGTGAAGTCAGTGGCCTTGGGGTCGTAGAACTCGCTGAACACGACCGTGCCGCCGCCGTCCTCGATGGCCTTGGTGGCCTCCTCGGCGAGCGTCTCGCCGTAGGCGTCCTGCAGCGCGAGGATCGCGACGTTGGCGTAGCCGTCGGCCAGCACCTGGTCGCCGAGCACGCGGCCCTGCAGCACGTCGGACGGTGCGGTGCGGAAGTAGAAGCCACCGTCGTCGTAGTCGCTCAGCGCGGTCGAGGTGTTGGCCGGGCTGACCTGCACGACGCAGGCACCGGTGATCTTGTCGATGACCGACAGGGTCACCGACGACGAGGCAGCGCCGATGATCGCGTCGACGTCCTGGCTGAGCAGGGTGTCGACGGACTGCTGGGCGATGTTCGTCGAGGTGTCGCCGGAGTCGGAGTCGATCTGCACGACGTCGGCGTCGAGCACGCCGCCGGCGGCGTTCATCTCCTCGACACCCAGGGTCACGCCCGCGAACTCCGGGGGCCCGAGGAAGGCCAGCGAGCCGGTCTCGGGGAGAAGCGTGCCGATCGTCAGCGTGCCGTCACCCTCCGAGCACTCGCCGCCGGCAGCGGCGGTCTCCTCGGGGGCGGTGGTGGTCTCGGCCTCGGTGTCGTCCGAGCCGCCGCAGGCGGTCAGGACGAGGGCGAGGGAGCCACCGATGGCGAGGGATCGCCACAGGGTGCTGCGAGCCATTCGGTCTCCTCTGTCGGTGGGAGGCGCCCAGGCGCTGGGCGCGTCAGATCGGCAGACAGTAACCAACCGAGCTTGCGAGCCACCAATCCATGACGCCCCGACGCCCGGTTTGTGACTTCTTTGTGACCCTGGCTACTGACCGGGCAGCGCCCACTGGCCGGCCCTCAGGGTGAGGATGCCGGGTAGCAGCCCCAGCCGGCCGCCGTACTCGTCGAGCACCACCGCGCCGGTGAGGCCCGCCCACTGGGTGCCCGCCACCTCGGCCCGGCAGGCCGAGCGCGACGGGCTGGTGCTGCTCAGCGGGTCGGGCAGGCAGCGCGACAGCGCGTCCACCAGCATCCGCCCGGCGTCGTAGGCGGCCGGCCCGTACGGGCCACCGGTCGCCCCCCGTCCAGCACCCTGCAGCAGCGCGTTCAGCTCGGGGGTGCCGCGGCGGGGGTCGAGCCCGGTGTCGGCCACCAGCGCGCCCTCCAACGCCTGCGCCTGCTCGGGGGTCAGGCTCTCCGGCCGCACCATCAGCGCGAGCGGCGCCGGGCTGGTAGCGGCCACGGCAGCGGCCAGGTCGGGCGGGCCGTCGACCACCACGGCCGCGGACGCGGGCAGGGCCGCCACGGCCGCGGCGACCTCCGGCGTGAGCGTGGCGCCCGACGCCGCGAGGACGGTGGTGGGGACGGGCCCGCGCTCGGCGACCTCGGTGGCCAGCACGCTCCCTCGTGCCGCCGCCTCGGGTGCGGAGTCGGTGACCACGACCACGCTGGACGCCCCGGCCGCGCGCACCAGGTGGTCGGCCAGCGCGCTCAGCTCGGGGGTGGGCTCCACGGCGATGCTGGCGTATCCGTCCCACGGTCGCAGCGGCGTGTCCGGGTCGGTGCCGCGCAGGTGCCGCGGGTCGCTGTCGGCCGGGGAGAGGACGGTCAGACCGGCCTCGGTGAGCACCGGGACGTTGGTGCGCACGTCCTCGGCCGCGAATCCGGTCACGACCGCGACCAGCGCGTCGGACTCGTCCAGCTCGCTCAGGGTCTGGTCCAGGTCGGCAGCGGTCAGGTCCACGCTCTGCACGGTCAGGTCCCAGCCGGGCACGCCCCCGCTGTCGGCCAGCGCCTGCTCGACGGCGGCCACGACGCCCTCCCCCAGCCGGGTGTCACCTCCGCTCAGCGGGGCGAGCACGGCGATGGTGGCCACCGCCGGCTGCTGCTCGCCGTCCCCACGCACCCGCTCCAGCACCGTGTCGGCGGCCCCGCAGCCGGACAGCGCCAGCGCGACGGCAGCCACCAGGGGCAGCGAGCCACGCATCGGGTCGGGGCCTCTCGACGGGACGGTGAGGACGGCCTCCCACGGTAGGCCGGTCCCGGCCCGCAGCCTCGCCGACAGGCCGGAGGGCGGGAGGCGGGGTCAGACCAGCCGGCGCGCCGCCGCCCAGCGGGTCAGCTCGTTGCGGTTGGACAGCTGCAGCTTGTGCAGCACGTTCGAGACGTGCGTCTCGATGGTCTTCACCGACAGCACCAGCTCGTGCGCCACCTCCCGGTAGGTGTAGCCGCGAGCGATCAGGCGCAGCACCTCCCGCTCCCGCGGGCTGAGCCGGTCCAGGTCGGGGTCGCCACTGGTGGGCATCGCGGCCGGGGAGGAGGCGAAGGCGTCGAGCACGAATCCGGCCAGGCGGGGCGAGAACACCGCGTCGCCGCCGGCCACCCGGCCGATCGCCTCCACCAGCTCCGGACCGGTTACGGTCTTGGTCACGTAGCCACGCGCCCCGGCCCGGATGACCCCCACCACGTCCTCGGCGGCGTCGGACACCGACAACGCAAGGAACCGGGTCTCGGGCAGCTCCGCCAGCACCTGGCGCAGCACCTCGACGCCGCCGCCGCCGGGCAGGTGTACGTCGAGCAGCACCACGTCGGGACGACGCCGGGTGACGACGGTGACGGCGGAGGCGACGTCGGCTGCCTCCCCGACCACGTCGACGTAGCCGGCGAGCTCGGCCTTGACCCCCGTCCGGAACACCGCGTGGTCGTCCACGACCACGACGCTGGTGCGCCGGGGCGCGGTGCGGGTGTCGGTGCCGACGGTCACGGCTGCCCCAGCGGGCCCACGAGGTGCACCTCGGTCCCGTCCCCGGGTGCGCTGGTGACCGTCGCCCGCCCGCCGTTGCGCTCCATCCGCTCGACGATAGATCCCCGCACCCCGAGCCGGTCGGCCCGTACCTCGGCTGGGTCGAACCCCGCCCCTCGGTCGCGCACGAACACCTCGACCTGGTCCCCGTCCACCTCGGCGAACAGGTCGATGCGGGCCGCGCCGGAGTGCTTGGCCGCGTTCGTCACCGCCTCCCGCGTCGCGGCCACGACGGCGTCGGCCGTCCCTCCCTGGCTCCACGGCGCATCGCCGACGACGACGACCTCCACCGGGGTGCCGTAGGCGTCCTCGACCTCGGCAGCCACAGCCTGCAGCGCCGAGCGGACACCGCTGTGCTGGGTGGTCGACTCGCCGTAGAGCCACCGGCGCAGGTCCCGCTCCTGCGAGCGGGCCAGGCGGGTGACCGCGTCCGGGTCGTGGGCCTGCCGCTGGATGACCGCCAGCGTCTGCAGCACCGAGTCGTGCAGGTGCGCGGCCACGTCGGCCCGCTCCTGGCTGCGCACCCGCTCGGCCCTCTCGGCCTGCAGGTCACGCACCAGCCGCAGCAGCCACGGCCCGGCCACCACCGCGATGCCGGCCAGCACCACCAGCACGGCGGCCAGGGCGTCCAGCAGCACCCCGAGCTCGCCGCGCCCGGCGAGGAACAGTGCCAGCCCGATCGCGACGACGGCCACCCCGGCGACGACCCGGGCGACGACGGCCGCGCGGGAGGCATCACGTGCCTCGGCCTGCCGCCACACCACGGCGGCGCCGACGGCGACGACCGCCAGCGGCCAGAAGGCGCCCGCCGGGGTGGCGACCAGCCGGTCGGCGAGCATGACCACGCCGATGCCGAGCAGAGCCAGGGCGACGAGCAGCCCCGGGTCGGAGCGGACCGCTGCCGTCGGACCTGCCGGCGCCGGCCCCGGCCCAGCGTCGGGGGGGCGTCGGCCCTGACGGCCTGCGGCGTCGAGCCCCGGCGGCCGCGCGGGCTCGGGTACGCCGACGGGGACGGCGAGCCACAGGCCCGCGTAGAGCAGGGCGCCGAACCCGCCGAGCAGCGTCAGCAGCACGAATGCGAGCCGCACCACGGCGACGCCGACACCGAGGTGCTCGGCGAGCCCGGCGCAGACGCCGGCCACGACCCGGCCGGTCTCAGGTCGGCGCAGCGCCGGCGGCGGCTCGCTCACGCCGAGATCGTCACACGTTCACGAGCCGACCACGAGGGGGGACTCCCCCGAGTCGACCCCGAGGTCGCGGCGGCGGGACCAGCGACGGGGTCAGGGACGGGTCAGGGTTGCTCCCCGATGTGCCCGGCGGCACCGGCGAGCAGGGTGAGGGCATGACCGAGACCCCCTCGCCCTCCCCCACGGCCCCGCTGCCACCCCCGCCGCCACCGCCGGCCACGGTGCCGCTGCTGCGCAGCACCGAGCGCGCGGTGGTCGCCGGGGTCTGCGCCGGCGTCGCCCGCCGCTGGGGCGTGGACCCCACGCTGGTGCGGGTACTCACCGTGGTGCTGGCCCTGTTCGCCGGCGTCGGGGTCGTGCTGTACGCGCTCGGCTGGCTGCTGCTGCCCGACGACACGGGCCGCCGGTCGGTCGGCGAGCGCGCCGTCCGTGGCGGCGGGCCCGACGCCACCTCCACCGTGCTGCTGGCCCTCGGCCTGGTGCTGGTCGTCCTGGTGGTGGGCGCCGGCCTGCTGCGCGACTCGTGGTTCCCGCTGGTGGTGCTGGCCGTGGTCGTGCTGCTGGCCGCCGCTGTGCTCTCGCGGCGGCCCGGCCCCGGCGGCCCCCCGGCCGGGACCGACCCGACGCCCTACCCGTACGCCACCACCACCTACGCCGACCCGGCCTCGTCCGGACCTGCCCACGCGTCCGGGCCGGCGCACCCCGGTGCCCCGGGACCGGCGGCTCCCGCCGACACGCTGGTCTCGCCGGAGGCGTCCGGGTACGTACCGACCAGCGACCCGGCCTACCCCAGTGGCTACCGCCCGGGCTACCGGTGGGACGCCGGCTACGCCACTCCCGGGGCCGTGCCCGCCGCCCCCCCGCGGCCACGCTCGGTGCTGGGCCTGCTCACCCTCTCGGTGGCCGCGGTTGCGGTCGGGGTGCTCGCCCTCGTCGACCTCGCCGGAGCGAGCGTGGCGGCCTCTGCCTACCTCGCCCTGCCGCTGGCGGTCGTCGGCCTGGGGCTGGTCGTCGGGGGCTGGCGGGGCCGGGCCCGGG